>SDBT01018109.1_pt1 | contig 11086 bp, 2 predicted proteins | sample 2277101 | NCBI WGS metagenome assembly SDBT01 (sample SAMN10404973, study PRJNA504765) | marine sediment metagenome | isolation source: marine sediment core GS10_PC15, 103 cmbsf | place: Arctic Ocean: Southern Knipovich Ridge | collected 2010 | reverse complement strand
TTGGCAATATCAAAGGGTTTGTGAACATGCGCGTGAATGCGATAATCCCAAAAAAGGAGATTTTCACAATGACTATTTGAATCATGTACCCTCTGTATCCCAGTCATACAAAGCATCCGTATTTTTAGTTGACTTTCCAACTTCAGGTTTCTGAGAAAGCTCAAGGGGGCTGGGGGGATTTTCGATTGTGAACCATGCTTACAGCAAAACTCAAAACTATGGCTTATCATCCGCAGGGGCGCTCTCGGATTCTGGATCGGTCTCGGGTTCAGTTGGGGGCTGCGAAGGCTCGGCTACTTCGGCTTCTTCCTTTACTTCGGGTACTGATTTTTGCTTTGATTCAGGGCGATCATACACCATTCTCCCCATTTCCAGGCCCAGGGAGAACCTGTGGGTGGTTCCCAGATATGGGTGCAGCGCGAAGGCATGCTCTATTCTCATGGTGAGCGATTTCGGTCGAATTTTGTATTTTATACAAAAGCCTCCTGAGAAAGTCATTGGCTCGTCTACCGCCAGACGCCTTTTTATGCCGGTGCGTATAAATAAGCTGGTTCTGCCCCTCTGTTCGGGCAAACCCTCTTCGTAGTCAGCCATGCCCTCATATTTCTTCGTGAGGTTGACATATCTTTCCTGAAGCTTTCTCTTTGTGAAGAAGCTGGATGGGCTGAAGATCGACCATTCCACGCCGGAGTATAGCGTATCCAATTTTCCCTGCTGCTCTTCTACATCCAATGCCAGTATCAGTCCCATATCTGGTCTATCGAGAACCGAGACGGCCGCGCCAGTTCTTATCTTCTGCCGCGCGATCTCCTTACCGGAGGCACTCACGCCACCCATGTTTTCCAGATAAAACCCGATGGATGCTCTGCTGAGGATAGTATACATCAAGCCGAAATCAACTCCCACGCCAGTTGCCGAATCGCCTATGGAGTCCATGCTAATTGATGTCGTTCCCAGAGATACGCCCAGAGATAGAGACTCTATCAGGCGCATTCCATACGATGCGTATATGGAGTAGTCACTGCGAGAGAAATCTCCCAGATCGGTTCCTGAATCATCCCGCCGATCCATATTTCCATAGTCAAGGTAGGACAAATTTATCCCGAAAGTTCCCCATTTTCCAGTTGGGTAGGCGTATGCCAGATAATTCTGGGTGATGTCAGCATCGCCGTATAGCGGAGCATAGGAAGCCGTTGCTTCCTGACTCTGTAAAAGTGACAATCCCGCTGGGTTCCAGCAGAGAGCGTTGATGTCATCCGCGACCGCAGCAAAGGCAGACATTCCCAACGGCCTGGCACCTGTCTTTGGCTCCAAAGTCGCCGCCTGCGCGGATGCAAACAAAAGCAGACATAGAACGCAGGATACCGCTAGTAAGTCTATAAGTCTATGGGTCAATGGGTCTATGGGTCTATGAATCGACAGATTTATTGACTGTCTATATCTTGAGCCTTTTATATGTTTTCTCATCTTGATCTGCCTCCAAAATTTGCAGGTATCGCCAAATCCCTAATACCATTTCCATTTTATTACTGTGCATTGGCGGAACTGAAAAAATATTGTTGGCGAATTCAGCCCCGCCAGATCACCCCCATCCTAGCCTTCCCCCTTGATGGGGGAAGGCTAGGATGGGGGTGATCTGGAAGACCGTTGTTGAGCTTAAAAACTAATGCACAACTATGTTATGGAATTGGTGTAACCTCTCATCTTCTGGCTTTCCGGCTTTTCCCGTCACTCCCATCCGGCTATTTTAATGGTCTTATCTATAGTTTCCTCAGGTCCTTCTGCCTCGATATAGCATATATAAACACTGCTTAAAACAAGTTCCCCAAATTCATCCTCGCAGTTCCACTCTTTCAGATTTTCACCCACTAATGTAGGAGCGTCGTCTATTTTGTAGACGAGTTTGCCGTCCATCCCGAATATCCATATGGTGACTTTGTTCACTGCCTCAGTCAATGTATAAGCGAAGCGCACACCCCTGGCGGGCTGGAACGGATTGGGGAAGCAGTAGACGTCTTTCAGAGCTAACTCTCCCTCTACCTGGAACGTGGAAGTCATCGTTGTCTGGTTTCCTACGTTATCCTTGACAACAAGCTGCAAAGAGTAGCTGCCCGGCTTATGATTTTCGGGAAGAGTAAACGAAAATTCCTCACCCCTTAGAGCTGTGCCGGGAACATCGTAGCTCTGTCCGTTTATCATTACCTCTATTCCCTGCGGATCGATACCGCTGCCATTATCCTCAATTCTGGCAGTGATCGGGGTATCAGATTCAGCGTATCCAGATGGCTGCAACTCTCCCATTGAAGGCGGATCTGAATCTCCTATAATGCTGAATATCCCCAATTTCATGGTCGTTATGCTTGCCTGATTTGTCTGTGGATCTACAGCATCCAGGAAATTCCATCGCTGACCATCCCAGAGATACAGGGCAAGTTTGGACTCATCTTCGCCAATCGCTTCAGCATTGCTGTAACGGAGTGTGAGATTGATAGGCGCATTTAATACAGTGCCCAGCGGCAACAGTCCAAATTGTCGAGTGATAATGTGCTTCCTCAGTCCCATCTGGGGTTCTGGAGCGGGGATTGGTACCCTTACCTCAAGGGATGTGCCCGCTGAAACCGCACCCGCCGGGAAAATGAGCGATGTGCTATGCCCTATGGAAATGTCGTCACCGGAAGCATCAATGGGTATCTCCAGTACCGAACTTACAGTAATAGTCAAAACATCATGTGTGGATACATTGCCTGCCACGTCACTGGCGGAGATATAGTAATCAACGCCAGCGGATGAAAACGCTGAAGATGGTATCTCCACTTTGTATATATTACCAGTTCCTTCTGTCATATCAACATCCGTATAGTTGGCTTCACCGCGCTTTCGGTAGTGGAGTTCTACTCTATCCAGAGCTGACGCGTCAGTTACCATCGCCTCTATTAGCACGCTTGTGATTTCCTGTTCCAGCAGTCCTGCAATAGGTTCGTGGACTATTACTGGTGGTTCACCGTCTGCCACATTTGAGGTCTCTTGAGTATTCTTTTCTTCATTACCGGCTTTATCTTCCGCCCTGACGCCAAATTGGTATTTTATGCCATCTTCCAGAGCATCAGATGCCCAACTAAGCGTGCTTACTACTCCAATGGCTTTAGAATAATCGATCCCGCTCCCTGTGCCATTGTCCCAATAGATGTTGTATTTGTCCACATCGGTCGATTCTGAAGCCATCCAATCCACCGTTATTCTTCCCCCGGCCAGGGGAGCAGATTTCAGCCCTGTAGGCGGCTGCGGCACCTCGGTATCAATCAGTATAGGGCCAAAATGTGCTACCTCCTGACTCCAGTTGTCGGCATTGTCTACGGCACGAATGTGGAAGTAATATTGATTACTGGATTCCGGGAACTGGATGCTGGTATCAAATATTGAGCGCGGCAGTTGCGAAGCGGATATATCTCTTCTATTGTCCGGCGGCACCGTTCCCTCAAATGTATCCCAGACTGCTGAATACCCATCCAATCCTGTGCCAGTGTCCTCCGCGTGCCCCCACTCAACTGTCACTATCCCAACGTTAGACCATACGTTTACCTGGTGCGTAGGGCTGGACAACCCTGTAACATTTTCTGGTGGTGAAGCGTCCGCCCTTGCATTGACAAAGTTGGTATTTTCTTCCTCGTTACCGGCGTTATCCTGACACCGCACGACGAAGCGATACATAACACCATCCTTCAATACGCCTGATGCCCATGCCGTACCGGGATCATTTATGCGAGCTAACGGATTGGAATAGTCTATATAGAGCTGTGCGTTATCCGAATAAATATTGTAGGCAGCCGCATCTCCGGATGTTGAGAGCCGCCATTCCAAAAGTATCCTTCCGCCGGGACTGCTTTTTGCCGACAGATTCGTAACAGGTTCAGGTTTTGTCGCGTCGGCCGCGGCGGATACGGAATTCGTGTTTTTCTCCTCGTTTCCTGATCTGTCAATCGCTCTAACCACAAATATATATATCCCTTCGCCCAATGGCGGCGATTCCCACGTCTTCACAGTGCTATCGACGGAATCGTATACAGAGGAATAGTCCACAATTCCTCCGCTGCTGTCTGTGTAGATATTATACTTGCCGGTGTCTGGTGATATGGAGAACTCCCAGGCAAGCATTATCACACCGCCGGGAGCCGAATTTACGACCAATCGTGTTGGCGGAGCAGGCGGGGTGTCATCGTCCACAAAGATGGGGTATGGCTGTATTGCGGGATCTGTCTCCGGGCTTGTGGATTTGTTCCCTGAGTTATCTTCCGCCTGGATATAGTAGTACAACATCCCCTCAGCCACTGGTGTCGGGATCGTAGTGGAGAATCTGTCATCGCCTATTCTGCTGCAGATCAGTATTTTGAACTCAGTCTCATCCTCTCCTCTATAGAAGACTCTTATCTCCTTGATCCCTACAAGATCCGTTGCTATTATTGTTATGTCAATGGTTTCAGTTGTCAAAACTTTCTCTACAGGTGAAGGATCATAGACAATCTCCGGCGGCACAGTGTCAGTAACTATGAACGAATGTGGCAAAACACCGGAAAAATAATGCGTCGTCGTGTTGGCGTCCTCATCCATGGCTCCTATGTAATCCATAGCTTCTATGTAATACTCCACGCCCGGCAGAACAACCTCCGGCCCCGGTATAGTACCGCTGTAGACCGTATCCAAGCCCTCCATAGGAGCTATTGTGTAGTCGCTCTGTCCTGCCGTTCTGTAGTGCAACGAAACCTCCACAACCTCAACGTCATCCGTAACTTTCGCAGTTATAGTTACAGGATTGCCAGCTTCCCGCCTACCCGTAATCGAAGAGTGCTCAATTACCGGTGGGGACACATCAATTATGGAAATCGATCGCGGCTCGTTCTGGGGATCTACCGCCGGCGCTGTAGACCATCCACCATACGAATCTTCTGCATGTACATAGAGCTTTACTTTGCCAGGCCGTCCCTGAGCCGGTATGGTAGCCTCATATTCGTCCCTCGCAGCTTCCACTTCCATAGGAACAGTATTCCAGATTACATTTCCCACACCTTTGTAATACAGGCTTACAGCTTCGACTCCCACATTGTCCGTCACCACCGCCTTGATGGTGATTTCATTATGTACCTCCATTTCAGATGGTACAAACGTGAGTTGAATTTCGGGCGGCGTAGTATCAACCACGGTGAAGGAATGTGATACAGTTGCATCATCCGATTGTGGAGAGCCATCAGATACAGTTATGGTGTAGTCTATGATGCCCGGCATGACGATCTCGCCAGGTATATCCGCGCTGTAATATGAGTCAAGTCCGATCATTTCCACTACAATAGATTGCGATTTTCCAGGCACCTTATATTCGAGCAGTACCTCAGCGACATCCATATTATCGACTATCTCCGCGTCAATTACTATTGTTTTGCCCGCCTCTTGCCCATCGAGTATCTTTGTATGGGTGATCACCGGCAACTCAGTATCCACGAAAGATATGGTATATGGCTGGCCTGCCCCTTTCGACGGGGATGTTCGGGAGTTGCCAGAAGTGTCCTCAGCCTCTATGTAGTAATCTACATCACTCAGATAAGATTGAGCCGGGATGTGAGCGGAATATTCGTCTGGCGTGGTGGTGGGATTCATATCGACCTTCGTAAAGTTCCTTGCCGAATCGGGCTTGTAGAAGAGATTCACCCATTTCAGCCCCATTGTATCGCTCACTATGGCAATTATCTCCGGCGAGAAGTTCACCGATATTCTGAGCATTGGGTCATGATCTATAGATGGGCGGGTCGTATCTACAACGGTAAAAGAAAAGACTTTTACAAGAGCGTTTTCTGCCGGGAGTCTGCTTACCCAAATGCCATCACTGGCGGTAAAGTAATACTCTATGCCATCCAGCGTCACGTCCGGGCCGGGGATCTCAGCGGTGTATTCATTGCCGGGCCCCGGTACTTTTGTCATGGCAATAGTGGTGTATTCGCTGGTACCCTTCCTTCCATAGTGCAGATTAGCCTCAACTATAGCACTATCTCCCTCTATAACCGCTCTCATAACAACAGGCTCCATTGCCTCCTGTTTATCGTCAACAGTCCACGCACTGATAGTAGGCGCACTTATATCCACAATAATATCGTCAGAGACGCTCTCGCTCCAGTTCCCAACTTTGTCTTTGTATTTCACCTCGACGGTTCTCGTCCCCTCGTTGTCGTTACCGCCCTGCTTCAGATCCCACTGATCAACCCGATCTGTATAAGGTAAAGGATCAGTCCATGCGCCGCCATCGTTCCTCAACTGATAGCTCTCGACGCCGCTATCGTCGGTCGCTGAAAGTTTCAGTGTCACCAGAAAGCTCATTGTAAGCGCTTCGTCGTTATTGATGACGATGCTCCCGCTGGGCGGCGTAGTGTCCAGCAGTATCTGATCGCTAACAACATCAGACTCATTTTCCATATCATCACGGAATTTCACAGTGACCTGTTTAGCGCCATCTCCCGCTGTAAGGTTGACCGCTAATGTGTTTGTGTAGGCAATCCAGGTTTTTTGAGCTTCTATATCACCATCCACATACATTTCCGCCGCGTCGGTTGCTGATAGTGAGAGGGTGATTGACGTGGAATTGACAAGCTCCCCCTGATCTATGGTTACTTTTATGTCAGTGGGTGGATCGTTATCCACAGTCAGCATATTGGAGACCGCTCCACCTGGATTGCCCAACCCATCTTTCACCGTTAGCTTGAGTTTTATAGTTTTCGCCGCAGCTATCGCTTCACCCACGTTGAATGAACCGCTGATCTTTCCCGTTCCAGCGTCGTAGGCCACGCCAGTCAGATCTATGTCAAGAGTGTCGTTGTTCTCATCCAACACTTCCGGAGTTACCTCAATCAGATCAGGCTCAGAATCTCCGCCCACCTCAACTATATCGTTATTCCTGATCTTCCCCTGGATTTTTGGGGCTTGTATCTGTACTGAGACAAAAACTGCTGATTTGAGTTCGATGCTGTCGGATGCGGCTGGGACAGAAATATTCCCTACGGCGTCCCTGAACCGTGCATATACCGTTTTAATCCCATCTTCAGAATTGCCGCCATATTGGGAGAGATCCCAATTCTGTCGCTGAATGCTGTAATTTTCCCACGGCGACCAGTTGTCTCCGCCATTGGTGAATTGCATGGATGCGACGCTGTTTTCATCGGAAGCGGACAGCGTCAGGTGAACAAGAGTTGAGTTGGTGAGTTCATCACCATCATTGATCGCGATAGTCCCCGTTGGCTCTGTTGTATCTAATTCAATATTATCACTGGCTGGCTGTGTCATCCAGTTGCCGGCAGCGTCTATATACTTTACATATACCGTTTTGGTTCCCTCATCATCATTTCCGCCGTAGGCTTTAAGAGTGAGATCCCAATTTCTGCTTGTTTCGTATGGCAGGAGCGAAGACCAGTTTTCGCCATCGTTGCTCAGAACCATCTGCCCGCCGGGCGCGAATCCGTCCGGCTCATCGAATGCCGACAGAGAAAGCGTGACATCCCCTGGCCCCGTAACTTCCGCTCCGTCGTTTATCAGAACAGCGCCTGTAGGCGGTGTGGTATCCAGCTTGATGGTATCTTGAGCTGAGGTGGTCATCCAGTGCCCCAGAACATCCCTGTATTGCACATATACCGTCTTTTCCCCATCGTTAGAACTGCCGCCATACTGCGGGAGACCCCATTCTTTAGTAGCCATCGCGCCATTGAATGGCTCAGGAGCTGACCACGTCAATCCATCGTTGCTGAGCCGCATTTCAGCAACACCACTGCCTTTATTATCGCCCGGAAGAATGGAATCAGAAGCTGAGAGCGTAAGAGTTACCATAAGTGAATTGGTGGAACTGTCCCCATTGTTGATTACAATGATCCCTGTGGGCGGGGAGAGATCAACTGTGAAAACAAGAATATCCGATTCTACATTATCAAGGCCAGATGTTCGTATCCCCCAGCTATGTTTCCCCTCCGACAGAGTCGGCCACGGATCAGAGGATGACAGCTTGTGGCTCAGGTCTCCGTCAACGGGGATACTTATTCCACCATCATAAGGCGTCTCATCGTCATCAATGAAGAGTGTGTATTCGATTGAACCCTTATCGGATAGGGCTTCGTTGTTACTATTCCATTGAAACGAAGGTACGGTTTCTGCGATGAATCCTGAAGGCGAGATAGGTGTTACTTCCGTCGTCGGCCATACGGTAAATTGCAGATATTCTGGACGGGAGCGCGACCCATCATCAAGCTCTATTCCCCAATAATAAGTGTCTGGTTCCAGGGGAATGTCCAGAGTAAAGCTCGTGGATTCGCTTACGGAGACCATCATGATGGGATTCTGAAAGAGATTGCTGTCATCATCCAGAAAAATCCTGTGTTCCAGTTTTGGATTGCCGGTTTCCCAAACAAAGGTAGGGGTCAAAGTTGTGATGTCACCTGAAGGCGATATCAAGCTCATTTCTACGGCGGGTGTAGCTCTGGTATATCTCAGAACAGTGCCGGCTTCACCCACGGCGATACCGGTGCTCCAATTCGAGAAACCTATGCCGTATAGATTACCGCGCGCGAGGGGAACATTGTACGAATCCCATCTGTCTCCACCGTTGGGTGTGCTGATAGCCATACGATCTGATGCTGCGATCCATCCCTTGCTGCTGTCCACGAAATCCACATCATACAGAACAGGCGAGGAATCGGCTTTCTGCTCAGTGAAAACTCCGTCGTGCCAATAAAGTATAAAACCGCCATTGCCTACTATCCAGCCATTGTTGGCGTCAACGAAATAGATCCCATGGAGATGCCTGTTGGTATCAACCTCAACCTTTTCCCAGTAGTTTCCGCCGTTGTCGGTGTGGAGTACAGTGCCCTGGTCGCCCACCACCCAGCCTTCATTGCTATCGACAAAATATACTCCATTTAAGTCCTCCGTGTTAGGACTATTCTGCGTTTTCCAGGTTCCGCTGTCAATGTATCGGATCGTGCCGTTAGCTCCTACAGCCCAACCGTTGAATTGATCGATGAAAAATACTCCTCGAAGATTCTCATCAGTCGAGCTGTCCTCCAGATTCCATCTGGTAATATCATCTGTGGTGGTGTCAAACCGAATAGCCGTACCATCGATCCCCACAGCCCAGCCGCTATACTTGGTGAGCATGTGGATGCTGTATAGGTGCTTATCGGTCGAGCATGGATGCTCACGCCAACCGCTGCCATTATCCTCCATTTTAAGGATTACGCCGTCATCGCCTACTATCCAGCCCCGGTAATCAAGTTTGGGCAAGACTATGGTGCTAAAACTGACGTCCCGGAAATCGCCATAAGGAGGATTCCCAAAGGCGTTCCAGGTATTGCCTCGATCTGGCGACTGCACAATGGTACCATCATCCCCTACAGCCCAGATTTTGTTGTTATTTGGTGAACCCACTGCATTCAGGTTTTTGTTGGTAGGCCTATTGTTAGACTGCAACCATTGGCTACCGGAATCGCTTGTACGCAGAATAACGCCATCTTCCCCAGCTATCCAGCCGTAGTCACTTTGCCCTTGCGGAAAGTATACGGAGTAGAGGTTGAGAGTACCGGCGTCCGCATGAGATTGCCAGGAAATCCACGTCGAACCGTCAATGGTGTGAAGTATGACACCGCCATCACCCACGATCCAACCTTCAGTATTGCTGGTAAAATATACTCCACGGAGATCATTAGTGGTGTTGCTCTGATGCTTCGCCCAATTGCTGCCATTCCAATGATGTATTGCACCATTTGAGCCTACTACCCAGCCATTAATATTGCTAAAGAAATACATTGCATAGAGGTTAGCCGATCCCAGGTCTGCCGTTGACCACGTGGCACCGCCATTGCCCGTGCTGATAATCTTCCCACTCTTACCAACTGCCCATAAATACTTATTTTCAATGAAACATACATCATACAGATCAGCAGAAGTAGTAACGCCGCTGCCTGCCATCTCTCTCCACGTAATTCCACTGTCCCTGGTATGCAGGACAACGCCGTCGTCGCCTACTATCCAGCCTTCAGCATCATCAAGGAAATAAATGCCATTCAGGTCATCGTTACCAATGCTGCTGATCTGATCGTGCCATCTTGTTCCATTATGCGTATGGGCGATAGCGCCATTCGTGCCTACAGCCCATCCCTGTTCACCAACAAAGTATACGTCGTTGAGATCCTCATTTTCCCAAATACCGGGCATGATGTTATCATAGAACCAATCCTGTGCAGAAACATCCCAGGCTGCGAAATATGCAAGACATAATATGCAGGATATTAAACGCAGAATACACGTAATCCTGCGTTTTGAGTCCTGAATCCTGAGTCTCGTGTCTTGCGTCCTGCGTCTTTTTCCCGTAATAATGCTGCACCGCCGTATTTCCATCTTACTACCTCCCTGATAGACTGAGCATTGCCAGATTTCCTGTTGTTTTTTTTATTCTGTTAGGTACTGATATATAATAGCAAAGATACACTCTTCGTGCGGTTTAGCTGTCTCCCACGCAGCGATAGTAGGGACATTCCTGTCCCGTTTTGCCGGTTTCCCCTCGATCCTGAGGAACCAATCTTTATTATATACTTTATATATATAATATATATATACCACTATGTATCATAAAAGTCAAGAGAGAAAGATGAATACCAAGCATAAATTTTTCGTCCATAGTATGGCGTAATGGCATGATGGGATGCTTCATTCTGCCAAACGGGACTGGAAAGTCCCGTCCATCAGTTGTAGTGATATTCTCCACAACCACGATAGTCGGGACATTCCTGTCCCGACTGGAAAGTCTCGTCTATCAGTTGCAGTGATATTCTCCACAACCACGATAGTCGGGACATTCCTGTCCCGACGGCTTTGGGACATAAACTTTATGCTTGGTCTCCTGTATGATCCATTGACAGAACCATAAGCAAGTTTGTGAAGTGCTCTTAGTACTACAACGATGGTTCGACGAAAACAGTGGCTTGGGCGTACCTTCACGGGGTAAGTATTTTTTTTACGAATCCGCTCTATTAGCCATTCTATGGTTTCAGCTTCGTCGAGAAGATCC
>SDBT01018108.1_pt1 | contig 11086 bp, 10 predicted proteins | sample 2277101 | NCBI WGS metagenome assembly SDBT01 (sample SAMN10404973, study PRJNA504765) | marine sediment metagenome | isolation source: marine sediment core GS10_PC15, 103 cmbsf | place: Arctic Ocean: Southern Knipovich Ridge | collected 2010 | reverse complement strand
ATAAAGTAATATCACCTTCTACTCCTACTATGGGTGAATTCGGTAGGAGTAGTATACCTTCTGTAATGCAGGTGACTAATACTTTAATTGATAATCCTCGTATACCTGCTTTTAAAATAGATGCTATGTATGCTTCAGATGGTGAAGTAGCTGGATTATATCGTATTATTACTACTCCTTTAAGAGGAGCAGATATTCGTATACATCCTAAAAATAAGAAAGCTAAAAGAGAAGCTAATTTTATTGAAGAAATATTTACTAATTCTCCAAATGATGGAGGTATGCGTACTTCATTAAATTTGGTTATGGCTACGATTTTACGTCAAATTATGGATGGATATTCTCCACATGAAATTGTATGGAAAATAGAAAAAGGTTTTATTAGAATAGACAAATTAGCACATAGACCTATTAACACCATTACGAAGATAAAAATTAATGACCAAACTGAAATAGAAGGATATGTTCAAAATATAGCAGGTTCACAAGAAGTAACTATTCCTGCAGATAAAATATTACATTTTGTATTTCAGCCTGAGTTTAACCCTGTATTTGGGCGCTCTATGTTTACCCAGGCTTATTATCATTTTGAAAAGAAGCATAAACTTTATTATATTTCTCATATAGCAGCACAAATAAGAGCATTACGATTAAGAATTCTTAAGGCTCCTGATCAAGAAAGTGAAGATAAGATAAAAATAGTTCTTGATATGGTAGCTAAATTAGGATTTAATAGTACCATCATATTACCTGATGGATATGAACTTGATATGCCGGATATATCTGGTGATGGTCCAGATGTATTGCCATTAATACAACATCATGATGCACAGATGGCTAAGTCAATATTAGCACAAGTATTAGATGTAGGTGTTGAAGGACGTACTGGTTCTTTTAATCTTAGTGAAACTCATCTTGATATATTTATAACTAATTTAGAATTGATAGCATCTTCTATTGAAGATGTATTTAATAATACACTTATTCCTAAACTTATTGATTGGAATTTTGGTACAGGTAATTATCCTAAAATTGAATTTGTTCCATTTGATAGAGATGCTAAGAAATCACTTGCTGCTTTATTTATGAAATTAGCAATTGCTAAAAATCTTAATGTTACACCACAATTTCGTTTGGAAGTAGAAAAAAGGGTTGCTGCTGGATTAGGTCTTGATCTTGAATATGATGATATAGAAAAATCATTAACTGATATGTTAGATGATAATGGTGTATCAGTATTTGAGGATAAGCAAATGTTGAAAGAAGGTCAACCAGAAGTAGTACCTAATACAGGAAATAATGAATAAAGGAATTTATTATGAAAATTAAGAAAGCATTACTTGTAGCAGGTCTTTATCCTGAAACGGTATCATTTGATTTTGTAAAAAGTAAAAATGGGGATAAAGTAGTTAAGTTTGAGAAACAGATTCTCAAGAAGGGTGTTTTTGGACACCCACAATTTCCTAATGATCCAGATCAAACAATTAATTATAATGATAAAATATTTGATGATATTATAGTTGCATTTGATGCTAAGGCTTTAGATAATGTCCCTGTAATGATTGGTACTCATGATGAAAGTGAAACTAAAAATATAGGAGGTAAAGTAACAAAATTATTTAAAAAGAAAGATGGCTTATATTCTGTAATGGAGATAACAGATGATGAAGTTGTCGCTGGTATTGAAGCTAAGACCAGTGATGGTAAGGGTGTTATTGATGAAGTAAGCGTTTCCCTTGCGCCGGTTACTGATGATCAAGGTAATAGTTTCCCTATTGCTTTGTGGCATGTAGCAATTGTGACTCATGCATTCTACAAGGGAATGAATTCTTTCGAGCAATTGGCTGCTTCTTTAGAAGGCCAATTTGACAAAATATTGTATTCTTTAAATGCTGAAGATTTACAGCAAAAATCCTTTAAGATTAGGAGGGCTTTCCAACATCAAAAAACAAATTCATTCGACCCTATATTTGTGGAGGAAATCCATGAGGAATTTTTAATAGCAGTAAACGATTCAACAGGTGAAATGTTTAAATTCTCATTCGAAGATGGTGATGAGGGTGTTAAATTTGGTGATCCTGTTAGAGTAAAGAAAACTTTTGAGGAAATAAAAACAGAGGTGAAAGGAAGTAACATGGGAGAAGAAAACGATAAGGATAAGACTGTCCTTGCCCTTCTTGCTGAAAAGGGTATTAAGGTAGATAGTGTAAGTGAACTTAAGGATGAAGACCTTCGTAAACTTCTTGAAGCATCAATAAAGCCTGATATAAAGCCTGAACCTAAGCCTGATGTACCTAGTGAGGATAGTAAGATTTTAGCTAAGGTTAAGGCTGCATTTGGTCTCGATGAAAAAGAGACCGAAGATGTTGATGTTATTAAGGCTGTGACTACTCTTACGGCGACTGTAGATTCTCAGGGCAAGCAGATTACCGACTTGCAGGGTAGTTTGTCGAATACCTTAGCTGAAAAGGCTGTAGATGCTCTAATAGTCGAAGGTAAGATTGTACCTGCTCAGAAAGATGAGTACATTGAACTATACGCTAATAAGAATCTTTTCGATAAGTTAACCGCGAAGAATCCTAAGATTGTTGACACGACCGTCATTGGTAAGCATTCTGAGCCAGAAGTGTATGTTACAGCAGAAGGTACTGACATAGATATGTCTGATAATGTTGAACAGGAAAAGGAAACTAAGAGGCTTATGGCAAGTGCAAAAGGCATGAGTACTAATGGAACTTCTAAGAAAGGAGATAACTAACAATGGCTGAATTACAGATTGCGTTAGATGAACAGTTACTAGCTGTATTGTTTGATAGGTCAGACCTTAGGCTTTATCCTGGTGGTTTAAGGATTCCTGCAGCCGGTAGAGCAGTTAGAGAAGGTGATCCTATTGCTATAAATACTGCAACCTTTACTGGTGCTGTAGCGAAGTATAGTCAGTTAGCTGCCGCTTCTCTTATGGATGATACTACGATTGAAGTAGATGATGCACATCCATTTGCAGTAGGTGATACATGTGAAATTGATGATGGTGCTTCGCAGGAAGATCTTGTAATTGCAGCGATTAATTATACAACTAATATAATCACAATGGCTACTGGTGTTGTACTTGCTGCTGGATTTAATATTGATGATCACCTTAGTGTGGTTGCTAATAACCAGCATCTTGCAGTTGGTATTGCTCTTACTCCTCTTAGGGATAAAAGAGCAGCTGAACTTGGTGGTCTGGTAGAAGATGTTACTCCTAGAGAGCGTACCACTATGAAAGGTGATATTGCAATAACTGGTCGATTTAGGCTTGCTAGGCTTCGTAATCTAGTTGATGGTACTACACCGCAGAACTTTAACGATGTTTCGTTTGCTGGACTTGCAGTACCAGATGTTGGTGTAACTCCTGGATTGTATATTGTTACTACACCATCAACTAACTTAGCATTAACTTAGAATAACTTTAGGAAGGAGAAAAAAGAATGCCTGAACTTTCACTTTTAGACCCTAGGACTCTTCCTAAGGTCGTTAATGAATTCGAGGCTCCGGAAGAATTTCGGGGATTACAAATAGTTGGGACTCCAATACCAGAGACTCAGCCTACTTGGGAGTACGATATTATTCGTGCTGCTAGAGGAGCATCTCTGTTACATAATAGTCCTAACGCAGAAGCGCAGATTGTTGATCAAGTACCATTCGGACACATGCAGGGTGCGTTTGCTTATAAGAGGGATAAGAAAACCTTTGAGCCGACTACTCTACGATGGCTTAGAGCTATAGGACAGACACAAGCTGCTGCTGGTAATGCTGAAGCTAGAGTAATGACTGAACTTATGGATATGAGGAATCAGCATCAGAGAGCAGAGGAAATCGCTGTGTGGGCAATGTTCTCAGGAACATGGGTTTACACGCTTTTAAATAACAGTACGATTACTGTGGATTATGGAGTTCCTGCAGCTCATACACCTACCATAGTTAATGATTGGGGTGGTGGATCTGAAACACCTATTGCCGATATTCGTGCATGGAAACAGGTGGTACAGAGAGCTAGTGGTTTTCCCCTAACAGTAGCATATTTAAATGCTGCTACAATGACTACCTTTTTGCAGATTGCAGAAATTATTGCTCAATTGTCTGATAGACAGCAAGATCTGTATACTGCTGAAGGTATGGTGCCTAGGTTCTTTGGTATTGACTGGATCGAATATGATGGTGGATATGTAGACGCTGGAGGTACTTTTGTACCTTTTATTCCAGATGAGCGTGTACTCTTACTCGCTACAGGTGGTACTAAGGGGTGGAATATGATACATGGTCCTTCTGCAGATATAGATGCACCAGAAATGTGGACTGGACCGTTTACTAAATCATGGGTTGAGCCAGATCCTTCAGGTCGTCAGTTATTGATGGAATCAAATTATATGCCTGTATTGACTCAGCCTCTTAAGATAATTTACGCAGACGTATCGTAGTATAGGTAATCGTGGACTAGGCGGATCATTTTAAATATGATGATTTGTCCTAGTCCACGTTGATATTAAATAAGAAAGGTGGGAAAATGGTTAAAGTAAGAATGGTTAGAACTGGCCTTACAATTGGTGGACAAGTACGGTTACAAGGTGAAGTACTTGAACTTCCTCTTGGACTACCTACTGGCATAGAGGAGCAAAAAACTTATTATCGTAAGGGTATTATACACTATGTAGAAGTAGAAAGCCCTGAAGAAAAAATGGCCCTTGCTATGGGAGGTATGGTAACTGAAAGAGATGCATTCTCTACAGATAAAATGATTAAACCTGGATTTGCAGCTCCAGATGAAAGTCCTCCTGGTATGAAGACAGAACAAGTACCTGAACAGCCTACTGATGAAGAGATGGAAGCAGAAATGGAATTAAAGTCAGCAGGTGAGGAAGTGGAGGATGATGGACTTGAAGATATGAGTAAGAAAGAATTGCGTGAGTTAATTGAAGCAGAAGGATTGCAGGTAAAAGAATATAATACTAGAACTAAGAAAGAGAATTTGATTAGTCGTATAAGAGGCGCGAAAGAATGAAGTGATTAATGGTTAGGCATAAAGTAAAAAATAGAAGAAAGAGAAAGAAAAAGAAGAAGTAGTTTCTGGGAGTAGATATGGGTGCTTATCTTTCAGCACAGAACATGTCGAAAAGAACCAAGGTGGAAGGACTTAGAAATGTTGAAGGTCAAAGGGAAACTATTAATTATTGGATAGATTTAGCAGAATCTTTATTAAATACTGCTAATATAGATTCTTCAACTACAGGTTTTGCTAATATAGCTGCTTACATAACACAGAATATAACTGAATTTCTATTTCTTCAAAATGAAGAACAAATAGTTGTAGCTAATAATACACCTTTTATTTCTGAACGCCTTGGTTCTTACTCCTATAGAAAATTTCCTAGGGATGAAAATCAAAAAAGAGCATTATTTGCTGATTTACCAATGATGGTACAAATAGCAATACAACGTATTACAAAGTATAATATTCCTCTTAGTATAGTTTCTAATGTATTTAGAGAAGAAGGTTCTGATGTTGTTACAGGTATACGAGAATATAATGATTTACTTGATATAGAGATAGCAAGAATTGCCGATTCTGATGGTGTATTTGAAATTGGTAATAGATAAATGGTTATTGAATATTATCTATGTCCTTATGATATTGAAATAAGAGGGAGTCTACATCGTACACCTGCAATGTATCGTTATATACCCGTTATTCCTAATCCCGATGGTTTTAAGTGGAGCGAGATAGAAATTATAGGTAATCATTGTATGGTAAAAGTAGATTGTTCAGAGTCGATGCATCTGCAAATGCAAGCAGATGTAGACTTTATGATTCTTCCAGAAGTATTCACTATACCTGAGATGGATAGACTTAAAGGAAAACTTGGTTTAATTGGATATGAACCTGTAGAGATACAATCTGTTACTAACTTACGTACACTATTAGATATGTTAGTAACAGGAGGTCGTAAAATTGTGAAAGCAAATGGGACTAAAACTGATATTGAAATAGTGCCTGGAAGAGTACTGTTAGGGAAGACATTAGAAATTCAGGATGGAGATATAGTCTAATGGTCTTCCCAACTACAGGTGAAAAAGATGATTTCGTTCGAGGAGATAATGTATCTCTTGGGAGTAATTGGGATGAGGGTGATATTCTCAATGGTGATAATTTTGAGATTATAGGTAATTCGTGCCGTAATGATGGTGGTGATAACTCACAGGCGAGTGCTAGTTGGAATGTAGAAACTTTTGGGCCAGATTCAGAAGCATTCGGATTCTTAGGAACAATCCCGGCTGAGAATGGTGACCGATATACTATATGTTGTCGGTTAGTTCAGTTGGGGGATACTACAGTTGATGGATACGGTTTGTCCCTTAGATTTCAAGGTTCTACTAATCGTATGCGTATTATGAGAATTGATGACGGGGGCGATACTGATATAGGGGCAGAGGCCGGAGTAACATTTAACATTGGCGATGGTTTTGGTATTGAAGCGATTGGGTCAGGTGTTGATAATCTTAAAGGTTATCGTCATGATGGAGCTTCTTGGGGTTCTGCACTTATAACTCGAAGTGATGCTAATCATACGGCAGCAGGACGTATAGGTCTTACTAATTTTGAGGATAAGGATGGAGATCAACCACAAGTCACTTCTTTTGGTGGTGGTACTGTAGTAGCTGCTGGAGGAGGTATACAATCTTTAATTAAAGGTGGTATATTGACTAAAGGTGGCATTCTTGTTGGTGGAAGGTTAGCGGCATGATTGATTTAGAAATAGTAAAACCTGGAAAAACAATTAGAATACCATTTGGTACATATGATGGTGGTGATGGTCGTTCTTTAACAATGACTGGATTTGTCGCTGCTGATGTGCAAATTTATAAAGATGGTGGTACAACTCAGCGTGCATCAGCTGCTGGAATAACAGCTACAACAGATTTCTCTGGTGAAGTTGGAATACATACATTATTCATAAACTTAGCAGATAACACTACAGCTAATTTTTATGAAGCTGGTTCTGAGTATCTTGTTATCGTAGGTCCTGTAACAATTGATACACAGACTGTTAATCTTCCTGTTGCAAGATTTGAAATTGGATATAAAGATGCGATTCTTAATACGACAATTGCAACTCTTTCTAGTCAGACTAGCTTTACACTTGAAGATGGATCTTTATTAGCTAGTGCTTATCGTGGTTGTACAATATTAGTTCATCAATTAGATGATGAATTTGATGTAGCAATTGGATATATTTCACAATATGCTGTAACTACTAAGACAATAACATTATCAGCAGATCCTGATGGACATGTTATGATTGCTGGTGATCATGTTGCAATATTCATGCCTGCAAACGTAGAAGCATGGAAAAGAGAATTAGTAGTTGCTCCTAACACACCAGGAGTACCAGTAATCGACGTAATACGTATGGTAGGTGGTTTAGTACCTGTACCGACGACTACAGGTGTCCCTGATGTAAATGTACAACGATGGTTAGATACATTAGTTACATTAAGTGGTGCTTTACCTGATATAAATGTTGAAACAATGGATACTGATTCAATTGCTGCTGCTGCCATAGCTAGTGCTGCTATTGATAAAATAAGAGATGCAATAATATCAGATGCTACTACATTTCCTGGTGCTAGTATAACAGAATTAAGGATGGCTGAACTTGATCCAGCTAATTTACCTACAGATATAGCTGCTGTTCCTACTGCTGTGGAAAATAGAATAGAAATGGACAGTAACTCAGTAGATCTTAACTCACTTCTTACTTTGATTACTGCGGCAAGAATGGGTGCTTTAGATGACTGGATAGAGGCTGGAAGATTAGATGTACTCTTAGATGCAATTAAAGCTATTACTGATCAATTTGTATTTACAACTCTTAATCAAGTAGATTCACAACCTATTTCTATGGCAGCCAATGTCATAACAGCAGCAGCTTTAGCAACTGATGCAATAAATAAAATAAGAGATGGAATGGCAGTTGCAACTGGTGTTGCTCAAGCTGGTTCGACAGCTAATGATATTATAATGGCTGCTGGAGAATCATCAGTAGATGATAACTTTAAAGATCAATGGATAGTGATGGAACCAGGTTCAACTAAAGAGGAAACACGATTATGTACAGGTTATAATGGAACAAGTAAGACAGCTACAGTTGAACCAGCATGGAAGACTACACCATTAGTGGGTGATGCTTATCGTGTCATACCTGCTGCTAGGATAGCAACATTTGCTGATGCAGGAATATCAGCAGCTACAATAGCTGCTAGTGCATTAAACGGTAAGGGTGATTGGAATATTGGTAAAACTGGATATAGCTTAACTCAAGCATTTCCTGGAAACTTTGCTTCAATGGGAATTGAAGCTGATGGTCATGTACATGGTGATATTAAGGAATGGCTTAGTGTAGCTCCTGGTGCATTAATAGGTGGTGCTGGAGGTAGAATAGATGCTTCTGTTGGTGCTATGGCTGCTAACGTATTAAATGCAGCCGCAATCAATGCAGGAGCTATAACATCAGCTAAATTTGCAGCTGGAGCAATTGATGCTGCTGCGATAGGAACAGGTGCTATTGATGCAGATTCTATTGCGGCAAATGCGATAACAGCAGTTAAGATAGCAGCTAATGCAATAACTGCGGCTAAGATAGCAACAGATGCTATTACTTCTTCACAATTTGCTGTTTCTGCAGCAGAAAAGATTAGAGATGAAATACTTCCAGTAACTAATGTAGCATTACCTAATATTCCATTTATATTTGTAGCTGCTTCTGATCATGTAACTCCAGTAACAGGAGCTACAGGTGTAACTGGCGAACGTTCTATTGATGGTGGTGCTTATGTTGGAGTTTCTGGTACAATCACAGAAGTTAGTGATGGTAGTTATCAATTTGATGCATTAGCCGCTGATATGAATGGTGGAATTATAACTTTTAAATTCTCGGCTACAGGTGGAACTCCAGGCGCAGCCGATGATACATTTGTAAGTATAGTAACTAATATTGGTGTGTAAATGATTATATATCATCAAAATAATGTGGCTGCTTTTGTTGGAGCACATACATGGTATTGGTCTTTAAATCCTATAACTAAACAAAGAATAGCAGTTACAACAGCAGCCGTTCCTGGACAACCATTTTATCTTAGAGATACTTATACGATGCCTCCTTATCTCGGAATAGGAGTTAACTAATGGCTGGATGGCCTCCTGAGAAAAATGCAACTTTTACTTGGTTTTTTGTATTAAGAGATGCTGATGGTGATTTAATTGCTGGTGCTACTTCGTTAGATGTAGAATTTTCTATTGATGGTGGAGCATTTGTAAATGTAGCTGGTGCTGAAGTAGATGAAGGAGAAGGTTTATATTCTTGTCCTATCTTAGCTGCTGAAATGAATGGTGATGTAATATCACTTATATGTAAGACTGCAACAGCAGGAGTTAAAACAGCAGCAGTAGTTATATATACAAGTACAAGACAAATAGATGATTTAGCTTTTCCTGCTACTACTGGTAGAAGTATTCAAGTAGAAACAGATGGAATGATACATGCTGATCTTAAGGAATGGTTAAGTGTAGCTCCACTTGCTTTAGTATCACAGAGAGTACGAACTCAAGTTGAATTAATAACAGCAAATGTCATAAATGCAGCATCTATTAATGCAGCAGCATTGACAGCAGCTAAATTTGGAGCAGGAGCTATAGATGCCAATGCAATAGCAACGGATGCAATTGGAACTGCGGAATTAGCTGCTACTGCTGTACAAAAGATTGTTGATGGAATATTAGATGAATTAAGTTCTAGTCATGTTATTGCTGGCTCTGTTGGTGAAGTTTTAGATAATTTACCAAATGATGGAGCACTTACTAATCTTGATGTTCTTGTAAGTTCAAGAGCAACCCCTGCTCAAGTTCAAACAGAGCTTGGTGTTTATGATGGACCTACGGAAGCAGAAATGAATACTGCTCATGCTTTGCTTGCTACACCAGCACAAGTATTATCAAATTCTATTCAAGCATTATTAGATGTAGGATTAGTATTAATAAATACTACAGTTGAATCTGTAGTTAATGGAATTACATTTGTTCTTCCAGATGTAGATGCATCGCCAGATGATGATGCATATCAAGATTGTATAGTAATGCTTATTGATCAAGCAGATGCTACACAACTTAGTCCTCATGGTGTATTAAGTTTTACAGCATCAAATCGTCGTTTAGTTGTTAATTCTACTCCAACTTTTACAATAGTAACGGGTGATAAAGTTATTGTATTATCTACTCAATTATCAAGTCTTATATTGAGTGATCAAACACCATTTCAAGGTGGTAATATTGGAGATATCCTTTTTGATACTGATACTACTCTTCCTGCTTTAATTGGTACATTACAAAGTGATACAGATGATATACAGACAAGATTGCCTGCTGCATTAGTTAATAGTAGAATGAATTCGGAAGTTGGAACTGCTGGATTTACACAAGGAGCAGCAGATAAAGTTTGGTTATCAGCATCACGTACTCTTACAGCAATCAGTACGGCTGTAGCATTACCTATATGGCAAGTATTAGAAACTGCTATTCTTACAGCAGGTTCAATAGGTTTGAAATTGAAGGCTAATGTAGATGCACTTATTTCATCTAGATCTTCGCATAGTGCATCAGATGTAACAACTGATATAGATGCTAATAGCACGCAGTTGATAGCGATAAAACTTAAAACAGATGCATTACCATCGGGGCCTGCTAAAAACGTCGCTCTGAGTAATTTCCCGTTCCTGATGATACTTAGTAGCGATGATGTAACCCCTGGTATTGGTCTAACAATAACGGGTGAAATATCTAAGGATGGAGGAGCTTTCGTAGCATTAACAAATGCAGAAGTAGAAATTGCTAATGGAATATATCAAGTAGATATAATTCAAGCTGAAATGGATGCTGATACAATAGTGCTTAAATTCACGGCACCGACAGCTAATCAAACTACTCTTGTATTATTAACAACTTAAATGATTATTTATTATCCAGCGAAGAATTCTAATTTAAGTCATGGTTATT
>SDBT01018107.1_pt1 | contig 11087 bp, 9 predicted proteins | sample 2277101 | NCBI WGS metagenome assembly SDBT01 (sample SAMN10404973, study PRJNA504765) | marine sediment metagenome | isolation source: marine sediment core GS10_PC15, 103 cmbsf | place: Arctic Ocean: Southern Knipovich Ridge | collected 2010 | reverse complement strand
CCCTGCCGCTGCATTACGAAGGTCAGAGCGACGTTGAGCCATTGATCCCTCTGCAGGATGAACTTAATACGCGTTTGAGCGACAGGGCCAACCGGATTACTTTTCAAAGTTTCAAGATGTACCTGGGCAAGGGGATCGAGGGATTTGAAGACCGGGTGGTGTCGCCGGGGCGGATGTGGAGCACGGAGAATCCTGATGCCGCGATTGAGGAGTTTGGAGGTGATCCAGGCAGTCCCAGCGAACAGGAGCATATTCGCCACGTTCGCGAGGCGTTGGATAAGGCTAGCGGGGTGGCGTCGATCGCGGCGGGGATACTCAAAGGCCGGATCGGCAATTTGACCAGTGCGGTGGCGTTGAAGATGACACTTATGGGAGTTTTAGCCAAGACTGAACGTAAGCGCCGCAGTTACGGAGCGGGGATAGCGGATATTTGCCGGTTGATATTTTTGGCGCTGGATAAAACAGGGATATATCCAAATAAGCCGGAAGAAAGAGAGATAGAGATACATTGGCCGAGCCCGCTGCCGGAGAATCTGATGGAGAAGCTGCAGGAGGCGAATATGAAGAAGGAACTGGGGGTGCCGCAAGAACAGATTCTCAAGGAATTGGGCTACGATCAGTTACACGGTGAAAAATAATTGAAAAAGGGCGAGAATCCCGCGAGCTACGGCCGGATGGTCGTAAATAAGATGATTTTTATAAAATGGAGGACAGTATGTCACAGCAACAGCAGCAGTTGACGGCGACGATGGGAACTGGATCGCAATCCGAAAGCGAGCCTGAGGCGAACGTTGGTGAACAGAGCCAGTTGGTGCCGGTATCGGAGGCGATTAAATATCGTAAGAGGGCGCAGGCGGCCGAACAGCAGGTGGAACAATTGACCGGGCAATTGGAGCAGCAACAGGAGCGACATCTGGAAGTCAAGGCAAGTTTAGATGAGGCTCAGTTAGAGATGGAACTAACCCAACAGTTGGCCAAGGCCGGGGTGATTGATGTGGAGGCGGCTTTGTTATTGGCGCAGAAAAAAATGAAAACTTCGGATGGTAATAACAGTGATACACAACAGTTTATCGAGGCGTTACGGAGCGAGAGGCCCTATCCACTAATCAGTGATGCTCAGCAAATCTGCGGCCAGGCTATCACAAAACCACCGCGGCAGTGTTGGACGGAATACTTTCGCCGCCGGTGTTTACGGCCTTGACGCGATATTCAAGTTGCGGGCCGCGGGGCTGGTTCAAGAGCATGGTTTCGCTCTCCAAGGCAATGCCCGCCTGTGACCACTCGCCGAATTCACCGCCGCCTTCGGGCTGCGCGCGCCTCTCGATAAGATACGTCCGCACAGTCCCGCCCGAACCTCGCGCGGGCGCTTTCCAATCCAAAAGCACCGTACCAGCGCCCTGAACCGCCGCATCGAGATGGCGCGGCTGGCCGGGCGGGTCGGCAGGCGATGGCGGGGCCTTGGGCCCCCAGCCGATATATTCGAGCTTCTGGTAGTCACTGCCCACATCGACCTCGGATTTTTTCAACTCGTCCTTCATCTTTTCGACCAACGCCGCCAGCTTGGTTTCCTTATTTTCGGTGGCTAACTGGGCGGCGGCCAGGGCATCGGTCTGGTTATTTTTGGAGATCAGGTACACATTGCGCTTTATCGTCAGCCACGACGGTGGAACCACATGGCTGGGGAAATCGGCCGGGTGCGCTGCATAACCGGCGATCATGGCATTGACCAAGGCCAGGATATCCGCTTCTCTTTTGGGAAATTTAGGCATAAGATTTTCCTTATAAGACAACCGCCGCCGTGTTGGAAGGCACGCTTTCGCCCCCGGCGTTGATGCCCTTGACCCGGTATTCCAGTTGCGGACCGCGGGGCTGGTCGGTCAGGGTGGCCTCGGTTTCCAGGGCGATGCCGACCTGGGACCACCCGCCGAACTCGCCGCCGCCTTCGGGCTGCTGGCGTCTCTCAATAACATAGGTCCTTACGGTGCCGCCGGAACCGCGGGCGGGGGGCTTCCAGTCGAGAAACAGCGTACCGGGCCCTTGAACAACGGGGTCGAGATTGCGCGGCTGGCCGGGAGTGACGGCGGGCGTGGGTGGGGCCTTGGGACCCCAGCCGATATATTCGAGCTTCTGGGAGTCTGAGCCTACATCGACCTCGGATTTTTTCAGTTCATCCCTCATCAAATCTTCGAGGTCATCGATTTTCAAGCCCTTGCTCTCGGTAGCGACCTGGGCGGCGGCCAGGGCATCGGTTTGGGCGGACTTGGCGGTTTGATAGCCACTTAGAGCAGCCTGCAGGGCAACCAGGTCCGTCAAAGGGTCCATGCTGGGAAAGTCGGCTGGATGAGCGGTGTAGCCCGCGATCATTGCACTGGCCAGGGCCACGATATCTGCTTCTGCTTTGGGGAATTGTGCCATTTGCTGTAAACTCCTTACATAATAGGTTATCTTCCGTTTCCCCCCTTCATCGGTGGGGAACCTGATCGCATTATTCTGTTACATTAGTGCATTGTCAATTGTTTTTATCCCATCGGCCAGCCGCCGTTAGTATCAATAAACTTATCGACCTGAGCCATCAGGTTTATCGTTTCGCCCAGGGCAATGGTTATCTTTTGATAATGGCAGATATCCTCATAATCGAGTTTTCGGCCGCGCCGATCTTTGAGCCATTTTTCGCATACCTGATAACCGCCCACATGAAACTCCCAGACCTCCGGGCCTATACCTTCAAAATACTGGTCCTGGTTGATATAAACTTTTCCCTTTGTCGGCCTATCAGCATGAGCCATGTACTTGGGATAACCCTTTTCAATAATATCCGAACCTTCGATATTATAGGCAGGCCATTTATTTTGTTCTTCTAATATTTCCGCTTCCAGCAGATGCAGGGCGCTAAGCTGTTGGCCTGCTTTACACAGTTTACCAAACAGCGCTTTGCCTTTAGGCAGAGGCACCCGCGGAAAATCAATCTTCAAAAACTCCGCATACCTCTGGCGATACCCCGGCGAATGAAACACCGCGTATATATAATGAAAAATATCCTCCGGTCCGAAGGTCTTTTTCAGATCACCCATCCCGTCCGATACAAACTCCAGCTTAATCTTATTCGACAACTCCTCCACAAAACCCTTATCCAAATTCGGTATTCTACCATTTATTCCTTTGGGCCAATTCTCATAATCAAAATCGTTTTGGTTGTTTTCCGGTGGGTAAAGATAAAGAGGGAATACAAATCCATTATTAGATGTCTTTGGCGACATGCAAATTACTTCAACGATATTTCGAGTAACTTGAGCATGTTTAAAAGTTTCCCCTTTTGTCATCCTGGAAGTTATAAGCGCCAAATTATCCCCAGCCAACATATGATGCATAACTTCAGGACGCGGCCAATCGATCATCCAATCAGTATGATATATTTTTCGAGTATCAAACGGTCGATAAAGCAAAGTTGTTATTCTTTTATCCCAGTCCTTATCAGAAGCAACCTTCTGGCGTGCCTCAGCTATTTTCCAACCTCGGCTGTCCCCCGGTAGATATTTTGAAGAGCCTTTGCCAGTAAAGTACTTACTTCGTATTTCTCCGTCACTAACATTTAAGTTTCGAAATTCTCTGATTCTTTCAAGCAAAACATCTTCATCAAAATCTATGACGAATTTATCTCTGGCGGTTACGATTCCCGTAACATTCACTGGGAGCATATCACCGATTTGAACGAAATTTTCATATTCCTCTCTGCCTGTTTCGTCCCTCTTGATGAAGAAATAATACGGAGAATTGGGTGACAACTCCGTCCAGTCTGTGCTTTTAATGTCATTTTCTGTCAACCATTCATATTTGCCTTGTCGCAGACCATATAGATCCGCGTGATATATTTTACATGTTTTTCCGTTATTTGTTTTCTTTACAAAAATGCCAACGCTCACACCTTGCTGAATATCAAATACATTTTTGTCAGGTGAGCCATCCGGGCAGGTCTCTTTTTTCTTGGTGCTTCCGTGCAGGTCCAAAACGTATATCTCGTCAAAGGTATGCATCAGGCTTTGACGCATTCCTCTAAAGGTAGGATTATCGAGATAGCTGTGATTGGTTATAAACGCCAATATCCCAAATCCTGTTTGCTCAATTCTATGTTGTCCAAATCGGATAAATTTTACATAATCGTCCTGCAACCATACCTTCTTTTCACCCAGAGGTTGTCCGTCAATTTCATAATAGCTTTGAGCGCCGTTTTTACCCGGAAGTCTATTTTTTAAGAGTTGATCGATCCAGTCGTTCATATTCGCGGATAATCCCGCATAAGGTGGATTACCGATAACGACCATAATAGGCAATTCCTTTTTGATCTTGTTTGCCGATCTCGCCTCTTTGCTTAGGGCCTGTATGAAGATATCCCTGGATATTTCTTCCGCCTCCTCCAGAGTATTGGTTAGATATATACCCAGTCGCTCATCACTGGCAAAATCATAACCAGACTCGAATAATTGAAGACCCAGTTTTGTATGGGCCACCGCGTAAGGGGCCATCATCAACTCAAAACCGAATAATCTCGGCAGAAGATGATCTTTGACATAGCCCGACCACGCCCCTTTCTGGCGTTGGAATTTTCGGTGAATCTGATCAATGATTTCAAATAGAAACGTCCCGGTTCCCGCGGCGGGGTCAAGTATGAGTAATCTATGCAGGTCTTGGCCTTTGAGTTTTGCATCATCGGCCAATCCCCGCCTTAAACCGAATTTCTCCTTTAATAAAATATCCACACTGCGGACAATATAGGAAACCACCTCATCCGGTGTATAATACTCTCCCCGTTTCTTGCGTAGCTTCGAATCATATTTGGCCAGAAAGGTCTCATAGAAATGAAACACCGGATCTTTGCGTTTTTTTCTTCGGGCAAAGTCGCGCAGTATCACCCCCATATCCGCCTGCCTCAACAGTTCCACCAGATCATCCACCAGCCAGACAATCCGGTCATCCAATTTAGGCCCGGCAATATCGCCGAAGATATCCCGGAAAAACGGATTGGTCTTGGGCAATAGATACGCCGCGTGCTCTCTGGTTAATTCTCTGGCCTTTTCATCCATCCCGTGAAAGGCGGCGTATTTATCTTTGCCGAAGATCGTCATATCACCAATATGACAACGGGCGCTAAACAGGCCATAACAGATCGTCTGGGCGTACATATCGGCAAATTGTTCTTCGGTCAAATCATGCAGCAATACATCCCGGAACGCCTCGAATTGCCCGTGCAGCGTCCCCGTCTCTGATTCCTGCCGGAATGTCTCTTGAATGATATCGCGCATCATTCGGGTTTTATGCGCCATTTTTTCCGCCAGTTCCCGCGCGATCTTTATCTTTTCCGGCTCCTGGCTTAGAAATGCTTCCCACAGTTCTCCTACCTTTTCCTCCCCTTCGGCAACGAGTTTGAATTTACCCGCCGATTCTTCCGCCAGCCGCGCCGTCAACTTCTTTTCCCTGTTTACATACCAGCGAAATTCGATGTAATCGGTCAAAATGAAATTATTAAGACTGGGCAAATATCTTTCTTTGATTTGTTCGCTTTTGGCGGTTTGCGTCAGGTTGTTTCCGATGTCTTTCGCCTCTACATACCCGATTGTCTGATCCACCCCCTTTTTTCTCCGCGATACGATATAATCCGGCGCCCCGCATTGGATTCGTTTAGGCTCATTAGTGGCCGTAATCTTCTTGCCTAATGCCTCAATCAACCCCTTCAATGCCGGACGATAGGTGTGTTCGGTGGCGTTGTCTTTTTGGTAAGCCTTATTTATTTCTCTTAAATATTCTTCAAATCCCATAGTTCAAAACCATTACTTTTGAATTTCCTTATCGATCAGCTTCTTTTTTCGCCTTTTTAGCGGTTTTTTTCACCTAACTCCCTTGAAATAAAGGACTTACATTCCATTATCCCAATTTGCCCAGCCGTTAAGTCAATTGACTTAGCCACAAAGTAAATTGACTTTGCCATTCCGCAGCGTGGGCGGCCGCAAAGTAAATCAACTTAGCCATAAAGTAAACCGACTTAGTCGTTCCGCAGCGCGGGCGGCCACAAAGTAAATCGACTTAGCCTCAAAGCAGCCCGCGCAGCCATTAAGTAAACCGCCTTCGCCGCAAAGTCAACTGATTTTGAGGGAAAAAAGGCGATTATATCACGATGTAAGGCCCATCCGGGCCGTTGTAAAGATGCCATGCCTCAATGTTGTGTGATTTCTTCCAAATCAAACGAAAGCTGATATTTTACTAGCTTCACATTTGCCAGCCCCTTGGCTGCGTAAATAGCCCGCGCATCAAAACTAGATGCTATTAGAATACCCCTTACTTTCGCTTCTTCATTGGCTGATGACAGGCAGCCCATGTAACCAAGTAGCTGTCCAATGGCCCCGTCTTTGGCCGTACGTGCCTTTATCTCTATTACAACAAATCCCCCTGCTTGATCTTTTGCCAATATATCGATTCTGCCTGCTTCTGTTTGATACTCCACTCCGCCATCTACAAGGATCAAGCCGGGTTCTATTTCTGACAGCCTCGTTGTAAGCCAATTATGCAAATCGCGTTCGAGGGAAACGCTTGCTTCAATCGATTCTTCGATATCGAATTCAATATCTGAATCCTCCTTTTCGTCAAAATTGTTTCCCTCAACACCAGATATCTTTATTTTCCCTATCTTTATTTGATGTTTGTACCATGCATAATGTGACTTTTGCCATTTGCTTTTTGGAAAATTGGCTTTAACAAGAGATGTCAACTTCTCATAGCTTGGAAGCTCGCCTTCCGAAATGCAGGCGTCAATTACAAGATCCTTGATGAAATAGTACTCGCTCATAAATCTCCTTTCATCCAACAATGATTACACAGTCTGTATTAAAATACTCATAGCACCACCATCACCGCAGATATTTAACGATAAAATATACAATTATCGCGATAGCAACTATCCAGAACAATCTCTTAAGTTTTCTGTTTTTATAAATCTTGCCCCCAGTAATATCATTCTCTAATCTTTCTTGTTGTTGTTTGATTTGGTCAATTATTGCCGAAGCCTGCCACTTTCCAAGGTTTTCCAAGCCCCCTTTTATCTTTATGTCTGGTCCCAGCTTACGAATATATCTAATTTGATTGTTTGTTATTGGATCTTCGTTTTCTTCTCTATCGGGAATTTCGATAGAGACCTTACGCAAAACCATGCCTCCTTTTCGTGTGTCTTTATTTTTTTTCATTGTATATTCTCACTTTTTCTAAAATATCCAACTTTCGATAAATCGAACCTTTTGGGTCGTTCATTATTAATAGTATTTAAGTTGGAATACCAATAATCAATTAACTTGTCGCCTCGGTTGCCGGAATCTGCTGATGAACTGTAATTATACCCCACACCGAGCAGGCTGCAACATTTATTTCGCGGCCGGGTAGCCCTGGTGGGCGTGGTCGGGGGAGTGTGCGGCACGCGTATGGTCAGGACCCTGCAAACGGCCCGGCAGAAAAGTACAGCCCTGCGGGAAGTTGTCCAGGGTAATCAGCTTTTCAAAACCCAAAATCCGAAATTTGCCGACACTTTAAAAAAAGCTCACCAAATTCAGAGTGAACCCACCAAGCGGTTGGTCGCGGCGTTGAAGTGATAAAAAGTAAAGCCGTCATCATTCATGGCCTGATGATGACGGCTTTAGTGGGTACGGCAGGGGTGAACCGTAATAATTCCACACGCGAAAAAAGCTCGGGGTAAAATGTTTTAACAGGGGCGGATGGTTTACCGCTCCAGCAGTTACATTTTTATTTAACTTTGATTTTGTGGGGAGAGTGCTGGGGTTGTTTTTCCATGGTGACTTTGAGCACTCCGACCTGGAAGATGGCTTCGATCTTATCTTCCTGGACGTCCACGGGCAGCCGGACGCTACGGGACCAGCTATCTTGCCGGCGTTCCCGGATGTAATAAGTGTCTTCCTTTTTTTCTTCCTTTTGGCTGCGCTGGGCCTGGAGCATCAAGAGGCCGTCTTCCAGGGTAAGTTCGATCTGGTCGCGCTGGTAGCCGGGCAGTTCGGCTTCGACGTAGAGGTTTTTCTCGTCTTCGTACAAGTCCAGGTTGCCGGCGACCTGCAGGGAAGGAGAAACATCATCGAAGAAATTCTCCCATAAACGGGGCCAAAAGCTAAAATTATCGTCGGGAACAATTCTGGTGATTCCATGTTTTCGAATTATAGGCAGCATGATTACTACCTCCTTTCTTATTTAGTTGTCCATGTCCTTTGTTTCGTTCTTTTCTTTATCTTGAGAAACTGCATATCTATATAACAAAAAGCGTGCCAAACGGGCCATAAAACGTAAATACTTGCGTACAAACACTTTATGTTATATCATGGGCCGCGAGAAAATGTTTATGCAGCAGCCAAAACCAAAAAATCCTGCCATTTTGGCAGTATTTTAGGGGTTCATAGAAGTGTCAGGATTCATTTTCCTTGTCAAAGGGCCGATAATATGGTAGAAAAGTATTGCGTTAGGAGCCTGCCTGTATGGAAGGGTATTGGAGAGAGGTTTTATGACTACCGCATCTTCAGCTTTGGGCTGCCATGTATTGGTGTTAAACAAGCATTACATGGCCATTCGCGTGGTCAATGTAAAGCGAGCCATTTCCCTACTTTTTCACCAATTGGCCGAGGTGATCGACTGCGAAGAAGGTGCTTACAGCAACTATGATTTCTACAGTTGGCTCGAGGTTTCGGAGCTAAAGAAGCAATTTGAGCCAGAGGCGCATGACTGGCTGCATACCGTCCGATTGAGCATAGCGGTGCCGCGGGTGGTGCGACTGCTGTTTTTTGATCGGCTGCCGCGTCAGAACGTTACCCTTAATCGTCGCAATATTTTTGCCCGTGATCACAACCGCTGCCAATATTGCGGACATCATCGACCCACCAGCGAATTGAGTCTGGATCATGTAATCCCACGCACTCGAGGAGGAAAGGCCACGTGGGAGAATCTGGTTTGCGCCTGTGTTAAATGTAACGTCAAGAAGGGAGGCCGTCCGCCGCGTGAGGCGGGCATGAAACTGATTACCAAACCGATCAAACCCAAGCGCTCCCCGGCTATCGCGATCAATCTGGTTGACGGCCGCTATCATTCCTGGAAACAATTTCTCGATCACGCCTACTGGTCGGTGGAACTGAAATGATTAGCGCGCCGCCATAGTACTCCAAACCATACCCTTGTTGCCGCCCTCAAGGACTTTATTGAGAATATTTTGATTCGTACACCGGTAGAAACACGCCGATATCTGATACGTTTTGATAGCCGCCTGTTAGGTCATTTGTACACGGACTGCCTGGTGATCGGCGGCGGGGTGGCGGGGCTGCGTTGCGGTTTAGGCGCCGCCGGGGGGGGGCAGGTTATCGTACTGGTCAAAGATAAATTAATCGAGAGCAACACATATTTCGCCCAGGGTGGTATTGCCGCGGCATTAGGCGGCGCCGACAGTATCGCCTCACATATCAACGATACCATCAAAACCGGCTGTGGATTATGCGATGAATCCGTAGTTGAGTTTGTGATCAAGAACGGTCCGGCCCAAATCGAGCAGTTGCAGCAATGGTCGATGCCTTTAGATCTTAAGAACGGGGAGTTGACCGCCGGCAGAGAAGGCGGTCACAGTAAATCGCGCATCTTTCACGCCCTGGGCGACGCCACGGGCCGGGCCTTGACTACGTCATTGATACAACAGGTTGAAAAGCATGGCAATATCAAAGTATTTGAGGATTGTTTCGCTATTGATTTACTTACGGAAAATGGAGTCTGTTACGGTGTGTTATGCCATCATCCTCAGCATGGGCTGCAATGTATCTGGGCGCGAAAGACGGTATTGGCCACGGGCGGGGCGGGCCGATTATATCGGGAGACAAGCAATACGGCCGGCGCGACCGCGGACGGCTTGGCTTTAGCATATCGAGCCGGGGCAGTCTTGCGCGACCTGGAGTTTATGCAGTTTCATCCGACGACGCTGTATGTTGCCGGTGCCGCCCGGGCCCTGATCACCGAGGCCTTGCGAGGCGCCGGAGCCCGGCTGGTGGATAGGCAGGGCAACCGTTTTATGCCCGAGTATCACGAAATGGCCGAATTGGCGCCGCGGGATGTAGTCTGTCGAGCCATTTATACTCAAATGGCCCAGGCCGACGCCACCAACGTATATTTGGATGTGCGACACCTGGGCAGTAAATACCTGGCCGAACGTTTTCCGACCATTAGCGGTTTGTGCCAGTCGTTCGATATCGAGGTGGATACCGATCTGATACCCGTGCGCCCCAGCGCTCATTATCTTGTCGGCGGCATCAAAGTCGATATCAACGGCCGCACTAATATCAGGAATCTCTATTGCTGCGGTGAGGCGTCGGCCACCGGCCTGCACGGGGCTAACCGGTTGGCCAGTAATTCGCTGCTGGAGGGATTGGTGTTCGGTCAGGTGTGCGGGAAAAACATTGCCGGTGAAATCGCCTCCAACGAGGCCGAATTAGAGCGACGAGCGATAGTTTATGATGTTGCCCTTTCACAGCGGACGCCTCTGGATGTACAGGATGTCACCAACTCCTTGCGGGCGGTTATGTGGCGGAATGTCGGCATCGAACGCTATGAAGAACGGCTGGAAGAAACCCTGGAAATCATCGACTTTTGGCGTCGATATGTTATGGATAAGGTTTGGGACGATCCGGTGGGCTGGCAGTGTCAGAACATGCTGACGGCATGTCGGCTGATGACCGAGGCGGCCCGCCTTCGCCGGGAAAGCCGCGGCGTCCACTTTCGCACCGATTATCCCGACCGCAACGACGATGACTTCAGGCATCATCTCGATATCCAGCCTCAGTTGGCGGAATAACAATCGAATGGCGGTTATCGCCTGTGGTGGCTGGGATTGAAGCAAACCAGGTTAAGGGAACCTCTAATAATTCAATTTCTGCTACGAGCCGATCTTTTTCCGGAGGAACTGCGTCGCGAAAAACCGGGAATATTTACTAATATGCCCGGTTCTCCGCTCCTTGTCCGCCGAAAAAATCTCTGGCTCTCGCAACGAAAGCAATTATTAGAGGCACCCTTAAGAG
>SDBT01018106.1_pt1 | contig 11088 bp, 8 predicted proteins | sample 2277101 | NCBI WGS metagenome assembly SDBT01 (sample SAMN10404973, study PRJNA504765) | marine sediment metagenome | isolation source: marine sediment core GS10_PC15, 103 cmbsf | place: Arctic Ocean: Southern Knipovich Ridge | collected 2010 | reverse complement strand
GTTTTCAGGTTTTGTGTATACGCCAAACCTGACCGCAACGACAACCGTAACCACACGATAAAAAAAGAGAAGCAGGAAGTGCTGCCTTGGGCGTTTAGGACGGTACCAGTAAAGTCACGCTAGGCCTCGGACTCGATCGATATACGCGTGGATCCCGACACCGTCCCGGAGGTGACCGCCACGGCCTCCCCGTACGCCGGCCTGGCGCCGCTGGCCGTGCAGTTCGAGTGCACGGCCACGGGGGTCAACCTGCCCTGCGAGTATCGCTGGAACTTCGGCAACGGGGTGTCCTCCAATCTGCGGTCACCCTCCTACACATACGACCAGCCGGGCGACTACGTGGCCACATGCACGGTCACCGACGCAGACGGCGACCAGGCTTCGGGAGCTGCCCAGGTCCAGGTGGACGCCGACCTCGAGCCCGCTGTGGAGGTCCTGGCCGACCCCACAGCCGGCCTGGCGCCGCTGGCCGTGGCCTTCACTTCGCGGGTCACCGGCGGCAACCCGCCGTTCAGCTATCAATGGGACTTCGGAGACGGCGGTCTTAGCGACCAGCCCGACCCGAGCCACGAGTACACGGGCGCGGGCACCTTCCAGGCCGTCCTGGTGGTGACAGACACCGACGGGGACACCGCCCTGGATTCAATCGCCATATCGGTGGGAGACTCCACCACGCCTGCGGTGACGGTCGCGGCCAACCCGGAGGCCGGGCCGGCCCCCCTGCAGGTGACGTTCACCTGTTCGGCCGTCGGAGGGAATCTGCCGTACTCCTACCACTGGAACTTCGGCGACGGGCGGGATTCCAACCTGCAGAATCCCACCCACACCTACACCCGGATCGGCGACTACCTGGCCGCCTGCACGGTGACCGACGCCTTCGACCAGACCGGGCAGGGAACAGTAATCGTTCAGGCCGTGGACCCGAACCTGCCGCCGGTCATCGACGGTCTCACAACCGATAACGGGTGGGCGGGCACGGACCAGAGCTGCGCGGCGGTAGGGCAGACGATGGTCCAGTTGCGGGTAGCCGCACACGATGGCAACGATCCCCCCGACGTACTGTCCTACCAGTGGACGTTCGAATCGGTGCCGCCGGGCAGTGTCGCCGCCTTCAACAACGCCGGGGTGATGAACCCGACCTTCGTACCCGACCTGGAGGGACAGTACGTCGCCCGCGTGTGGGTGAGCGACGAGCGGGGCGGGGTGGCGTCGGCGGCGGCAACCGTCACCGCCGGTCTGTCCGGCCGGGTGATGGCGCTCGCCCCGGTGCCCGCGCCCGGCGGGACGGCGGGGGATCCATACGCCGACTCCCTCGAGGTCCGGGTGGAGACCCAGTGCGGGATACCCTGCCAGAACGTGCCGGTCGACTGGCTGGCGGTCAACGGGCGGGTGGTCTGGACCTCCGGAGCATCGGACGACCAGGGCCTCGTCCAGGCCGAGGTCGAGCTGGGCTGCGATTTGAACGGTCCGGCCGAGTTCACGGCGTTACTGCCCGATGATCCGGACGCGGCCGTCTTCGTCATCGTGGTGAACGTAGGCCCGGCCTTCGAGCTGCTGATCGCGCCGGAGAGGGGTGTGCCGGTGCACGACGACCTCGGCAACAGCAACCCGATGATCGTCATGGTGACGGTGGCCGACCGTTGCGGCAACTACGTCTCCGGCACGGATGTGAGCTTCGACATCCACACCGATCCCGGCAGCGGAGCCTGTTTCGCCGACCAGTGTCCCGGCTCACTGCCCGGGGGCATGGGGGTGAAGAGTCTGACCGGCCGGAACACCGCCAGCGGTGTGGCCACCTTCCAGCTCTATGACGACAGCGCCGAGGAGGTGGACGTCTGGGTGAACAACGTGTCGCCCGCGCTGGATGACAGCGGAGGGTTCCGAATCAGCGAGCTCCACGACTTCGAGGGTTTGGACGGTGGTTTCAGCCCCGGCTCCACCAGCGGGGACTTCAACGGCGAGTGGCAGTGGGGCGAGCCGGCGGCGGGGAGCTACTCCGGGAAGAGCGCCTGGGCCACGGTCCTGGACGGCGACTACAACCCGGAAAGTGACGAGGACGCCCGCTTCGTCGTGCGGGGTTTCAACCTGCCCTGCACGGGTGGAGCGTCTGTTTACCTGAGGTTCTGGGAGTACCACGAGATCGCCGCCGGCGCGGTGGCGTACGTGTCGGTCTGGGACCCGTGGGGAGAGAATCCTCCTGCCGCCGACGGCGTGTCGGCGTATGACGCCGAGGTTGACGGACACTGGGGCTACCAGGGGAGCTCGGGCGGGTGGCGCGAGGTGACCTTCGACCTCACGACCTGGCAGTGCCAGTGGGTTCTGCTGCTGTGGAACCTGTACTTGAACCAGGCATCGGACACGGGCTTCGGCTGGGCGGTCGACGACGTGATGGTCGAGTATTTCGACAACCGGGCCCAGGGGCAGTTCGTGGCCGGTCCCCTCTGGGACGGGGTGCTGTGGAATATCGTGGACGGGGTGGGCGGCTGTGACACGTCGCCGGCCGGGTTCGGGCTGACGGGCTTCGACCAATGGGGCAACCAGCTGGAGTATACCGAGGTGGCGGTGATCACCGACGCGACCGGCACGACGGACTTCACCGGAGCCGACCCGGGTTGGATCGTGTCCCAGGCCGCGGGCGGGGCGACGATCAACGCGGGGCCCACGGGCACAACCGACGTCTGGTTCACGGACACGGCGACCGAGGCGGTGAACGTCACCATGGAGACGGCGAGCGGCAGCGATCCGTCGGTGGCGGTGACGTTCCTCGCCCCCACGGCGGACGAGGCTGGTTTTTGCTGGGACGGCATGGATGACGATTGCGACGGCCTGGTCGACTGTCAGGACGACGATTGCGCAGCCGACCCCGCCTGCCTGGACGAGTCGGATGATCTGGGCAACTGCCTGGACAGCCTCGACAACGACTCCGACGGCTTGCAGGACTGCGAGGACTACGATGCACCCGTCGGCGGTACACCCTGCCGCAGCAACGCCGGGTGGACCTGTGACAACGACGCAGGCATGCGCGTCTTCGGCATGAACGAACCCTGCAACAACGCCGACGACTTAGGCATTGGGTTCATAGACATCATCTCATGCAACTGCACCGACGACAACGGCTGCGACGACATCGATCCTTTCTTCGAGGCCATGTTTGGCGTGCCATATCGTTGTTACACCGAGTTGGAAACTACCGGTTTCCAGCCCGTGTGCACCGCGCCTTGCTTCGTCTGGGCGCCTGACTTCTGCATTGATCTTTCCGGGGGCGCGCTGCTGCAATGCGACTTTGGCACCGGCGCCTGTCTCCCTTGAATCAGAAGCGCTTTACCCAGAGGATGTCCACGGGCTCTAGTGGTGAGGCGGACGGGGCCGGGAGAGGCAGGACTATTCGACGACGAGCCATTGAGGTCTTGCCTGGCAGAACGAAAGGTGCTCAGGGCGGAGCCGCGGTTCTTTGTCCACGAGGGGCGTCCTTTTAGGCTGACAGGAGGGGGATCCTCATTCTGAAAGGGTGTTGGTATAGCCGTCCCCGATCTTCCCGATCCAGTACCTACTCGTACTCATCCGGCCAGTGCTCTCCGTCAAAGGGCCAGTACTCGTTCGACTCGTGAAGCATCCCGGCCTCGGCCAGCTCGCGCAGCAGGGACAGCGGGTAGCGTCCCAGGGCCAGGTTCTGGACTTCCGTCTCGAGCGCCTGCTTGCGGCCGAGGACCGCGTCCACGCGGCCGAGCATGGCCTGCCGGGCCCAGGCCGCAATCCGGACGCCCGCCCGCCTGGCACGCGACCGTTCGACACGCCTTCGCATATCGAAGGCCGTGCGTTGCTGCGAGGACAGGCGCTGCCGGAGCTTCTCTAGCCGGCCTCGCTCCGCGTCCAGGTAGCTTCCGGGAACCTTCCGTCCCGCGGCCGGGCTCGTTCCGGGTGCCGGCAAACGGCCGGAGCCCAGCCGTGCGAGCGCCGCGCGCGCCCTGGCATCCGCCGCGGCCACCTGGTCCTGGAGGCGGTGAAGCTCTTCGAGCTTGGATTGCTCGTTCTCGGCCGTGCCCAGCCGGGCCCGCAGGTCGGCCATGCGCAGCGCGAGATATTGGGCCCGGGACAGGTCCCGCCCAAGCCTTCCAGCCAGGCCCTGCCCGGGCCTGGCGAGCGGCATGCGCGGCATGCCCGAGGCCACCCGGTCGAGCTCGCCCCGCAGCCATGCGGCGCGCTCGATCGCCGCATCGATGCGCCTGCACAGTCCGACCAGCCCGGCTTCAGCGCGTCGATACGGCGTCCACGGCAGGACCTCGGGCGGCAGGAAGGTCGTGCCGGAGCGTTGATCCGTAACCGCGGCGGCCAGGGCAGAGAGGCGTCTGGCCAGGTCGTCGAACAGCTCCGTCGCCTGGTCGAACAGGCAGTCGCCAATGAGCGCGTAGCCGAGAAGGAGCCTGGCGGCGGGTCGATCGGGCAGTGCGAGCGCGGCGGGCGAGGCCAGCAGCTCGCGCAGCAACTGCCGGGCGGCGGCCAGGTCGCCGGCGCGGTACAGCGACCAGCTCGCCTCGTAGCGGGCCTCGTCGGCCACCGGGCTGTCCTTTGGGATGCGCAGGTAGGTCTCGATCGCGCGGTCGTATTGCCCGCGGTCGTGGCGCAGGCGGGCCAGCGCCAGCCAGGCGTGTTCGACCACCCGGGCGGCGTTGTCCGAGACGAAGAAGGTGTAGCGTCCCTGGCCGGGCTGACGGACCAATCGGCAGAAGAGATCCTCCGCCTGGTCGGATCGACCCTGCTCGACGGCCAACACGCCCGCCAGGTAGGTGGCGGCCGCGTACAGGCGGCTGGTGCGCGATATCGAGGACAAAGCCGCGGCGGCTGCGTTGGCGGCTCCCTTCAGCATCAGCGCCTTTGCCTCGAGGTAGGCGAGCTCGTCCTTCTCGTCGCGGTTCGCATCGAAGCGCAACTCCTTCAGGGCGGACAGGGTCGGCTCGATCTGGCCGGATCGCAGCGCCAGGCCCACGAGCTTGCGGAAGGCCGGCGCGCGGAAGTCCGACGGGGGTTTGCGCACCACGAGGTCCAGGAGCAGTCGCCTGGACCGGTCGAAGGCCCCCTGGCGCGCCAACGCGCCGGCCAGGTGGTAGCGGACGTTGTCGTACGGGGGGGTGCCGGCCAGCCTGGCGAAGGCCGGATCCAGCAGCAGGGCACCGAACCGCGCAGCGGTGCTGCGCGAACCGCCGTCGAGGTAGACGATCTCCCCGTCGCGCAGCACCTCGATAAGGCGATCGGCGTCCGCCTCGGGGCCGATGCGCTTTTCGGCAGCGAGCCAGCCGAGCAGCTCGGCATCCGGGCCCAGCAGCTGGAAAATGAGCAACCAGCCTAGCACGGTCTCCTCAGTCCCTTTCCGTGGTGAAGCTCGCCTGTATATCCACGTCCCAGCTCCCTTCGGGCTCGTCGCCCCGCAGGTCTTCGCGTCCCGGCGCGTCACCGTCCTGCTCGGCCTCGAACTCCACGCGGGTCGTCGCGCCTTCCCTCAGGTGGACCGCCATTCCGGAGCCCGCACGGTAGCCCGGAAGGCCGTCGCCGGGATCGTCCGGGCCCCGGGCGAGGACCCGCACCTCGACCGGGTGCCGGCCCGGGGGCAGGTAGCCGTCGAACAGCTTGAGGGCCTGGACCGTCGGCGCCCGTTCGAACTCCTCGAAGTAGGCCAGCGCTCCGTCGAGCCGCATCTGAACCGCCGCGAGCCGGAAGGGCCTGTCCAGCTCCCCGCGGTAATGGACGACCAGGCGCGAGCCGAAAATCTTCTCGGCGAGCAGCGCAAGCCGGGCCTCGGCCGCCAGCAGCTCGTCGCGCGCCCGGCTGTGCTCGAGCTCGAGCTCGGCCAGGGCCCGCTGGTCGAGCGCGGGCCGCGCGTCCGCGGCCGGCTGCTTCCCTTTGCCGTCCGGTCCGGCCCGCAGCGCTCCCGTCAGAAGGACCGCCGTCCCTCCGACCAACAGCGCAGTCCTTTTCCAATTCCTGCCAAAAAGCATGTCTGCCTCCTGCGATAGTCTTTTTCAGAACCCGGCCACGAGCCCGAACCAGCCGCCGAACTGCCAGCCGCCGCTGAACGCCTGGCCCGCGGACACGGTGTAGCCGTTGGGCGAATCCAGGCCCTCGAAGTTGAAATCCGATCGGATGACCAGCCCGCCCAGCTCCATGTTCAGGTACTTGAACATGCCCATCACCCGGCCGCGCTCGGGGAACAACCTCAGCCCCAAACCCAGCCGGGCCCACCAGGCCAGGTACGAGCTCAGACGGCGATCGGCCGAGTGGTACAGGCCCACCGGGCCGTCGGGGGGGTAGTCGTCGCGGTAGAACGTCGCGCGGATCTGGTGGTACAGCCCGCCGCGCACCTCCAGGGTGAAGCTCCCGCCAAGGCGCGCCAGCCAGGCCAGCAGGGCCTGGGAATGCTCCACCCGCCAGGAACCCGATCCGTGCCCGGCGCCGAGCTCGATCGCCGACGAGAGGGCCGGGACGGCGATGCGCGTGCGCAGCAAGGCGCCCCAGCGGGCGCGCGAGTCGGGGTGTTGTTCCAGCCGGTAGGGATTCTGCAGGTACCCGCTCTCCAGCAGGCCGGCCACCTCCAGGCGCAGGTTTACGCCCGGCAGGAAGCCCTGTTCCACGGCTGCGTGGATGCGGTCGGCGCTGCGGTCGTCGTCCACCTCTTGTTCGGAGTCCGCGTCGACGTGGATCGCAGCCATGGTCCGCCGGTATCCCAGCTCGACCCTCGTGTCGCTCCCGAGTATCAGGGTCCGGGCGGCGACCGAGGGCTCGTGCAGGTCGCCGTCGAAGGCGGTCCGGTAACGGTAGCCCGCCCGCAGGACGCTGGTGCCGTCGTCGTAGACCAGTGCGGCGTCGGGGCCGTGGCGCAGGCGTTCGAAGTCGAGAGGCCCGGCGAAGCCGTAGAGCCGCTCGCGCTCGAGCTCCAGGCCGTAGCCCGCCTCCAGGCCGAAGCCTGCGGCCAGCTCGACCGCTGTGCGCACCGACGAGGTCAGCCAGGTGGCGGCCACCTGCTCGCCCGGATCGGCCTCGGCCCGCACCTGCATCTGGACGGTGTCGGTGGGCAGCGGGAGGTGGTCGCGCACGACAGGCTCCCCGGGCGCCCGGACGGGGCGCCCGGGATGGAAGCGCATCAGCGGATCGGCCAGCACCTCGCGGGCCGCCAGCCGCTCCGAAGCGCAGCCCGCGAGCAACGGCAGGAACAGCAGGAACAGGGGGGCCAGGCTGGCGATCAGCTTGAGAAAGGGATCCAAAACCCGACCCCCAGGGTGAGCGAGAGGTTGTTTGTGATGCTCTCCGAGGCCAGTACCTCCTGGATGTAGACGTGGTCGCGGATGTCCAGGCGCAGCGAAAACCAGGAGGTGGCGAAGATCTTCAAGCCGGCGCCGAAGTTGTAGGTCAGCCCCTTGGCGTTGCGACTGTCCGTGACGCCAACCCCGGCGGTGAAGAAAATGTCGAAGTGGGGGATGGCGTAGTTGAAGAGCATGAACTTGCCGTGGATCGGGTGCCAGACCAGATTGCCCGAGTAGATGCGCGCGTCGTGGCTGGCGAGCACGGTGTAGCCGGTGTACTGTTCGACCGGACCGGAGACGGCCGATGAGAAGTAGGTATAGGCGAAGGCGGCCTCGAGGGCGAAGTCCTCGGTGACGTGGAAGGCGTACGATACGCCCCCCTGGGGCGCCGCGCCCATGACGTCGCTGGCGTACACGCCGCCGAACAGGTTGATCTCGTGCCGCAGGCTCTTTTCGAAGTTGCGCCGGGACAGCCCCTTGCGCCCGCCCTGGTCGGTCTCCGGCGGCTCGGGGCAGACCGCCCGCGCCGGTGCCGCGGCCGCGAGGCATATTACCAGGGCACAGAGCTGCAAGGCAACGGCTGTTCTGTTCCTTGTCAAATCGCCTCCATCAGAACGTCAACATCAGGCCGCCGGTCACCAGGACCATGGTCCAGATATCGTCGGCGGTGCACACCATCGTCTGCCGCGCATCCAGGCGCAGGGTGAACGATCCTCGAAGAGCCAGCATCAAGCCCCCTCCCGCGGTCAGCAACGGGCGGGTGCTCCGAGCGAACAGGGTTCCCTCCCGGTGGGGGAGAGTGGTGGCAGCGCCGGCTCCTACAGCCGCGTACGGCACAAGGGTGCGCCAGGGCGCGATGAAGACAAGCGCCTCGGCGCCGTATGTCAGCAGGCTGCCCAGGTGTCCGACGGACTGGCCGGCCATGGCTTCGACGGCGTAGTGCCGGCTCGGCTGGAATCCGATCCGCAGCACGAACAGGCCGTTCGCGTCCAGCGCCCCGCAGCTGACCGTCAGGTTGATGGCTCCGCCGGAAAGCCTCGAGGGCCCCAGCACGTGGCGGTACAGCCAGCCCTCGGCCGCCGATGCGCCGTCCTGGTCGACGATCTCGAACGGCCAGACGAGCTCGGCCAGCACCCAGCCGGAGACTCCCCTGGACAGCCGGATGCGGTACCAGTCGCCGTCGCTGTCGCGGTCGATGGCCTCGTACACCTGACCCTGCCCGACCCGGCCGATCTCCCTGTAGCTGCCCCCGGGGCCGGCGCGCACCGGTACGCTCTTTGCCATGACCTTGAGCTGGATCCGGCGACCGGCCGGGTCCCCCGCCCGGCCGGCCTTGCAAACCAGACAGACCAGCAGGCCGCACAGAGCGAGCCAGGGCAGGGAGGATCTCATGAAGAACTCTTGTATTCCGGGTGAGCGGGCTTTGTCAAACGAAGATCCAGCCCCTCGGACTGCATAAGTGCCTGTTTTTATTGTCGTGGACTTGACAAGCAGGACTCGCGAGTGTATAGTGCGCAATTGTATGTGAACCTGTGGGGGCATTGCGGGTGATCTGGTTTTGCTCGCAACATGCGAAATGAGGAGAATTGCGGATGGCTGAGACGAAAGCAGGCAAGAGCAGTTCGTCCGGTTGCGGCAAGTCCAAGGCTTCCACCACCAAGCGCCGCACGACCAGTTCGCAGGCCCAGGCGAAGAAAGCACCTTCGAAGTCCGCGTTGAAGCAGATCGCAAAGGACTGGGAACAGGTCACCTGATCTCCGAACGCGGCTCTCCCATATCCGCACCGATGGCAAGAGCCTATGGCACGTCGTGCTCCTTTTTAGGGGTGCCGCGTTCGAAAGCTTCGTCGCGGGCTTTCTCCATCTCGACGCGCCCGCGGTCGATTCGCTGCCAGTCGATGCGCCTGGTGTAGTCCTGGTAGATCATCCAGCCGATGTAGATCCCGACGCCGATCAGGATGATCAGCACCAGAAGGAGCACTTCGCGCAGGCTGAACTCGAAAAAGCGCCGCTTTACCCGCTTGGAACCTGCCATGGGGGCCGGTCTGCCGTGCATGACCGCTGCGGCACTTTTCTTCTTCTTCTTTCTCCCCGACCGCTCGACCAGTGCGGGATCGGGCGTCTCGAACTGGCCGATATCGAGCGGCCTCGTACCTGTCATGCCTGTGCCGAAGCGCTTCTTGCGCTTGCGGCCGCGAGGGGAGGGAACGGCCGGTTGCGGGACGTCGCGTTCGGGGGCGGGCGGCTTGTAGTGGATGACGGCCAGGTCGCCGAACAACTCGTCCACGCCGGCGGATTCCCTGTCGCTCGCCGGCCCGGCCGGGGGCTCTCCGGCGGCATCTTCCAGCAGCGAGCTGAGGTCCGGAGGAGCGGGCATTTCCTGATCGAGTTCCTCGTCCTGGCCCGGCCTCGCCTCCAGGTACTCCAGCGAGACTTCCTGGGTCTCCTCTTCGTCATCGTCGTCGAACAGTGACGGGGCGGGCTCCGAGCCGGCGACCCGGGTCAGATCCGTATCCACGTCGATGTCCAGCTCGAATTCGTCGCTCGCTCGTACGATCTTCGAGGGCCTGGCGGGCTTCTTTCCGGATCCGCCGCCCGAACCCGGCGGTTGACCGCTGGCTGCCGTCATGGGTAATTCCGCCTTCTGTCCCGAATCGTAACGCCAAATGGATGGTTTTCGCAAGAACGGACTCGGGCTCGTTGCGTGCTCCGCGGCCCGTCCTTGACACCCCGTCCCCCTCTTGCTACTTTCTTTTGCTGTTCAGAGACCTTCCGACCGAGAGGTTGCTAGCGCTCATGTTCAGCCCGGGTATGTTCGGCAAGTACTACCTGTACGAACGGCTGGCCGTGGGCGGGATGGCCGAGATCTTCCTGGCCAAGATGTACGGGGTGGACGGCTTCGAGAAGGACATGGTCGTCAAGCAGATCCTGCCCCAGTACTCCCGCAACAAGGACTTCATACAGATGTTCGTCGACGAGGCAAAGATCACGGTCTCGTTGTCCCACGGGAACATCGTGCCGGTCTTCGAGCTGGGCGAGATCGACGGTATCTACTACATCGCCATGGAGTACGTGGACGGCAAGAGCCTGGGCGAGGTCATGGACGCCGGCCTGGACCACGGCAACCGCCTGTCCGTTCCCCACGCCCTGTTCATCTGCTCCGAGATGCTGGCCGGGCTGGACTACGCCCACCGCAAGACCACCGACCAGGGCCGGCCGCTGAACCTCGTCCACCGCGACGTCTCACCGCAGAACATCTTGATCTCGTACGAGGGGGCGGTCAAGATCGTCGACTTCGGCATCGCCCGCGCGGCCACAAGGATCCACGAGACCAGGGCCGGGGTGATCAAGGGCAAGTTCGGCTACATGTCTCCCGAACAGGCCATGGGCCGCGAGGTGGACGGTCGCAGCGACATCTTCGCCGCCGGCATCCTCTTGTACGAGACCTTGACCTTCGAACACCTGTTCGAGAGCTCCAGCGACGGGAACACCCTCGAAAGGGTCAAGCGGGCGGACGTACCCACCCCGTCGCGGGTCAACCCCGACCTGCCGCCTGCGCTGGACGCCATCTTGTTCAAGGCCCTGGCCCGCAAGCCCGCCGACCGTTACCAGACCGCCGGCGACATGCGCCTGGCCATCTCGCGCTTCCTCTACGGGCGGGACGAGCTTGACGACGGAGCCTCGGCCAAGACCTTGTCGACCTACATGCAGGCGCTGTTCGCGGCCGAGCAGCGTCCCTCCCCCCCCGCCCCCCCCCACGGGGTGGGGAGCCTGCGGGGACGGGGGGGACTGCAAGT
>SDBT01018105.1_pt1 | contig 11089 bp, 10 predicted proteins | sample 2277101 | NCBI WGS metagenome assembly SDBT01 (sample SAMN10404973, study PRJNA504765) | marine sediment metagenome | isolation source: marine sediment core GS10_PC15, 103 cmbsf | place: Arctic Ocean: Southern Knipovich Ridge | collected 2010 | reverse complement strand
TATCTTGAACATCATAAAGATAGGCCGAACTCCCCTCAGGGAAACTGGATAATAGAAGAAGGGTAATAAAAAATTTCATTTTTTCATTTAAACCTATGGATTTCCAATCCATAGTGGTTTAGTTTATACAACATGTTGATTTGAACGGCATATATTTCATACCTTTATTGGTTCTCATTGATGCATTAATAACCATTGCCATGAAAACACACATAGCAAATCTGATTACCGCCTTTATTATTTGCCTCCTGCTTGCAGGATGTTCAAAAACGGATGATATTATCATTGGTATAAGCATGGGGCCAAGCCATGAGAGATGGACAAAAGATATCAGTTACCTCACCCAGCACCTTGAATCGCAGAACGCCAAGGTGATAGTAAGGGAGGCCAATGAAAGCCAGGTTGAACAGGCCAGACAGGTCAAAGAAATGATAGAAAAAGAGAAACTGGATGTCCTCATCATCGTACCGGTTAACAGCGATGCTGCTGGTAAGCTGGTGGATTATGCCAAGTCGAGGAATATCGATGTAATAGCCTATGACCGGATCATTAAAAATTGTGACCTGGATTTTTATCTGTCTTTCGACAATCTAAGGATTGGGGAGATGCAGGCTGAATACCTGACCAAGATCAAACCCAGGGGATCGTATGCCCTCCTGGGCGGTGACCCGGGTGATAACAACTCATTGCGCTTGAGAATCGGCCAGATGAATATTCTGCAACCTTTAATAATCAAGGGAGATATCAAGATCGTGATTGATGAAAATGTGGAAAAATGGGACGATGGGATTGCTTACCAGGTCATGAAAGATTACCTCGAAGAAAATGACCCTCCTGATGCCATTATTGCTTCCAGTGATGGCCTGGCAAGAGGAGTATCAAAAGCCCTGTTGGAAGCCGGAGTGGATAAAGATGTTCTTTTATCGGGACAGGATGCAGAAACAGATGCCTGTAGAAGGATCGTGGAAGGACATCAGACCATGACGGTTTACAAAGTCATTGAATCGCTGGCAGCATCAGCAGCCAATATTGCTATCCTGCTTGCCAATAACGAGCCAATACCCAATACCCTCGTAACTGTAAATAACGGTATGAAAATGGTTCCCGCAGTATTGGTTTCATCAATCATCCCAGTGGGGCAAGAAAACATCCGCATGACGGTCATCGCAGATGGCTTTATTGATGAAAAAGAGGTCTACAGAAATAAGTAACCGGACTGCATGCAGGATTACTTTCAGCCTGACGGGTATTAGCAACCAGATCAATTAATTGCCAAACAAAAAACCAGGAAAGAACAGATCTGAGATCTGCTCCTCCCTGGTTTCGAAACCTGAATCGTCCGGTATCCTGACTTATGTTTTCTTATTCAGATATTCTTCTATCTTCTCCTCGTACTCCTCTTTTTTGATAACCAGCCGGAGTATTTCCTTATATATTGTTTTCAGGTCTTCCCTGGCTGAAATATACTCGTGTTCATCGTGAATCTTATCCATCATGATCAAAGAGTTTTGCATTCTCATGGGTTTTGCTTTTAAATACTTGTACATACATTGTTCCATACTTTATAATAGCTTGATAATTAATGAATTAAGATTATGTCAGTGCATCGGGAATAATATAAATATCGTCCGAAAATATGCAATATGCGTACGATTTCGGACACCATGAACATTGGTTTTCATTTTTCGCTATTTTTACACCAAAATACTTCACATGCGACGGATATTATTTTCCCTGTTATTAATCTTTTTCAGCCACTCGGTTTTTAGTCAGCAGATCAACCTGATTAAAAAACTGGATAGTACTAAAACCAAGACAATCAGGATAGACAAAAGGATAACCATAAAAACCTTCGATGGTGAAAAGTTCAAGGGAGAATTCCAGGTGCTTGATGAAGATAAGATTATTATGCAGGAACAGGAGGTAAAGTTGGACAATATCATGATGATCTCTGGTTTTGTACAGAGCAATTCAAAAGACAGGGTCGTAGGCATTGGATTGTCGGTCGGGGCCGGTCTAGTATTCCCTGTAGCTGTTTATTATTTACTTGGTGGAATCGCCTGGGGATTTACAAATGGCATATTTGTCGGAGCGACCCTACTCGTATTCGACCTGTTACTTGCCTATGCCGGCACTACTATGATGGGAGTTATCCCCCGCAGGTTCAGTACCTTAAACTGGGAAATAGAAATATCAGCCCGGCCTGCACCGATTCAGCTTCCTGTACCAGTTGACTAGATAGGGATGTAAGCCTTGTATGCCATCGTTGACATAGAAACTACCGGCGGAAGCCCGAAGACCGAAAAAATTACGGAAATAGCGATTTACCATTTTGATGGTAATAAAGTCACTGATGAGTTTATATCCCTTGTCAATCCGGGAAAAAATATCCCCTACTATATCACTGCACTGACAGGTATCTCCAATGAAATGGTGGTAAATGCCCCTAAATTTTACGAGATTGCCAAAGAAATAGTGAATTTTACCGAGGGAAAGATCCTCGTGGCACATAATGCCAGCTTCGATTACAAATTCATCAAGTCCGAATTTAAAAGCCTGGGATATGAATTCAAGAGGGAAAATATGTGTACACTCAGGCTTAGTCGCAAATTGCTGCCCGGACACCGTTCATACAGCCTGGGGAACCTGTGTCGTGATCTGAACATTGCCATTAAGGGACGGCACAGGGCAGCCGGCGATGCCCTTGCCACGGTCAAACTCCTGGACCTGCTACTGAACCGGTCCAGGGAAACCGGACAGCAGGATATGCTGCAGGCATCAATATCCAATACCCTCAGGAACCTTCATCCCGACCTGGATAAAGACAACATTGATGCACTTCCTGAACAAACCGGTGTATACTATTTCCACAATGACCAGCAACAGGTCATATACATTGGTAAAAGTAATAACATCCGGAAACGGGTGATGAGCCATCTGAGTAACAATGGCTCCAGGCGGGCCATTGAGATGAAAGAAAACATCGCCGGGGTCAATTTTGAACTTACCGGTAGTGAATTAATTGCCCTTCTTACCGAATCGAGCGAGATCAAGAAACATGCCCCGAGGTACAACAGGGCCCAGAAACGCAAAACCCTGCATTATGGATTGTACAGCCAGAAAGATGAACAGGGGTATTACCGGTTGGCAATTGACCGAACTGTCAACAGGATTAACCAGGCTCCTGAGACATGTTTCCAGAATAAAGCAGAAGCGAAAAGCATCCTGACAAAAATGATAGAACGGCACTGGCTCTGCCAGAAACTATGTGGTATGTATGATACAGACGGGGGTTGTTTCCATTATGAGATCAGGCAGTGCAACGGCGCCTGCATCGGGAAGGAGGCTCCGGATATATATAATAAACGGGTGATGAAGGCCCTTTCTGCTTTTTATTATAAGCATAAGAACCTTTTGATCATAGACAGGGGGCGGGAGGAAAGTGAAAAGTCGGTGGTCCAGCTTGAAAACGGGAAGTACGTTGGCTTTGGTTTCCTGAATACTGAAGAATCATACCTCCAGCTGGAAGATATTGTAAACTGTATCAAGATTTACGAGGACAACCGGGATATCCAGCAGATCATCAGGACCTACCTTAACAAGCATGATGTGGAAAAAATAATAAGGTATTAGACAAGGAAACTATCCAGCTTCCTGATCATCTGCTTGATATTTTCCCGGGTTTCTTCATCAAAGTCCTCGAACTTCACGTTATTATCCTGTACATGCAAAATGAAATCTGAAGCCAGTTTGGCCCTGGATATTTCATTCAGCTCAATGTACTCGGAGTTTTTTTCCGTGATGCCCACCCGCTGATGCAGTACAAAATTCTTAAAATCAATGGTTGAGAAAAGATCTTCGACACTTCTCATGTTATCAAGGCGTACAAGCTTTTTGTTTGCAATCTCATCATTGTTCAGATAAATATTGCTTCGTAATTCCTGATAAACCCGGTTACCTTCAGTATCATCATCCAGCAGAACGATGAAATCCAGTCTCCATCCCATCAACAGGTTTACAAGCATGGGTACGTTATTGACCTCCGTGGATGGAAGGAAATACAATTCTTTGTGATAACTGGCCAGATCAAAGATGGTGCTTAAGAAATAATAGGTAGGGGTATCCTCAACGATGATGTTGTTTTTCTTTTTTACAAACTGGTGATCACTCATTTTGGTCCCCATCAGGGTATAGATCGGTGAGAGGGTATCGGTGGAAGCGTCATTTAATGATTTGGGACTGAAAATCACTGTTTCACTCCGCATATCATCTTCTATGGCACGCTGGACGGCCAGCAAACGATATAATTTGTTCAGATTGATCAGGTGTGGAGAATGGGTGGAGTAAACAATCTGTACATCTTCCTTGATATCTTCAAATAGCTTCAATACATCTTCCTGGGCGCGGGCATGAAGGCTGAGTCCGGGTTCATCGATCAGGAATACCCTTGATCGCTCCCTGTTTTCAATGGCATTGGCCTTCAATTCAAGGTAAAATGACAGGAACCATCTTACACCACGACTCCGCTGTTTCGGGTACAGTCTTTCCTGGTCATCCTTGATCCAGAATTCCAGATAGGGTTTACCCATTTTATCAGGATGATTGTTATCGTAATGCTCCAGTTCAAAATGGACCTTGATCTTATTCTTTTTTCCCAGGCTCTGTCTCCAGTAATCCTGGAAATTCAGGGTTATTTCATTGTTTAATTTTTCGATTTTGTGTTTGAGTATCCGGCTGTTCCTCTCCTCGAAAAAGGTGGCTTTGAGTCCGGATACAACAAGGAAATTCCTCGCTGCCTTATACCCTTCCACGGTATTATTCATAGAAAATACATCCTCGAGGTCTATCCTGTTTGGCAATAAGCTGCTGAAATCCTCAAATAATTCAAATACAGGTATATGTGAAGATGCAATATCTGCCAGTTCAGACTCGCTGTAAAAGCCATTGTTCTTCATCCTCTCCTTCTCTACCATATCTTCTGCATCGGATGGCTCTGCTCCCTTCAGGATCCTGGATGTTACGGCCAGTCTGAATTCCGCCTTATTAGTTAATTTTTCAAGATTCAGGTCATTTTCAAGGTGTTTTGAATTAAGCATATCCAGCTTACTCTGCATCCCCTTCATCTCCTTTTCGGTCTCAAGAATTTCCATATAGCTCTGTAAGTCAACCAGCTCACGGTACGAATCTTCCCATTTGAGTTTGACCTTACTCAACTGATTCTGAGCTTCCAAACATAGCTGGGCATATCTTGAATGCTGAGCTAATTCCTCAGCTTTGACTGCCTTGGTTTCACCCGTGACGACTTTCTTTTCCAGCCTTTTATTTAACCTATCCGTTTCAAGTACAAGCTTTTGCACATGGTTTTGAGTGTCATTGTCAGGTTTCCTGACGAGGATTTTTTTACTCCGGTTTAGCTGTGGGGTCAGCATGTGCAGTTCTTTCTCAATATCCTCTCTCTCCATTTGTATCTGACCCAGTTCTTCCTCTGCAATTCTGGCTTCTTCAATGATCCTGTGAAGTTCCTCCAGGGTTCTCTCCCTGAATTCCTTCATCTGTTCTTCCAGTTCTGAATAATACCTGCAGACCGCTTCATCCCCAAAACTGAGGTAACTGGATTTATCAGCGTTCCATGAACGGGTCAGGGTAATTTGCTCTGTGCTGTTGGCAATCTCCAGAATCTTTGCCGGCACCTTTTTATCGGGAAATATTTTTTTTATTTCCGTGGGACTAACACTGAATGAACATGAAACCTCGGGAAGACTGAGATCACTGCGCAGGATATCATCAGAAATATTGCCTGTATAAAAGCTGTTAAGTGCCTCAAGTATAGAGGTCTTGCCGGATTCATTCTGGCCAATTAACCCGGTTATATTATCGGAAGCCAGATCCTGCCACCCGGTATTAATAATTGACCTGTAATTCTTGATCTTGAATTGTTTAAACCACATCTGACATCAGATTTTAATGCCTATGATCAGTACGTCATCTACTTGCTCAAGGTTACCTTTCCACCGTATGAATGTGCGTTCCAGTTCCCGTTTCTGTGATTCAAGAGGCTTGTTATGATTTTCAATGATTAATTTTTGCATGTTCTTATACCGGAATTTTTTCTCTTGCGGTCCGCCAAACTGGTCAGGATAACCATCCGAAAAGATATATATCAGGTCACCCATTTCCAGTTTAATATCATGATTGGTGAAAGACTTTTCAACCACAGCATTGATCCCAATGGGCATCTTATCCCCGCGGGTTTCCAGCAGGCTGCCGTTCCGAATCATGTACAGGGGATTAAAGGCGCCGGAAAACTCCATTTTCATTTCATCCAGATCTACCACACAAAGAGCAATATCCATCCCGTCCTTATGTTCACTGTTATCACCTGTCTGGTGAAGCGCTTTCATTACGTTTTCCCTCAGGCGATTGAGTATTACATTGGCACGTGGGATCCGCTTGCTGACAATTTCATTGAGAAATGAGATGCCCAGAATGCTCATAAAAGCACCCGGTACCCCATGACCGGTACAATCGGCTGCAGCTACAGCAATCCTGTTGTCTTTTCTGTTGTACCAGTAGAAATCGCCACTTACGATATCCCGGGGCTTAAAAAGGACAAAGCTTGACGGAAAGGTTTTTTTAAAATATCTGAGATCAGGCAGTAATGCGGCCTGGATGGAACTTGCATATGAAAGGCTGCCGGCAAGCTCCTTCTGCTGTTGCTCGATCTTGTTCTTTTGTTCACTGATCTTGGTGATCAGATCCCGTTCCAGGGCAACCTCCTTAAATTGATCTATTCCTAACTTCAATACTGCGGTTTGATCGGATTACAAACGTTATACGGATTCATTTCTGCAATGTTCCAGGCAATGTCTCATTCCATGTACCTAAATCCATGAACTAATGTTTATGTTTGATAAACAGCTGTTTATCTTACATCTATTATCAAATTTCAAACTTTGGCAGAGATTTTGCTTTTACTTAATCAAACGAACCGTATTTAAAACGTAAGAGTCATGAAAAAGATTATTATCATAACAGCAATATTACTTTTCACGATCTCTGTTCACGCCCAGAGAACTTCCAGGGAACGAACCAGGCATGAACCGGAGAAACAGAAAAGTGAAACGGCCGTAAGACGGTCGGCTGAACAGAAAAAAAGCAGCAGAAGCCAGCAGGTCACCAGGACCAGGCAGACCAGTACACGAGACATCTCCCATGCAAGCAGGAGTCAGACATTAAAAAGCACCTACGAAAAGCCGCGGCAGGGCCAGGTAACTCGCAGTAGCACTGGCAATACTGGCCGTACCAGGGGAGACAGATCTCCGAACAGGGGGCATACAGGTACATACAAGGGACAAAAGCCATCTCCGAATAAGGGAACAGCCGGCAGATACAATGGATATAAGTCACCCAAAAACAATGGTACTGCCCGTAGCAATGGTACTGTCCGAAGTTATAACAACAGCCATAGAAATAATCAATCCGTCCGTGGCAATACAGGCAGCAGGAAGCATGTTACAAGTACACATGCCGTGCATCGCCAGCATTATACAACTCCCAACCGGAGGGCGGTACGTACGAACCATGTGAAAGGCTATCATTACAATCCAGTCAGGTACCGTAATGTAAATTACCACTACCGTGTACCGAACAGGATCCATGTTACCTGGACCAACCGTATGTACCATGATTACCGGCTTATGTATCCCGAATTCGGGTACTGGTATTATCCAATCGGATACCGGATTGTAACGATCCCATCTTACAATGCCTATTACCATATAGGGGATGTAAGAAATGTGTATGGCAGGGTCCATGAAGTCTATTATTCCTGGACTACCGACGAGTATCACCTGTATTTCGGCGGAGGTTATCCATACCATGATTTCACCGTCATCATCCCGGGCAGGCAGGCCAGGAGATATGACAGGTACCCGGAAATGTACTTTGAAGGCAGATATATGTGGGTAACCGGACTCCTCAGTACATTCGAGGGAAGGCCTGAACTGATCGTGAGAAGAAGAAGCCAGATACATCTGTATTAATACCGGACAATGAGTTAAGAGTAGATTCTAAATCAGAAGGGGTTGTCCCGGCAGGGACAGCCCTTTTTTTGTATTTTTGATTTCATGAAAAAGACATTACTCCCAGCCATACCATTTTTACTATTAACAGTCCAGTTTTGTGTGCAGAAAGATAATCTGCTAACTGAGACTGAAAAAATCATGCTGGATGCTACCCGGTATATGGTCGAGGAGATCAGTACCGATGGCGGTTACCTCTGGTATTACCTTCCTGATCTTTCAAGGCAGTGGGGGGAAATGGAAGCTTATGAATCCATGATCTGGCTGCAGCACCCCGGCACGGTGAGCATGGGACATACATTCCTGGATGCCTATCATGCCACCGGGGATGAATATTATTACTCCGCGGCGGAGAAGGCAGCTTCTGCTGTTGTCAGGGGACAAAGGCCGGAGGGCGGATGGAATTATATGATCGACTTTGCAGGGGAAGAATCCATCAGCCAATGGTACAATACTATCGGTAAAAACGGATGGAGACTGGAGGAATTCCAGCATTATTACGGGAACAGCACCTTCGACGATAAAGTGACAGCCGACGCAGCACGCTTCCTGCTGCGGATCTACCTTGAGAAAAGGGACCCAACCTATAAAGTGGCTCTTGAAAAGGTAATTGATTTCATTCTGGGAAGCCAGTACCCTGAGGGAGGCTGGCCCCAGCGCTATCCCCTGAGATACGACTTCAGTAAAAACGGGAACCCGGATTATACTTCCCTATTTACATTCAATGATGATGTAATCTGGGAGAATATCCATTTCCTTGTCCAGTGTCACCAAAACCTTTCGAAGGAAGATTATTCAGATGCCATTACCCGGGGTATGGATTTCTACCTTTTGTCTCAGCATAGCAGCGGGGGATGGGCACAGCAGTACGATATGGACCTGAACCCTTCCGGTGCACGCAGCTATGAACCTTTGGCCCTGCTGCCTTCAACTACATACAAGAATGCCATGCTGTTGCTCAGGTTCAATGAATTAACCGGAGACAGGAAATACCTGGATGGTATTCCGAAGGCCATTGAGTGGCTTGAGCTGACCAGGTTGCCGGAGGATTCTTCGGAAGGAGGCAGATATACCCACCCGACCTTTGTCGAACCGGGAAGCAATAAAGCCCTTTATGTTCACAGAAGAGGGTCAAATGTGATATACGGGTACTATTATTATGATGATCATGATACGCTGCTTTTAGGGCACTATTCCGGGAAAGGCAGAATTGATCTGGATGGACTGAAGAAGCAGTACGACAGCCTGGCAACCACTGCACCGCGGAAAGCTGCCAGGGAGCTCCTCATGGACGAGAAAATGTATTTTGACCTGAACCAACCCCGGCAAAGGCCTATCCATGATGAACAGGAGATCATGGATATCATACAAGCACTGGATGAAAATGACCGCTGGCTGACCACCGGAGCCATGATCAGCCACCCTTACTGCGGAGACGGACAAAAACAGGAGTCCACCGATAAATACGCCACCACAAATGTTGGTGATAAGACGGATACATCACCCTACCGGGACAGCACCGGGCAGGAGTATGTTTCCACGGGACTGTATATCAACAATATGCGCTTGCTGATTAATTACCTGAATAACAGGTCAGCGCCCTGATGCTTTTAGGAATTGTGCAGCTTTTTCATCAAGGTACCATTCCAATTCCCCGTACTGGGGATTGACATGGGCTGCGGGAAATTTTTCACTTCCTTTCTCACCATCAAGGATACTGGCCAGGACGTCGGCCTTGTTAGCACCGGTTATCATAAAACAGACCATGTCCGCATTATTGATCACGGGCCCCGTTAAGGTTATTCTGCTTTGTCCGGTTTCAGGATGCCTGGCCACCTCACATATCCGCCCTGAATGCAACAAATCCATCTGGTCGGGAAAAATGGATGCTGTGTGTCCGTCGGTGCCCATACCCAGCAGTACCAGGTTAAAACAGGGCAAACCCTCCCTGGCGGGCAGTTGTGAACGGAGTAATGCTTCATACCTGTTTGCTTCTGCATGGGGTTCCTCCTCTCCCATCATTCTGTAAATATTAGTATTGCTGACTGATAATGGACGAAAAAAGGATTTATCTGTCATTCGGAAATTACTTTCCGGATGGTCAGGGGGCACACAGCGCTCATCCACCCAGAAAAAATTTACCTCTTCCCACAGACCGGGATCTTCAATGGCAGACGCAATATTTTCAAATAATACACCTGGAGTGGACCCGCCGGACAGGGCGATATTAAACGGGCTGCATGCCCGGAATGATTCCCTGGCAAGGCTGATCACCTTTACGGACAGTGAATTGGCCAGTTCATCTATGGATTTGAAGATATGTATCACAGTTCGCAGTAAATACCATCATCAGTTAGATTTTTGTGTGGATATCGCCAGGTCAATCCTTTTTCCTCTATCAGGTCATCTGCTTCTTTGGGTCCCCAGGTGCCTGCCGGATATCCATACAGGGCATTATCGGGATTGTTCTCCCAGTATTTGAGGATGGGATCCACAAAACTCCAGGCACACTCTACTGCATCTCCCCTGGCATATAATGTCGAATCACCCAGCATGCAATCATGCAAGAGTCTTTCGTAAGCAGTAGGCAGGTAGACTTCCGACAGGTCGGAATAATGAAAATCCAGCAGGAATTTAAATCCCTTTTTTTTAATCCTCTCGGCTAATGCAAGCGTATAAGCCAGGTCGTTGACCTGTGCGCCGGTCTTTGACGGTGTATGGAACAGCCGCAGGCGCATATAATTGAAGCCGTTGTCTTTAAATATATCCAAAGCGTCTTTGGGTTTGCCGGCCTGCCTGTAAACACCGCCTGCATCCTCGATACGTTTTAATAAGGATATGTCGGCGCCTTTGGCAAAATCTTCGCTTTTGTTCATCGGCTGTTTTTCCGTAACTTTATCCCCGCGTTACTTACCGGTTAAGGTGTTTCGACAATCCGTTTGCCGAAGTCGGTTATGCGCCTCGTTCTGTCCTTGTAGCGGTATTTTGCAAATTGATACAGTTCGAGA
>SDBT01018104.1_pt1 | contig 11089 bp, 5 predicted proteins | sample 2277101 | NCBI WGS metagenome assembly SDBT01 (sample SAMN10404973, study PRJNA504765) | marine sediment metagenome | isolation source: marine sediment core GS10_PC15, 103 cmbsf | place: Arctic Ocean: Southern Knipovich Ridge | collected 2010 | reverse complement strand
TCAACATCATGAACTACTACCTGATCATCGTCATTTGTAGAATTGCAATAAAGAAAAATGAACAATAACAACTATTTTATGCACAAACGTTTGTTCATTTCGTATTTTTAACATAATTTGCTCAACTATTAATGTTAACACTAGTCCCAATAAGACCATTTCCATGTGGAAAATCCTTCTCCAATGGATACCGGAAACCTTTGAACACCTTTTTCATGTTCACATAAATCCTAAACTATGACTCAGAAATTTAAGAAGATCTTTCGATCACTATCCCTGAAGACCAATATCTTATTGATGTTGGTTCTTGCTCTATGCAGCGCTGTCTCCGCTCAGGACCGGACCATCACTGGTACGGTAACTGAAGAGAACGGAGAAATACTTATCGGTGTGTCAGTGAAGATTGCCGGAACTACCACCGGTACGATCACCGATGCAAGTGGAAATTATTCCATTGACATACCTCCGGGACATGAAACCCTGGCATTTTCCTTTGTAGGGATGGAGACCCAGGAGGTTGCCATTGGCAATCAGACCACGATCAGTGTGATGATGGTTGAATCCATTGTGGGAATCGACGAGGTAATTGTGGTGGGATATGCCGCACAGAAAAAAGTCAACCTGACCGGCTCAGTGGCTACCATCAGTTCGGATGAGATTACCGAGGTCCCCTCAGCCAATGTGGGCCAGGCCCTAACCGGAAGAGCTCCTGGTCTGTTTACCCTTCAGAGTCAAGGTGTTCCGGGCAATGACGCCACCCAATTGAGCATCCGGGGTTACGATTCCCCTCTCGTTCTTGTGGATGGTATTGAAACAGACTGGACAAGGCTCGATCCCAATGAGATCAGCTCTGTCAGTATACTGAAGGATGCCTCTGCTGCCATATACGGAGCCAGGGCAGGAAACGGAGTAATCCTGATCACTACCAAGAGAGGAAACGATGAAAAACCAACCATTACCTATTCCGGAAATGTCAGTTTCCAGGAACCCACCATTCTTCCTCAATGGGTAGATTCCTGGAAGTATGCAGACTTGCTTCGCGAGGGGGAGTTCAACCAGGATCTTGCCTATACATATTCGGAAGAGGAGGTCCAGATATTTAAGGACGGGAACAATCCTGATTATCCCAACACAAACTGGCACGAAGAAGCCTTCCGCCACTGGGCTCCCATGCATTCCCACAACCTCGGAGTTCGAGGGGGTACCGAAAAAGTGAAATACTATATTTCGGCGGGGTACATCGATCAGGGCAGTCTGTATGAGTCGGGCGACCTGAACTTCAACAGGTACAATATCCGTTCCAACCTGGATGCCAACATCACCGAGGATCTGGCGATTTCTCTGGATGTGGCCTACCGGATGGAGCTCCGTGACTCACCCGAGACAGACCTTGGCACAAACTGGACCGACCTGAACCTTGCCAGGCCCGAATACAGGCCCACCCTGCCCGATCCTGAGCGCGGCGCAGCCTATGCCGGTTTCAACGTAAGGACCCCAGTGGCCCAGACCCAGAAGAAATATACCGGATTTAAGGACGACCGGAGAGAATATACTTCCGGGAACATTAACCTGGCCTATAAGATCCCGGGCATCAAAGGCCTTAAGGCAAACGCCCGCCTGAACTTCCTGTTCAACAACACCTATGTGAAGACCCAGGATAAGCCCTTCGAGGTGCTGGAATACAATTACGAATCAGAAACCTATTCCGCCCTGGGTGTGAATGGCATTAATGAGCTTACAGAAGAGAATAGCAAGTATACACAATTCTATCCCATGATCACGCTGAATTATGACAGGACATTCGGCGATCACACAGTGACCGGCCTGCTGCTGGGAGAATGGATTGATACGGAAAGTATCTACTTCACCACCAGCAAGCTTGACCTTCTATCCCTGGATCTGCCCTATCTGTTTGCAGGATCACCCGACAACGTAACGTCTAACGGTTTCACCAGTGAGACAGGCCGGGCAAGTTACGCAGGCCGCCTGAATTACAGTTTTAAAGGCAAGTACCTGCTGGAAGGGACCTTCCGCTTTGATGCCAGCCACAAGTTCCCCGAGGATACACGTTGGGGATTCTTCCCGAGTGTATCTGCCGGCTGGAGAATTTCTGACGAGTCGTTCATGAGCGGGCTCTCCTGGATGGATAACCTGAAACTGAGGGCATCATTCAGCCAGTCGGGACTGGACGATGTGGCTGCCTTCAGGTACCTGACCGGGTACAATATCCGTACAGGGACCTATCCAAACGTAAATGATGGAACCGAGCTCTATATCTTCGGTGCAAATGCATACAGGCTGATCACCAATACAGGCCTTCCCAATCCCGATATCAGCTGGCTGACCATGACCAATTACAACGTGGGACTGGACGGAACTTTCCTTCAGGGATTGATAGGTTTTGAGTTCGATGTGTTCTACCGCATTACTGAGGGCATCTTCGGAAATCCCCTGGATTCCTATCCCTCGACATTCGGCGCCATTCTGCCTGAATTGAACCTGAACTCTACGGACAACAAGGGATTTGAGATCCTTCTGACGCACAGGAACAGGGTTAGCAGTGACTTTTCCTACTCCATCGAGGGCCACTTCAGTTTTGCACGCGAAAAATACAGGGAATGGGCCGAACCGGACTATGATGATCCCGATGAGATCCGGATCTTCCAGAAAGAAGGCAATTACACCAACAGGAGGATCGGATACCTTTCAGATGGCATTTTCATGGACCAGGCCGAAATCGACAACCATCCGGTGGATCAGGACCAGGCGGGCAACACCACCCTGATGCCAGGAGACATCAAGTATCTGGACCTGATCGACGACGGAGTCATAGACTGGCGCGACCAGGATGAGATAGGCTACTCGGCATTCCCGGATGCCACCTATGCACTGGCACTTTCGGCCACGTATAAGGGCTTCAGCGTCTCAGCACTGCTTCAGGGTGCCTCCAGGTTCGACATGTACAACGAGATCCACCCCTTCGTAAACTTCTCAAAGCCATGGGATTTTCATGAAAAATACCGCTGGCAACCGGATCCCAATGACAAAACGGTCAATATCAATCCAGATGCACAATTACCGGCATTGCTGGGCGACGGTGTGGGCCGGAATCCGAACAATGAGAAGACATCTGACTTTTGGGTGCAGAGTGCAACCTATCTAAGACTCAAGCAGGTCAGCCTGAGTTATTCGCTTCCCGGGAACCTTCTGAAGAATATTGGGATCCAAGATATTCAGCTGAGCATTTCAGGCACCAATCTGATTACTTTCAGCGGAATGGGAATATATAAAAACTCCATAGACCCTGAAGCTGTGGGCAATACGGGCCGGTTCTATCCCCCCGTAAAAATGGTCTCACTGGGATTGAAGTTAACCATCTAAGCCGCTTGAACCATGAACTCAATAAATAAAAGAACCATGAACAACATAAAATACGCGATCGCGACTACGCTCCTGCTGCTTTCCTTCACAGGATGCGATGTGCTGGACAAGCAACCCCTTGATATGGTGTCAGACCTCATCGTATGGGAAGACGAAACACTGGTGGATGCCTACCTGGCCAACCTTTATTTTGAAACAGACTTTATTGAAATGAGGGGTGACAGGTATTGCGTTTCTTTTGCCATGATCCCCTCCATGGGCGGTGAAGGCCGGTCTTACGGTGGTCACCACCAGCCCTACAGGGCCTCCACCCGGGCCATAACCTCTTCTTATCTGAATTTTCAGCTGGACTACTGGGCCTATAAGAACATCAGGGATTGCAACTATTTCATGGAGCAGCTTCAGACGGAATCCCCCTTAGACCAGGCCGACATCGACCAGTGGGTGGCCGAGGCAAGGTTCTTAAGGGCGTACATGTATTTCCAGATGGTGATCCGCTTCGGTGGAGTGCCCATCGTGACCGAGGTTCAGGATATTGATGCACCTGAGGAAGAGATCTTTGTAACCCGTAACTCTGAAAAGGAGGTCTACGATTTCATCATTTCAGAAATGGATGATCTTGCCTTGGACCTGCCCTCAGAATATAGCGCAGCGGACAAAGGCAGACCAACCAGTTGGGCAGCACTTGCCCTGAAATCCCGCGCAGCGATCTATGCAGCAAGTATTGCCCAATTCGGGTCCGAGCAACTGAATGGCCTCCTGGGTTTTCCTGCCAGCGATGCAGTGCTCTACGCACAACTGTCCTACGATGCCTCAGAGCAAATCATTACCAATGGATTAAATTTCCTTTACGAAGAGCTTGATGATCCGGCTGACAATTTTCACAGCATGATGCTGGATGAATCAGATGCTAATAGTGAGGATATTTTCGTGCAGGTGTTTGATTATGCCAAGAACCGGGGGCACTGTTTTACTCCACGAGCCATGCCTCACGATTTCCAGGCTTCCTGGGGTTCGATGCATTACTTATACGACTGGGTAGAAAGGTTTGAGTTCAAAAGCGGTGCTCCCGGAGATTCGATCAGCCGTGACGAACTGGACTTTGAGCTTTCAGGAAAGGAATGGACAATGGACGAGATTTTCGGCAACCGCGATCCACGTTTCCATGCTTCGGTGTTCTATCCCGAATCACCCTGGAATGGCGGAAACGTCTATCTTCATTCCGGTACTTACGTAAATGGTGAATTACTTACCTCGGGGACTGCGCCGGATGGGCGCCCGAACATGGCCCATCCAAGGAATGCCGCCAAGTCTGGATTCATGGTAAAAAAGAGAACCAGACCAGACGTATATCCCTCAGGAGGTTTTCCGGGCCTGGCAAACGATGACACTGACTTCATGGTATTCAGACTGGGCGAGATTTACCTGAACAAGGCAGAAGCGGCACATTATCTGGGCAACGATGGAGAGGCGCTCACTACCATGAACAGGATCAGGGAGAGGGCAGGTATGCCACCAAAAGCAGCCTTTGCCATGGAGGACCTTCAGAATGAAAGAATGGTGGAACTGTCCTGGGAGAATCATAGTTACTGGGATTTGCGTCGTTGGCGCATCGCCGAGGAAGTGTTGGACGGTGTAAGGATGGCCGGCATAAACTGGTTCATCAATTACGATACCAACAAATACCGGATCGAATTTATCAATGCTGAAGGTGTTCCTAGAATCTTCAAGAACCACTATTACTATTTTCCCATTACAGTTGAGCGCATGAGTGAAAATAACAACATGGTTCAGAATCCAGGTTACTAACATGCATCATTTATTTGCCCTGAATTATGGTTTAGGTTAGGTTAGTTAGGTTAGGTAAGTCGTTTGGTTCAAGGGTACTTCCGCGGACTCTCACCGTGGAAGTACCCTCAAACGATCTCAATTTCAATCATTCAGTTATGAAAAAAACATCCATGTCAAAACTTACTTTTGGGGTGATTACAGGAATATTCCTGCTCATGTCATATTCGTGCGCGACAAAGGAAAAAGAAAAGCTCAATGTGGTCTTTTTCCTGGTAGATGATATGGGATGGACCGATGCAGGCTGCTATGGCAGCAGTTTCTATGACACACCACAAATCGACCAGTTCGCCCAGGAGGGAGTGAAGTTCACCAATGCTTACGCCACCTGTCATGTCTGCTCCCCCACCCGGGCCAGCCTGATGACCGGGAAGTACCCGGCCACCCTGCACCTCACCGACTGGCTGCCCGGACGTAAGGACTATCCTTTCCAGAAGCTACTGAATGCTGACATCAACCAGCACCTTCCCTTCGATGATTTTACCATTGCCGAAGCACTGAAGGAGCACGGATATGCCACTGCTATATTCGGTAAATGGCACTTGGGAATGGAGGGTTCGGGACCCCTGCAACATGGATTTGACAAGCATGTTCCTGAGAACTGGAACATCTGTTGTCCACCCCGTACCGGGTTCAGGGCCCCCTGGGAACTGGAGGGGCTGCCCAATGTGGAGGGCGACTACCTGACAGACCGCCTGACAGATGAGGCCCTCATGTACATGGAGGAGAACAAGGACAGACCCTTCTTCCTGTACCTGTCACATTTCGCTGTACACGACCCCATTGACGGCCGTCCGGACCTGGTGGAGAAATATGAGAAGAATCGTATGCTAATGTCGCCATCCGGCATGGAGCCTTTCATCCTTGAAGGGAATCCGGATGATGTGCATCCCCTCTCCAGGGAAGAGCTGGACAGGATGATCCATGAACCTGACTACAGTGAGCACAAAGCACTTCCCAACAGGACTGCAAAGATCAAGCAGGTTCAGGACAACCCTGAGTTTGCCGGTATGGTGGAAAGTGTGGACGAAAGCCTGGGGCGCGTCCTTGATAAACTGGAAGAGCTGGGCCTGGAGGAGAACACCATTGTGATCTTCTTTTCCGACAACGGAGGGATGTCAGCATCCAACATGGGCAATCCCAAAAGGGTGATTCCCGATTCAATGCTCAACTATGCCTATTCCACCTCCAACCTTCCGCTACGGGGAGCCAAAGGCTGGCTTTATGAAGGCGGGATCCGGGAACCGCTGATAGTCAGGTGGCCTTCACATACAAATCCCGGGACCATCTGTGATGAACCGGTCATCAGCACCGACTTCTACCCCACCATCCTGGAAATGCTCGGTTTGCCCAAGTCTCCGGGAGTTGATCTTGACGGAGTGAGTATCGTACCCTTACTGGAAGGCAAAGAAATGAACAGGGGGCCCCTCTACTGGCATTTCCCACACTACAGCAACCACGGTATGCAAAGCCCGGGAGGGGCCATCCGCCACGGGGACTACAAGCTGCTCGAATATTTCGAGAACAATACCGTGCAATTGTTCAACCTGAAAGAAGATATTGGCGAGCAGCACGACCTGGCTGAATCGGAACCGGAAAAGGCGCAGGAACTGAGGGACATGCTGCATCAGTGGAGGAAAGATATCAACGCCCAGATGATGCCACCCAACCCGGAATATGTTCAGGGCATTGAATAGGATAATTCCGAAATAACTATTAATACCATATAACAGATACTATGAAAAGAAGCATATTATTACCATTCATCGCGGTCAGTATCATGGGCCTGTTTTCACTTGCCTGTGAGGGTGGAATACGGGAAGTGGAGATCTCCAAAGCAGAATTAATGAACAAGATCAAAGGGGGATGGGCCGGTCAGGTGATCGGCTGCACCTTCGGTGGGCTGACCGAATTCCAATACAACGGGACAATGATTCAGGACTACCAGCCCATTCCCTGGCACCAGGACATTTGTAAATGGTGGTACGAAAAAGCTCCGGGCCTCTACGATGACATCTACATGGATCTGACCTTCGTGGATGTATTTGAAAAAGAGGGTCTGGATGCTCCAGCCAGTTCCCACGCCCTGGCGTTTGCCAATGCGGAATACATGCTCTGGCATGCCAACCAGGGGGCCAGATACAATATCCTGAATGGGATCATGCCCCCGGAATCCGGGCACTGGCTGAACAATCCCCATTCAGAAGACATTGATTTCCAGATCGAGGCTGATTTCGCCGGCCTGATGGCACCCGGGTTGGTCAACACCGCATCTGAGATTTGCGACAGGATCGGTCATATCATGAACTATGGCGACGGCTGGTATGGAGGTGTGTACGTTGCTGCCATGTATTCACTCTCCTTTGTCTCAGACGACCTGGAGTATATCGTGACCGAGGCCCTGAAATCGATACCTGGGGAATCCAGCTTTTACCAATGCATCGATGATGTGATCACATGGTGGAAGGAGTTTCCTGACGACTGGAAACAAAACTGGTTCGAATGTCAGAAGAAATGGTCTTCGGACATCGGATGTCCTAAGGGAGTGTATGCAGATTTCAATATCGATGCCAAAATCAATGCCGCGTACATAGTGATCGGCCTCCTTTACGGGGAAGGGGATTTTGCAAGAACCCTGGAGATCAGCACCCGTTGCGGCCAGGATTCCGACTGCAATCCGGCCAGCGCCGGCGGCATATTGGGAACCATGATTGGTTATGACAATATACCTGAATACTGGAAGAAACCACTTTATCCGGTGGAAGACATGGATTTTAGCTACACCACCATGTCACTAAACGATGTCTATTCCATCGGCACAAAGCATGCGCTAAAGACCCTGGAAAGCAAGGGTGCCCGGATCAAAGGAGATGTGATCACCATTCCCGTCGAGGAGGTTGAGGCGGTCAGGCTCGAAATTGGATTTGAAGGCCACTTCCCCAAAGACAAGCTTTACATTCGGTACAGAGAACAGGAGATCATTCCTGAACTGGCCACATTGGATGAAAATAACCCGGTGATTGAATTCGACGTGGATGGCATTGGATTTGCTTTGAACGGTGCGGCAGAAAATGAGAAACCGGAGATCCTGGATGACCATGTCTTCAAACTGGAGATGCTCATTGATGGCGAACCCGTTGAAAACTTCGAAATGACCACCCATTACAGGGCCAGGAAATTTGAGGTAGCATGGAAATATCAGATGCCGGAAGGAATTCACAAGGTGAAGATCAGGGTCCTGAATCCGAAGGAGGGATACCGGGTAAGGGTGGATGACCTGATCATTTATGGTCCCGAAATGACAGAAAACGCCTGGAAAACCGGCTTATGAGAACATAGATCCCGTGCAGCCACCCATGGAAATCACTAAAACACAGACAAATGAAATTGCATAAAACGATCATACTGGTTCTACTGCTCGCTCTAGCCGCCTGCAGTCAAAATAAAGAAAATGAGTATTCCCTCACAAAGGAAGAATTGCTCAACAAGATCAAAGGAGGCTGGGCAGGTCAGACCATCGGGGTATGCTATGCCCTTCCCACCGAATTTCGCTACAGGCAGCAGATGATTCCCGATTCGGTAATCCTTGATCTGACAGGTGAGCAATTGAAAAAACGCTTTAACAATGATGACATATACATGGATGCCATATTTGCAGAGGTAATCGGGCGACTGGGACTGGATGCCCATGTGGATTCCTTTGCCCTGGCCTTTGCTCATGCAGGGTTCAATCTCTCGCATGCCAACCAGGCGGCACGGTACAATATTTTAAATGGTGTGATGCCTCCAGAGAGCGGACATTGGAAATACAGTCTGCACTCGGATGATATCGATTTCCAGATTGAGGCAGACTTTGCGGGACTCACATCGGCGGGGGTACCGGCGGCTGCGATAAAAATATCCGACAAGGTAGGCCACATTATGAATTATGGAGACGGCTGGTATTCAGGCGTGTATGTTGCCACCATGTATTCAATGGCATTCCTGTTCGATGATGTCGAGCTGATCGTGAACGATGCATTGAGGCTGATCCCGGAGGAGAGCAAATTCCACCAGGCCATGAAAGATGTGATCGACTGGCACCAGGCCTACCCGGACGACTGGAAAAAAACATGGCAGGAAGTTGAAAACAGTGACTGGAGTTTCGACCTGCACTGTCCTGCCGGAGTGTACAAGCCATTTAACATCGATGCCACTGTCAACATGGCCTACGTGCTGATCGGGCTCCTTTACGGCGAAGGGGACTTCACCAGGTCCATGGATATTTCCATGCGCTGCGGGCAGGATTCCGACTGTAATCCTTCTTCTGTGGGAGGCATCCTTGGGACCATGATGGGATATGATAAGATCCCCGCAAAATGGTTGGATTCCTACAGGGAGATTGAAGATGTAAAGCTAAACTACACGGATGTTTCACTCAACGAATGCTATGAGATTTGCCTCAGGTCGTCGTTGAAAAACATAACTGCCTATGGGGGATCAGTTGATGGGGATGAAATTACCATTGTATACCGGGAACCTGAAACACTTCCGCTGGAGGTGGCCTACCCGGGCATCTTTCCTTCAGAACCTATTCGCGTCGGAGAATCCATCAGGAGCATTAATTCCATTGAGTTTACAGGGACTGGGATCGCGGTACTCGGTGGGCCCGGGAGGGAAATCAGACAAATGGAGGATAAGGGCTACGTGGCTGAAATAGAGGTTATCATTGATGGTGAAAATCCTGTGATCAGGAAACTCCCTTTCAATTATCACTCCAGGGCCCTGGAATTGTTCTTTCAGTTGGAACTGGATAACGGTGAGCACCTGTTGGAGTTAAACTGGCTGAACCCCAGGGATGACCTGGACATCCCCATCACGGAATACATCATTTTCTCAGGCAACCAATAACATGAATACCCTGACCGGACCTCTGGTTGTTTTCCTCTCCGTGGTATTTCTGACAGAGGGATTCATGAACGGGAAAGACCCGGAAGAAGAAAAAAGGCCCAACATCCTGGTCTGTATCGCCGATGATGCCTCCTTCCCCCATATGGGAGAGGCATGTAGCTGGATCCATACACCCGCTTTTAACAGGATAGCCAGGGAGGGCCTGGCCTTCATGAATGCCTACACCCCCAGTGCCAAATGTGCTCCTTCCAGGGCCTGCATCCTTACAGGAAGAAATCCCTGGCAGCTCAAGGAAGCGGCCAACCATTTCTGCTTTTTCCCACCCGAATTCCAGACCTATGCAGAAGCCCTGAATGCAAATGGATATTTTGTGGGACATACCGCGAAAGGCTGGGGACCGGGGGTGGCCAATACCAAAAGCGGAGAACCCAGGGAGCTTACAGGAAGGGCCTGGAATGAGCTCCGGACAGATCCACCAACCACAGAAATTGTAAACATTGATTATGCTGCCAACTTTGCGGCATTCTATCATGAGAAACCCCCTGGTGAACCCTTTTGTTTCTGGTACGGAGGGATTGAACCACACAGAAAATATGAATATGCATCTTCCATACGCGCCGGGCGGAAGACCAGCGAAATAGACATTGTTCCCGCTTTTTTCCCGGATAATGAGACCGTGCGGACCGACCTGCTGGATTACGGACTCGAAATAGAATACTTCGATCTTCATGTTGGACGCATCCTGCAGTTCCTCGAGGAGCAGGGTGAAATGGAAAACACAATCATCATCGTTACTTCTGACAACGGCATGCCTTTTCCGCATGCAAAAAGCGATGCATACGACCATTCCAATCACATGCCGATGGCCATTATGTGGAAGAACGGTATCAGAAAACCAGGGCGGATCATCGGGGATTATGTCAGTTTCATTGACCTGGCCCCCACCTTCCTGGACCTGGCGGGAGTGAAC
>SDBT01018103.1_pt1 | contig 11090 bp, 13 predicted proteins | sample 2277101 | NCBI WGS metagenome assembly SDBT01 (sample SAMN10404973, study PRJNA504765) | marine sediment metagenome | isolation source: marine sediment core GS10_PC15, 103 cmbsf | place: Arctic Ocean: Southern Knipovich Ridge | collected 2010 | reverse complement strand
GGTAAGGTCACTTGGATCAGTAATCTCATGGAACATATGTCCTGCAAAAGCGAGGTCGATAATATCGGGTTCCAGCTTTACTCGCGATTCATCAAAATTAATTTTCTGCAGAGTATACTGATCATCTGACATAATTTCACTAAGGAATCGTGCGGCCTGCTTAAGCATGTTCTCGCTCTCATCTAGACCATACACATACTTTGCTTGAAACTTCTTGACCAAGTCCACGAGTAAAAGGCCCGGACCGCAGCCAAAGTCAGCCACCACATCTTTGGGCTTTGACCCTACGAGGCGTAGCAGAACATCCCAGAAAGGTTCGTGATAACTCATAGGGTATCGTTTGATCATTCTCTGAACTCGGTCATCACTGGACCAATCTCCTTTTCCAAGATTACCCATTTTCATTTCATCCTAGCTTAGTTCTGTTATGTTGACAGAGTGTTTTTCACTATATTAATTATTATCAACATAGAATCGAGAATGGTTTGTCCGCGCTCTCTCTTTTTCCAATTTCGTGCAAAGGTCCTAAGATTTGCTGTCATTTGGTCGCTTTGATAATTGACATCTTTCTAATTGTCACACGTATGAACACATATAAACGAATTAACTATTGTTATTTTCACATTTATCTAATAAAATAGAAGACGATTATTATGAGTAAAGAAAAAGATGCATATGAAATGACAAAGATGATTGCTGATTCTCCAAAAGAGCAGCGACAATCTTTGCTTACTGAAAGACTGAAAATGATATCAAGCCAACCCGAAGAGCAAAGGGTTCAATCCGTCAAGGGGATGGTGATTGGTATGTCCAAGCTCGATGAGAAACGCAGATCCGTGTTTCAATGTGCTCTTGCTGAAGCTCTTACTAAACGAACAGAAGAAGAGCGACATGCCATATACATTGGCAGAGCTAAGGCGGCATCAATAGTATCAAAAGAAGTTGACACTTCCATCTACCAAGGGATGGTTGATGAAGTGCATGACTGGCCGCTGGATAGACGTGATAAGATTCTAGGTGGTCTTGAGAGGGCGTATGATGCACTCAATATGACTAAGCCAGACTTTACTTCAATGATAAAGAAGGCTGCAGCATAATCGGTCTTTAGAAATACAGACAGATTCTATGAGTCTGTCTGATTTTTTCTTTTCAGAATGAGAGGTGGATCTGTTGATTGATGTTTTCACACTTAGGATAATAGCAGGAATTCTTCTGGCATCATCTCTATTGTTGATCTATGTGGTGAATTTTAGAGGTGATAAAATCAGTGAATCATATGAAGTAAAGACTGAGGTTCCTGTGGCAACTTCAATAGAAGCAGTTGGAGGATTTGCGACAATTGGAGTTCCAATGATTTCCATCGTCTTGTTGGTAGTTTTTCCTTCGATAGCTTATGAATCAATCCTAAACTTCTACTTCTTTGGTGACACATTCGTCCAAGTAGCGGGAATGTTTCTCTATATCGGAGGAAGTGCGCTTCTCATATGGAGTGCTAGACATCTGGGCAAGTTTGACACAGGTAAAATTGCAGTTGCGCAAGATCATGTCATAGTTGAAACAGGTCCTTATGCCCGTGTACGTCATCCAGGGTACACTGCCACATTACTAATAGTCCTAGCTGTGCTTTTCATATCACTCAACGTTCTGCTCATTGTGAACCTCGTTCTGGCAACAGGATACTTTGCGTATAGAGTTCGGCTAGAGGAGAAACTCCTCTCTTCACAACACAACTTTGGCGATCAGTACCTGAACTATATGAACCGCACCGGTAGGTTCGTTCCCAAGCTTAGATACCCTTGATAATTGCTTGAACTCGTCCCACTTGACCGGTCTGCAGCCGCACCTTAATACCATGAGGATGACTGGGGGAGTTTGTGAGGATATCTTTCACCACTCCACGCGTGAGCTTTCCAGAGCGTTGATCCCGCTTCTGGACAATATCGACAGTATCACCTAAACGGATATTCTTGCGGCTCGTCCCGGTTCTCGTGGTAGTTTCGCGCATCTTAATACGATGAATTTTAGTGGTTATTATATATCTGCTCACGTCTGCAAATGGTCTTTAGGTATATTGTATGTAGCCACATAATTTTTTTACACAAGTCCCACGGAATGAAACTCTCGACAGATTTTAAAGCTACAAATGAAATAGAAGCAAATCATAAGTTTAGGTTTCGTAATCTATCTGAGTTAATTCACAGATTCCGCATAGGATTACCAGGACAATGAGGATGAGTTTGATGCAAATACGGGTAAAACGAGTGTCTGTGGCTATGTGTGCACTTTTGGTAATGATGTTGTTCACATCATTCCTTTACACACCAACCACGATTGATAAAGATCAAAATGTAATTGACTCCGAGATGGAGAGTCCTTTTGTGGTATCAGATGTATCACCACCGTCAGTTCTCTGGAATGATACATTCGGAGGAAGTGGTACCGATTACTTCTATGATATCATCGTCTGTAGTAATGGGGATTATCTCGGCGTAGGCTGGTATTATAGTAATGCAACCTACGGATGGGACGGGTGGATGGTCAGATTAAACGAGAGTCATGATATTGTTTGGGAAAGGACATATGGAGGATTAGCAGTAGATACGTTCAGCTATGTTGTTGAACTGAGCAATGGAGATTTTGTGCTTGCTGGATCAACAAAACGTGTTGACAATGATGGAGACTTCTGGTTGTTCAGAACAAACAGTTCGGGATATTACAACTACGATGGTTCTCAATGGAATACTACCTTCGGAGGAGGAGCACGGGAGCGTATTTTTGGACTAGTCCAAACCCCAGATGACGGTTTTGCAATGAGTGGAGAAACCCTCAGCTATGGTCACGGAGGAACGGATGGGTGGCTCGTTAAGGTTGATAGCACTGGATCTCATATGTGGAATCAAACCTATGGGACTTCTGAGTCCGAGTTATTCTATGGCATGACTCTCTGTGATGGAGGATTTGCAATGACCGGTCTAGCATTTGGTGTCTACACAAGCGGTGCAGATGGCTATATCGTGAGAACTGACTCCTCGGGAAATGAGATCTGGAATAATACAATAGGATTCTCCAGCAATGATTACCTTGATGCAATTGTACCAGCAGATGACGGAGGATTCATTGTTGCAGGTGAAGCTCGAATAAGCGGAAATTACAGGTACTGGTTAGCACATACAAACTCAACAGGACATATGACAAAATACAATCTTTGGTATGGTGGAGCGACAGCTGAACTACGTGATATGATCAAACTGAGTGATGGAGGGTATGTTCTTACAGGCGAGACCGGCACAGCACCTACAACTGACCTTTGGGTACTTAGAGCTAATGCAGATCTGGAATTTGTCTGGGAAATACATGTCGGTGAAACCAGTGATGATTCAGGATGGGCTGTAGCACAAAATGCTGATGGAGTCATTGTAATAGCTGGTCTGACTGATAACTATGGAGCAGCTTCAACAGATGGATGGATACTGGAAATAAGTAATCCTCTTTCGTGGGTCAATGAACCAATAGATCAGATTATCGAAGTTGGCGATTCTTTTAGCTATGATGCTAATGCCTCAAGCTTTGTCGGGATCGACGACTGGTGGTTAAACGATACTTCATCATTCTCTATCGATTCGACAGGAGTTATCACCAATTCTGTCAGTTTAACAGTGGGTAACTATCCGCTCAGAGTCTTCGTAAATGATACAACTGGTGACTATCTTGATGCAAACATCACAATAAGTGTTCAAGATACAGTATTCCCAGTATGGTCAACAACTCCCACAGACCAAGAAATAGAGGTTGGAGAAGCATTCCAGTATCAGATTAGTGCATCTGATGTATCAGGGAATCCAACTTATGGAGTGAATGATACTACAAACTTTGCAGTTGACTCCTCAGGATTAATCACTAATATTACTGTACTTTCTATTGGAGTATATGGTCTAAATGTTACTGCAAGTGATGGGTCAGGACATACTATTTTCGCCACGTTCTTGGTCAATATAACTGAAGCGCCAGTAACAACTACAACCACCACAACAACTACTACCACGACTACAACTACTACTACAACAACTAGTACCACAACAACTACAACAAGCACCCCAGACAATACACTTCTCTATGCGATGATAGGGGTAATCGTCATGGTCATCATCGTTGCAGTACTAGCGCTCAATCGGCGGAAAGGAGCAGGATAACAATAGGGGAGAGGTTCTTCCTCTCCCTCTCACTTCGCTCTTTTTCTAGTGGTGTACAGTATCACCTAGGTGGATATTCTTGCGTAATAGGAGATATTTGGACTGGAGTTCCTTCCCGATTATCTATGTTCTAGTTTTATATCTAAAAGAATCATAATTAACTAGAAATCTATTGTCAAACAAACGAATAATAGGGATGGGCATTATCCTAGTTACTGTCTTAGGTCTAGGGGTATTAGGAATAATCAATTTGTTGCAGTTTGGTTTCCAGGTTCCGCCACCTTCATTCCCACCGGGGGAGAATCCAGATATCATCGTTTCACACGATCTTGCAGTATGGGCAGAAGCAGTGTACTGGCAAGATTTCATGCCAACTTTTTCAGAAGAAGGACCTCCTTTCTTCATAAGAATCTGGGTGAACGTAACAAATACTGGAAGCACCACAGTGAGCAATTTCGAAGCTGTCAGAACGACCATCTATTTCCATAACAATAGCATGCCGTTGGTTACACTCAACTTGATTATCGTTGGAGATCCAATACAAATTGGTCCGGGTGAGAGCATTGTTCTTGACTTCACCAATAATCGAAACAGCGTTTTCTCTCCGACAATTGAAGAGGATACTGTACTGTATAGTAGAATCCTCATAAGATGGGGATATGGAATAGAGTCAATATTGACTACTCCTCCCTCAGCCCTAGGTTACACACATTGATGCTTATCACAATACAACCTTAAATCTAGAGTTAGTAAGATCCTACAAATTCGTAAGTAATTACTATTGAAAATTGTAAGATATTTTGTCAGATTTTCAGTTATATGCTAGTTCATATAATTTCCCATTCAAACTGCACAAAAACTACAAAATGAATCTTTTTCAAAGTCAGAAGTTCATATACCAAATTGTATGGGTTCATATACTCACATCAGCATAGAATATTATGAAAGGACTAGGTATGTGGACTAGGTCAGTTGTTCGAGGAACAACTAACAGACGTGCGCGACTGAAAGCCCGAAAGAAGAAGCCTTCTTCCAAAGGGAAGTCCTTACTCTCCAATAGGGAATCAACATCAGGTTCTGGGGAGTCCGCGGCTGTTCACTTTACTCAATCGAGTTTTCTTAGCTTTGGTAACAAAGTTATGATGAGTGATAATGACCCCGCCGTGGCAAAAACTGTGGAAACTCTCTCTGTTGCTGGAAGTGATGCTCTAGCACCAAGACAGGAGAAGGAAGCCAGGTCTTCAGGAGGGATCCCATCCCGATGAACGTTGACAAAGCTCTTGCTAATTTTTTTGATTCTTCAGAGTTACGAAGAGGTGGTGACACTGGCAGGAGAAGGGTGGAACATAGAAATTTCTTACAGTTGAGTATTCACTCACTATAAAGTGTAAGATTTAGGTTAGACACAAATTACAAATGCTACTTAGCGAGTGCAATCAGTGGAATTTGGAGACGCTGATTTGTCAGATGAGTTTGTGAAACTGAACCGAGATTTTCTTGGAAAAGAATACAATACTGAACCTCAACTTGTAACACAAGAGAGTATTCGGCAATATGCTCTAGCTACCAATGAGAAGAATCCACGTTATCTTAACACAGAAACCGATGTCGAACTTGTTCCACCTCCGCTCTATCCAGTTGTTTTCTTGCCACCAATTCTCGAACAGCTTGTGGAGGATTCAGAAGAGATGGACCTTAACATCCTGAGGGTTGTCCACGCGGGACATAAGATGTCATGGAGAGAGGTTATTCTTCCTGGGGATAAAATCCACACAACTGCAAAAATCGTCAACATGGAGCAACGTGGAGTTAACGACATCCTGGATATGCATATTCTTTGTAAGCGAGAAGAAACCATTGTGGTTGAGATGGATTTTCGATTATTGGTCAGAGGAAAGAAGGCAACAAGAGAGGGTAAGCCTAAGGGGAGCACTCAGGTTATTGAGAGAGGAAAATTGCTTGCAAAGAAAACGACTGTTGTCACGGATGACCAGGGCATACGATACGCGGAGGCTTCCGGAGACCATAACCCAATTCATACTAGTGATGAGATTGCTAGGAGTGTAGGACTTCCCAGTGCCATCCTTCAAGGATTATGTACTATGGCTTTCGCCTCACAAGTGCTTGTGGATGAACTCGTAAATGGAGATCCAAGCCGGTTGAAAAGCATGGAAGTTCGATTCTCAAAGCCTTTGCTTATGGATCAGATATTAACGACAGAGGTTTACGATGCAGGAATAAAAGATGATGGGACTCATGTTGTGCACTTTGAGTCCAGAGATGCGAAAAACGTTCCAGTATTGGTTCGCGGTGTAGCTGAATTTGTTGAGTAAGATGGAAACATTGTTGCTACCAACCTTGGTCTGTGATTAGATTAATTAGGTTTCAAGAGAGATACAGTCTGAGGGATACCGAACTCAATGACGGAACAAGAAGAATTCCTAGCCTTGGTAGAGAACGGTGAGCAGAGGGTTTACCCTGAGAAGTCGATAGACGATGTACACCGAATTTACGTGCCAATTGTTCTAGGAGGCGCTATAGCCATTGTATCTGAGGTCGTCATTCTCATCCACCTAGAGTCACTAGCGAATGAGTTTGCTTTCATGTTCATGATTGTACCAATGCTCATTGGGACTCTTCTCACCATAGCAGCTGGTAGGTCAGTGATCAGGAACGAAGGTCGATACGGGATTAGAGGTATAAACCGAAAAATATTGTCGAAGGCGATTCATTTCCTTGATATGGTTCATCAAGGCCATGCAGATATCGGAAGAGTTACAGATTCTCAACGACCGGATGAACTCTTGGGAACAATGACTTTAGGCTTTGGTTCTGCACTCTACACCCTAAAACGGATTGATCCAGACTTAGCCAAGATTTGGACTTCAACCCTCAAAGAGAAGCTGAAACCTGAAACCTCTTCCAAAGAAATCTGGTTCATAAGGATTACAATCTACGGAATGCTTGCGTCAATCCCTATTATTCTCATTGCAGTGGTTTTGTATATGATTGGAGTAGTCAGCGAGGAGGACTTCATGTACGTCGCAATTGTCGTGGTTATCGCACTTATTATTCTCGCAAGCGTTATGATGTTGCGTATAATTACCAAATATAAGGCAGATGCGCCGCAAGGAGTAGTCGATGCACTCTCAGAACCTCAACTCCGAATGGATACTGAGATGGTGCTGGATAAAATCATCCAAACGGTAAGAGAAGAGGGGCAACACCCACTTCGAGTGCTCGTGTTGGGGAAATACGATAACCTCGTCTACACTGAACGAATCTATAAGACCTCGAAAGATTATGAGCTAAAGGCAGCGGTACTATTCCCTGCAGGTATCAGAATCAGTGATAGTACCTCTGGATACACAATTTAGATTGGTCTGAATTCCTCTCCCTTATCCATGATGCAGGCATAGGTTTCCCAGAGCATTTGTACATAACATCCGCTAATATCCAAGGACCATTCAGCTGTTGCAGCAACCAAGGAAGTTGGAGTGTGTCCTCATTGACTGTTGGGGTCCATTGATACCGTACCGTTGAATCTTTACCATCTTCAGTTAATGTGTAAGTAGCTTCGATGTTTGCTGCTTCATTCTGACATCTATGTACGAAACAACGGATATGATTCCATTCAACAGAATCAACGATAACATTCGACATATAGCGACCTTTCTTCTTCCCTTGTATCCAATAATAGCCTTGTGTGCCTGCAGCAAATAAGACACCATTTTCATTATCATTCCAGTTTCGAAGCGATTCCTCCAGAAGGAACGGTTCATTTCCGAGGAACTTCACTGCTTCATGAACCAGCTCATCATGATCGGGTTGGTCTTGCAGAATGGTGTTCAGGTCAAGTATTGCATTTCGAGTTAAACTCTCTGGCATTTGTTCTAAATAGGAATAATCACGAACAGGCGGTTGGTCACTCGTAAAAGCATCAGAACTTCTAATCTCTTCTACTACATCAAAACACCGACTCATCGTAGACTGAAAGTGATTTCTGACATTGTCCTTGTTCTCCCCACTCTCTGTTCGAGGTGCCTTGATTTCAATTGATCTGGTTTCTTTGGTGAGGCAACCATATCGATCTGGCTTAATACAGGAAACCTCGTATCTGTCAGATTTCTTTGGTTCGAAGCCTAGAATGCAATCGTAAGGGATTGCTTTCTCAATACAATATCCTAATCGACTTTCTTCTTTCAAGAGCACAATTCGTCGATTTGAAAGAACAAGAAAACCTTTTTGTGTTTGACAAACAAGTTGGACATCTTCATTGGGGAGAAGATGCTGTTTAGATCTCTCGAATTTCTCTGCTCCAGAGGGTGCAATGTCTTCAGTAATGGGAGCCATCTACAGACCTCGCTTCTCTTTTGACATTTCATGCTTCAATTTGTTCATCGGATTTTCTTTTGTCTTGAGCCATGCATCGGGATTTGCATCCTGTAGTTTCTCCTTGAAAAGACCATCCGGGAGTTTAACATGTCCGGATTTTTCCACCTCAATGAATTCCATCCATGGGCTCTCTCGAAGGGTCTCAGCCAGTTTCTCAAGATTCTTTGGTGGATTATCTACTGCAGAATCAATAACTTGTGAACATTCTTCACACATATAGAAGAAACCTGGGAGTTTGACAAGGACCTGAGTATGTCTTCTATCTCCACGACTAGTCTTCTTGTCGACATGAAACTTGCCCACGATAGCATGACGTGGATCTGCAGTTTTGGGCATATCAGTCCCACAAGACAAGCACGCCTTTGGCCATCTAAGGGCAATCACATCTTCTCGATTCTTTTTGTCAGCAAATTTGTACAATGGTGAACTCCAAGTTCCTGATTGGCAAACACTCAGATATAACCTATCTCTTACATTTTGTGGTGATTAAACCTCAACTGTAAGAAAGCTAGATCACTATTCGTTTTTTAATTCGGTAGCGATAATAGCTATGTATAAATAGAAATCTTATGTATACATATATGAAGTGAATCAATTGGGAAAAAACATCATGATAAGTAACGAGGTCTATATCCAACTACGATCACAAAAGAAACCTGATGAATCATTCAGTGAACTGATCCGTCGATTATTGAATTACAAGAGGTCAAGCCTACTCGATCTAGCTGGAGCGTGGCCATTCTCAAAAGAAGTGACGTCTAAACTGGAGATGGAAATAGCAGAAACTTGGCAAACCGGGTGGCAAGAATGACTTTACTATCGCTGGACACCTCATTTCTTATTGATTTCCTCTCTGGTCAATCCTCAGCTATCGATAAGATGAGGCAAATCGAAACCGATGGGAGCATGGTAGCTGTATCAAGCGTCGTGGTCTACGAACTTCTAGTATTGTCTGCGGGTGACAGAAAACCAAGCAAAAGCCAGAAAGCAATCAACATGGTTGAATCTTTGCTCTCAAGGATTGGGACAATCTGGGCAGTTGATCCTGATGCAGCTCGACTTGCAGCAGAGATTCAAAGAACACAGATGCTCAAGGGTAAACCAGTGAGTGTTCGTGACCTGCTCATAGCTGCTACATCTTTGGCAAATGGTTGTTACATAATAATAACAAGAAACATTCGTGATTTTGAGGCCATTGATGGAATTAGAGTTGAAACATACTGAAGTGGCTTTAATGCGAATAGAATATGACCAAGTTGCAGATGCAATCTATTTCAGGTTTAAAGGAGAGGATGTTTCTGAGAGCATCGAAATATCTGCAGGAGTTGTCATCGATTATGATTCCAAGGGAGAAATCTGCGGAATTGAAGTGCTGGCATTTTCAAAAAGGAACTTTGATCTTAATCGATTAGTGAAGCTTCGAGATGATGAATTAGTCGCTGAGATTGCTACGGTTTGATTGAACAGACAGACTGATTAGTTGTGATTGATATCGGAGTTCATTATGAAACTCAAGGGGACTGAAAAACTTCGAGAAAAACTTCCATCATATCCAGGAAGGAAGATTTTCCTGCTTCCATTGAAGGGCGCAGTAGCAGCAACACTAGCATACATCTTCCTTATTGTCCTCGATATTTTACCACGCATGTTTTCAGACATCGCCTTACTTGTCACAATTGAGCCAGTGTTACCTATACTTGGTAGCATCTCCGTTGGTGCTCTTGGAATAGCTTTGATTGGAACCCTCTGGCGTAGACGTGACTCCATGAAGTCACAATACGATCAGCTTGCATATCAGATGATGATACCGAAAGGTGTGATTGGAGTTTGTCTTATCCCAACAATAATACTCCATGCTTTCACCTCGATTCGCTCACTACCACCTGTTCCTCCTGTCAATGAACTTACAATACAGTTCTCAAGGTCACTCTTACCTATCTTGGGTGTGACTCCTGAACTCGATATCTGGATACGTTTGGTTCTTTCAGGAATTATAATGGTGCTAGGACTGCTCGTAGTTCGAAGTTCGATTTTTACATTTGGTATCGATTATATGACGGTGGTATATCTCTACTTCCCAGAAGAATCCGAAATAAAGAATCACGAGATATATTCTGTAGTTCGTCATCCTGTTTATCTGGGAGGCGTTCTCCTTGGGGCTGCAGCGTTAATCTTCAGATTCTCAGTTTATTCGATACTACTCTTTGTGATTGTGTATCTTATATTCAGGATTCAAATCAGAAGAGAAGAAAACGAATTGATTGAAAGATTTGGTGATGGTTTCGTAGAGTACAGAGAGAAGGTCCCTGCACTCCATGTACGACCAAAAGATTTCAGAGCGTTCTTCAAGTTCTTGAGGCAATCCATTACCGTTCATTGTAAGTTGCACAATCTTGGACACCAGAGCGAAGTGCTCCCAGGTAACGGCACTGGGGGGACTCTGTGAGGTCATGTTTGTGTCGGTCAACCTCATGTTCTAGTTCCGACTCCGACTATATAAGGTCA
>SDBT01018102.1_pt1 | contig 11090 bp, 11 predicted proteins | sample 2277101 | NCBI WGS metagenome assembly SDBT01 (sample SAMN10404973, study PRJNA504765) | marine sediment metagenome | isolation source: marine sediment core GS10_PC15, 103 cmbsf | place: Arctic Ocean: Southern Knipovich Ridge | collected 2010 | reverse complement strand
GGCCTACCTCTTTATCGCCTCTGCTACCCATAACCTTATCTCTCTTTTTAGGAAGAAGGTTTTATTTGGAACCGGGATAGAGGATTTAGGAATTCAGACAATAACTAACAAGCTCACCGATATCTCGGCTAAGTTTGAGAAAGAACAACAAAGAATGAAGATCCTCTTTCCAGCTGGCCATGAACTGGCTCGAAGGTTCGTTCAGGGAAAGCAAAATAATCACAAAGAAAGTGTTTTCCCTTTAGAGAAGAAACTATACAATTAATTTCCTGCAAAAGTTGGTTGACAAGCGCCGAGATTTGGTGTAGCCTACCCCCGGAGCTTGTGACAGGGGATGATTTGACGCCTGCACCCTATTCAGAGGTTTTTCAAAGATGAAATTTTGTCTTCTTTTTTGTTTTATCTTTCTTGTATCATTTCAATATGTTTCCTGTGCTGATACTTACCTATCCCCTGATTCGGTCCAAGAATCTTACAATTCCGCAGATGCTGTTTTTGTTGGTGAAATTGAAGATATACAAGTTGCGAGGAGGCGCTTTCTCGTTTTCCCGGCTGAGTATACTCTCACGCTTTCAGTAGAAAAAACATGGAAAGGTATAAGTGGAGAAAGTGTGACAATAAGAACGGACAGTCATCGCGGTGATTGTGGTTCTGCATTTAAGAAGGGCGAGTCTTGGCTGGTTTTTATCTATGATAAGAGAATTCATATCAGGCAATTGGCCAAAGCCTCGGATGAGCTCGAGTATCTAAATACCATATACTTAAAGCTGCCGAAGCCTTCTGGTCCCTATGCCATCGGTACAAAGAACCTTTATTTTGTAGATGTCAGTCGTCCAGAATCCTTCACGCCCGACCCAGATGACCATCGTGAGGTAGCTGTCAGGCTTTGGTATCCGGCTATCACACCAAAAGACGGTAAGCCGGTAGCCTTGATTGAAAACGCTCCAGAGCTCGCCTCTATTTACTCCAGCTACTCGCCATTACCGCCAACTGTATTTGATTCCCTCTCATCCATTGAAACCCATTCCTATCGTGGTGCCGATATTTTTGAATATTCGAAGCCGTTTCCAGTTCTGCTGTTTTCCCATGCGTACTGGGCTGGCATGACCCAGAGCACCGTTCTCATGCAAGAGCTTGCAAGTCATGGATACATCGTGGTAAGCATTGGCCATGCCTATGAGACTTCACACTTCCTAAGAGAAGATGGTAGCATTGAAGCCTTTGATCCCAGAAATGAAGAATTCCGTCTAAGGGGTCTGGATAGGAACAATACCCTGGACATCCAGAGAAGGATTAGCCAGACAGAGGACCGGCAAGAGCTGGAGACCTTGCTGCGTGAACTTTCCAAACTGCGACCTAAGACTATAGAGAGCCTTGATATTTGGGCAGACGATATAAGCTTCGTTATTGACAAGTTAGATGAAATGAACCATGGCAGTGGCTTCTTTGGCGGGAAATTGGATACTGCACGAATCGGCGTTTTTGGACATTCATTCGGTGGAGCTGCATCAGCTCAAGTCTGCCTTACGGATGAGCGATGCAAAGCGGGTATCAATATAGACGGGCTTCAACTGGGCGACTTGATATACAAAAACCTGACCAGACCGTTCATGTTCGTACATCATGACAATGTCGAAGCTAAGAACAGAACGCCAAATCGGTTCTTCTTTGAGCGCGTAGACAATACCGCCTATCTTCTCTTGATTAAGGGAACCAGACACCTGAACTTTTCGGACATCTCTATCCCTGGATATGCGAGTATCCTTGGCCTTCCTCCGGAGGCGTTAGGGAGAATAAATGGCAGACGGTGCCTGGACATCCAGAATCGTTATGTTCTGGCATTTTTTAACAAGCATCTCAAGGAAATGGACTCGGGTCTTCTGAATGGTGCTGTGCCTGAGTACCCCGAGGTAGAAATTTGGATTCGAGAACGGGAAGGAAACTGAGACCACTATGAAGACTTCCATCAGGTTCTTATTGATATTGGTCCCATTGTTGTTAATCTCGCAAGCCGTCGTAGCATGTACATCATTTTGTCTTGATAATAATGGTTTTCCCGTATTTGGAACCAACCTTGATAATCGAATTCATCAGGGTCTGTTGTTCGTCAATAAAAGGAATGTGACCAAGACAGCCTGGGACCCGAGTGCAACTGGTGAGTATGCCGAATGGACAGCAAAATACGGGAGCGTGACTTTCAATTTTGCGGGATATCAATTTGTCTGGGCAGGAATGAATGAAGCAGGGTTGGTAATTAGCACCATGTTTCTCGATGTAACTGAAAATCCTCCCTCTGATGAAAGACCTCCCCTTGAATCAGGATTTTGGGTCCAGTATCAATTAGATAATGCAGGTACCGTTGAAGAGGTTATTGCCAGTGATTCAGTGGTGAGGATTGCTAACACTATTGACCATTATCTAGTCTCTGACAGAACGGGAAGCTGTGCAGTGATTGAGTTCATTGAAGGTAAAATACTTGTTCATACAGATGAAGCTATGCCGGTAAGAGCCCTAACCAATAATACTTATGAAGAATCTGTCAATTTATGGAAAAAGAGCAGCCTGCGGAAGTTCTTCGAGAGGCTTTTTTCTAAGCCTGGCCCTTCGCTCATTCGTTTCGAGATAGCATCAAACAAGGTGAAGAGTTTTGATGAGAATGGCAAAGAACCGGCAGTCGATTATGCTTTCGATACTCTGCAAAAGGCGTGTGGTGAAGACGCAGGTAGCTCGCCTACCCAATGGAGCATAGTCTTTGATACAGAAAACCTCCAAATTCACTTTCGTACCAAAACTAATCCAGAAATTCGCTCTATAATTTTGGCAATGCTTGATTTTTCCTGCACCGCACCGGTAGGAATGCTGGACATCCACCAGAATCTCTCGGGTGATATTTCTAATGATTTCATAGACTACTCCCATGAAGTCAGTCTCAGCCATTTTCTTCGCTTCTTTGAAAAATGGGGACCGGTAAATATCTCTCCCGACACGACAAAGGCACTTACAAAGCATCTGGAAAGCTTTGAATGTAATGAATCAAAGGAATGATCCTTGCCGATCACCCCTTGGATACTCTTGAAAAAAAGAATCAGCGGACGGATACGCCAAGAGGCATTGGTGCTATGAGAAAAGTACTGGAAGCACAATACCTGTGTAAGACCTTCAATGGAAAGGCCGTACTCAAGGAAATCAGTTTTCAGGTCGAGGAAGGCGAGGTATTCGGTCTTCTTGCTCCTAACGGAGCTGGGAAGACAACGATGATAAGGATAATACTGGATATCCTTAAACCAGACTCCGGGATGGTGCATCTCTTCGGAAGACAGATTGATGAAAAGACAAAGGAACTAATTGGCTATTTGCCGGAAGAGCGTGGATTATACCCAAAGATAGCTGTTTTTCGGTGCCTGAAGTATTTTACTGAATTGAAAGGCATTAAAGATCCCAAGAATAGAATTGACTTCTGGCTGGAGAAGATCAGGGATAAGCTCATCCTGGCTGTTCTGAAGGGTGAGCGAAGTTGGCCTAATACATCAGGGCTTATTTCCACCAAATCGCAGTACAACGGAGGTTTCTACTTGCCTTTCAGGAATGTGCCAATATTTTCTCAGAAGGCTGTCCTTCTCCTCAGATGATATTAACCTGAATCCATGTTTTTCGTAGAATTGAATAGCTGAGTTTACAGCCTTCCAGGTTCCTACCAGAATTTGAGGAGCTCTGGCTAAGTTTATTAGATATTGAAGGAGCTTCCCTCCTACCCCTCTTCTTTGGCATTCTGTAAGTACATAAGCATGCCTAATTAAGGTAATCTCCTTAGCCTCCTGGATTCCCATTAATCCAATTATTCTTCCTTCCTCTTGCAAGCCAAAAAAGTGAACGCCACAGTCAATCTGTTCTTCTAGTTCTTTAGCTGACATATAGGGCTCTTTCCATCTATCATTTGGAATTATCCCTTTGTAAGCTTGGGCAGCATCATTGATAACTTCCAGCATAGAATCAAGATTCCGTTCTAGTAGTCTGCCAATCATTTTGTCGGATAATAACCAAATCTTTTCTTAAGCGAGAAGTGGTTTCTCCTCCTTTTGTGTCTCTGGGCTGTTCTTAATTTCTGCTCTACGTCTTGCTTTATAATTGCCAGAATCGCAACCTTTTCACCTGTCTGCCACTCTTTTTTCCACCGTCTTGTAATCATCCGTTAGCTCTAGTCTGTGGTTGTGGCGAGCTACTCATCATTATAACTAAAAACATGGTCGCGTCAAAGGGAAAGCGCTCCTTTCCTTTGACTCCTGCAAACTAGATTGACAAGGGCTGACATTTGGCGTAATCTGTTTCTAAAGGATATCCTCAGGAACTTCTTGAACAGGTAGTAGGTTCAGATATACTTTGTTAGACGACATTATAAAGAGAAAAGTGGGAGATCAAGAAATGAAAAGATATGCTGTGCCAGAAATATCTGAAGGTGTATACTGGGTAGGTATAAAAGACTGGAATCGCAGAATCTTCGACGCTCTTATTCCCCTTCCTCAGGGGACAACATACAATGCCTACCTGGTGAAGGGAACAGAAAAAACCGTTCTTATTGATACTGTAAACCCAGGTTTTGAAAAAGAATTGGCTGAGAAAATCAGTCAGCTAACAGATCTAACCGGTCTAGATTATGTTGTGATGAATCATGCTGAGCCTGACCATGCTGGTTCGATTTCCTATATAATGAAGCTGAGTAAAGGCGCATCACTTCTTACAAGCGAAAAAGGGGCAAAGATGGCCCAGCTATACTGCAAGATACCGGAAAAAAGAATAAGAATAGTTGCAGATAAAGACATTCTTGCACTGGGCGGTAAAACTTTACAGTTCATTAAGGCTCCTTGGCTGCATTGGCCAGAGACCATGTTCACCTATCTTGTCCATAATAGAGTTCTGTTTTCCTGTGATTTCTTCGGCTCTCATACTGCCTCTGGTTTCTATGATGAGGACGTTGAAGAACTGATTCCCCTGGCAAAGAGATATTTCGGAGAGATAATGATGCCCTTCAGAAATATGGGTAAGAAAGCCCTGGAGAAAGTAAAAGAGTTGGAAATTGACATTATCGCACCAAGCCACGGTCCTATTCATAGGAACCCTGAAAGAATCCTTGCTGCTTATGGTAAATGGACTGCTGGAGAAACAAGGGAAAAAGTAATTATCGTCTACGTCAGCATGTGGAACTCCGTACAAGCAATGATAAAGACGATCACTGAAACACTAATATCTGAGGGTATTGAAGTAAATTTATACGACCTCTGCACTGCAGATATAGGCGATATAGCCAGAGACCTTGTTGATTCTCGGGCAATTGTTTTTGGAACGCCAACAGTATTGGCGGGAATGCATCCTCTTGCTATATATGGCGCATATCTAGTAAAAGTGCTTCGCCCACCCTTGAGGTATGGCGTTCTTCTCAGCTCTTATGGTTGGGGGGGAGGCGCCATTCGACAAGCACAGGAAATCCTAGGTTCGACAAAAATTGAACTGGTCGGAACACTTGATATAAATGGTCCTCCATCAAGTGATGATCACAAGAAAATAATCGAGATTGGAAGGCAGCTTTCTGGAAAAATTCGTTTGTCCACTAAAGACCATTTTCAAACCCAAACACCTACCAGTCAATGAGTTAAGATGGCCGAGGCCTCCACCGCACCTCTCCAAAGTACGTTGGCAGGTGCTGAGATTTGGTTTAATCTATCTACACAGAAGCTGGTCGGAAGTTTTTGCCTAAGGGTCGAATTCGGAAAAGACCTATTATCTGGAATTGGAACAGAAAGTTTTGCCAGGCAAATCAATGAAACTCAATGACAGAGTTATTGTTGTTACAGGGTCAACTCGCGGCATAGGTCGTGCCATTGCTGAGACTTGTGCCAAAGAAGGCGCTCGGGTAGTAATCTGTTCTCGGCAGAAATCAGCCGTGAGAGAAACATTGGAGACTTTCAAAAAAGAAGGCTGGCGAGCCTCTGGAATTACTATTGATGTCTCCGCCAAAGGAGATATTGAAAAACTCCTTCAACATGCCATTGAAACATGGGGAAGAATAGATGTTTGGATAAATAATGCTGGATTGTCCGGTGGTTTTCGGCCTCTGCAGGAGATGAGCCAAGAAGAAATCAGAGCCCTGGTTGATGTGAATCTTACTGCTGTCCTTAATGCCTGTCGTATCGTTATTCCCTATTTTATTACCCAAGGGGGAGGCATTCTCATCAATATGAGTGGTAAGGGCGGGCGTGGTGAGTCTTCCCCGTTTCTGGCTACTTATTCTGCCACCAAAGTGGCTATTACCAATCTTAGCAAGAGTTTGGCCCAGGAGAATCGAACCTACCCAATTTCCATTCATGCGGTCATCCCCGGGATGGTAGCGACTGACTTCTATAGAGATATGAAGACTAGTCCTGAGCTAGCAGCTAGCATCCGAAGCCTTCCCTATGTCCTGAAGGCATTCGGGGTGTCAACTGACATAGTGGGACGTTTTTTTGTGAAGATTGCAGCGCAGGAGCCAGGAAAACTAACAGGCAAGACCTATTCTATCCTGAGCGGATGGCGGCTAATACGAGCCATCCTGTTGGTGATATGGTACCGAGCGACTGGGAGGATAAAAAAGATGGTCTGATGGCCAGTTCGATAGATAGATTCATGGCCGGCCTCTTTGCACAAATTAGGAAGAGGATTTTGAATGGCTAGGGTTTGAAAACTAGAATTGCAAAATCACCATTTACTCCTAATCTTTGGGACAAATCACCCGGTAGGGAATGCCTTCGCGTGGTTTTGTCATCCAGCTATCAACTGTTCTTCTCCATTTCAAATAATGCTCTGTTTTCTTATGTGTTGCTGCCTCTTCTTCGGATTGATAAACTTCGTAAAGCAAAAATCTTGTTGGATCACTCATTGATTGAAGCACGTCAAATCGCATATTACCAGGTTCTCTAATTGAAGATTGATGATTTTCTGTGCTCGCTTCAATGAAATCTTCGATGTTCTCGGGCTTGACACAAACAGCGACAGTTGTAACTATCATTGGTCCCATCCTCCTAGAAATCGCCTAAGCTATAGATATCTACTCTTAATCTTTTTTCTGAAGTCCTCTCCCTGGCGATGAGCACTAGAGATATATTCTGTCTCTATTTACTTCTTATTATTGAAGGATTATTGCAGAATGCCAGAACTTTTCTTCCCACCCTTAATGGTCCAGCTCACAGGAACAGAATGTTGACGAGAGCCATACTTTGAGGTGAAAGAGAGTTCCCCATGTTTTTGGCCATACTCGTACAGTTCTTTGGTAATTCGGACATCGTTCAGGCAATATTCTTTCAAGGCCTTCATTCTACCTTCTCGGAAGAGCCTTACTGCCTCTAAGCCGCTTCCACTTTTCTTCCTTCCTAAGGTTGCCTGGGCAACACTATCCAGACTCACTCTATGTCCGACTACCCTGGTAATCTCCTCCATTATATCCAGGGCTGGCAGTTTTCTCACTGGAATAGATAAATAAGACTCCAGTACCAGAAAATCGAATCTCTTTATATTGAAGCCAATGACCAAGTCCGCTGATTTTAGAATCTCCTCTAAATCAGAAATGTTCTTTTCTTCAAAAGTCATATATCTATCTTTAGTATAGTGATAGATTCCCACCACTGAAATCTTCAAAAGATGCATTCGCCTGCCGCCTACCTCCTCAAAAGTGTTTTGCGTTTCCAGGTCAAGCACTATCTTATTCATAACATCCTCCTGCTTTTCACAACAAAGAGAGTCCTTTATCTTGAAAGTCCTATAGTTGTAAATGAAGTGAGTTTATCTTATCTTGGTTACCTGCCTACGTCAAGTTCTGTACATATCTTTGACATTAAGTTAAAATATAATATGATAAATTCAAGAATTATAGAAAAGCAGTTACAGGCACTGAGAAAGGTGTCAAAAGGGACAGGTATCTCTCAAAGCCTATTAATCGGAACGGCTTCAGATGATCTGTTGAAGGATAAAGAGAAGCTCAAGAAGAAATTATTTTCTCCTTAGGGGGAATATAAGTGAAAAGAGTACATAACACTCTTTATCAGATATTTTCAGCTTTTTTTTGTAAGAAGGATAGGCTTAATAAGGTAATTTTATATAAAGGATAGGCGATGCTTTATGCGTTGTCTATCCTTTTTTTATGTATTTCAGAAGGGAGCCTATGGGAATATTAGAGAGGAGGATAGCCAGGTCTGCGCATAATCGTACGCCTTGACACTCTGGTCCGCAGGTTCCTTTGCTCCAGGGGAAAAGTCGAGATCCTTCTAATAATATGGAAAGGTAAAGTCTGGCAAGTAATTTCTGGATTAGAATAGACATGATGCTCCCTCCCGATGGACAAATCTCGGCCGAAACCCTGGGCTTCAGCAAAGTCTTCTTCCCATACATAGCCAACGGTGTAGCGATGGTTGAGGTTATGCAAGCCCTACCCGAGCACGTAGCTCTTCGAGACCGGATTGCTACTGAAGACGTACTGGGTCCCAGACTTATTCTGAGTTGGATGATAGATGGGCTAGAGCGGGGCTGGCCACCTCCTCTCAGCACCTGGGTTAAGACGGCCGCTGAGGCACGCCAGGCCGTTAGTGATGCCAGGAAAACCGGCTATGACAAGGTCAAAGTCTACTCTTTCCTGAGCCAGGAATGCTACGATTCGATCATCGCCACAGCCAAGGAACTTAACATGCTCGTAGATGGACACATCCCTGTGGCCCTTTCGGTAGAGCACATTCTTGAGGCGGACCAAAACCTCATCGCCCACGCAGAAGAGGTGATGAAGGATGCCGGCGGAGATTACAGTGAGGAGCGGATCGACTATTTCGCAGAGATTATTGCGGAAAGCGATACCTGGATTACGCCAACTCCGGTGGCAACTCGTGCCATACTGGGCTTTTTCGACGATCCAGATGGGGAGTTGGCGCAGCCCGAAGTCCGCTATCTTCTTCCCGTGGACCTCAGTATATGGTCATTTTTAATAAAGAGATATCAAGGCTTCTCTCGAGAACAGCGTGCCCAGGTCGATTCTGCTATCTATGATGCCTATGTGGGAGAATATGACTACGGAAATGCGATCCTCACCGTGACAAAGGAGGGGATCGACTGTTTGCACAGATGGCGGGACAGGAGAAATATGAGATCTTTCCCAAGTCAGAAACTGTGTTTTTCTGGAAGGTTGTTGATGCTCAGATTGAGTTTGTGAAGGATGAGCAGGGCAAAGTCATCAATGCTCCAAAGATCAAGTGAGACTCAGCAACTTTTGGCTCATGTCAATGTTTCCTCGTGTGAAACAGGGGAATTCCGGGAGATGATTGCTCTAGTTTAGACAGTGCCAGGAGCGACATAAGAGGTCCTGAAGGAGGTGATTTCTAAATGAACAACTCCCTGGGATATGTTTTAGCAGTGGTGTTTGGGATAATTATTTTCATCGTTCCCTCAATCGTGGCCTATCTGATAGCTCTGTTCCTGGTTATCTGGGGAATACTGGGGATAGTGCAGTCGCTAAAGAAAGGATAAGTTAGCAAATATAAAACAGGAGGTATTATTATGAGTGGCGGAAAGATTGCACTCTTGGTTTTTGGCATCATTGTACTATTGGTGTCGCCTGTTCTTCTACTGCCCGGCGGGGTTTTAATATGGGCAGAAAGAACTCTCAGAGATGGCGAGGGGTTTTACACCAGCAAGGCTATCGAGCTTGATAGAGACTCCTACGCTATTGTCACCGAACCTGCCAATATAGATCTGGGAGACGAGTGGGAATGGTTGCCATGGGTACGTAATTGGGGTCCAAGTGACTTCCTCACTCTCAAAATAGAAGGCTCCAGTAGCGATTCATCCAAACAGATTTTCATCGGAGTAGCTGAAACATCAGATCTGGAAGGCTATCTCAGAGGTGTCGAATATGATGAGGTAAGCGACTTTAAGTTCGATCATCTGAAACCGGAATATACAAATCGTTCAGGCACATCTGAACCTGTAGCTCCCACCTCCCAGGCTTTCTGGATAGCTTCAGCTTATGGTGCCGGAACCCAGACCTTGGAGTGGGCAATTGAGTCAGGCACCTATTCCTTCCTGCTGATGAATGAGGATGGGTCACGTGGTCTGGATCTGGAAGCGTCAATCGGCATAGCAGTACCCTCCGTGCTCGGGGGGATTGGTGTGTGGCTTTTCATTGGAGGCTTGGTAGTATTGGCCTTAGCGGTTCTGATGCTTTACCTGGCGGTACGTCAACGTAAAGCGTAGCCCATTACAGGAAAGCTAAATCCGTCCTTGCTTTGAAGTAAAGGACGGGTTTAGCTTGAATATTGACTGAGACAAATAACGGAGTATGGGAGGTTTGATGATGAAAAGAAGCTCAGCGGTGTTGGTTGTTGGGTTGATGTGTTTGGTCCTGGCGATGGGTGCCTCGGCCGCTCAGGCTGAAGAGCAGACTTTCGCTCTCACAGCCGACGGTTCAGTCTCGCTGGATAATGCTGCTGGGGAGACTATCATTCACGCTTGGAATAGAGAAGAAGTAAGAATGATTACCAGCCGGAAAGGTTCGGGAGCGGACAAAATCGAGATTATCATCGATGCTGGAGAGGACTACCTGAAGATAGAAACCGAATACCCTATTTTTAGCTGGTTCCGACGACCGCGAGTGAACTATGAGCTCTGGGTTCCAGAGGGCGCAACTTTGCGTATCATTGCCTCCAGCGGTAACATCAATATTGAGGGACAAAGAAGTGATGTTCGGGCGAATGCCTCCAGCGGTGATATTGAGCTGGCAGACATTTGGGGAGCAATCGACGCGGGGACCTCCAGTGGTAGTATCCGTGTGCAAGACTCAAAAAGTGACATTATTGCCCGTTCTAGCAGCGGCAGCATAAGGATTTTGGGAGTTGAGGCCGTAGAAGGAGAGCCCAATAATGTCCGAGTAAGTGCCAGTAGCGGAAGTATTGTGCTGAAAGACATCGAGGCAAACATAGACGCAGAAACCTCCAGTGGCGGTATTAGTATAGATAATTCCCAGGGGAACATTAGTGCCGCGTGCAGCAGCGGAAGCATCAAAATTTTGGGCGCACAGGGAGCAG
>SDBT01018101.1_pt1 | contig 11090 bp, 11 predicted proteins | sample 2277101 | NCBI WGS metagenome assembly SDBT01 (sample SAMN10404973, study PRJNA504765) | marine sediment metagenome | isolation source: marine sediment core GS10_PC15, 103 cmbsf | place: Arctic Ocean: Southern Knipovich Ridge | collected 2010 | reverse complement strand
GGACTGGAGGACTATTTTGAGTTCTATCCCGCAGGGATCCCTTCGGGACAACACTGAACGGCTACACCAGGCGTTAGGCTATGGGACGCCTCAAGAGGCCTACAGGCCGGGGATTGGAGAGCAATCCAGGAGCGGCTGGGAAACAGCCCCCCCTTGGCGGGACTGGCCTTTAAGGCTGTTGAAAACCATCTTATTCTAGGGTAAAATCTGTCTAGGAATGGGGGAAGCTCACCTTTGCCCTTGCCATCATCTGATCATGCAGCTCCATGTCCCGATCCCCAGCGCCCATTCTTCCCAACCATCTGTAGTAATCGGCCCGGTTCACTGACAGGGTCTGACACATCCTGGCAGTCGAAAGCCTGCCTACCGGCGGCCTACCGGCGGAGTGATCTGTTTCTCCTGGCTGATCAGCTCGTACATCAACGCTCTCCAGCCCGGTTGCCCACCCGTAATCGACTCTCGAGCTGCACGCTTTTTTTAACAGGGCGTTCTCCATCGTCAACTGACCTACCATGCGCTCCAACTCGGCCACCCGTGTTTCGCTCTTCACTGAGCTGCCATTGCCAGAGAACGCATGCTCCGCATAGCGTATATGTTCCCTGCGCCACCGATTAATCATGGTCGGATGGAGCTGATACTCACGCGCCACATGAGCGACGGACTTCCCAGACTCAACCTCGCGCACTACCTGCAACTTGAATTCCCTTGTGAATCGCCTCCGCTTCACTCCCACTTCTGAACCTCCTTTCCTGAGATAGAAACTTAACTTTTTGTCTCAGTCAAGGGGTGCAGTCCAAGTCCAAGACTATTCGCATAGCTATCAGCTCACAGGTAATTATTGTATCTCTTCCCCTTAAAAGAATTACTTTCTACATCACGAGGGACCGGCCAGCTGTTGCATTATCGGTCAAGGGAATTAATAATGGACTAATCGTCTAGACGTCCTATAATGAACATCTAGAGGATTTCAATACGAAATACTGGTACAACAAGGATGCAGACCGTAACTTTTCGTCGGGATGATCCAAAAACAATGGTTTTACCACTAAAATCATGTCCCAATTGGGCATTGATTCGCGAATACCGGAATGATCCCGCCAGATTTTTTCCTTCACCGCAAAATGGCGATCATATATCACAATGCTCGGCAAGGCATGAGCATCTGACTCAGGGGGAGCAGTTGACGGTCACGTATTATCAAACTGGTCTTGAGGACAGGGCGATTTTGGTGGTTAACAGATTCAAGGAAAAGAACTCGAATATTTCAGGGATTTATCTTACAGAAATACCAGGTAAACCAGAGTACTTGTCCCCCCATGGTCACAAGTATGATTATTTGATTTCTGCGCTATCCTGTTATGACCCCCTTTTAAAAGTTATAAGGTAGAAATAAATGCAGGAAATGATGAAAGCTGCTTTCTTATATCCAAACAAACCTTCACATATCGAAATTGAAAACGTTATAAAACCTGTGTGTTGTCAAAATGAAGTTTCAATTAAAGTAATAGCATGCGCAATATGTGGTACTGATGGAAGAATGTATAGTGGCACAAAAGACGTAACAAAAAATTCTCACCCACAATACAAAGGGTACGGAAATGGAAAATATATTATCGGGCACGAAATTGTCGGGATTGTAGAAGAAATTGGCTTAAATGTTGATAATCCTGAATACAAGGTCGGAGACAAAGTAATACTAGTTACATCTGTTGGCTGCCAGGAAGAATCGTGTCAACCATGTAGAGACGGACATTATCATATGTGTAAAAATAACCAGCCGTTAGGTTATTACTATCCCGGTGGTTTCGCAGAATATATGTTGGTGCAAGAGCCCTCCGTCAGGCAAAAGGCCATAATACCCGTCCCGGCGGAATGCACGATTTCTGATGAGCATTTAGTGATGGTAGAACCTTTGTCCTGTGTAATTAACGGCCAGAATTATTTGAATATCAAGCCCGGAGATACCGTAACCGTTGTCGGATCCGGCCCGATAGGCCTACTGCACGCATTACGAGCAAAAAGTCTGGGAGCGGAAGTCATCCTGGCTGAATATTCAAAGCGAAGGATCGATACCTCAAAGTCATTCAATTTTGATCATTACATTCATACGGCCGAGACTAGTCTGACCGAAGGAATTATGGATATTACCCATAATACTGGGACCGATGTAGGTATCGTGGCTTGCTCGTCTACTTCAGTGGTTGAGGAAATATTTGGAGCTATGGCCATGCTCGGGAGATTGAGTATCTTTGGAGGCCTTCCGAAAGAGAATTCGCGCTTAGATATCGACGGAAATATTATTCATTATAAAGAAGTATCACTCTTCGGCGCATTTGCTTCCAACAGGCCTCAGTTTGAACAAGCACTAAAAGAAATCGTAAGCGGATCAATAAGCATGAATGCGATTGTTACCCATACATTTGCTCTCGACGATATCGCTGATGCAATGGAGAGGATGCTTGATAAAGAAGGCACTGCCTTGAAAGTGGTAATTAAACCATAGACAGATTCCATTACAGTGCAAGATAAAGCTAATCCATTAGGACTGGATCCACGCCTTGGAACTAAGGTTGGCGATATAAAACCTTCGCTTGACGGAAAGGTCGCTGTTGTTACAGGCGCTGGCAGCGGCATCGGAAAAGCAATAGCAGTAGGCTTGCCTTTTGCTGGTGCCAGGGTCGTTGTCCTGGACATTGATGAAGAAGGGGCTCGTAGCACAGCTGAATGGATAAATAATAATTACGATCATGATTCGGCTCGCTTGATAGCTGTAAGCGTTACAGAGCCAGATATCCTAAAAGAGAAATACCAAGAACTATTCATTCATTTCAAACGGTTAGATATACTATTGAACTGCGCTGGCATAGCAAGACTGGGCAGTATAGATAAGCTTCTGCCTGAAGATATATCAATAGCCATTGATGTGAATATTAAAGGCTATTTTTACAATGCCAATATTGCATCTCAATATATGATTCAGGCAAAAAATGGCGGTTCAATTATTAATATTAGTTCCGCCTCTGCAAGAGTAATATCTGCAAACAGCTCACTATATGGAGTCTCCAAAGAATCAGAATGTATGATGGCAAGAGAATGGGCGGAAGATCTGGGCCCCTATGGGATCAGAGTAAATACAATTCTTGCAGGTGATCTATTTGGCGATCCGGATCTCGATATTGTATCCGCTTTATGGAATAAGGGATACTTTAATAATAAGGCAGTTTTAAGAGGCCTTGTAGAATCTGATGATAAAAGACTGAAAGAAGATACACTTAATCCAGAAATAAGACAAATGGTAATTGGTCATTATGTTGGGCGAACAACGCTAAAACAACAGCTACACTATCGAGATATTATCCATGAGATTATTTTCTTGTCATCAAAACTGGGAGAACATATAACGGGAGAGTCTATCGCTATTACTTCTGGTAATCCATCAGCTATGTCAAGGTAGCTATTAGATTATAGAGATAGAATAATGCAGTAATAATTAACTCGCTTTTGCCGCTCTTCTTTTTCCGCGGCCCAATTATTTATATAATATTGATGTTTTTTCCATAAAGGTTTCATCCCACCAAATGCCTCTGCTCCTCTCATTATATAGACAGTATCCAATAAAGCCGCGTATGCATTTTCAGCTGCCTTTCTATTGGCCCCAACAGTAATAACTCCAGCTTTGGGGATAATAATTATTTTTGGCAGATACTGATCTTTATTAAGATTCAGTGCACCATGAGTGTTTTTATAATAATGAATCGCCTCTGCAATCTTATCTTTCAAATTACTCTTTTCCCAGTTAAAGTCAATGTTCATTCCCGCAGCATTTCCATAAACAACAGCATCAGGATTGGGCATCCCTTTTGCTAAAGTGCTTAAAGCATACTCGGAACAGAGCATATATTTTATGAGCATATCTTCACAATTCACGTTATTTACATAAAAATCAGGCAAATATTCTTCAATGTATCTTACTGCTGATTCCATACATGAGGTATCTAATACTGGTTCAGTATTAGAATGAAAGATATCTTTAGGGATATTGTCCTTAATATAATTATTCACCTTTTCAATTGCGTTATTATGCAGGCCGATCACTTCTTTTGCAGATTCGCCTGATAGTATTTTGCCATGTTGGGATAATAATATCACTTTGACGATATCTTATTTTTCCCATTTTTTCATTTTATCATTAAAAACGACAAATAAGGGAGCGCCAGGTTCAATGAATTCCATATATCGAATCATTCTATTATCACGGCCGAAAATGTCATAAAATGCCTCTTCTGCATTCTCGGCGCATAGCATAGAATTAATTATTGTGTTATGATCATGTATATTCCATCTCGGAATTTCTTCCGAGCCAGCTAATCTTGCATGCAATCCAGTTTCAACGGAAGGTTCTCCAGATCCCATATTTGCTTCGGTAAATAGTGAGGATGCTAATTCGTCTAAATAAACTACAGGAGTAAAATTATTCCTGTAGTCTTCACTAAGGACCTTCTTACAGAGTGAATTGACCTTGGGTAGTCCATCTTGTAATCTCTCAAGATTCAATTCTCCAAAGTCTTCAGGTCCAATATTTTTTAAACTTGTCCCTGATAATTTTACCCATAAGGTATTCCCATTATTAATAGAAGAATTACCGCCACCGAGGAAAATATTTTGATAGCCATGGGATTCAATCGAGAATTGACCAAAATATCTGGATAATTCCGCAATATTGTGTCTAGGAACACCACAAAGGTTCAGATCCTCATAAGTAAGTGATGACATGTATCTACTCAGCTCTTTGTATAATCTGTATTTTACTGTAAATACGCGAAATGAATAATTTTAATCAGGTTTTATCTCTGCCAGTACATTATCAAATTCGTTGACTTTTTCCTTTGTAACAAAAGTGAAAGGAAGTACTGATGACTCTTTAAATTCACCAGTTTCAATAATCCTTTCTGATGTTAATATCGTCGCTTCGGCTACAGATTGTGCTAAATCATCTATTTTTGTATTGATATTGCATTTGGGCTCGGGTGAAACGATAATAAGTTTTACTCTTGGATTTTTTATAGACCTGATTAAATAGTCATTTATATCCCTGATTCTTTCCGGGTAAGGCATACCTGCTGTATCAATGGACCCGTTCTTTGCATTTTCATCTCTTTCAATATTTTCTCTGTTACCAGGCTCTTTCATATTTTTATACAATATGTTATGATGAATGAAAAGAATAGGTCCTAAATAACTGTCAGCATAAGAAAATAGATCATAATCATCTCGATTATTGGTACTTCTAGTACCCCTTACAGCAACGTGACCGTTATCGGCCATATCTCCAAAAAAGCCGATATCTATATTTGCGGTCATAAATTGATTGAACCTGACCACTTGTTCCACGGTATTAGGTTCCATTCCTCGATACTGCATCTGTTCTACTAACTGAATTATATCTGAGTTATGTCTATTTAACTGCAAGTGAAGAGCTAAGTTCATTGCCTCAGATTTTGATATTTCAGTATCAGGATTTAAACAGCCATAATTAATCTCGCCAAGATTAATACAAGAAACTTCAGAAATAAAACTTGAAATATTCTTTAGTTTTATGCTATCATCTGTATATTTTATTCTGTTCGTTGATAATCTTCTGCCTGTGTAAAGCTGAATCCCCATCCTGGAAGCAAAGTCTATCCAGGCATAATAAATGCCTAAATCAAATTCCTGACCATCAATAGGAACATCAAAAAAGGGAGTGAATTGACTCTTCTTAAAATTATATGAAAACAAAGCACCGGTTCCCATCGCCGCAAAATATAATTGTGATTCTCGTGCTTTATCATTTATCTTAAGAAATAAATCATCATTATTTATTACGTCATCAGGATTACAAAGTTGGCCAATTTCCCAGAAATCATCTGATATTTCTACCAATTGCACCCCATTATTTCTATTATACGAGGTTTTTACCCTTACTAGTTCATTAAAATGAAAAAGGTTATCTATGCCAAAATTCAATTGTAGCTTAGCAGGGTAATTATTGGCACATAGCATAACGACTTTGACATCATTATCCCTGATGATATTTTGAAATAGATCTAATATAGGAATAGCTCTATTAATAACGATTCCTTCGAAATTGAATTATCGAAAATAAATATTCTATAAATAACTCCCACGTAAAAAGAACTTCCGGGTTGGTTCGTCTCCTTCATTAACACAACGGACTGCCGCCAAGAACTGCGATCCTTGTCGAATACCAGTTAATCTGCTCACTCGAGAAACAGGACCATACTTTTTAATTTGACTATATGCATAATCATGTGCTAAAAGATATACTCTCGGGTTTAGCTTGCAATCCCTTTGAAAAAGTTCCATCACAGATACAAATTGTCCATTAAGTCCATAGGCTCTTGATACAATTTTCATTTCCTCTTCATTTAAATCAGAATTCGCGGGTTCAAATTCAAAATAAATAAATTCCTTTGGGTACTTAGTTTCAACGACCTCATCAACAGATAATCTGAGCGTAGAATAACTGATATTTAGAGTACTATCAGCAGCTATTATTGCTTCAACATCCGCATCTGGTGGTGAATATTTATGCGTGTTAATCAGATCTTGAGTAGCTTTTTCAATATTCTTGAAAACAGGATTAGTTTCTCTTGTCCCTAAGTAAAATACTAATTCCTGATTCTCGATAGTCCACAAAGTATGATCAGCTAACCAAAACCATATATTCCGTAATTCTTTTTGAGTTATCCGTTCTGAACTTATATCCGCCGCATGTTGTAATGTATCTGGATTAAGAAGTTTAAAAGCATTTAATAATTTGCCCTGTATATTGACTAATCCGTTCACAAATAACCTTTATCAGTTAGTTTTAACGAACATGTTAATTTAGTCTACTAATATTTCCTTTGCAGCATTATAGATCTCAACATCACCAGGGATAAAGCCAGTATTTCTAGAACCATCAGATTTAGTAAAACTGGTCTCTAAGGTTAATGCACATGGTGGTACAGAGAATGGTGCACCAACGATACGTACAGGAGCTTTTAAAAAATCCCTGACAAAGTATCCTGTATCATCGGGCATCTTACCACTTATTATTTTCCCCGCAATTCTCTCGCCTAAACCTCCCCCTATACAGGATTGTTGAGCGATAATAACTCTACCTGTGCGCTTGACAGATTTATATATCGTGTCTGTATCCAGCGGTAATAACGTCCTTAAATCAATGACCTCCACTTCATAGCCATCATTCTCGATCATTTCAGCAGCACTTAAGGTGTTGTAGAGCATCCACGAGTATGATATCATCGTAATCGCATTATCTGATTCAGACTTGATTCCTTTCACAATATATGCTTTTCCTATGTCCACTGTGAAGGGATCTTCAGGCACTTCTCGGAAACCGGAACTGTCACACTTAATCCTCTTATAAAGATTTTGGTGACCAATAAACACAATTGGATTATCATCTCTGATTGAAGAAATCATTAAGCCCTTTGCATCATACGCTGTCGCAGGTGCCACGACCTTCAATCCTGGGAACATGGTTACCATTGCTTCGAGACTCTGGGAATGCTGTCCAGCATAGCCCATTCCACCGCCCATATCAGTCCAGAATACAGCCGGAACTTTTAACTGCCCGCCTGACATATATGGGAGCTTAGCAGCATGATTGGCAATTTGATCAAGGGCCAAGGTTAGGAAATCTATATACATTGAAGATTTAGATATCGGCCTTAATCCTCTTAATCCCATACCAATTGCAGTCCCAGCAATATTTGCCTCACATAAAGGCGTGTTAAAGACCCTATCTCTGCCAAACTCACTGAGCAGACCGGATGTTTCCCCGAATGCACCGCCGTAATCGGCAAGATCTTCCCCAAATAAAAGCACTCTTGCATCTCTTCTCATCTCCTGGGCGATACCTTCTACTATTGCCTGATCATACTTTATCTTTCCATCGGCATCTCGCTCAAATGTTATTGGATCTCCAACAGATTTCGGACCAGCAAACTCGGCGGGAATATTATCAGATGTCGTATCAGTATATAGGCCGAAGAGCATTTCTCTGGTATGAGGGAATTCGGCAGCCGCAGCGATTTTCGTGAGCCTCTGAACTCTTTCTCTTACCTCGGTTTCTAGTTTTCTAAACGAGTCTTCTGTAACTAAACCGGCAAGCACCATCTCGGACGCGTACAAGGACACTGGATCATAGTTTTTCCATTCGAGTATCTCTTCTCTAGATCTGTAAGTCTCTTTACCCCTTCTTGATAGATTTAAAGCGTCATCACTCAGAGAATGCCCGGTAAAACGAATCCCCCAAAGCTCAGAAAACACCGGTCCATTCCCATCATCACAGGTCTTTTTTGCCCTTCTTATTAAATCATGCACAGCTAATACGTCCATGCCAAAAGCTGTTTCTGTATGTAATCCATCCTCATTGAATCCAATATATCTTTCAGAAAGAAATTTATTCGATGTGACCTCATTCCTCTGCTGGCATGTCATGGCATATTGATTATTATAGCAAACAAAAACAACGTGGGGGCCATCGTTCGTCGACATCAAACCATTTCTATATTGCCTCATAGTAGCCAGATTAATAGCTCCGTATGCATTTTCATTGAGATAGGCACCATCTCCAGCAATTGCCAAAGTAGTTCTTCCATCCTGCAAATATTTTGAAGCAATTCCTGAACCAGCCCCAGCGCCAACAAGTCCCCCGACTATGGCATTATTCCCCAAATTATTAGCATCACACCATGCGAGGTGCATTCCACCTCCAACTCCATTGCAGTAACCGTCCTTTTTGCCAAATAATTCTGCAATTGTCCTATAGATATGAATATCAACTGCCTGTTCTAAAATCTCCTCTCTACCGTGGGGATTTCTGGACAACTCCAACCTGTCTGCGATCCCCCTGTTCTGTTCAACTAATTCATCAAGACTGGTCTCTGACATATTTACCAGATACCGATATCCTTTGACCAGAGCATCAACATGGCCACGATGCGTACTGGTGATGAAATCCTCCGGATCAATTGCGAATATTGATCCAACGGACATACCTTCTTGGCCAATTGCCAGATGTGTGGGAAAGTTTAGTGTTAAGCCTTCATGTTTTAACGTTGTTACTTTTAAATCTCCATACGTATACTCAAAAGCCGGATATTTTAGCATAACACTTATTTTTTCTAATTCTCTCCCCAGTAACAATATCTCCAGCATCTGATTTGCTTTCTCTTCGGAGATAGTAGTCTCTAATTCATCTCTCAAACTTTTATCATAGCCAAAGATCACGAGGTCGTGTTCGCCAGATGGAGTGGAATAGTGATAGGAACTCCTCTTAGGCTTTCTCCGAGCTAATTCCTCTTCAGAATAAATCTTTGACTCGAGTATGCCGATAGATTCCTCGGAGCCCAAAGGCGCGTGCGGGAAAAAGGGCTTCTCTGGAATAACTTTGCATCCTTCCAACATAGTATCTTCTTCCTATATTCGGATCATAAACAAAATCTACAGTGTAAAACTTTGCTAAATGACCTTTCTGCAAAAAAGTAGGCAATTGCTAAGTATTTCGGACCCAATAATGTTTAATAGCGTTGATTTCAGTGTTTCGTAACATACTGAGAATCAATGGATAGAGGTTCTCCTCCCTATGATTGAACCGATATGAAATTTCACCCAGAAAGATGTGGAGTAACTTTTTAGGGACTCCCCGCAATGGATACAACCAATGCTTGGCATAGCTCCAAAACCCCTCAATACCATTGATATGATTCCGCCCCATGGGAACGCCACCACTCTTGCGAACCACCACGTGGTTGCCCCGGACACTCAAAGAAGCGTAGGCATGCCAGTCATCCGTGAAGTAAAGACTGCCGGGCCTGGTATTGATCCGTACCAACTGCATCACTTCTTCACGGTTTCGCCGAGGTATTGGAAAAACCTGCACCTGACCATTCCGTTTCAGAATACCGAACACAATCACCTTGCCACTCGCTCCCCAGCCGCGCTTGCCCTTCCGACGGCCTCCAAACATCGTTTCATCCAGTTCCAGATCACCATCAAAGGGCTCCATACACTCCTGGTCCAGGGCCATGACCACTCGACAGCAGCGGTAAAACCGATCCAGGGTAGGACGACTGGCAATCTGGTGAAAACGGAGCCGATACACCGGAACGCCCAAGCAGAAATAATCCAGGATTTGACGCATAGAGGCTTCGCTGATGCGGAAACTCTGCCAGATGGATCTGCTTGTGTACCGGCAACCACAATGACGACCCCGCCGTCGGCGGGGCCAACTCCAATGAAAACCACATTCAGGACAAGATCGTTTCACCAACCAAACTTACCTTTCCAGGTCCGTTCTGGTTTGCAATTACCCAAATTTAATACTCCCTGGCTATCGCATCCAATTGCCCTGATACATAGTTTTGCCGATGGGGGAGTAATTTCTAAGCGGTATTTTTACCTTACAGGCCTTTCGGTAAAAAATCCTAACTTTAAACGTAGTCCAAAGCATAGGGGCAGGTTAAACATATGATCGAGCTTCCCTCAACCAGTCTGTAGGGAGAAATTCGCGTGACTCAGATATCTTCAAACCCAACGACAGCTACTGTCCTGGTCGAGTATCAGGAGGGAGCGGTGGTCAGCAGAACTATTCTCAAACAGGAAAAAGGGAACGTAACCCTGTTCGCCTTTGATAAGGGGCAGGCGCTCAGCGAGAATACCGCCCCATTCGAGGCCTTGGTCCAGGTTTTGGAAGGAAAGGCGGAAGTGGCCATCGCCGGTCAGCCTCACCAAATGCAGGGAGGTGAGATGATCATTCTGCCTGCCAATCAGCCCCACGCTATTAGGGCTGTTGAGCGTTTTAAAATGCTGCTGACCACCATCCGGCTAAGGAGAAGCGCGAAGGTCCTTAAGAGGGTGTTATTTTCCTATCTGCGACGCTGGAGCATCGAAGAGACCATCCGGTTTATTAAGCAGACTTATGATCTGGAGAACATCCGGGTGTTGCGGTACGTCTGCCTTCAGAACATGATGGCCCTGGTGCTGGCAGTCTTCTACTTCCTGGCAGCAATCCTGGA
>SDBT01018100.1_pt1 | contig 11090 bp, 9 predicted proteins | sample 2277101 | NCBI WGS metagenome assembly SDBT01 (sample SAMN10404973, study PRJNA504765) | marine sediment metagenome | isolation source: marine sediment core GS10_PC15, 103 cmbsf | place: Arctic Ocean: Southern Knipovich Ridge | collected 2010 | reverse complement strand
CCCAGCGCGCACCGAGTTCAAGTTCACCGATGTACTTAACAGAGTAGTGGTGATCGTAGTGGGTATTAAACTGGTCAATAGTGGTGTTATCATCGAAATCGGTTAGCGTATCTTTTCTTCTGATATCGTTATAGTCAGTCCACATAGTGGTCCAAGCTAGTTCGCCATATAGGCTCCAATTTTTTGCCATGTACCAAGAAGTTTTGAAACCATTCCGAACTCCGATTCCCCAGAGATCGTTATGATTAAAGACGCGATAGGGCCCTTCTTCTGTAATAAGGTTATCAACCAATCGAAATCTTATACGATAATCTTGCTCCTGCCAGGTTCCTTTCAAGCCGATGAAAGGTCTCATTGTAAGGAATTCACTTAAGTAGAAATTACGACCAAGCTCTAAGTCGATGACATTAAAGTGGAGATGCCAATGTGCATGAGCACTGGTTGGTAAGAAGTCAAAACCTGGAAGGTCTGTTGTCGGCTCTATGTGAAATTGGATACTATTGGCGTCGTCATGAGCTACAGAGAGGGTGTTATGATCTTCTGCGTGTAGCCATGTGTACTCTGCATAGAGATCCCATCCATCATGAGGCAGGTGATAGCCAAGGCCAATCTTAAATCCTGGAGACCAATCTTCACCAACTTCCGCAACTTTTCCTCGAGGAGCATCACGATTTGTTCGCGCAAAGTTTTGAAAGCCAGATGTTGCATAGCTAGATCCTTCTTGAACGGTTTTCCACCAGATGAAGTCTGCAGTGATGAAAACCTCAGCACCTCTTGTCACACGTGGTCCTGCCTCAGGTGTAATTTCTCTATACGTTCCACGTTGGTAGGTTCCCTGTCCTGATTTTGATTGTTGCATGGTACTCTTCTGCTGACCATTATCTGCAAAAGCAGATGTAAATAAGAATATGCTCATCAATCCTGCAATAGGTAAGATCTGTTTTAGGTTTAGTTTCATCGCTTAGGCTCTCCCATTTGTAGAGATTAATTTTTCATACTATGAAACCCGATCAAGGATTTCTTTTGCAAGCAAAAAGAAACTGAGCACTTTAGTGCTCAGTTTCTCTTGTTTAAATTCCGATGATTTGATTTAGAAATCGAAACGGAATTTTAGGTTTAAACCATGAAAGTTTAGGTCATTCCAGGTATCGATGTCACCAAATTGGATGAACGTATTCCAGTTGATCCAAACTTGTTCTTCCCATCCAGCTTGGATAGCAAAATGGTAGTTGTCATCGTAGAACCAGATCTCCCAGCGTACGCCGAGCTCGAGTTCTCCAAGATACTTAATTGAATAGTGGGACTCGTAGTGGTTGTTAAAGAGAACTTTAGATAGGATACGAGTTTCATCCTGAGGATCTTCGAAGGTGAGCGTATCTTTTCTCGTGATATCATCATAATCAGCCCACATAGCGGTCCAAGCGAGATCACCATATAAGCTCCAATTCTTTGACATGTACCAAGCGCTATCGAAACCACCACGTACACCAATTCCCCATACATCGTTATGGGTCTTCATGCGGTAAGGGCCGCTTTCTAGCTCCCCATTATTGATCGAAATGAATTTTACTCTGTAGTCATTTTCTTGCCATGTTCCCTTTAAACCGATGAATGGTCTCATTGTTAAGAACTGGCTTAGATAGAAGTTGCGACCAAGCTCTAGATCGATGACGTGAAGGTGGTGATGCCAGCGTGCATCCGCATCAGTTATCGATGAAGAGTTAAAGTCACTCGAGCTAACAAGCTCAAAAGAGGGAGTGATAGTGAAACTCACATCACTGTTTAGTAGAGTAGTGAGGCTGCTATTGTTATGAGAATGTAGCCATGTGTACTCTGCATAGATATCCCATCCATCATGGTCGAAGTTGAAACCAGCTCCTAACTTAAATCCAGGAGACCAATCTTTACCGGCCTCTGCAACCCTTCCACTTGGAGCATTAAGATCGGTCCTAAATCCATTTTGAAATCCAGATGTTGAATAGGTGGTGCCCTCTTGGACAGCTTTCCACCAGATTAAGTCCGCGGTAACGAAAAAATCTAGGCCGTGTGCTACGCGAGGTCCAGCATTAGGCATGATCTCTCTACTTGCTCCACGTTTGTAGGTTCTTTTCCCTGAGTTCGATTGTTGCATGGCATCGTTTTGTCGACCATTATCAGCGACAGCAGTTGCAAATAAAAGTACGCTCATCGCACCTACTAGAGGCAAGATGTTTTTGAGATTTAGTTTCATTACGCTCAGTCTCCCTTGTGTAGAGATTAATTTTGCTTAACATGAAACCCTATCAAGGAGTTCTTTTGCAAGCAAAAAAAAACTGAGCACCGAAGTGCTCAGTCAATCTTGTCAAAATTCCGAAGATTTTATTTAGAAATCGAAACGGAATTTTAGGTTTAGACCATGAAAGTTTAGGTCGCTCCAGATATCGATGTCACCAATTTGGATGAACGTATTCCAGTTGAGCCAAACTTGTTCTTCCCATCCAGCTTGAACAGCAAAGTGGTAGTTGTCATCGTAGAACCACATCTCCCAGCGTACGCCGAGCTCAAGTTCTCCGACAAACTTAACCGCGTAGTGGCTATCGTAGTGGGTATTGAAGAGGACAGTACTGATAAGAGCATCTTCATTATTAGGATCTTCTTGAGTGAGAGTATCCTTCCTTCTGATGTCATCATAGTCAGCCCACATAGCGGTCCATGCTAGATCTCCATAGAAGCTCCAGTTCTTTGTCATGTACCAAGCGATATCGAAACCACCACGTACACCAATTCCCCACATATCATTACGATTTCTCATGCGGTAAGGGCCAACTTCAAGATCGACACCATCAAACTGAAAGAAGCTTACTCTGTAGTCATTATCCTGCCATGTACCTTTCAAACCGATGAAAGGTCTCATTGTGAAGTATTGACTTAGATAAAAGTTGCGTCCAAGTTCTAGATCTATCACATTGAGATGGTGGTGCCAACGAGCGTTAGCCTTGGTTACCGATTCGGCCTCAAAGACGCCCGACACCGCTACAAGTTCTGTAGTGGGCTGAAGGAAGAAAGAAGGGCCATTAGTTTGGTCATTTACAACAGAGATGCTATTACGGTTGTTGGATTGTAGCCATGTATATTCAGCATAGATATCCCATCCATCTTGATTTAAGTTGAGTCCGAGTCCAACCTTAAATCCAGGAGACCACTCTTTACCTACTTCAGCAACTCTCCCTCTTGGAGCATCTAGATCGGTGGCAAAAGAATTTTGAAATCCAGATGTTGCAAAGGTTGTGCCTTCTTGAACAGCTTTCCACCAGATAAAGTCTGCAGTAATGAAAACATCAGCACCATTTGCTACACGTGGTCCAGCATTAGGTGTGATCTCTCTATACGTACCACGTTGGTAGGTTCCTTGTCCTGATTTCGTTTGCTGCATGCCTGCATTTTGCTGATAGTTATCAGCGAATGTTGGTGCAACCAAAAGAACGCTCATCGCCCCAATTATGGGCCAGAGTTTTTTTAGTTTCATTTCCATTACTTCGTTTCTCCCTGTTCAGAAATGATAAAATTTGTCATTATTTCTACTTGTCTTCTCTTTTAACTGACTAAGCTAGAATTATGCAAGAAAAATTCTTTAAAATCTTTCGAGCCAAACATTCTACGCATCTCAGTAAAGAGCATTTTGCAGTTTGGTTTAACATGAAACTCTAATAAGTATTTCTTTTGCAAGAAAAAAAACTAAACAGTGAAGAGTGACGAAAATTTCTCTGAAAAATTGCGCTTCAAGTTGATGGAACCATGAGCTTCATGTAGTAGATCAACTTGTTTATTAGTTCGAGCCAGTCGAAGGATTGTATGGAGAACTGCCTTATGATAATAAACCAGGAAGCCCAGAGAAGCCCCAGCCCTAGAAGGGATTTAATGGACATGCCTAAGAAAGCGATTTGGACTTGTGGGGCTAAGCGATTGGCAATCCCTAGAAACATCTCTGCCATCAGAATAGCAACGAGTGGAGGAGCGGCTAGCTGAATAGCGATAGTTACGACTCGATTGACTATATCTATCGCGATCTTCCAGAAGGGGTTATGGGGCGAAAAAAAGAGGGGGTTGAGGTAGCCATTGATTGGAACGACATCATAGGACTGCAGCAGTGCATCGAAGAAGAGGAAGGGGCCGCTGATTTGAAAGAAGACGACGATAAGGATGTAGTTATATAAAATCCCGATGGGGGAGGCTTGAGATTGCATGGTGGGGTCTTGCGCTTGCATGATAGACGCTCCCCTTAGATAGTCGATGATGATACCACTGGTCTGAACGATATAAAAAGGGATTGAGACCAAGAATCCCAAGATGAACCCGATAAGAATCTCTTTTAAAGCGTAGCCTAAAAATGCGTTGTTGAAGGCGAGAGTTCCCGTTATATTTACTGCGATAAAGGGAAGAAAGACGAGGGTAAGGCAGATCGCAAGGCCCATACGTGCGATGCCGGGAGCCAACTTTGCTCCCAAAAAGGGTGCCATAGCCATAATGGGGGCAATCCGCATGAGAGTCAGAAAGAAAGCTGTAATAACACCTGAGAAAGTGAGGTTGGGAAGGTTTGCATAGAACTCAAGATAGTTCATGAGCTCCACTTGGGGAAGTTTTCAAAGATGGTGCTAGCAAATTGCATGATCTGAGCACTTAGGAATCCTCCCATGAGTATTAGGGTCATAATCACAGCGACTAGCTTTACAGTGAATGAGAGAGTCTGCTCCTGAATTTGCGTTGCTGCTTGAAAGATAGCAACAGAGAGGCCAAAGATCATACTGATTAAGATCGGGGGGCCAGAGAGAATAAGAATAAGAAGGAGAGCTTGGTAGGAGAGTTGGTAGATCTCTGATTGATACATAGTGGTCTCCCTACAACTGTTTATAGGTTTGTACGAGCCCTTGGATCACCAAGGTCCACCCATCGGTCATCACGATAAGGAGGAGCTTCAAGGGGAGGGCAATGGTTAAGGGGGATAACATCATCATTCCCATCGCTAAGAGGATATTCGAGGTGACAAGGTCGATGACAAAGAAGGGGAGATAGATGAGGACACCGATCTCGAAGGCTCCTTTCAGCTGAGAGGTGATATATGCTGGCGCTAAAACTATGAAGTCGTCCATTTTTAGATCTTTTTTAAACTCTTGAGGCATACTCTTATAGGCTAACTGATAGAAGTTGCGCTGGTGGCCACTGGACATATTCAACATCAGAAACTTCTTGAGCGGTTCTTTGGTCTTATCTACCACATTATAGATATAGAGGGCGGAACTCTTAGAGAAGAGCTCCTTGGGCGCTTCGTTTACTATGTAATCTTTCCCTGAGTTGTACATCGCAACGCATGTGGGAAACATCACGTAGATACTCATGAGTATGGCGATTCCCGTTAGAACTTGGTTGGGGGGCGCTTGCTGGACGCCCAGAGCGTTGCGGAGCAGTGAGAGAACGATGACGATCTTCAAGAATGAGGTTAAGAGGATAATGGCATAGGGAAGGAGAGCTACGAGGGTGATGACCGCCATCATGGTGATCAAATTGGGCTCTTCCGAAGTGCCAGCAGCCACCCCCTTCAGTGAGGGAGCAGTTGCCGCTCCTTCTTGCTGCGCTACGTTCTGCGTGATTTTAGCAATAGCATCTGCTATCCCTTCTTCCTGCGCATGCACGGGGGCAAAGAGAAGTGCGAAAAAAAATAAAAAGAGAAGGGGAACTCTTCTGGTCATATTAACTTCGTTTCATAAACGCTTCAAAAGCGGACTTAAGTGAACGCCATTGATTTTCTAAACTCGCGTTAATGATACCAGCTTCTGTTTCAATAATACAACCCCCAGATAGAATATCTTCTCTTTCCTCAATCCTAAACGTCTGAACTTGATCGAGAATCTCTCGAAGATCTTTTTTCTTTTTTTCCAGGATCTCTTTGTCTTCTTTGGAGACAAAAATTCGGATATGGTGATTTTGTGTCACGGGCTTTAGGGTCTGCCTCACAATGTCGACGATCGTCTCAGGCTTGGCTTCTAGCTCACGCCCCACAATTTTTTTTGCTGCCTTAAGAGCGAGGGGGAGAATTGTCTTTTGCAGTTCGTGCTCCATCTGCTTGATCTTCTCTTCATAGTGGAGGATCTGTTTGTTGAACTCTGTCAAGCCTTGATTAAAACCCGCTTCCTCTGCTTTTTTTAGCAGTTTCGCGCACTCTTCCTTGTTATTATCTAGGTAGGTTTTGACATCTTTTTTTGCTTTTTTTAGGATATCAGAAGCCTTGAGGAGCTCACTAAACTCATCGGCAGGGATCACCTTCTCTTCCCCTGCTTGGCGGATCTCTCCAGAATAAATTAACGAAAAGTACTTACTCATTTTTCTTCTGCACCATTGGGATAAGTTCAAGAACTTGCTTCACCAGAAGTTCCTGAATCTTCATGTTATTAATATCCGTGAAGAACTTTTTCAGGATTTTGGTTCTCCCTGTGTCCAATGTATGACAGATATGCCATAAAAGGGAAGGGTGGCATCCGAAAAGAGCTTTTCCTAAGCGGTTAAATCCTCGATAGTGGAGGATGCTTCTGAGCTTCTCCTCATCGCCATTCCAACTATCTAAATTGAGGCGAGTAAAGGAGAGGGGTTCTTTTCCCTTAAGAAGGGATTTAAGAAAATCTTGCTGCACCGTAGTGAGCACTTTCTGGATCTTTTTGATCTGCTCTGCTTTGATTATATGTTTAAACTCAACGGCTAGATCGTGGAGGCCCAGATAGTTTATTAAGATCTGGAGCTCTGATTTTGAAAGGGTTAAGAGACCATTCAGAGGGTGCTGCGGCAAAAATTCTAGAGGAATGAAACCTTTCTGGTCGGAGATAAGCCAATGGTAGATGGCGCTGTGCAAGTAGCTTAAGCCGTGGGAGCTTGGAGAGGGGAGAGGCTTGCTGATTTTGAACTGTTTTCGAAGTTTTTCTGCTGGAACCTTATCTAGGGCAGAGAGAATGAGCAGCTTGTCCTTCTCAGCAAAGGGCTCCAGAAAAGGGATCAGCCAAGACCAATGGACGTTGGCGATGCGCTGCTCTGTGGAGAGGCACGATACGAAGGGGTTCTGCTCCGGAGAGCTAACCTCTCCCAGCTTCTCCTGCTCTTCGCGTGAAAGGTAGTGCATCAAGGCAGCTTTTTTATCTCTCTCGCACCTTTCAAGCAGATCTCGAAAGGCGATCCATGAAGCGGTATTCATCCTTTAGGTTCCTCCCTCTCCTGGTGGACCTGGAGGAGGCTTCTTAAAGAGGTTCAAGAAAGGAATGGGACTAAAGAGCTCCCTTAAAGCGCCTTTCTTTTTGAGTGTAGGGTAGAACTTCCAGATGAGCCATCCAAGAATAGCTGCTAAGATAAAGGCGAGGGAGGTGATAAAAAAGAAGAGAAAGCGGAAGCGGCTAGCCGACCCTTTACTCATTACAATCGACCAGATGCTGACATACTCACCGGGCCTTCCGCCCAGAGCTTCAGGCATCTGTTCCAAGGTGATATCAGTGAAGCGCGAACGGTCGGAGACGACAGTGACGTCGTTGATATCAAGCCCCGTGACACTCCCTGAGATCAGCCGTTTAATCTTATTCTCTAAATGGATGTTAGGATCGTCGATGATTCCCTGGTGTTTAACATAGATCGCAGCGGTGATCTTCTTCTGCTCCTCTCCCATCGCTGCAAGCCCCGTATCTTCAGGGGGAAAGGAGATTAGGACAGAGGCGTCGATCACTCCGTCGATCATCATGATTGTATTGGTGAGCTGCTGCGCCAGACCCGCTTGATAGCGGATCGTCTCTTCTTTATCAGAGGTCATCAACCCCTGTTTTGCAAAGAGTTCGAGTAGTGTCGTTCCTTTCTGTCTGGGAAAGCCGTTCTGGTTGAGGTAGGCGATCGCTTCGATCGAGTACTTTTCTGGGACAATGATTGAATATTTTGTCGTGGTTTCAGCGCCCATTGCACCCCCCGCTGAAAAGACCTCCTTGCTCGCAGGTATCCCTTTGCTCTCAAGTAAGACAAGGATAACGTTCGCCTCTTTCTCTTCGATATTACTGACCACATCTGTGCTGGTATCACAACCCGTAGCGATAAAAATAAGAGCGAGTAGAGTTAACGTTTTTAAGAGTTTTTTCATCATGATGTAACCAATAATTGACCTATTTTTACCTTTGATAACACTTTTAGGAGTTTGGTTCAATAAGCTTGAATGGCCGTGATTGCAATTGTATAAACAATGTCATCGACAAGGGCGCCGCGCGATAGATCATTTACCGGTCTCTTTAATCCCTGTAGCATCGGACCGATCGATAGAACATCGGCACTTCGCTGCACCGCTTTATAGGTGGTGTTTGCAGTATTGAGGTTGGGGAAGACATAGACGGTCGCCCTTCCAGCAACAGGGCTATCGGGAGCTTTTTTCTTTGCAACATCGGGGCTGAATGCTGCGTCATATTGCAGCGGGCCATCGATGATGAGATCGGGACGCAGCTTCAACGCGATTTCTGTCGCATCTTTCACCTTTTCAACCTCACTGCCCCCCGCTGATGTTCCGGTACTGTAGCTGATCATTGCAACACGAGGCGTGATGCCAAAGCGCTCTGCTGAGTCGGCACACTGAATGGCGATATCGGCGAGCTCTTCAGCATTCGGGTTCTGATTGACCGCGCAATCTCCATAGACAAGCACCTCCTTCTCTAGACACATGAAGAAGATAGAAGAGACGCGCCGCGCCCCCTCCTTAGTTTTGATCAACTTGAGAGCGGGACCGATCGTCTCAGCTGTCGTATGCAACGTGCCCGCAACGAGTCCATCAACCTCTCCCTCCGCAACCATCATCGTCGCGAGCAGGATATTAGATTGAAGCGCTTCTATCCCATTTTTTTCAGTGAGCCCCTTATGTTTACGGAGAGAGAGTAGCGGCTGCAGATAGTTGGCGCGCAGGGGATCGGGATCTAGAATTTCAATGGACGGATCCAATTCCAACCCATTATTTTCGGCAATCTTACGCACCTTTTCAGGATCTCCCAGAAGCAGAAGACGGGCGATCTTCCTCTCTGCGCAGATCGCTGCCGCCTCAATAATGCGCGGCTCCTCCCCTTCAGGAAGGACGATCCGTCTATCTGCACTGCGCGCTTTTTTGATCAGCTGATAGCGGAATGCAGCAGGAGATAACTTATGTTCAACTTGCGTGCTAAGAATCTTCTCCACCCACTCCTCGTCGATATGCCCCGCTACAAACTCCTTCAAAGCAGTGCGCCTTTCAACATCATCTTTAGGAATTTTCGTGTTGAGATTTTGCAGAGAGATAGCCGTACGTAGGCTATCCGTCTTCACCGTAAAAATGGGGAGTCCCTCTTCAATTGCGCGCTGACAGAGCTTCATCGTATTAGGCTGAAGCCCATAGCCTCCAGTGAGAAGAAGCCCAGCGATCTTCGTTCCGCTCAAATATGCAACGCAGGTGGCGACGATGCTATCCGACCGGTCAGAGGGCGTGATCACCATCACATCAGATCTGAAGAGAGCTGTCATGTTCTCAATCGTCGCGCCCGCCATCACAAAAAATTTCACCCGAAGGTCAGACGCTCTCCCCGAAGAGACCACTTCAGCTTCCAAATACTCCGCCACATCACTCACGCGGGGAGCCATCAGCTGCCGCTTCCACGGAAAGCAGCCTAGAACTTTAAAAGTAGCTTCATCAAAGAGCCGTTCAAAAGAGCTCACCTCAACACTCTCTTCAGGGAGGTCGAAGAGGTCGATCCGAGCGATGCCCTCCCTGTCGAACGGAGCTCCGATCTTATTGATCATACACCCCACAAGTTGAGGATCGCTAAGACCCCCATAGGGCTTCGATGCGATCTCGATCTGCTCCCTCAGTTCAGGCAGAGCGCGCCCCCCTGGAGTGAGAACAAAGAGCACCTCTGCATCGAGCGCCCTAGAAATCTTCTGGTTAAGGGAGCTCGCGTATGAACGAAAATGCGTCGTGGTCAACCCTTGAATCACAAGGATACCCTCCCTCTCCCTGCACCCCTCCACTTGAGCGACGATCGATTCTAAAATGAGATCCTCCTTGCCTTGGCTGAGCAGATGTTCAACTCTCTCAATATCAAGCCCCTCCCCCTCGAAAGGGTTGAGATAGGTCACATCCATCCCTTGGCTCTCGAGCGCGTGGACGAGTCCTATAGAGACCGTGGTCAGCCCCACACCTAAACCTATCGGCACCATTAAGAGCGTATGTCTCATCTCTCCCCCCTCACAATAGCCGCGGCATCCTGAGCAATAAGAAGCTCTTCATTCGCTTTGATGACCAGCACCTTAGGATCCAAGGGCGCCAGATAGTCCACCACTTTTTTGCGGATCGGCTCAGCATTTTCCCCAATTCCCCCCGTAAAAATCAGCGCATCCAACCCCCCAAGCGGCACAATATAGGAGGCGATATACTTAGCTAGCCGGTAGCAGAAGATCTCAATAGCCAGCTGCGCTCTCTCATTCTCCGGCTGTGCTAGCAGAAGGCGCATATCTTCACTAATCCCAGAGAGACCGAGGAGTCCACTCTCCCTATTCAAGATCGTCGTCACCTCCTCCGCGCTGAGCTCAAGCCTCTCCGATAAAAAGGCGATGAGGCTCGGGTCCAGATCTCCCGAGCGCCGCCCCATTACAAGACCCTCCAGAGGGGTGAAGCCCATACTCGTATCGACACTCCGCCCCCCCTTCACAGCGCAGAGACTGCAGCCGTTACCCAGATGCGCGCTGATCAAAGTAGTTTGCTCCAAAGGCTTTCCAAGTTCTGCTGCTGCCCTCTTCACCACATAGCGGTGGCTCGTTCCATGGAAGCCATAACGGCGCACCTGGTACTTTTCATAATATTCATATGGAAGAGCATAGAGATAGGCATGTTCTGGGAGCGTCTGATGGAACGCCGTGTCAAAGACAGCCACCTGCGGTACTTCCGGGAACTTCTCCTGCATAATTTCGATCCCCAGAGCGTTGATCGGGTTGTGCAGAGGGGCTAAGTGGCTGCACTCCTTAATCTTATTCAACACCTCAGCGTCGATTTTGACCGACTCGCTAAAACTCTCCCCACCATGAACCAC
>SDBT01018099.1_pt1 | contig 11091 bp, 25 predicted proteins | sample 2277101 | NCBI WGS metagenome assembly SDBT01 (sample SAMN10404973, study PRJNA504765) | marine sediment metagenome | isolation source: marine sediment core GS10_PC15, 103 cmbsf | place: Arctic Ocean: Southern Knipovich Ridge | collected 2010 | reverse complement strand
ACATAATTTTTTGGCTCTTGGCCACGGGAATTATCGTATTCTGCGCGGCTATAACCGAACCGGGCCGAGACGAGTACCGTAGGATTGGCTGTGCTGATTCTGACCCTATCACTCTCCCTCTGAGGGGCGATCGTTCAGCCACGGGCGTGGATACGATCCACAGAGAAGATTGAAAGGTTCGTTTCCAGCTTAATAATAAGGACAAGTTGTCGAAGGGTCGTTTTTGGCCTAAAAATGAGGGTTCCTAGACATGCAAAAAATTACGGAAAAAGCCCAAGTAGAATATGATTTTTGGAATAACATCCCCGAAAAGCATAGACCAAAAATGATTTTACTTTCTGAGGATAGAATTCAATACGAACGTGTGGTAGGCCAGCACCCTACTCTTCAAGAAGATTGGGATAAAATTTGGAAAGCGGGCGTAGACCATTTTTGGTTGGGTTTGGACCTTACCCATACAGAAGATTTTCTTGTTTGGTCAAGGGAAAATCAAGTAACTCAAGTGCTTGATTGGACTTCTAATGCGCACCCGACGCGCCTACTTCACGGTTGCCCGCGCGCCGAGCATATAGTGATGGAAATTGAAACTGGCTTCCCGGTTTTTATCTCCCCCCACGAACCGGAGATTTTCTGCCGGGAATGGGACGAAGCGTATCTTCTTATGTCCATCGTAACAATGTGGGAATCATGGACAAGAAATTGGTCTGTTGATCATATCAAAAATGGTATGCGCCCGGAAATAATTCCCCCGTTTGAAGTTACGGATGTGCATAAAATGTTTCTTCTTGCGCATTGGGAGAAGGAAGTTAGAAATGGCAAAGTAACATTTGGTATGGCAAAAGCTATCCTCCCTGAACTCAAAAAAGACTGGTCCCCCGTCGATCTACGCGCGAAGATAATGGAGATGATAGCTAAATGAGTATTATAGATATTGCACTAAATACCCTAAAACAAGCAGAAAAAGAAAAGAAAGAAAAAGATCAGCAATTGGAAGACATAGTTGACAAAATTGAAAATGGGACTATCTCTTTACTCGACGCTATTTTAACTTTAAGTAAATAAATGGAGATGATAGCAAATGGAAAATAACTGGCAAGTGTTCGATATGTGGCGAAATCTGAGTGAAGTTATGTTAAGTTGTGGTGGCGACCGAGAAGAAGTTTCTCCCAAGAAACTCTCTAAAATGACGGCGTTAGAGCTTATGGAACTACTCGCGCCGAACGACGTGAGGTTTTGTATTAAGGAGAAAGATGTTCAAGCCCCGTTGGATATGAGTAATCTGAAACCATTTATCCGTGAGCCAGTTAATTTACACGACGAAGGAACTAACAAATTAACAATCGAACATCGGCCTGAGCAAGCATCATTTATGCTTGGGTCTCCCTACAATAATATAGAAATTAGATACGATGAGATGAAAAGACTCGTTGCATTCGTAAAAGGAGAAAGTAATTAAAACCCTCGGTGATCTTAGAAAATGGATTGAGGAAAATCGCGCGTTGCGCGACGAACTTCCTATAAGAGTTTACTCTTCTGAATGGAGTGGCGATTTTGAATTTAAGCACCATGAAGAAATGATCCTTGAAAGACCAGACAAAACGCAATTCACAAAACCAGCGCAAATTTATATTGAAGAAATCTAATGGGTGAAATTGCCAACGATATAATTGAAGGGCGTTCATGTTCTTTATATGGAATGTATTTTACCGAAGAACATGGTGATCCTGTTCGTTATCAAGATTATTTTGACCCGGAAGATGGAACTGTAATGGCAATACACCCTTTAATTTCAGAGGGCACATGAAAGTTCACATAGCAAAAGAACGTAGTTATTATTGGAAAGAAGCCCGTATAAAATATATTCCTACCTTATGTGGCAGGAATATCCTAAACAAATACGTTATGTTAGTTTCACGAAAGGTAACTTGCTCACATTGTATAAGGATGACAAAATGAAAGTACACTTAGTAGGTAGACCGTCGATTGATTGGAGTGCAATTGAGAAATTTGCAAACCACAACAAAATAGAAAAATATGGGCATAGCTCAGCAGAATCCCTGTGCGAAGTAGCAGGACGAACTTGTTACATGAGTTTCGAGAAACCTCGACCTGGAGGAAATAGTGCTTATCTCAAACACATTTTGGAAGTTGGTCATGGTAGCGTTCTTGAACATGCTTGCTGGAACTTTATTATTGAAGGGGTGTCTAGGAGTTTGACTCACGAACTTGTAAGACACAGAGCAGGATGGAGTTATTCTCAGTTAAGCCAAAGGTATGTTGATGAAAGTGATGTGAAGTTTATCTGTCCTAAATTAGTCGCTAATGATGCGTACTTACAACAAACTTATAATACTGCTATCGCATATATACGTGATGCTTACGAAAAGATGGCGGCAAGATTAGAAGAACTTGGGCACAAACGAAAAATCTGTAGGCAGACAGCACGTTGCGTTTTGCCTAACGCTACGGAGACGAAGATATTCTGTACGGTAAACGCGAGAGCGCTTCGTAACTTCTTTGAGTTGCGTTGCAACGCGGGGGCAGATACAGAAATTCATGCGCTGGCTGAGAAAATGTTGAAGATTATGCAGAAAGAAGCGCCGAATATCTTTGGGGACTATACAATCGACGACGAGGGTTGTCATACTGAGTATAGGAAGGTTTGAAATGTATACCCCGAAACTCGGCTTGAATTGGGGCGGAGCAAGAAAAGGCTCAGGACGACCGGCGGATTATGATGAGCCGTGCCGGAAGCAAGCATACTACATGCCGAAGCGATTGATTGAGGAATTAAAGATTTGGGCAGAAAGTAAAGGTGTCTCAGCAAGTAAGCTACTTGTTACGATACTTGAAAATTATGATATAGCTGCTTCAGAACATGGCCATTACTATTGCAAATATTGCCAGCGAGTGCATATTGATTGGAACTGGGAATACCCGAATGCCGAGGACGGAGTTCTTTTATGTATGAAGTGCAAACATACTGTTAGATTTTACCTTGCTACAAATGATGAAGAGCCACCAATTGACCCAGAAATTGAAAAAGAAGTAGAAAAGATGCACCAAATGTTACTTAACAGAGAGGTTGTAAAATGAACAAAGTGAAACAAAAAGAACTTGCAGAAAATTGGGATACTGTTGTTGAAGGGCAAAACTTTGACCGTGGCAAGTTTTTAATGAGTTGGATTAACCAAGGATTTTCTATTGATGAGATATGTTCGGCCATTGAAATACACGCAAGACACGCAAGCAGTAGAGGGTCGGTAAAAGCGTATATTGATAAGTACGGTATTGCCATAGGTTTAGATAAGGGGGGCGCCGCGGCGCCCTTAGTGCTAAGTAATGCCACCCTAAGAAAAGCAGTTCGCGCGGCGGGAAAAGAAATTGAGCCGAAAGAAGATGATGAATATGTTGAATATTACGAAGAGCAAGGCGCGACGCCCGCCGTTGCTAAAAGACTTGCTAAAGCTGAAAAACTTGGGGAATGGTTAAAGGAAAACGATTGTTGGGACGAAGAAAAAGATCGAGTCAAAACAAAAGCTATTGAAAAAGCTGAGGCTAAAATTGAAGTTACCTTTGATCGTTGGATGTCTCGCTTCGATAGACATTGGAGGAATATAGATAGTTTTATTGAATTTCTGCGAACTACTCCACAAGATAAAATGCAAGATAGCACTATAACTGCAAAATTAGAAAAGCTCGCTGCGCAATTAGAGAAACAAGCAGAGAGATTTGAAACGGGGCATAGTAAGTTTGAAGCTCGTCAAGCAGCTAAAAATAGAAAGGTAACAAAATGAGAACAAAAACAAAAGTAAGTTCGCAAGCTAAAATACTTAAAGAAACATTCAAAGTAATTATAAAAAGGGGGCCAATAAAAACGAGAGAAATCTGTATTCATTTACGAGATAACAACCTCGACCTTTGGCCCCACAATCAAATTTATTTTAGCGGAGTAATAAAGAGGCTTAATGACTTACTTAGACCTTTTAAGAAAATTCAACTAGCAGACTATCAATCACTTCGCTTGCGATGTACTACAGAAGGTTGGGATTTGGAAAGTAGGGTTCTACGCTCTGAAAAAATACGCCACCAGCATAAAAGATTAAGACACATACAAGGAGAAACAACTGCTGTTGTCGAGGATATTACTGAAGAAGAAACTTTTGAAAATATCGCAGACTCTTTAAGAAAATATGTAAACTCTGGCCTACAAGACATAGATATCTTTGAAGAAGAATAAATCAACCGTCGTCACGACGAGAGGAAATCTCGCACCGCAAGAATAAGCGCCCCCGTGAGGGCCTTGCGGTGAGACACTCCACTCGGTCGGTACTTTTTTCGAGGTTAAGTTGGTAGTGAGAAATACTCACTAGTAAACCGACCCGGTTGTTAAAGGAGAAACCATGTACTTCGACAGACTAATAAAGATTGTAGAGGGTCTTGAAGCTAGAATCCAAGAAGAGAATTTGCCTGCAAACACTAAGAAACAATTTACTGAGATAGTTGAAGAATTAAGAAGAATCACGGAGAAATAATGGCAAATGAAGAATTTAAGAAAACCTTAGCTGAAGCGGTAAACGTCTTAGACGGAATAAAGATTAACGAGCAAGAATTCAAAATAGAACGTATCTTAGTAGAACAAGGTATTATTCGAGTTGAGTTAATTTGTGTACACGAGTACTCTGAAAGATCCGCGATATGACGACAAAAGAGCGTATACTTGAAATATTGCAAGAGATTAAGAAAAAAACTTGCCAACCCGAAATTCGAGACTTAGTAGCAACAGCGATAAGAATGCTAAAATGAATCTCTGCCACCACTAAGGAGTAAAACAATGCCGATTCAATTAAGAGTGCTAAAATGAGTATGCACGAAGAATTAGTAGCACTCTTAGACGAATATGAACTTCGTCTTTACTTGCGCATGGAAATTCTACGTCTACAAGAGCATTACTATCTTCTCGTTTACCCAACTTGGTATTCATTTACACCCGAACAAATGAGAAAAGTTTGTGAACGAGTCCGGGGAAAACTTAAGAGACTTTATGGAGCGTGTAACAGAGACACGCATTCAGATATTCTCCTAAAGCACTACGAAAAAATGAATAGGGTAATAACGGATTGTGTCTTATCACGACGACCTACGACACCCGAAGTGGCAACGCAAGAGACTTAAAGTTTTTGAACGGGACAAGTGGACTTGTTAAAGATGTGATGAGAAAAATGAGGAGTTACATGTTCACCACTTAAAGTATGGAAAAAGACCTTGGAGTACTCCGATGAAATTTCTTGTTACGTTGTGCCATGCTTGTCACAGTAAGAATCACGAGAAGATACCTAGGCCCGACGCGGCGACGAGAGCGAAGATTGAGAAAATGTTGCGACTTAGGAAGAAATTGAAAAATGAAGGACTTACCGATGAGAAAGACTGAGGAAATAATCGAGACTTTAATAGTTGGCTCAAGGGAGATGCTAGAGGAAGCTAAGAAAAATACTTCGCCTGAGATCCTTATTGTAACTGCAATCTACGCGGTAGGCACAAATTTAGCGCAAATCTTAGCCAATATTGAGGAGAAACTCGATGAGACTTGAAATATGGCTAGCTTTTTGTTTTGGAGTAGGGTGTGGGTATATATTTGAGTGGTGGAGATGGCGCCACTGGATTAAAACTATCCTTATACCGGAACTTGACACCACAAGAAAAATTCTAAGCTGCCATGACCCTGCGGAACTAAAGAAATTCAAAGAAAAGATTTTAAAAAGGAAATTAAGAAATGATTGATGTTTGGAGTACGCTTTTGCCTAAGCATGGAGCAATAGTAAAGGTTTTTCTCAGTTATTTGCTAACTGAAGAAACTTTCATTCAGGAAGCGAGACTTGCGATAGAAAATATCAGTAAAGAAACTACAATAGGACCACTACTTAATCCCTCTACTTATGTTGGAGGCCAAAGATTTGAAAACGCTGACAACTACCAGCATATCCTAGATCGTTTGATTCAATTAGCTAAGGCGGTGAAGAAATGAACATTATAGGACACCCAGCGGATATACTACTTCATAAACTTTGGACTAAAGCAGTGGGAACTACAGACTATGACAAGGAAGAATGGAAAGAGTTTCAAGCTCTTTTAGAGCGAATGATTCTTGCTCTTTGAAAGGAAGCTCGATGAGAAAAATGTGGGTGTGCGAGATTTGTGATAAATATTACCAACAGCAGAAAAATGCAGAGGAATGCGAGAGAAGACACTGCTGCCTAGCTATGCAAAACTTTGGAGAATCAATAGCGATAACGGCAAGTCGAATTTATGTTTTAGGGCGAAATAGTGTAGATGTTAGCGCAAAGATCAACATTTTGGCGAAAGGCTTAGCTGATGCAAGTAAAAAAGCGTGATGGGCGAGTTGAAATTTATGACGAAAGTAAAATTCAACGAGCCATTGACAAAGCTACCGCTTCCGTAGGTAGTAGCCGAATTAAAACCGAAGGACTTACGACGAAAGTTGATCAAGAGCTACACGCAATGAATATTGCAGAGCTAGACGTTGATTTAATCCACGACGAAGTTGAAAAAGTTCTTTGCGCTTGGCAACCCGAAGTTGCCAAAGCATACATCCTTTATCGAGCGAGTCATTCAGACGTAGATAACTTTACTGGAGAGTTTCGATGAAAGTAAAAAAACGTGACGGGCGAGTTGAGCCGTATGAAATGCAAAAGATTCAAATTGCGGCTAAAAAAGCAGGCTGTAACGAAGAAAAGGCAAACGCCGTTGCGGTGATTGTAGACGCTGAACTTGTCAAAATACTGTACACGTTGAAAGCAGTTGACCAACTAACCGTTGACCTGATCCACAACGAAGTTGAAAAAGTCTTAATGGATCAAAATCCCGACGCAGCTAAGGCATACATTCTTTACCGAGCGCGCCACGCCTCGCTGCCAACGCCGGACAGCAAGGCTATTGAGGAATATATTCACGTTGCGAAGTACGCCCGCTTTAGGGAAGAATTTAGACGACGAGAAACTTATTTTGAAACAGTGCATAGGGTTATTCAAATGCACCAAGATAAATTTCCAGCACTTGAAAATGAAATCGTTGATATCTTTGAAGATGTTCACATAAAACGTTGTCTCGGCTCGATGCGCGCGATGCAATTCGCAGGTGCAGCAATAGAACAACATAATGAACGGATGTATAATTGTAGCTTTACTCATATCGACCGGGCTGAGGTTTTCGGACAAGCGCTTTATTTACTGTTGTGCGGTTGTGGCGTTGGGTATAGTGTACAGAAGCAACATGTTGATAAGTTGCCGGTGTTGAAACAAATTCAAAAGAGTAAAGTTTGTCATTGGGACGTAGAAGATAATATCGAAGGTTGGGGCGATGCACTAGAAGCGTTGATCTTTGCTTATACGGACTATCAGCATTACGTTGAATTCAATTACTCGCAAATTCGTTATGAAGGTTCCCCCTTAAAAACATCCGGCGGCGTCGCGCCGGGCCATCTGCCAATGAAAAAGATGTTAGAGAATGTGAGGAGAGTTTTGAACGGTGCGCAAGGCCACAAGTTAAAACCTATTGAATGTCACGATATTATGTGCTATGTGGCGGAATGTGTTTTGGCGGGAGGAATTCGACGAAGCTCGTTAATTGCGCTTTTCAGTAAAGATGATAAGGAAATGCTTTACTGCAAAGGCAAGGCAGATTTTCAACATGGAGGGAAAAACGCACAACGCGCGTTGGCGAATAACTCCGTTGTTCTCAAGAGAAGTACGACGACACAAGAAGAATTTACAGAGCTTATGTCGTTGCAAAGCCACGGTGAGCCGGGATTCTTCTTTTGTGAAGATGAAGATTGGGGATGTAATCCTTGCGGGGAGATAATGCTTTACCCAATTTTAGAAACGAAGCACGTTAAAGGAATTGACTTAAAAGTAGCTAAGTTTCCTGCTTCAAGTTTTGAGACGGGCTTCGCATTCTGCAATCTTACAGAGGTGAATGCTGCAAGATGTTTGGACAAAGAAACTTTCCTCAAGGCTTGTGAAAGCGCGGCGGCTATTGGTACGCTGCAAGCGACGTATACGGACTTTCCTTATCTTGGTATCGTCTCAGAGAAAATCGCGCGGCGCGACGCGCTGATTGGAGTGAGTATAACCGGAATTCAAGACAATCCTGCTTGTATGGAGTGGATGCAACGTGGTAAGGGAATTGTTCTTGAAACTAATTATAAATGGGCAAAGAAACTTAAAATAAATCCAGCGAAGCGCACTACGTGCGTTAAACCCTCTGGCACAGCAAGTCTTGAACTTGGGTGTGTGGCGAGTGGGATTCATTATCATCCCGCACCTCGATATTTCCGAAGAATTATTGCAAATCCTAACGAGGAAATCGCACAGCAGTTCAGGGCAGTGAATCCACACATGGTTGAAGATATGCCGAGCGGGGATTGGTGCATTACGTTCCCCGTCGAGGCGCCACGAGGCGTTAGGACGATGAAGGATTATGAACCTTATCAACTTCTTGCTGACATTTTTACGGTCTATGATAATTGGATTGATGGACATAACATATCGAGTACAGTTGTTTTTAAGCCAGAAGAATGGGAGTATATTCTCAAGACTGTATGGAAAAATCGCGCGTCGATCGCTGCAATGACTTTCCTACCGGCGGCCAGCGACAAACAAATTCCTTTCATGCCCCGCGAAGCCGTAGAGACTGAATCAGATGAAGTTAAGTGGAAAGAGTTGGTTGAAGGATATAAGCCAGTGGAGTACCACGGTGGAAAAGGAACGGCGTTCGACGCGGAATGCGCTGCGGGAGGGTGTGAAGTATGACAACCTATAAGTACTTTATCCCGATAGGCGACCTTGTGAGAATTGAATTACCCGAAGGGTCGAAGCTCTTACATATCGGTGCGCAAGGTCCAGGTATTTATGCGTGGTTCCTTGTATTACCTGAAAATCCTGATACAGAAAGAATTTTCCGCGTCTATGGAACGGGGCATTATATCGAACAAAGTTGGGAACATAGAGGAACTGTGCAAATAGGCGAGTTTGTTTGGCATGTATTCGAGGATGTAGGATGACGACTGTAAAAGTCACAACAGTTGACGGGATGGATACTAAGTTTACAATTCCAGCAACCATAGAAGAAACTCTTACTGAGTTGGAAAAACCTGAACCGACTTTCATTATCGCAGATGATAAAGATACTGGCTGGTTTGTAAAGACTAATATTATTAGAGTGGTGATGCGTGAATCACAGTGAATTTATCCAACAGCAACGCGAGATGGCTGGAGCTATTCAGCAAGGTTACTCTCTAGAAAAGGTTTGCTCGCATTTCAAGAGAAATAAAGAAACTATACGTTTAGCCTGCGTGAAATATCGAGTTGTGTTTCCACGAAAAGTTCCACCAGGGGCAAAAAAGGATCGCGTCGTTTACGTTATTCGGATCGTTGCTGCGTTGTTGAAAGACAATCCTTGCCCATCTGATATTGGACGTGAGTTTAATGTTAGTCGGCAATACGTCCACCAGATTAAGAAACAAATGGTAAAGGCGGGCTTGTTGTGAACAAGGTGGAAGCGATGGCGATCCTTGGGATAGGAGATGCGCGCGACGCTCGTAGCGCGATGCGCGTTCTTGTAAAGATTCATCACCCCGACCTACGGGGAGGAGATGGAGAACAATTTAAGAAGGTGCATGATGCGTACAGACTTTTAACGAATGTAACTTATCGAATGGGGAACGTGGAGCGGTTGAGTTTCGGCAATGCTTATGTTGAAAATGTTTTTCAACCTAAAATTATTAAAGGATTGCGGCAAGATGGGGCGATATGCTGGCAGATTGTGGGAAATGTTTTTCAAAAACTGGGGTTACCTGATCTTTATGTTGCCAGCAAGATTTGGACTGGTTGGTTAGAGTTGAAGGTGGAAAATAGAGTTTTGGAGCCCCACCAAGCAAAGAGAATACGAGAGTTGAATGAGAGGGGAGTCCCGGCGTTCGTCGCGCGGTATCGAAGGAAACATGGCGTGTTTATTGAAATTGTCGATGGGGATTCTGCAACACCTATTGAGTTGGTTGAAGACTGGAAGCAAGGATTATTATGTGTTTTGGCCCGCTTATACCAGCAAGTAGTATAGTTCTTTTTGCTTGTAATTGGTCAGAGGGGTGCATTCTCAATTTCAAAACTAGAATAATAAACAGCCTATATTCTTCTTCTTCTTCTTTTTCAAAAAACCCTATATGTTATTATGCTCTTTATACAATACAAGGTATGTAAGAGAATTAAAAATAAGTAGTGTTTTGGGGAATATTTTTACTATTATGGTGGGTAATAGTACCCATATGCATTATTAGGCTAATAATGAGGTATTTATTATTCTAGGTTTTAGATTGAAAATATGCCCCTAATTCTCTTTTTACACAAAAAGAACTCGACTAGTTGGGACTATAATGCCATTAGAAGTTAGAGAAGTATGCAAGATGTGTAATAGGGAGATTATCCCTGAAAAGATGGGTGTAATCGCTTGCCGGAATTGTTTACCTAAAACTGGGCAAGTGAACTTTAAGAGTCAAGAAGAAAAGAATTTTTATTACAAGGAGAAAGCTAGGCAGGCGAGAATAAAGAAACTTCCCTTCGATAGAGTATGTCCGAGATGTACGTATTTATTTCCTAATACTCGAAGTTGGGTTATAAGAGTAGATAGATTGGTTGTTTGTCGAAGGTGTAATTATGAAATCAATTTACGGAAAGGTATCAGAATGGAAGCTGCGTTGGATAAAGCGTTTACTGCTGTGCATACTACTCGCTACTTAATAAATGGGGCGGCGTTAAGAGAGGCGCGTAAGAAGTTGAGAGTTTCGATGGGTGGAGTTGCAAAATTATGTGGGTGGCATCTTTCGTATATCAATGAGTTGGAGTGCGGGGATACTTTGGAAATTTCTGATGAGTCGTTTCAGAAATTGATGAAGGCATTTGAGACTTTGAGGGAAATTCCTGATTATGATGAGGAAATAGCTGCGTTGAAAGAGAAGCAAAGAGCATCAAGAGAACAGTATGGAAGAAGTCGCGCATTAAAAAGAGAGTAAAAGATTTA
>SDBT01018098.1_pt1 | contig 11091 bp, 11 predicted proteins | sample 2277101 | NCBI WGS metagenome assembly SDBT01 (sample SAMN10404973, study PRJNA504765) | marine sediment metagenome | isolation source: marine sediment core GS10_PC15, 103 cmbsf | place: Arctic Ocean: Southern Knipovich Ridge | collected 2010 | reverse complement strand
TTTTTTGAGCCGATTTATTGCCTACGGTCGGAACCTCCCTTCGGCAATAAATCGGCTATGCGTAGCGATGGGACTGGGAAAACTATTTTCCTACCCTATGGGAAATTCACTTGACTTTTAGAGCTGAATGAATATCTCGGTCAAACACTCCTGGATGGTAGCCCTCGACATCCGGAACAACCTTGTTAAGCGGGATAATATTGGTATTTGGAGCGGGAAAGCTCGGCTGACTATTTAAATCATCTCGCACCCCGATGAAAATCAGTCTCTCCCTTGATTGGGGAACATTGTAGTGCATAGCGTTCATCAGACTGCATTTGACCTTATAGTTTAAGGACTGCATTTCTGAAATGATCTCATTGAACATTCCAACCATTTTGCCTTTAGCCAGTCCCGCAACATTCTCCATTACGAAGACTTTTGGCTGAAGTCCGTCAACTAACCAGATATACTCAAATGAAAGCTCATTCCTTATATCTCCAATTCTCCTTTTTCCTGCGATGGAAAAGCCCTGGCAAGGAGGAGAGCCGTCAAATATACTAAGCTCTCCCCTTTCAATGTTGCAGAAATTCAATATTTCTTCCGCAGTCACATCCCTTAAATCTCGATTCCAAATTGGGACATTAGGAAAGTTTGCTTTGAATGACTGAACCGCATTTTTTTCAAAATCAATGGCAAGCAGCTCTTTATAGCCTGCCCACTTATATCCCAAGCTCGAGCCCCCACAGCCCGCAAAAGTTGAAATTACTGTCAGTTCCATTGGTAGCCACACTTAGGACAGGAATGTTTGGACTGAATTGGCCCGGAAATGACTTTTTCATTTATTTTGGGGGCTTGGGGTTTATAGCGGTCTAACCATATATTTACAGTCCTTCTACCAACACCGATTTCCTCACAGTAATCATTCCATGTTTTAACTGGGAATTTTTTCCCAGTTAACTCTCTGTGTGGATTGCCGTCCTTTGATAGCTTCTCACGTGCTATCCATAGCTCTTCCAGGATTTCAACACTCAGGTTCTTCCACTTATAAATCTTTTGCTGAACCTTTGAAACTGATGATTCAAAATCCCAATTTTCTGGTACTTTTGTGTTAATGGAAATAGGGGTTAGCTCTTTCATTTCGCACCCCCTATTGCTATCTGAAGATTTTTTACTTTAGGCAGGTTTTCATCTGTGACTTGGATCCACTGATTAATGGTTTCATGTTTCCATCTGCGTCTGCCGCAGATGATTGCGTCTTCCATACCGCCGTTAGGCTGATAGCGATGGTTGCTGACAACTGTGTTGTAATTGACGCCCTTCAATTGGCATGCTTGTTTTAAGTCATACCATTCTTGTGAAGGATTGATCTTCGCTTTTAAAGAAGCCAACTCTTCACGGAGGGAACCTACTTCCCTCACCAAATCATCCAACTCTTTAAATCTCAACTCCATAATTCACCTCTTAAATTAGTTATAAAGACATATGCTGGAGGCACATATGGTTTCGAATAACTTTGACGTTCTTGTTTAATAAGTTTAGAATTGAGATATGGAGTTGAATGAAAAAGAAAAACGTCTTAAAGCTGCTAAACTTTCCAAAGAAATTGGAGTACCTGAAGCTGCAAAATATTATGGAATATCAAAACAGACTGTTTACAAAGGATTAAAGGATCTTAAAAATCCTAACCTCCCTTCTGATAGGATTAGGAAGAAGCAATTAAGATGGGAATCTTCAATAATTAATGATCCAAAGTTTATTAAGGTTTTTAATAATTTGATTGAGGATGATGGTCAGGAGGGTCTGATACTTAAATGGACTACGAAGAGTATCCGGAGCATTAAAAAAGAATTGGATCAAAGAGGGTTCAATATTTCTGAACGTGGTGTTTGGAATACATTGCAAAAACAAAACTACTCTCTTCAAGCTGATAAGACTTTACGGGATAAAACAAAGAATGTTGATATTGATGATTTAATGAGGCACATCTGTGGTAAAGTGGAAGAGTTCACATCTGCGTCTCAACCGGTAATATCCGTTTTCTTGAAAACTTTTGAATTTAAATTTGGCAAACAAAATAGGGTGGAGCATGACTATCTATCAGCATGGTTGGGGTGGAAAAGTATTATGAAATGGTGGGATAAAATTGGAAGAGAGTATCCATCTTTAAAACAATTACTAACCTGTATGGATACAAACCGTGGAAAATGCTTTTATAGTAAAATAAATAATTTGTGGTTAAGTGCAATTCAAAAAATTGCGAATGATATTGGGTTGGCTATATCAGTATGTATATTACCACAAGTAACATTCAAGTGGGAAAAAGCGCAGCTATGTTTAAAAAGTAAAATGTTTACACCCTCAGAGTATCAAGCGGAAATCAGTATTGTGAATGACGAATACTCAAATCCGGTATTGGATGTTCAAGAACAACCCCCTTCAGATCCTTATTCAATTTTTTCAAAGATTGGAAAAGGCAAAGTAGATTATGACGAATCCTTTGGGGAAAATCTATACACAATTTATCCTATTTAACTGAGAAAATTTTCCCAATTAAAAACTTGTTTCCTCACTCTTCAAGTGATAATATATAATTGAGTATAATTATCTCTTAAATGATTATATTCATCTGTTTTAAGGATATATTCTTTATTTGATGGTATATATGTTGGGGAAGTTCTCTGTTGAAATGACACAAATATTGTTCTTACTTCCATGTATGGATAAATAAAATCTATTGCTTATTGATTTAACTCACCTTGTTCTTTATTAAAGAGCTTTATAAGATTGAAACAATCCAAAAACGGTTATTTTAGATGTATATTTAGAATTATTGTCAGAAGTTCAACAAAAAAAGCCTCTTTAATTACTATATTCAAGATATATAATGTTCTTATACATCCATCATACTTCGTTTTTGATATTTAGATACAACTTAGAAAAGATTGAGTGATCTAGGTCAATAAGCTAAAAATCTATTATAATGAGCTTATGAGTAATATGAACAATTCATTTAGCAATCCTGCAAGTGCTTTGAAAGGCTTAGAACTTGGTAACGGTTGGATAGTAAAAAACATAATTAAGCAAGGACCTCAAGATACTGGCGGGCATTTTTCTGTTGGATATTTAGTAGAGAATAAATTTAAACAAAAAGCTTACTTGAAAGCTTTGGATTTCTCAGCAGCTTTTCAGACTCCAGATGCACCAAGAATGTTACAAATTTTAACAAGCGCATTCAATTTTGAAAGGGATCTACTATACAAATGTAGAGGTAACAGACTGAGTAAAGTTGTCACACCTATCGAAGATGGCAATATACTCGTTCCAGGTTTCCCCCCGTTATTGAAAGTTTTTTATATCATTTTTGAATTGGCAAATGGCGATATAAGAAAACAATTAAATATTTATAAAAGTTTTGATCTGGCTTGGTGTCTACGTTCTCTTCACAATACCACTGTCGGATTGGAACAATTACACAAGATAGGTATTGCACATCAAGATTTAAAACCTTCTAATGTTCTAGTGTATAATAATTTTATTTCCAAAATTGCTGATTTAGGTAGAGCATCTGATAAAGCAATCCCCAATATTATTGATCAGATAAAAATTCCCGGAGATAAGAATTATGCGCCTTTTGAACAGTTATACGGATACAATTTTTCAAGTGAGTTCGAAGCTAGATATGCAACTGATATTTTTCTTTTAGGTAGTTTAATTTTTTTCTTTTTCACTAAATTATCTGCTAGACAAGCCACCTATATTATGATACACAAGTATAACTCACAAAATACATTCTCAGGTTCATTTATGGCTGATTTACCTTATTTTCAACAGGCTTTTAATTATGCGCTTCTCGATCTTGAAAAAGAAATATCAAAACATTCAAAAAAATTAAGTGTTGATCTTATCCCTTTGGTTAAAATGTTATGCGAGCCTGACCCAAGAAAGCGAGGTTATTCGAAAAATGTTGAAACTAATATTAATCAGTATAGTTTAGAAAGATTCATTAGTAGATTTGATTTACTCGCAAAAAAAGCTGAATATAGGCTGCTATGAATTTTGAGATTGAATATAAGAATAGGCAAGTCATACCAAGATGGTTTCCTTCAAATTTTGCAACTTTGTTGGGTCAAACACGATCTACCTCCGAGCAACCTCCTAGTAATGATTTTGAATTAAAAAATTATTTAAAGGTATTAGAAGATTGGCAGAATAATCCAAACATAATCTATGCATTAGATTTCTTGGCATATTCATTAATTTTAAATAAAGAAAATTCGACAGATATTGAGAGAGCCATTAAACTCTTAAGTAAAAATAAAAAACATCTTCCATCTATTGGTAATGAATTGCTGAACTTGTTTTTATCAGACGAAAAAGTAAATGATAAAAATAGATTACAGGATGTAACTATATGTGACTTTAAAATTGATTATAAAAAAAATATTTCTAATTTAAAGAGGATAACTCGATTTTATCCTCACGATCCTATCTCTTGGACAAATTTATCTTTTTACTACACAATAGTTGGAAAATTAGAAAAAGCCAAAAAGTGTATGTATACAGCGTTAGGTTTAAATAAAATAAACCGCTTTATTCTACGGTCAGCTTCACGTTTTTTTCTACATGCCGATGATCCAGAGCGTAGTTTATATATACTTAGAAATAATGATATCACAAAAATAGATCCATGGTTATTATCAGCAGAAATATCTATATCCGAGATTTTAGAAAAAAAGAGTAAAAACATTATTAGAGCATCAACTCTTCTAAATGATGATAATATCAATCCATTTCATAAATCTGAGTTAGGTGCAACACTTGCAACTCTTGAATTTTCTCATGGTAAATCAAGTAAAGGACGTAAATTCGTAGATGTTTCATTAATTAATCCTAATGAAAATACTCTAGCTCAGTTAGAATATCTATCAAAAAACTTCAAGATCGATGATAATTTTTCTCCCCAATTGTTTAATGTATCATGTAATTATGAAGCCCTAACTTGGCATAAATATAACATTGGACATTTTCATGACGCATTTAAATATTCTTTGGATTGGATAAAATATCAACCTTTTAGTTCTCGTCCTGCTATTTTATCATCATATATATCGTCAATTGGTTTGAATGACGACAATACAGCTATTGATATATTGAATAAATCATTAATAGCATCTCCAAATGATACGGCATTATTAAATAACTTAGCCTTTTCTTACTGTAATTTAAACAAACTAGAGGAAGCAATAAAAATATTATATCAAATAAATCGATTAAAATTATCTTCTGATCAGAAGGCAATCGTATCTGCCACCACTGGACTACTTGCTTTTAGAAGCAAGAATTCATCTTTAGGAAAAAAATTATATTCGTCAGCAATAGAATATTTTACTTCAACTCAAAATTATATTGCCTTGAGCAGAGCATCATTCTTTTATGCTCGTGAGCTTAAGCGGATTGGTGATAATCAATATAAGAAGTATTTAAAACAATCAAAAGAACTTGCTGAAAACTTAAAATTAATGGAAATAATTAAAAATATAGAGATATTAGATTAGAAAATGATTTGTAAGGGGTTGCGTCCTTGCAACTTGCACAATTTATTTGCAACTTCGAGACTATTATAATTTAGAAAAAGACTTTTATTTCGTGTAGATGGTACATTTACCTATATCAAAATAGTAGCTGATCAGTCTATTATGATTGTGGGCGAAATAGAATTCCATTAGTTTCTATAAGGTATTGAATTGTTCAGTTTTTCTACTAATTTGATTTTGTACTATTAATTCTTGATAGTGGTTCACTTATATTTTTATATATCCTAAAATTTCAAGTATATCTTGCATTACAAAGAGGTTAATACCGTAGAAAATTAATTGGGACAATTGTCTCAATTAAAATATAAGAAACTTTTAATCCTCTATATTATTTTCCTTCGATTCATAAAACCATTTATATAACCATTCCAACCATTCAAGAATTTCACCTTTTGATCTTACTTCATTCAGGAATCCAGCAAAATCTTTATTTCTCACCCTCTCCTTATATGGTGATCCAAGTATTTCAGTACCAGATGGTGAATCTATAACAATTTTTTCTTCATCATCATTAACCTTCGATGAAATATCTTTGAATTTGTTGATTAAATCTTCCTCTATTCCAATTTCTGTTAATGTATCAATAAATAATTCATCAATGCAAATCAGCCTCATATAAGCAAGGACAAACGCCTTAAGAAACATCAACTCTTTATCTGAAAATGTTTGCGGGTATTCGTTATCTACAATCCTTAATTCTTCAAAACTGAAAATGCCGTCTGTAAATATTGTTTGAAAACCAAGTAATTTTCCTCCCATTTTCTGTACCTTTCTACCTTCCTGTATTTCTTTTTTTATAATGTCTCTAATAATATTTCTCATTTTTATTTTAATATGAGAACGTATTTGTCTTTCATCAACTTCACTCTGAGGAGGGTTAGGAAATTTATTAAAGAACCTATTTTGGGGGTTATCCATATAATACTCCCAACCTTTTGAAACACCATCTTGTATGTAAGTTGCTTGAGTTTGAAAAGGCAGGCTACTTTTCTCTCTATTTACCAACGGTATTCCAATTTTATAAATATTTTCTGCTAGTTTTGCTTGGGCTTGTGAATTGTTAGGATTTTTAATACCATCCCATATTTCTTGAGCCTTAACAACCTTAATATCATGAATACCATAATAAGTACTATGAACAAACATTGATATATTATCCATTTTCACCATCCTCTTTCTAATTCTAATCTCATAATTTTTAAAGTTCAAATTTATCTATCGTTATTAAATGATTTCAATGGCAAAAAATATTTTAAAAAAATCACTTTTTTTCATTTTGAGCCGGGAAACCTTCGTTTATATAATGCAGTCAAATAAAATATGGAGGGTGGCTATGAACAAGACACTTACAAATCAGGAAATTAAAAAGTATGGTTTAACAATTGCAGCAGATGGGTCAATAATACTTCCGGTTACAATTGAGATCATTTACAGCCGTGGTATTGCACCTACTCAAAATGTTATTGGGCAGATTGAAATGCAGCTCAATAATTTAATTAAGTCTGCTATAATAGCTGAAAAATCAAGTGTAATAAAGACTATCGACGGTGTTGATTATATTGTCGATTTTAATGCAGAGCAATTTTCAGCATTTTACATTATGCCTGAAGAAATGGATATTGATATTGGTGATAATGGTGAGTACCTTGATCCATATTTGTACGATGTCGATGAAAAGGATCCTTATGAGTTTGAGGAATCTGAGTGCATCAGTAAAAAAGATATTGTTGTAATTCAAAATGCAACATATCCTACAGCATTGCCATTAGCTGCTTAAATATATTATAGTTATTGGTAAATCAATGTTTCTATTAATCTATTAATTTGATTTTACAGAGGGTTTATTAAAAACCCTCTGTATTATTTCTTTTGTACTGTTCATTTTGAATACAGATATCAATTGAAGTTTAAACACTATCACAAATATTTAACTGGGAAAATATTCTCAGTTAACTTTTTTTTGTCTTGATTAGATTTTGAGTGATCGAAAATAGTTTAATATCTTATTTAGAAAATAAGTGACGAATCTACTGGAGGATGGATAAATTCATTCAACAAATACATCATAAAACTACTGTTGCTGTTCAACTCTATTTATAATCACCATTACAATCTTTTTTACTAAATCTGATTCAATAGAAGAAACTATCTCCTTTAAGGCTACTGGTGCCTTAGCAGCTAATATTAACGCAACCATAATCCTTATCCATGGGTCTTCAGAATCCAACGCCTTTATCAGTTGTTGGTCATGTGTAGCCTCTACTAAAGACAAAATACTTGCAGCAGTTAAACGATTATCTCGTTCCTTATCTCCCAAAGTATTTATCAGAGCGGCTACTACATTCTTATCTATATTCTCACTCATACCCCACATGCTATTAATTGCTACGGCACGAACCTCATCATCAACATCACACAAATCTTTGGCTAATGCATTATTTACACTAATACGAATATGGTTATCTTTGTGTTTACATAATCCTTCTCTTGCACTTGCTCTTACCACTGGAGAGTTATCATTTAATAAATCAAGAAAATGATAACTAAATTCATCATCTTTAAAAGAGCTTAATCCAATAATCGCCTCATTACGAACCATTGAGCATTTATCTTTCAAAGGCTTTATAAGGTGCTCCTTTACTTGCTTTTCATTCAATTCGTTAAGTTTACTTATTGCTGCTACTCGTATACATGCGTTTTCATCTTGTAGTTTATTGAGAAGGTCATCAAATGAAGGTTCCCATATTTCTATTAATGCCCATGCAGCGGCTCTTTGAACATCCCAAGATTCATCATTCAATAATCCATTAAGAGCGTTTTCTGCGTTCTTGCTTTTAAGCCGACCCAAAGATTCGGCGGCTGTTACTCTTACCCTTTCATCTTCATTACCTAGCGCGTCAATTAAGGGTTCTACAGTGCCTGAAGGTTTTGCAGCATTCTTATCTGCAATATGAAATAATGCCCATACGGTGTTATACCGAACATCACTATCTTTGTCGATCAATTCTTGACGCAGAGCTTTTATTGCAATTTTATTACCGATTATGCCTAAAGCACTAGTAGCTTCACTTCGCACTAATGGATGCTCATCACTAAGCGCTTTAAGGAGCATTTCTACAGTCCGATCATCCTTCATCTCTCTCAAGGCTTCAGCAGAAGCGGCTCTAAACTCGCTATTTTCATCACCAAGATTACTAATTAAATCCTCGTATGAAGGCTTTCGCATATTTATTAGGGCTTGGGCTGCTTCAAATCTGATCTGTTGATATTCATCATTTAATAATTTGCTTAGGGGTTTAATAAATCTCTCGTCTTTACACCAAAATCTAATAATATGAACAGCTGTAATTCGAACATCTGGATCTTCATCATTAAGTATATTTATTAAGGGATCAATAAATTGATCTTGAATAGTCCAACCAAACATCCCCAAACTTGAAATATTGACAGCTGCCTGGAATCGTATTCTTTCATCTCTATCTTCCAAAGCCCTAAAAAGAAAATCAAGAAATTGATTATCTTTGATATTAGACATGACCTTAAGTGCATCTTGACAACATGCTAATTGACTCAGCAATATATAAAGCTTCGATTCATTCTTTGTTTTATCAGACATTATTACCTCCCCCTATAATTATGTAGATTCCGGTGAATATTGCAAATTTTAATAATAATAAAGTGGAATGTATCTTTTATATTCTAAATGAAAAAAGGTTGCTATAATTCCCTTTCACTATTCTCAGTTAAATATTTTCAATTTTATTATAAATTGGAATGTAAATTTTCTAAAATTTGTATTGGAGATAAATTAAAAGTTGGTAAAATTAATTAGGAATAATTTTCTCAATTAAAATCTTGGATGTAAATCAAGCGGCATAAAATTATATTATTTTGGAAAGTATTGTCAGTTCTTCACTTATTCTATTATTCTACTAATTTGATTTTACAGAGGGTTTATTAAAAACCCTCTGTATTATTTCTTTTGTACTGCCCATTTTGAATACAGGTCTCCACTATATATTTAAACTTCAACAAATTCTCGCTCATTTGATTCCAATTTGTTACCATCTGCGACATTATAAGTAAAATGCCAATGACCACAATTTAATCGCCATGTTTTTGCAATCATGCTTTTTGAATCATATGTTTTAACTGCTGTTATTAACCTTTTCTCTTCCAAACCGCTCAAAGCTCTCCTTATCGTACTCTTTGCAATATTTGCCATTTTCGTAATTTGTGAAAGAGATATCATATCAGTATTTTTGTGAAACCCATATAGCTTCCTCACAAACAACATTAAAATCATATATTCTGAAGGCGGTAATTTCCTCATCACTTCATCAAAAAATACATTTGGGACTCTTGTATAATAATTAAATTGATCGCTTGGAAACGGGACATAAACTTTCTTTAAAAATGTATTCATAATTCAAATTTACAACCATTTTTCAGACATTCATCCGGGTCCTTCCCTTCATAATCAACAGCCTTCACAACATTATTCATAGAAAACATATTTTGAAAGAAATTAGTATATTCTCGACCCGCCTTATCATTGTCAAATGCCAAATATATATGTTTGTCATGCAGATTTTTAATTTTATTAAACCTCAGTGTAGATTCTGAAATCTTACCGCATATTGCCACTGCCTCAATTTTCAACCACTGCCATATCATCATAACATCATGCTCACCCTCAACGAATAGAATTGTATCGTTATTATTATCGATCGCATCCTCATTAAAAAACCAATACCCTCCCGAATTATTTGGTAAGCTGTAAGTAATGTTTTTGTTTTTGTACCGGAAGTGCTTCACCATTCCATCTACAAAACATGGATAAGTATATACATTTTTAACATTGTCATACCCGATACCAAAATGCTTAATAGTTTCAATATCAAACTTCCTTTCTTCAATCAAATAATCCAAACGGCAAGGATTAGTCTTTAATTGATTCACATATTCTACCTGCATATCATCCAATATATTTTGATTTACAAACTCCATCGGTACTTTATCAATTGCCTTTTTAAACCGTGGTAGTTTAACATCTGATTTGTACTTTCTTGCTGCTAATTTAAAAATCAATTCCATTTCATTGTCTTTTGGAAACAATCCTCGCAATAAATCATAGGCTGTGCCGCTTATTGGTACGGTCGAATACCTATCATCATAAAAATCTGAATTAAACATGTAATAAACTTCAAACCCATTTTCATCACGTTTCAGTGCAAAACTATTATTTTCATTAGCAGTTAATGGGCACGGATGAAGCCGTCTATTATTACCAATATGATGTTCCTCAAAATCATCTGTTACAAAATTCCTGATAATATCCACTACACTGAAATGGCTGTTAATACAATTACGAAACTCTGTCTTAGTCATTATGCCTCCTAAATATCAATATCTCTGTGACAGTATTGAGTAACCATTAGTAAGTTTTGGCGTTTTACCGTACACAGAATCATAGTTTTTTACGTATTTCCAACGCAATTTTGTATATCTATGA
>SDBT01018097.1_pt1 | contig 11091 bp, 2 predicted proteins | sample 2277101 | NCBI WGS metagenome assembly SDBT01 (sample SAMN10404973, study PRJNA504765) | marine sediment metagenome | isolation source: marine sediment core GS10_PC15, 103 cmbsf | place: Arctic Ocean: Southern Knipovich Ridge | collected 2010 | reverse complement strand
GAAGCAATCAACGGCAAAATCGGAACCTTGCAGCGTAACGCCTACGGCTACCGGGACGATGAATATCTAAAACTGAGAATCTTCAACTTGCACAACTCAATATACGCATTAACCGGATGAACCTTGTTTTTCACTAATATTGGCTTTGTTTTTTCAAACGTACCCTTATCAACTTGTTTAGGATTTCGTCCTAAGGACTCCTTATGGAGAGCTTAGTATTTAGGATTTCCAGCCAAAGGCCGGCATATTGGCTTTGTTTTTCGCTACTCAAAACCAACCAAAATCATCAAAATCTCCATAAATCCTTACCTGTACTGACTTAGCATTGTATTGCCTATTTCAACATTGGCTTTGTTTTTTCAAATAGCTTTCTGTTAGACACGGATTTACACCGATTAACACTGCTGTTTAAGCCACTGAGAAATAATCAATCGTAAATAATCAATAATAAATGCCAAAGTTCTCCATTCTAAACACGACATACTACATACGATATACGACATACAATCTATTTATGTTTGGTAAATATTATACAAAATGGCAAGTTGCTCGTCAAGTGAAATTTTAGGAAATTCTCCATGAGACTTAGCTCGATACCAGATGCTCGATGCACAGACAGAAGTCCGGCCAGATTATGATTACAGTTTACCATGAAATAAAGAGGGAGACCGAAGTTGTATGATCTTTTTAATTATCCCCTTCCGCTTTTTCTTTCACCTTTTTTTCTTCTGCCTTTTTCTTTAACCACTCATTAATTTCTTCTTCAGTATCAAATATTCCCTCCTCATTATGCGGCAGCACCACAATCCGAACAAACTCTGCCAACTCCGCATAGTTTTCCCCATTAAATAACTTGCCGATATCAGCCCTCACCTTATCCAAAACCCTCTTTACTATCGGTTTCACTCCCTCACCATGCGCTTCGTCAATCAATCCCGCCATACATCTCCCTCTAATATTAACCGGCCAGTTATGCAGAAATTCCTGCCAAAAAAGCATCCTCAACATATCGAGCGTATCGACTTCTCCGCCTCTCCCCAAGGCCTTCAAAAACCGAAACGAATTGTGCAGCCGTAATAATTGCCGCGGATTATTAAACTCAAACAAACCCGCAAGCCGGTAAAACTCTGTACCCTCTTCTGGCCTATCCTTGATTTCTATATCGTTACTCTTCTTATCGTCTAATTTTTGTTCATGTTCGCTTTTCTCTTGTTTTTTCTTTAAAGCATCGTCATCATTCCGCGTAGTAACATCAAATCCTTGGTCCTTGCCTCCGATTACAATTGTTTTTCCCTTACCTTCTTCAGACATACTTGACTGGAGACCTTTTTCAACATTTAGATTGCTTGTATCTTTTAGCAAACTAGCTTTGGCCATTTCGTTTGGCTCTTTAAATTGTTCCCATTCCTCTTTTTCAAATAGAAAAAGTTTTTCGTATACATACTTCTTAAGTTTTCCATGTTTTACTGGTTCAAGCCTCACAGGAAGCTGGATTATCTTTCCTAAATAATCACGCGCCACCTCTGCCGAACTCCTCCTGTTAACGTCTTCTTCCTCTACTTCTGCCAATGTCCTGTAATGCCTTTCTATTGCCTTAAACGCAATACGATGGTCTATACAGATCATCACAATTACATTAGGTATCGTCATCACTAATCTTATCGCATCTAACGTTTCTGCGATATAACTCGACTTGCATCTGTCAAGATCGTCTACAAATACTAAAAGCTTTCTATCTCTTCCGATTTTTCTGTCAGTAAATGGTATTTTTATACTTCTCTTTAATTTAAGTTTACACAACGTAGTTATGTGTCTTTTGAGAACAGGGATAAGCCCTAAATGTTCTCCATAATCTGGAAGCTTAAAATACGTCTGCAACTGAATATCTAACGGATGTTCGGTTTTTTTCTTGAAAATACCTATTCCAAATAATGGCAATATCACATAAGCCACTTTACTCAAACCATCAAGAAATTCCTTCAAGTTTGGCTTTTCTTTAAGATAGTCTGTTAATAAAGTCGGATCATAATATTGCCTTAATAGATATAATAAAACTGGGGATATTATAAAACCTACCAATATAAATAAGCTTAGTTTATTCTCCTTGTAGGCAAATGCCACACGTTGCAATTGACGCTTAAAAAAGTTCTTCTCTCTAAGCCCTTTTACTACCTCCTGTGCTAACCCAGCGGCGGTTTTACCCGTCTGCTCATATTCCCACGCATTAAATAAAGCAAAGTCAAATCTGCCTTTTTGTCGTTCCTTCAGCTTTCTTTTGAGGATTTCCATAACCGAACTTTTGCCTTCGCCCCAGTTTCCCATAAGAGCTAACGTAAAACCGTTATTGAAATCAGTATGCATAATAGTATCTGCAAACGCATCGGTTAGTGTCTCTCTTCCAAGATCGTCTACATCACTTACCTCATCACTTCGTAATGTGGCAATTCTGCCAAATACGTTCAATATCTTGGAGACTATCTCTTGTATTATTCCTCCATTCGTATCTTCTTCCGGTTCGGCAGGCCCTTTACTCTCAGCATTGCTTTTTGCCAACACAAGTAATTCACCTACTTCGTTTTGTATCTCCTCATCAACAAGAGCTCCTGGCCTTAATATATAAACACCTGCTTTGTATTTTAATTGCTGATGCCCAATATTCCCTTTGAGCCAGTTCTTTTCACCCGAAGATTTACTTGTGTATCCGCTCAATTGTTTAACTTCACCTTCAAACATATAAGTAGGAATCTTCGCTTCAGGAAAATCTTCTTGATAACCTGCAAGGACTAATGCAATATTTTCATCCGAGTCGTTGAGTCTGTGTATCTGTGCAACAGTCCTCTTGTTCACTTTTATTTTCAGATTGATATAATCCTTACAAGGAGTGTGGACTATAAAGCCATGTCTGTATTTTGTGAATCTATTCAATTCTCTGTATATCCGCCTGCCCTTATCACTTAATGGACTCGTGAATAGGAGTTGGTTAAAGGTAGGGAAATCATCATGTGATATTATTTCTGAATTTTCATCATCTACCTCTTCGACTATCATAAAATCCTTATTTGAATCTCCAGATGGAGAAACCCGATAACGAAATGGATTATCTTTTCCAGAAAATCCAGGTATCTGAACATTAGTCTGAATTTCAGAAGGATTCCGAAAGTCTCTATCGTGACCATCTGACTTAACTTCGAAACCAGCTAAAATGATATCTGTGTCAGGGTCAATAACTGTTAAATCACTGTAAGGATCTTGTGCTCTACCACGGCTCAGACTTTCACGAGGAAAATCTTTCTCATTGATCAAAAAATCTATTAGATTATCTATAAGCGGTTTCCCGCGGTCATCATGACCGCCTTCAATCCCTGAATCTTCCGTCTTTGTTCCTACCTTCCTTCTTAAATCTTCATAATCCGGAAAATCATCACAAAATATCCACTGCATTTCTTTCGTATGTTTATGAAACTGTATGATAGAAAAGCCTTCCCCCAAATCTGCTTGATCTGGAAAAACAACGTATCCCTCAATATCCGCTGATTGGGTATTTGTACTCAATTCCTTCAGGTGCTCCCATGCCATCTGGATAGTAGATTCATCTTCCCTCAATCCAAACTCAACAATTGCTAACTGCTTCTGCTTCTCAGGATCAAATATTGCCATATATTGTCTTTTACCTTTATCTATTCCTCTATCATCAAATCCTCCATCTCTCTCTTGCTGTGTCATAATCGATTTGTGATAGCCCTTTTTCTCTGCCAAAAATTTTTCAAACGCCGCACTCAATTGACCTACATCCTTAAACTTCCCTTCCGACCTGTCATCAGACAACGGAAGCGCATCAATGTCAATCCGCACAACATTCGGCAGACCCATGAATTGTTTGTTGGTTGCAAGGATACCGTCAGGCCTCTGCGTAAAGATGAACTTCACTTTCTCAGGCAATTGTGGAATAAGTTCCAACCAGTTTTTCTCAAGATCAGTCGGTTGTTTAGGCTTAGCATCAACTCCAACCACCCTCCGATGCAAATCACCAAATTCTTCAACTGAACTCGATAGTCTTTCAAGGAAAGGTCTCGCTCCTAAATATGTTACTGTCCCGCTAGGCCAACCGATATCCCGAAGAACTTTGATAGAATTATCATTGGGGCCAACCCTATAGATTTTGCTGTCAACGTGGAATTTCTCCCCCTTCTCGCCGAGCATAACCATATTCCTCAAAAGCGCGCTTTTCCCGCTTCCCTCTGGCCCGACAATAACAATCGCCTGCCCCTTTGGATTTGCAAGCACTTCCTGGAATTGCGCGAGTTCCTTCTCCCAGCGATTTTGTTGCGACATTTCAGCCATTTTTCAATACCTCCCAATAACTGGGCTTTCCCAGATAACATTGTATCCCTGCTCGCACAAAATCAAAAAACGGGGCAAACCATTCTATTCATCTTTTTCCCTGTTTTGTAAATCTCGTCTTATCTGTATGATATTATACTCTTATTCGATAGTACAATAAAAAAGTCAAAAGCTCCTATAAAACATCTATTTGGGACGTGATTTTGTAAGCAGCGGAAGGGTATTGACCGACCTACCTTAATATGTTATAATAAGTCAAGTTGCAGTATTAAGTTTTGCTTGTTTATGACCCATAATACGGCATTCTGCGTATAAATGAGGGGGGGCACGAAGGAAATTTTCGATTTCCGATTTACGATTTACGATTAGAAATCGGCAATTGGCAATCGTAAATCGCAAATGCAAAAAATCTGCTGTTGATAATCTAAATCATTGACGAACAAGGAGATATGAAATGCTCAGTCCTAAGGACTCCGCCGTAAGGCGTGCCTATCGGTACTTACGGAGAGCCGTTCCACGTAGAGAAGTTTTCGATTTTCCGCCTAAGGCGTCCCTAACGGGAGATTCGATCTACGATTTGAAATCGGCAATCGGCAATCGGCAATCGACAATGTTTACGCTCTGTTTGGTATTGGTCGGTTTTTTAGCCGGTCCGGCGTCCGCTCAGCCCGATCCGGGTGACGATCCCAACGAGTACGACAACACGGATATCTTTACAACGCCTGTGATAAGCGAATTCATGGCGAGTAACGGCAGCAAAGAGCCGCTGGCCGAAGGCGAGCTGCTGGACGAAGACGGCGAATCTTCCGATTGGATCGAGATTTACAATCCGACGGACCAGGCCGTTCACTTAGGCGGCTGGTACCTGACAAACGACGCCGGCAATCTCGAACAGTGGAAGTTTCCGGCCGGCGTTGCGCTCAATCCGGGGCAGTTCCGGGTAGTCTTCGCTTCGGGCAAAGACAGGGCGGCAGCCGGCGCCGAGCTGCACACTAACTTTCGGCTCGACGTCAACGGCGAGTACCTGGCGCTCGTCCAAAGCGACGGCGAGACAATCGCCCACGAATACGGCCCGAAATTCCCGCAGCAGTTGACCGACGTCTCGTACGGCCTGGGGCAATACGCCACAGCGCTTATACCGGCAGGGGCGAGGGCTTCTTATCGCGTCCCCACCGCCGCCGACGAAGGTAAAGACTGGACCGCGCTCGGCTTCGACGACTCGGCATGGAAGACCGGGCCTACCGGCATCGGCTTTGGCAGTACCTCACAGGGATTCGAAGTTATCTTCTACAAGGCGAACATAGCCGTCGACAACCTGGACACGGCAGAGCTGGTAATCGACAATCCATCATACCAGAGCATGGTGGCTGCCGAGACGGTGCCGGTAATCAACTATTTCAACACCGGCGGCACCGGTAACTTCGCCGCCGACAATCCGTTTCCATCCACGGTCATAGGCAACGACGTGGAGGATTTTGTCGTCCTCGTGACAGGCAAGGTCCTGATCCCTATGGGCGGCGACTGGACGTTCGGAGTCAACAGTGACGACGGCTTCGGAGTGGAATTGACCAACGGCACCAATACGATGTCGTTTTCCTATCCTGATCCCCGTGGGGCAAGTGACACGCTGGTGACTTTCAATTTTCAGGACTGGGGCTTTTATGATCTGCGCCTGGTCTTCTACGAGCGGAGCGGCGGCTCGGCGCTGGAATTTTTCGCCGCCCAGGGACGTCGCACATCGTTCGACGCGGCACGCTTCCGGCTTCTCGGCGATATTACAAGCGGCGGGCTCTACGTAATGAGTTCCAGCGACGAAGCCAACACAAATATCGAGCAGCAGATGAAAAACGTCAACGCTTCGCTGTGGACGCGGATCGAATTCGAGGGCGACGAGATCGACTTCTTCGACTCGCTGGCGCTGCGGATGATATATGAGGACGCGTTCGTGGCGTATCTCAACGGCGTCGAAATCGCCAGTGCCAATTTCACCGGCGCGCCCGTGTGGAATTCCGCCGCCGACGGCGATCGTCCGAATGAGCTGGCCTCGAAATTCGAACATTTCGACATTTCCGATCTGACCGGCGATTTGCGGGAGGGCACAAACGTGCTGGCGATTCACGGCTTAAACGACGACAAAGCCGATGGGGAGTTTCTTATTATGCCCGAGCTTATCGCCGCCAGCAACCGGATGGTGCCGCAGTACTTTTCTACTGCGACGCCGGGGCAGTTCAATGTTTCCGGAGCGATGAATATTGTGGCCGACACGAATTTCAGCGTCGATCGCGGCTTTTACGATACTCCCTTTGATGTCGATATCACCTGCGCTACGCCGGGAGTTACAATACGTTATACTTTAGACGGCAGCGCTCCCTCTGAAACGCACGGCAACGAATACTTCATCCCGATCCGAATAGCGACGACCACATGTCTGCGGGCGATGGCCTTCAGGCCCGGCTGGATGTCAACCAATGTCGATACTCAGACCTATATTTTCCTCGACCATGTGATTCATCAGCCGGGCGATCCATTCGGTTTCCCCGACAGGTGGGGCTCGACTACCGCGGACTATGAGATGGATCCCGAGGTGGTCAACGATCCACAGTACCGCGACCTGATGAGAGACTCACTTTTGTCGCTCCCAACGATGTCGATTGTGACCGAAACAGACAATATTTTCGGCGCTGGCGGCATTTATTCGAACTCGCTTTCGGCCGGCGTCGCCTGGGAAAGGTCGGCTTCGGTTGAATATATTTTCCCAGACGGCACGACCGGATTTCAGGTCAATGCAGGTTTGCGAATCTACGGCGGCAATCCGTTTCGCGGTATGAATCTCACGAGAAAGAAATCGTTCCGCCTGCTCTTCAAGCGCCAGTACGGCCCGACCAAGCTGAATTATCGCCTGTTCGACGCCCCGGACGCCGCGGCGAGATTTGACACGATTGTCCTTCGGGCAGGATCTAACGACGGCTGGAACAACTGGGGAGATGCGGACACTCAGTACATTGTTGATGAGTTCATGCACCGATTCCAGTTGGAAACGGGGCAGGTTTCGCCTCACGGGATATTTGTGCATCTGTACGTCAACGGGCTTTACTGGGGCCTGTATAATCCGACCGAACGGCCTATGGCGTCTTTCTGCGCCAATTATTATGGCGGTGACAAAGAGGAATGGGATGCCCTGAATTCCGGTAATCCTACAGGTGAGAGCAAGACAACGACCTGGAATGCCATGCTGAGCCAGGTAGGTGGCGGACTGACGGATGCCGAATCCTACCAGAAGATACAGGGCAACAATCCGGACGGCACAAATAATCCCGGCTACGATGATTTGCTGGATATCGAAAACTATATCGACTGGCTGTTCACGAACTTCTGGGGCGGTACGGGTGACTGGCCCGGGCATAACTATTTCGCCGGATGCCGCCGGCCACCGAACGCCACCGGATTCAAGTTCTTCAACTGGGACTCGGAAGGCGCGATCACCATCTGGTCGAGCCTTAACGCAAACGTAACCGGCGCCAGCAATGGGGGCGCCCGGCCGTACAGTACGCTCAGAGAGAACGAGGAGTTTCGTATGCTCTTCGCCGATCACACCTACCGGCATATGTTTAATGGCGGCCCGGCAACAACCGAGGCATCTTACGCCCGCTACAAGCAACTCGCCGACCAGATCGAGCTGGCCATTATTGCCGAGTCGGCACGCTGGGGAGACCAGGCGCGCAGCAGGCCCTACACGCTGGCCGACTGGCAAAACTCGCGCGACTATATCCTCGGCACTTACATGCCGCGGCGCCCGGCGATTGTCCTGGGACAATTGCGCAGCGCGGGCCTCTATCCGTCCATTGATCCGCCGGTCTTTAATATCGACGGCCGGCCCCAGCACGGGGGACAGATTCCATCGACTCACGTGCTCTCGATGACCGCTCCTTTAGGAACGATTTACTACACAATCGACGGCAACGATCCGCGACTGCCCACCCAAGAGAATATCATCAGCAATGTGACTCTTGTTGCCGAGAACGCCGCCAAGCGGGTTATTGTTCCATCCGGCTCGATCAGCAGCAACTGGAGAGGCGGCGGGACTTTCAACGACTCGGCCTGGACACTCGTCACCGGCAGTCCCGGCGGAGTCGGTTACGAAAGAAGCTCGGGTTATCAAAACTACATCAGTCTCGATCTCGAAGCCCAAATGTATAACGGCAATACCACCTGCTACATCCGCATCCCGTTCACAGCCAATCCTGCCGAGGCGGCCGGCTTCAATTTTATGAGATTGATGATTCGGTACGACGATGGATTTGTCGCTTACCTTAACGGCACCGAGGTGGCCCGGCGTACTTTCACCGGGACACCGTCCTGGAACTCCAGTTCGAACGGCACACATGATGATGGGGCGGCCGTAAATCTGGAAATGATCGATATATCAGCCTTTACCAACAAACTGAAACCGGGTAGCAACATATTGGCCATCCAGGGCCTGAACACTTCTCGAACAAGTTCCGATATGCTAATTTCCGCCCAGCTAATCGCCGGCGAAAGCTCACCTGTTGGCGATTTCCTCTCGGACAGCGCGATAAGATATGCCGGGCCAATCCAATTGGCCGAGAGTACCACCTTTAAAACGCGTCTGTTGAACGGCGCCGTATGGAGTGCAATGAGCGAGGTAACCTTTGCCGTCGGGCTGGTCGCTGAGAATCTGCGAATCACCGAGATAATGTACAACCCGCTTAGTGTCGAGGGCGTCCCGCCCTCGGATCGCGGGCAAGATGCCCGCGACACGGAGTTCATCGAGCTGAAAAACATTGGAACCGAAACGCTGAATCTGAATCTGGTTCGCTTCACGAACGGCGTCGATTTTACCTTCCCGTCTCTGGAGCTTGCAGCAGGCGAATACGTCGTTGTGGTTAAAAACATTGAGACGTTTTCAGATCGATACGGAATCGGCTACAAAATCGCCGGCGAGTATTCCGGCAGTCTGAACAACGCCGGCGAAAGAATCGAGCTTCAAGATTCCATCGGCCAAACCATACTGAATTTCAGATACAACGACAACTGGTATGATATTACCGATGGGATGGATTTCTCTCTGACGATAAAAGATCCAACCGCTGCCGATCCGAACCAGTGGGACGGCAAGAGCGCCTGGCGTCCGAGCGCCAATCCAGGCGGCTCGCCCGGCTGGGACGATACTGGTGAGCTTCCCGCGCTCGGCGAGGTGGTGATTAACGAGTTGGTAGCTCATTCAAACTCCGGCGATCCTGACTGGGTAGAGCTGCACAACACCACTGATGCCGCCATTAACATTGGCGGCTGGTTCCTCAGCGATGGTTCTACCGACTTTATGAAATACGAAATAGCCGCCGGAACAACACTCGAACCACATAGCTATATCGTTTTCAATGAAGACGCGCATTTCGGTAATACGAGAGATCCGGGCTGTCATGTACCTTTCGCCCTTAGCAGGAACGGCGAAACACTGTATCTGCACTCCGGCTCCGACGGCGTATTAACCGGATACAACGACCAGGAGAAATTCGGCGCTTCGCAGGCCGGCATCGCCTTCGGCCGGTATCTCAAGAGCACCGGCACGTACAACTTTGTCGCTATGAGCGTGAATACCCCGGGCAGTGCTAATGCCTATCCAAAGGTCGGCCCGATCGTAATCAACGAGATTATGTACAATCCTGTCTCAGGCGACCAGGACCAGGAATATATCGAGCTGCTCAACATTAGTGATTCTACGGTTATATTATCCGAAATCGACAACAAGCTAATAGATGTCCCCTGGCGGTTCATTGACAGCGCCAGTATCATCTTTGATTTTCCGCTTGGCACCACGATGGCTGCCAGTGAATACCTGCTGTTAGTTAAGGACAAGGACGCATTTGATTCCGGGTACCCGGATGTTCCAGGCGGTGTACAGATATTTGAATGGGGCCCCGGCAGGCTCGACAACAGCGGCGAGAAGGTACAGCTCTCGATACCGGGTGACGAGATAGATGGCACTCGTTATTATATTCGAACAAACCGGGTCAATTACAGCGATGGTTCTCATCCCGCCGGTGATGATCCATGGCCGATGGAGCCGGACGGCTATGGCAAATCGCTGATACGCAGAGTTCCCGCCGATTACGGCAACGATCCTGACAATTGGGCCGCAGCGGATCCTTCGCCCGGACTGTAGATTCACTCGGCGACTTTGAAGGCTTGGCGCCATTCGTGTTTTTACTGTTATTGTGGCTGAAATATTTTCAAAATGAAGTTGGAAATCTTGAGTTTCCGAGACAGATTTGATATACTATTAGAAAACAGGCTCAGCGGCGTAACTGCTCAATGATATAAAATGTTATATGGATGGAGCAAAACATGAAGCCAATTACCAAACAACTGGCAATCGCGGCGTTCATTCTGGCCTTAGTCACAGTCTTGTCCTTCGGCATCCGGCAGGTCCGCTTCAGCGTCTACCGGGCCGACAGCGGCCAGTCCACCCCCTCTGACCGTGCCTCGGACTCCGAAGGCCAAAACCAACCTCAGCAGCCCCTCAACGCCTACACCGAAACGGACCATTACCCGGCCGGCTCATACACAATCGATGACGAACATGATTCACAGTATGCCGACGCATCGTATTGGGATGAGGAAATGCCCACCGACGATATCTCCGAAGAGAATACCGACCCGGTCAAGTACGACAAAGCCGCCTCCAGGGCCAAATCGTTCAAGGGCGGCTATGCCAAGTCAGAAGGGAAG
>SDBT01018096.1_pt1 | contig 11091 bp, 11 predicted proteins | sample 2277101 | NCBI WGS metagenome assembly SDBT01 (sample SAMN10404973, study PRJNA504765) | marine sediment metagenome | isolation source: marine sediment core GS10_PC15, 103 cmbsf | place: Arctic Ocean: Southern Knipovich Ridge | collected 2010 | reverse complement strand
GGGATGGACTGGTTGAAACGCTATTTTGGGGCCAAAGGGATTCGCATTCACCCTGTGTTATTTGACAACAGCTTTCACCCGTGGCACATCGACGTAAACCTGCTGCCGCTACGGCCGGGGCTGGCGGTCTACAATCCCCAATGTCCTCCGATTACCAAGGAGTTTTGGAAACTGCTTAAGATAAACAACTGGGAGCTGATTCCGGCGGCAAAGCCAACATACGTACACAAAGCCGGTTGCCGACTGTTCGGGCCGTATGGAGATACGTCGTGGATTTCGATGAACACCTTTTCGCTTGGGCCGAACACGATATGTGTGGAAGCGCACGAGACGGCTTACATGGAGCAGCTGGACAAGCTCGGGATAGAGGTGGTCCCGATTCCGTACGAGCACGTAATACCGTTTGGCGGGGCTCTGCACTGTACCACGCTGGACGTGTATCGAGAGGGAACCTGCGAGGATTATTTTCCAAAACAGATTAAGGGTTACTAAAAAGTTGATTCGTTCTTATTTGTTCTGTTTAGGATGAAAATCTAACCGGCTAAATGGCGAATGGGAGCGATTATGGGCAGGGAAGCCTTTGGCGGCTTAAAAATCCACCTACAAACTACAGATGCACCCGTGGCTCTCCACTTTTTAATAATATCATTGACAACATTACGAAAATGGGTATGATGAGTAAAAATTGCTGTTTTGCGGTTGGGTGCGTTACCCGGCCGAGTTGAAAAATCGGGCCCCAAGTGCCTGAACGGTTACGGCAGGTTTATATGGGCAAGGGCAAGCTGTGCTGATATTAGCAAGCTGGATAATCCAGCGTGGCCAAAGGCTAACCACCAGCCAAAAATGGTGATATTTGATATTAAGGAGTGTAGTCACCCGGTAAGCTTGCTCAGTCTCATATTGAGAGATGATTTTTATTGACCTTGAGAATAAAAAGACATAAATTGCGCTCTTAAAAACTATTTACCAGACGCCGAGGAAAACGACATTCAATAAGGAGATGCAAACATGAAAAAAGTCGTCATTATGGGCGCCGCCGGGCGTGATTTTCACAATTTTAACACGAATTTTCGTGATAATTCAGAATACCAAGTAGTAGCGTTTACAGCTACTCAGATTCCGAATATTGATGGCCGGGTCTATCCCCCCCAGCTTGCCGGGAGTCTGTATCCAAAGGGTATTCCGATCAAAGATGAATCGGAACTGGAAGGGTTGATAAAGAAACACGGTGTCGATCAAGTTGTATTCTCGTACAGCGATGTTCCGTATTCTCACGTCATGAACTGCTCGTCAATTGTAAATAATGCCGGCGCTTCCTTCAGGCTCATGGGGCTTTCGGAGACATGGATAGAATCCAGCAAACCGGTTGTCGCAATCTGTGCGGTAAGAACGGGGTGCGGTAAAAGTCAGACCACGAGACGTGTTGCCGAGATTCTCATTAACCGCGGAAAGAAAGTAGTCGCCGTACGTCACCCAATGCCGTACGGAGATCTTGTCAAGCAGCGTGTACAAAGGTTTGCTTCACTTGAGGATCTCGATCTTCATGACTGCACCATCGAGGAGTGCGAGGAGTATGAACCTCACATCGGATGCGGTGTCACGGTTTTTGCAGGTGTGGACTATGAAGCAATTCTACGTGAAGCTGAAAAAGAAGCAGACGTGGTTCTCTGGGACGGAGGTAATAACGACTTTTCATTTTATAAGCCGGATATTTACATAACGGTGCTCGATCCGCACCGTGCGGGTCACGAAACAAGCTATTATCCCGGCGAGGTCAACCTGCGAGCGGCAGACGTGCTGGTTGTTAATAAAATCGATTCCGCTGAAAAGAAGAAGGTCGAAGCAGTCATCAAAACCGCCCGAGAAATTAATCCCGGCGCTACGATAATAAAAGCCGAATCGCAGTTGACCGTGGAAGACCAGGCGCTGATCAAGGGTAAAAAAGTACTCGTCGTGGAAGATGGTCCCACCTTAACCCACGGAGAAATGAAATACGGTGCCGGTGTTGTAGCGGCAGAGCGGTTTGGAGCCTCTGAAATTATCGACCCCAGGCCGTACGTTGTGGGGAAAATTGCCGACACGTTTAAAAAGTATCCTAATATCGGCACCCTGCTTCCAGCGATGGGATATAGCGACGAGCAGATAAAGGATATGGAGACGACGATTAACGCTACCCCCTGTGATACCGTTATTATCGGCACACCGATCGATCTGAGAAGAATTTGTTCAATTGAAAAACCATCTACCCGGGTAATGTATGACTTGAAAGAAATCGGTGATACGAACCTGGAGGATGTTTTGAAAAAAATATAGAAAGATTTTGTTACGGATTTTGTTTTGCAGAGAAATGTTCGAAGGAATTATTTTTGACGTTGACGGCGTGCTTGAATTTCAGGGAAAGGTATATCCAGGAGCAATCGAGCTTATCGATTCTCTACGGGAAAAAGGGATAATAATAAGAATATTAACAAACAGCACATTAAAAAGCAGAAGTTATTGCACCGAGAAACTTCAGAGAAGGGGTTTCAACATTTATGAAGACGAAGTCATAACCGCCTCCTTTGCCACCGCTAAATATCTCGAAACCTTGAAACCCAGGTCCTGTTGGGTGATGCTTAAAGGAGAAGGGCTGGAAGAATTCAAAGATTTCAATCACGATTCCGAAAATCCACAGTATCTTGTTATGGGAGACTTTCGTGAAGATTTCAATTTCCAGAACATGAATAAAGCGCTGAAGATTTTGTTGAGTGGAGCAAAATTCATCGTTATGATAGCAGAAACAGTTGATTACAGTATGGGAGGAGCGGAAATTACCATAGGAGCGTATGGGAAGATGCTGGAGGATGCTGCAAATGTAAAAGCTACATATATCGGCAAACCCAATAAGTACATTTTTGAAATGGCTCTAAAAACGATGAATCTTGACAAGAATAAAGTTATGATGGTGGGCGACAGAATAGCAACCGACATTCTCGGAGCAAGTAATGCCGGCCTGAAATCAGCACTGGTAAAAACCGGTGAATATAAGGAAACAGATATAAATTGTGATATTAAGCCTCATTATATATTCGACTCGGTAAAAGATCTAAATCAGCTTTTTAATTGAAAGCGATTTTTTACCAAAGGGGATATATGAAAGTAGAGGAATGGAAAAATGGCATACAAGTTGAGAAATCGGAGTTTTTTAAAGCTTTCGGACTTTGCGCCGAAAGAAATCGGTTTTTTGCTGGATCTATCATCCGATCTGAAAAAGGCAAAATATGCAGGTACCGAACAACCAAGATTAACCGGGAAAAATATCGTATTAATTTTTGAAAAAGGGTCAATCAGAACGAGATGCGCTTTTGAAACTGCGGCTTTTGATCAGGGAGCAAAGGTGACATATCTCGGTCCTACAGGCTCTCAGATGGGGAAAAAGGAAACCATGAAAGATACGGCCCGGGTTTTAGGCAGGATGTATGACGGTATTGAGTATCGTGGTTTTGGTCAGGCAATAGTCGAGGAGCTGGCGAAGTATTCAGGGGTTCCAGTCTGGAATGGTCTTACCAATGAGTTCCATCCGACCCAGGTCCTGGCGGATTTTATGACCATGATAGAGCATTCCGACAAACCTCTACATCAGGTTAAATTCGCTTACCTTGGTGATGCAAGAAACAATATGGGCAACTCTCTTCTGGTCGGCGCCGCGAAGATGGGGATGGATTTCCGTTCTGTAGCGCCCAAGAAGGTTCAGCCGTCAGAAGAGATAGTAAATGAGGCCAAGAAAATTGCGGCAGAGACAGGCGCAAAGCTTCTAGTTACAGACGACCTCAAGTTGGGCGTCAAGGACTGCGATTTTCTCTACTCGGATGTCTGGGTTTCCATGGGTGAGCCGGATGAAGTATGGAAAGAGAGAATTGATCTTTTGAAACCATACCAGGTCAACAAAAAGGCTATGGAACTGACCGGTAATCCCAAGGTGAAATATATGCATTGTCTGCCGGCTTTCCACAATCGTGAAACCGAGGTCGGTGAAGAGATTTACAAAAAATATAGTATGGACGGTATGGAAGTTACCGAAGATGTTTTTGAATCAGAGGCTTCCATTGTTTTTGACGAGGCTGAGAACAGGACCCACACCATAAAGGCGGTTATGGTAGCGACTCTGGGAGATTGAACATATGCCTGACGGAGAATCGCGGAATATAAAACCCGACCTCCGCCTTCCTCAAGACAAGGAGATTAAGCGTGAGATCCTCTCATAGCAACTGGTACAACAAACGGGGGCAGGCCAATCGTTATGAGTGATATTCGACCTTTTAAGGGGCTTAGGCCAAGGCCGGAGCTGGTACAAAAAGTTGCGTCTCCGCCTTATGATGTGCTCAATTCTCAAGAGGCAAGGGAGCTTGCAAAAGATAATCCGATGAGCTTTTTACATGTTGTAAAAGCTGAAGTTGATTTTGGCCCTGACATCGATGCACATAGTGATAAGGTCTATAAAAAGGGCGCTGAAAATTTACGGAAATTTTTGCAAGACGGCATTCTTATCCAAGACGATAGTCCCTGTTTCTATATCTATCAAATTACTATGGGCAGTCATACACAGGTGGGACTAATGTCAGGGGCCAGTGTTGATGAATATGAGAAAGGCTTGATTAAGAAACATGAATTTACAAGAAGAGACGAAGAAGACGACCGGACCCATCATGCTGATATTCTAAATGCCAATTCCGGCCCGGTAATGCTTTCATACCATGCAAACGAAGAAATTGACGAACATTTGGAAAAAATATGCAATACTTCCGAGCCTGCTTATGACTTTACTGCTGATGACGGCATAAAGCATATTTTGTGGGTAGTTTCAGAGGCGGGAGATGTTGAGCGTATACAGAAAATTTTTAAGAATGTGCCGGCTATGTATATAGCAGACGGACACCACCGTAGCGCCGCGGCATTTCGTGTTCGTAATCTGAGAAAAGAAAGAAATCCAAATCACACCGGAGATGAGCCTTATAACCATTTCCTGGCTGCGGCATTTCCGGATAATCAATTGCAAATACTTGGATATTACAGGGCAGTAACGGATCTTGCCGGCCTTGAACCTGAAACATTTATAAACAAGCTATCAGAAAATTTTGATGTTTCACAAACCGATGATCCGATGCCGCAAAAGCCTCGCCATTTTACTATGTTTTTAGATGGTAACTGGTATAGCCTTACTGCAAAGGACGGTTCTTTCCCTGTTTATGACCCTGTTTTGAGTCTCGATGTGTCAATACTTCAGAAAAGTATTTTAGAATCCGTTCTGGATTTGCATGATATTGGAACGAATGATAGAATAGATTTTATCGGGGGGATACGGGGAACAAAAGAGTTGGAAAGAAGATGTAGTCAGGATATGCGTGTAGCTTTTGCGCTTTATCCGACGAGTATTGGTCAGTTAATGAGTGTTTCGGACAGTGGGCAGGTAATGCCGCCTAAATCAACATGGTTTGAACCGAAATTACGGTCCGGCATAGTAATAAGAAGTTTGTGATTTTATGGTAAATTTAACATAGGAGGTAAATTATGAGCAGAAAAGTTAACTTTTATGCAGGACCAGCAACCCTTCCACTGCCGGTGCTGGAGCAAATGCGGGACGAATTAGTTGACTACAGTGGGATGGGGCTCTCTCTCATTGAAACAAGTCATAGAAGCAAAGAGTACGACCAGGTGCATAATGAAGCAATTGGGCTTGTTAAGGAACTACTTAACGTACCGGATAACTACAAAATATTATTTTTAGGCGGTGGTGCAACTTTGCAGTTTTCGATGATCCCTCTGAATTTTCTTGGGGAAGGTAAATCCTGTGATTTCACACTTACCGGTTCATGGGCCAAAAAGGCATATGCAGATTCACAAAAATGTGGAAAAGTAAATGTGATATTCGACGGAGCCGAATCTAATTTTACAAAAATCCCGGATCCATCATCCTTAACGACAACTGCCGGCACTGCATATCTGCATATTACAACTAATGAGACAATTCAGGGTATACAGTGGCATAGTTTCCCGGACACAGGTGAGGTGCCGTTGATTGCAGATATGTCAAGCGATATTATGAGCCGACCTTTGCCGATTGAGAAGTTTGGATTGTTCTATGCAGGCGCTCAAAAGAATTTGGGTCCGGCAGGCGCGACACTGGTGATTATTCGCGAAGATCTGCTCGAGAGTTGTCCTGACACACTGACTGCATATCTTAACTACAAAACTCATGCTGAGAAAAACTCGTTATATAACACTCCCCCGGTATTTGCGATATACGCTATTAAGCTTGTTCTCGAACGGGTTAAAGGCTTGGGCGGATTAAATGCTATGGCAGAGTTAGGGGAAAAGAAAGCCTCACTGCTTTACAATACTATTGAGCAGAGCAACGGATATTATAGTTGTCCGGTTGATCAGGCAAGTCGTTCAAAGATGAATGTAGTCTTTAGACTTAAGCAAGAAGATTTAGAAAAGAAATTTATTGAAGAAGCTGCGCAGGAAGCAATGATAGGACTTAAGGGCCATAGGAGTGTAGGCGGCTGTCGTGCTTCAATATATAATTCAATGCCCCTTGAGGGGGTAGAGAAACTTGCTGATTTTATGAAAACATTTGCAGAGAATAATTAACTTATGCTTTGTAGAAAAGCTCTTTGAAACGCAAATAAGATGATAAGCAAGTTGTGTAGGTTATGGCGAGAAGAAACACCTCTATGAGCTGCGACCAATAGTCTCTTGAACCAAGGGAATCGGTAAGGTCTCTTTTGATTATGCTGAACACGGTTTCGGCTTGCCAACGTTGGCCATATGATTTTCTGTTCTAATGGAGCTTCATTCTACGGCGGTATTTTCCCCTTGGCAGTCTGTTGGTTGGTTGGCCTATTCTCGGTGGGATAATCGCATAAAGATATTGTCGGATTCATGAAGGAATTTGCGATAAAACACGGCTAAAAAACGCCTGAACAGTATGTGCTTCGGTAAGGAGAAACTGCTCTGCCCACGGAAGTCCAAAAAATCTTCGGCCAGGTATTAAAATACTGTGAGATTCTCCGCAAAAATAACAAGGTGGGCCGTACTGCGGGAGAAACGCCGGAGATCCCTGGGCAAAAGATGATCCGAAGCCTCTAACAAAAATAAGGAAAGGTGAAATTATGGCCCAACGGTTTCGCCAGCCTTGATACGCCCTGAATATTCTGCGGCGTGCCTACGAACATCGGCATTGGCAGTTCAATGGGAATAGGCACATCAGATTCGGTGACAGATGAAGTTACCGGTTCGGGAGTGCCGCTTGTTTTAATATCGGTTACTTTGCCGGGGCCGGTATCCGGTTTTTCGTTATCGGGGGGAGGAGATTTCCTGCAGGATGAGACAGACATCACAAGCACTATCAACACCAACACCACGTACCTCTTCATCCGCGATATAGTAATACGTTCAGACATTCAGTTTCTATCCTTTGCTTAAGAATAAATTGAGTTTTCAGAGCCAAAATCGATGCTATTATTATATTTCGCCGCGGCAGAATTGTCAAGTTCGGTAAAATCATGCAGCGGCTGGACTTCCAAACGCAATCTCAAGCACACATGTCACTTTCTTAAGTTCCCATTTACACGGTTAAAAAACATAATTTTCCCCGCATAACACGAATAATTATACAAAACTCACCTTGAATTCTCAAGATTTTTCTCTTTTAAAGCTACTTTTTCAAAAATTTACACAAATACCGGGATTCTTAGGGCTACCGGAAAAAACCCGCACGAATGAAAATCACACACGCGGCCAACTGAACCCATCCAAGGTAACGCAAGGCGATACGATCCAGACGACGTGCGATACGTCCAAACTGTGAAAGGAAAGCATGACCCCGCTCCACGGCACTGCGAATTCGACCGATGCTAGGAAGTTTTGTCTGTCCTCGGCGAGGCGCACGCATGCGAAATCCGCTACACGCCGTCCGTTGGCGAGTCCCGATTGTATCGGGATTGCCATACGCCCCGTCACCACGCGCCGAGGGCAAACCCCGCGCATCCGGCGATTCCGGTCTGTGCTCGGGAGTCGGCGGTTTGATAACAAGCGAGTCAAGCACGTCCCCCGCCTGCTTGCCATCGTTGGCGTTGGCGCCGGTGATTACCGCCCCCAAGGGCATGCCGCGGCCATCCGTCGCCAAGTCCCGATTGTATCGGGATTGGTGCCGGACTTACCGCGATCTACAGGGCTGGGGCCGGTCTCTTCCCCCCTTTTTTTGATGGGTGTTTTGACCCGTCGAGGCATATCTGGTCCCAATTGATTCCTCGGAGAAATTCGTATCGTTCTGCCAGTATGCGCCAAGCCTCTTGGAAAACGCCGAGGCCGAGCCACTTTTTGAAACGGTTCAAGCATGTCTTGTACGAGGGGAACCCTTTGGGGATCATTTCCCACGGAATTCCCGTAACCAGTACATATAGAATGCCGTGGAGGCACTCGCGATTCTTGCAGGGCTTGCGACCATTGCCGACCCATACCATCGGTGGCAATAATGGCTCGAATACGGCCCAGATTTCGCCTGGGAGCCTGCGGGCAATGTCCTTGAGTTCCATGAGAAGTCTCCTTTTTCAGATTGTCCGGGATTCTTCCCATATCGACATTATCGGACGATCTCATTGAGGTTTTTTCCGGTAGCTCTTAGCCAGGCAGAAGAAGAAAACGGGTCAGGATTGAATATTGACAGCCGGGGTGGTCCTGGCTATATAGGGAGTAGGTGGTACATTTTTGTTCCGCCAGGTGGGACACTTTTACTCCGCCGTTTACACATGGCCAGATCAATTCAGGAAAAAGTTATGACCAAATTGACGAACTCGGGGTAAAAATGGCTGATTTTGAAGAAAAAGAGAAAACCTTGAAACCGCTAAGATCAACAATTTCAAGGCTTTACAACAACGAGGCCGAAGGGACTCGAACCCTCAACCTTCGGATCGACAGTCCGATGCTCTAACCAAATTGAGCTACGGCCCCGAGTGTTTCTAAGTCGTTGTATAGTAGCAGGTTCGTAATCATGCGTCAAGCTTCTTTGTGCGAGAAATGTCAAAAAAACAGCGATTTGTGTCAATCGGATTGAGTTTTGCTCAAAACGAGATTCAGTACTTCGCTTGCATAACTAAAGTCTTCAGGTCTTACTGCCATGTAATATTTCCTTGTTGTTTTTATATCAGCGTGCCCGGCAAGAGTTTGAACCACCTGTATCGGCAGTTGCTTTCTTTGTTCTGACCTCTATGCGATGCTGCCCAAGGTCAACATCTGCCCAGATTAAATGAAGAATCTCATTGCGTCTTAAACCACTGCCATACGCGATAGAAAGGAACACCTTCCACCAAAGTTTTGTTGCGGCGTCCATCAATGCACCATATTCTTGAAGATTGACATACCTTATTGGATTTTCGGTTATCTTTCGTTGTTTGATTTTAGCAAAGGGATTCTGCCCTTCGGCCAAATAGCCCCTTGGTTCTATCGCAAGGTTAAAAATACCATGTAAAGTACGAATCCACTTATTAACCGTACCAACGCTAACCTCATGCGAAGCTAACCGGTCCGCAACAAAAGCCTCAGCGTGACGCGGACGAATTCTGCTCAACGCAAATGAACCACCTATGAAATTTTCAAATAGCTTTAACGCTCGCTTATGTTCCTGTATCGTTCCATAAGCGACCTGACCCTTCATGACCTGCTCGTGTTCCAAACGGAATTCCTGCAGCGTAATCCTTTGGGGGTCTGTCAGCTCTCGCCAAGTTAACCTGCTTCTGCAGGTCTAACGCATATTTTTCAGCCTCCTTTCTTGTCTTAAAAAGTTTGCCATACTTCTTCTTGTCGGTGCCACACCATCTCACAATCCAGCAATGTCGTCGTTTTCTGGCCCATTCTGACTTTGGAATGGGCTTGCCATCTTTCTCTGGTATAGGCTCCAACCATTTACGATAAACACCTACTTTTTCTACTATTGCCACGAGTACCCTCCTTTCCGTTTAGGATAAGTGGCTACCAGTAACGATTGACAGGTAGACATTTTATCAGAGGAAGCTGGAGAGCGCAAATATTTTTTCTGAGAAAAAATCAACATTTTATCACACTCCTTCTTTGGTTTTATTTTCCAAGAATTTCTCAAGCTCTATAGTCTTCCGCGGGTAGCCCATCCCACAGAACAAACAGACCTCCATTATCTATATAGTGTACCCTATCGGCGCACAAATGTCAAGGAGGAATTACATATGGCAATCAGTCTTGGACAAATGATAAAATCCCTATTAGGTCAAATGCTGGTGGTTAACTCATCATTCAAGTTGACTTTGCACTCAAGAACAGGTATAATGATTTTATAGACAATGTCTTCCATAAAAGATACTGCCATCAATTTCTATGCGTTCAATTTCATGATATAATTTTGTGAGAACATCTTTGCGATCGTAATCACAAAATTCTATGGATGCGCTTGTGAAGCATCAATGTTTCTTATGCCGTTTCCTGGACGCTTTTATTCGGGGGTCAAGCCAAGGGCAAGCAATACCGTCTCACTGTTTGACAAATCACCAACAACTTTTCTCGCCGGTTTAGGCGTAGCTTTTTCTAATGTTGGTGTAGCCATGACCTTGTTGGTTTGAGCCAGTTGGGGGCTTTGGGTTACATCGATGACCTCAAGACGATAGTGACCGTCAAACGCACTTGTTAAAAGCGTCTTCAGTTCTTCAATGACCCTTGTTGCCTTTGCCGTTCGACCGACAACGTAAAGCTTAAATTCGTACATGGCAGTCTCCCTAATATACCCCAACGCCGTCAAGAACAGCCTTTGTTATGTTAGTAAGGTCCCGACTTTCCATTGGCTTTTGCATGACTTCAAACTCATACCCTTTATCAGCCGCGACTCTGAGTTGGTCTGTAAACTCTTCATGAAAAGCGGTTATAATGTAAATAGGTATCTTGTGGCCCAGGTCTCGAAGCCTGATCAGCGTTTCGACACCGTTTATTCCCGGCATCTTAAGGTCGAGGAGTATCAAGTCGTACTCAGTGCCGGATGCCATAGAGATGCCGGCCTCACCTGATTCGGCTGTATCAACTTTATACCCG
>SDBT01018094.1_pt1 | contig 11092 bp, 10 predicted proteins | sample 2277101 | NCBI WGS metagenome assembly SDBT01 (sample SAMN10404973, study PRJNA504765) | marine sediment metagenome | isolation source: marine sediment core GS10_PC15, 103 cmbsf | place: Arctic Ocean: Southern Knipovich Ridge | collected 2010 | reverse complement strand
CATTAAGTTTTTTTTCAGGAGTTCGTCAATCTTTTTGAGCAGTTCCTCTACATCCACTGGCTTGCACAGGAATAACTGTACAGGCATCCAATTCGGATCAATATCATCAGCAGAGAAATCCATTGGGAATTCCTGGTTAACGCCGGTAAGCAGGACAATGGGCAAATCCTTGATTGCCTCGGTCTCCCGTATCTTCCTCGCAAGGTCAAATCCTCCGGCAGGTCTTTCCGGAAACATAACGTCAAGAATGAGAAGGTCCGGTGTGTCTTCGACCAGACTTTTAATGGCGCCCTCCGTATCGTTTAAGGTATTCACTGTATGTCCTGCATCCTCCAGGAACACCGTCAGGTCCTCTCCAAGCTCAACATCGTCATCGATAATCATAATATACGGCATAGCTAAACCTCCTTTATTGTTTGTTTCCTGTTCTTTGGAATGCTTACTGTAAACACTGTACCCTTATTCTGCTCGCTCTCCACCTTTATTCTCAGATTGAAATTGTCTGCTATTTTCCCGACAATAGCAAGACCCAGCCCGGTGGAAAGCTTGTTAAACTGTGCCCCTTCCTTTGAACGGTAATACTCTTCAAAAATATGCGGCAGCGCTTCGGGGCTTATACCGATGCCTTGATCAGAAATCCGGACATGTCCTTCGTTTGTGTCTTCCTGGACAGTGATTAAGATCCGGCTGTTTTCATGTGAGTAGAAAACAGCATTCGCCACGATGTTGGAGAAGAGCATAATAAGCTGTTCTCGATTGCTCAGAACGGTTATCGGCGTGCACTCCAGATCAAGAGTAATCTGCCTGGCTTTCGCTTTTTCAACAAGGCCATCCAGCACTTCTCTTAGTATATCCCGCAGGTCAACAGAATCGATGCGCGTGGCGGCAGCCTTGATCGATTCCATGTCTCCAAGAATAAGGATATCTCTTATTCGTTCCGACAGGGTCTGGGCTCTGATTTGAATTCGATTGATTCTGTCTCTGACCGATTCAGGCGTTTCGTCCCAATACTTGAGTTTCAGAATCTGGATATTGCTCTCAATTCCTGAAAACGGCGCCTTGAGATCGTGAGTAGTGCGCAGCACCTGCTGCCGTTTCTCCTTGCTCATTTTGGTAAGTTGATCGTTCGCTTCTCGAAGCTGCCGATCTCTTTCTCCCAGCGCACGGGAAAGTGTCGAAACAAAGAACCAGACGACAAACCAGATCAGAATAGCGGATGCGGCGTAGATCATGGGGATGGTCGTATTTTGATAGTAGCTCAATGGTCTGGTAATCAGGATTCCTCCAGTGCCAAACCAGATGCCGGAAACATCAGCGGCCACGCAAAGGCTGTAAAGGGTAGCCGAGACAAGCGTAACCACAAAGCTTTGTATGGATGAGAAGAAGATACAAGCCAGTACGATATGAAAAAGATAAATAAAGGGAATATATGTATCGAAGCTGCCAACTATGTGAACCAGCACAGTCACTATTATCAGATCGGTGACAATTTGCAGCCAAAGATATACTCCCACCGCGAAGTGAGACGATTTATCAGACAGCTTATTGGCCATGTGCAGGAACAGAAGATTCGCTGCTGATAGGATTATGGCAAAAACATATGGCCAACGCACGGCCGGCACAAACCCCAGGTTCCGGATCAGGCCACTAGCAAGACAGGAGAACAGTCCCACACACACGAAAACGATAGCTATGATCCAGCGTATCTTAATAAACCAGCGAGCATTGTAAATGAGAACAACATCGCAGAAACTCTGCTGCGGCACATTGTTCTCGCCGGGATCAGAAGACAACGGATTTCTTACAAAAGTTTCCATGAAAAACCTGTATAATCTTGCCACTATCTATAACAGAATGACTGTGGACACCAACTATAGAGAAAAGAATAAGGCATCACGATTCCGGACGCAGGATCAGAAATAGTTCATTGCGATAGTTTTCTTGATCATAACAATATCCTTCTCCTCTATCCTAATGAGAGTTTCAAAGAGAGTTGCAGCTTCCGGACTGAGGGGCTGCTGGATGATTTCCTTGTAGAGGTGTATCAATTCCGCATCGTAGTTCGATGCGGCCTCAAGGAGATCATGACCATTGATATTTTCCGGATCCATCTTGTCAATCTTCAGCTTGAACTCTATGTCATACTTGAGTTTTATGCTGCGTATCAGGGCTATCTTGTCTTCGCTGAAATTTTCGAGGGCTTCCTGAAGATGGCGTCGATGCCTGCTCAGATGATAAGTAAGCAATCTTACACCTTCGTTGGTTCCGACATCACGAATTGCCGCGTAGTCTTCTTCAAGTTCCCGCTCAAAAGCTGCGGCCCTATCCAGCAGATCTCCAACACTTACAATAGCCATGGCCATACTCCTTCACTCTTTAAGGCAGCGTCTTTATTCCTGGTGTCTTGTGAAAGCCCAGAAGGCCACTGCACATTTTTTAGAACTTATCATAGAAAATCTTCTCCTCCCGAAGTCCCTTGCTCTTCAGAATTTCTATAACAGCTTCAATCATCGGAGGAGGACCACAAAGGAAAGCTTGGCGTTTGACATCATCAGCCAGGTGTTTATCCACAGACAGGTGTATGAAACCTGTATCCCCGTCCCATTCATCATCGGGACAGAGTGGATCAGAAAGAGCGTAGATGATCTTGAAGTTGGGATGTTTCTGGGCAAGCTCCTTGAATGCATCCAGGTAGAAGATGTCTTTCGTGGTTCGACAACCGAAAAAGAGATAGCAGGAACGGTCTGGCCATCGCCTGTAAATCGAATAAATAATGTTGGCCATGGGCGCCATGCCGCAGCCGCCTCCAACACATATGATCTCTTCTTCTGGATCTTCGGAAAGCCTGAACTCACCGTAAGGGCCCGTGAACGTGATGATGTCACCTTCCTCGACACTATGAAGATAAGTTGAGGCAATACCTCCTGGAACAAGCCTTACAACGAGTTGGACCTTATTCACCTCGTAATCCGCCGAACTTATTGAGTAGGCCCGGAAAACAGGACCATCCGGACTTGGCGCAAGGATCTGGACATACTGTCCCGATCTCTGTGAAATCTCTGTTGGATCCAGGAGCTCCATATTGATTTCCTTGATATCATGCGTCAGTTGCCTGGTAAGAGAAATACGGACCTTGTATTCCTTGACGTTGAGCAGCTCTTCAGGCAGACGGATCTCCATGTGTTCCTTGACCTTTACCTGGCAGGATAAGCGAACACCCGCGCGTATTTCCGTTCGGTCCAGGTATGGCGTTTCCGTGGGAAGAACAGGCCCTCCTCCGCTGACTACCGTAGCCTTACAGTAGCCGCAAGAGCCTTTCCCTCCACAGGCTGACGGTATGAAAAGCTTGTTGTCATAGAATGCAGAGAGCAGGGTGCAGCCGCCCTTCTGTTCGATTACGCTCTCACCGTCATTGATGGTGATTATGCATATTCCGTAATCTGCCAGATACTTCTCGGCGACAAGCAGAATTATCGAGAGTCCAGTAAAAACACCAACCGTAACTAAAATTGCTAGAAAATAAATTACCATAAACACCTTAAAACAGTCGGGATCTCGCCACGGCCATTTCCCGAAACCACTACATACTCATCATTCCTGCAAATCCCATGAAAATCATGGCAAGAACGCCTGTAATAAGCATTATTATCGCTGTACCCTTAAGTGGCACAGGAACATTCGAGTACTCCATCTTCTGCCGCAAGCCAGCCATCAGGACTATGGCCAGTGACCAGCCAAGGCCGCCACCGAGGCCGAAGACAATAGACTGAACAAGATTATACTCCCTGAGGATCATGAAGAGCGAGGCGCCGAGTATGGCGCAGTTAACTGTGATCAGGGGCAGAAAAATACCAAGTGCGTAGTAAAGTTTCGGGCTGAAACGCTCGACAAACATTTCTACAAACTGGACAAAACCCGCAATTACCGCGATGAAGATAATGAGGCTCAGAAACTCGAGATTAAAAGGCACCAGAAGATAATGATAAATAATATAATTTATGGCAGTTGTACAAACCAAGACAAAGGTAACGGCTGTACCCAGGCCTACAGCGGTATCGACACGGTTCGAACATACAAGGAACGAACACATTCCCAGGAAAAGGGACAGGAGAATGTTGTTTGTGAAAATCGAGGCTACGAATATTATCCAGATTGAAGTAGGATTCATTTCTCTTCCTCCGTTGGTTCCGATGGATTGATGGTGTTGATCGCCCAAATCAGAAAGCCTGCCGTAAAGAAAGCACCCGGTGCCAGTACAAACAGAAGATTCTCACAATACCACGTTTCAGACAGAACTGTATAACCAAGAACTGTCCCTGATCCTATCAACTCGCGGAAAAAAGCAATCATTACTAGCACTATAGAGTAACCTATCCCGTTGGCAATTCCGTCTAACATCGAAGCTATGGGCGGATTCTGCGTTGCAAACGCCTCTGCCCTTCCCATGACAATACAATTGGTGATGATAAGCCCTACATACGGACCCAGCTGTCTGGACATGTCCCAGTAAAAAGCTTTCAGGAATAAATCGAAGAAAATAACAAAAGTCGCAATTATAGCCACCTCGGCAATCATGCGAATCCGTCTGGGAATAAAAGAACGAAGAATTGATACCAGCAGGTTTGACATTGTAAGAACAAATACGAGCGCCCCACCCATGACAATCGCGCTCTCAACACGATTGGTGACGGCAAGACAGGAACATATGCCGAGAACCTGGCAAGTCACGGGATTCACCTTATATACGCCGTCCTGAACGATCTCCTTGCACTTGCCACCACAGAACCCTAACTTGCTTTCCATATTATGACTGTTATTACTCATTAGTATTTTGCTGCTCCCGTAATTCCTTTATCAATTTGTCCAGAATACTCTGAACGCGATCCGAGGTCATAGTTGCACCGGCAATACCGTCAACTGTATTTCTGTCCGCTTCCTGTCCGGCCTTGAGTATCCTGAATCCCGGCTCACCTTTGCTCGAAACAATCTGCTTTCCAATGAACTGATCCTGGAACCATTTGCTTCCAATCTCCCCTCCAAGTCCGGGAGTTTCTTCCTGCTTGTAGAAACGGATTCCGCGAATTGTCGTGAAATCGGGCTCAAACGCAATGACTCCGTCAATGCCCCCCCACAGACCGGGTCCTGAGAAAGGTACCGCTATGGCAACAGGAGTGGACGATTTTGAATTCTCAGGTAGATACTCATATATATCGTGTTCACCAAGGATCGTCTTGTTTATGTTCTTGTCAAATACTTCTATCAGTTGCTTCGAATCGGCGCCTTCCGGAACTGGAACTTCAAGAGCCTCAAGAAAGTTGCGAAGTTCCTCAGCTTTCTCATTGGATAATCGATAAGGAGATGTATAAAGACTGGCACCTGTCAGCAGCAGCGAACACGTGATAGCGAGCACGGATGAAAAAACGATGGTCTTGACGCTATCTTTCAAGAGCATACCTCCTTATCCTGAATCGTATTACGACCTCGTCAATCAGCGGAGCACTGATATTTCCAAGCAGGATTGCGAACGTTACACCCTCGACGTAGCCGGAGAAAGAACGTATCAGGAGCGTTACCATACCAATAAGAATTCCGTAAGCCCATTTCCCTGACCTCGTAACCGGCCCGGTAACAGGATCCGTCGCCATGAAGAACGCTCCGAAAAGCAGTCCGCCGGATAACATATTGAAAAGAACGGGATTAACCATGTCGGGAACAAAATGATGAAGAATCATATTTAGAACGGCAAAGGAACCAAGAATTCCAAAAACCGTTCGCCAGTTTGCAACACACGTTAAGAGAAGCAGCGATCCTCCAAGCAAAATTGCCAGCGCAGAAGTTTCTCCGACACTTCCCATTACGTTGCCGAGGAAAAGACTTGCTTCTGATACATATTCACCGCTCTTGGCCATCACAAGGGGAGTAGCTGTAGTAGTCGCATCAACAGACCCTATTGAGAACTTTGAGAACAGCCTTCCAAAAGTCCCAGTGGCCGGCTCCATCCATCCAGCAGTCATGACAGAAGGATATCCCAGCGCGAGAAAACACCGTCCCACTAATGCTGCATTGAAAAGGTTCCTTCCTGTGCCGCCAAATATTTCCTTACCAATGAGTACGCCGAATACGACACCTACCGCAACCATCCACAGGGGAATTGATGGAGGCAGGATCAGAGGAAAGATAAATCCAGTCACCAGGAAGCCCTCGCAAATTTCTTCCTTTCGCACTACCGCGAAAAGGACTTCAACGATTCCTCCCGCAATATATGAGACCATGATCATGAAAAACACTCTCCAGCCAAAAAAGTAAAGTGAAGCGAGAAAAGCCGGTATCAGGGCAATTATGACCGTGAACATATACCGCTTGATTTCAATGGCGTCTCTGCCAAAAGGTGCTTTCTCGGTTCTCATCGGAGTGAGAAAAAGCGCATTGTCAGCAGCATCAAACATGCAATGCATGCGTTCGAACTTGCCGCCCTTGCTGAACAGCGGGCGGATCTTGTCCAGTAAATTCGCTACGATCTTCATTCAAATGCCTCCTGCTGCGGATCGACCTTGTCATTCTCCTCCAAAGCCTTCTTAGCCTCCAGCCTCTCCAACCGAAGCTGCTCTCTTGCCTGCGCAAACTGTTCCCGAAGCTCTATCTTCGAAACACAAACATAAGAACAGAGATTGCAGTCCACACACAGGTCCAAACCGAGGTGTTCGGCATCATCCAGCGAATCACCGTAAAGATACCTGTGAAGCATCTGCGGAATCAAACCTGCAGGACACACTTTTTCACACATGCCGCAAGCTATGCATGGTCGCCTTTCTCCCCTGAGAAGAGAGGAAACGTTCTTGTCAGGCTGTCTCAGGAAATTAGACGCGTAACAGGGTATTATCGAATTCTTGCCGAACCCGGGATGAAGAAAACTGAGAAACTCTCGTTTTTCAGGTTCGAGAAGGAAAAAGAATGCATCATCATCGTACTGAACTGCTTCCGCATCGTGATCTATTGGAACTCCTTTCATGAGTCCGCCGCGGAGTATGTTCACCTCTCCGGTTATACCACCCCTATCAACCAAGGCTGTTAGGGGGGTTCCTATCCTGAGGTTGACGTGCTTTGGATGGGCATGTCCCGGTCCACCGAGAGCCACCACACGCTGATGAAGGGGGAATCCCTGTGACAAGCATGTTCCGACCGCTTCAACGCCCTGTACATCAATTACCCATATGGTGTCCTCTTTCTTGATTGACGAATCGCTCCTCCGCAGTGCTCTGGTCAACGCGAGGGGATTCTCTACTGGGTACAGCAGAGGAACGGTGTAAAAATGTACCCATGCATGACCAGCAAGATCAACGTACATTGTGTGCGCAATAGGATCTCGCTGCGCTGTAAGGATTATTTCTATGCTTCCATAATCCTGGAGAAAGCGAGGAAGAAATCTTATACCCTTTACAATTCTATCCCAACTCCGATGCAGAATCACCTTTCCCCTGGCCCGGAAAGGTTCTGCAGCAACGCAGTTAACTATAATAGCCCTGGGTTTCTCCTCATCTTCAAGCGAAGGCATACCCCCGGTTTTCGAACTCCAGAAAAATGGCCATATCCCACCTTTAGTAAGAGAGTCTCGCATTACATCAAGCGTTATGTCCTGGGGACGATAGTGTTGGTAGAGATCGCAGGTCTTGTCGGCATTGGTTACCGTCAGAACGATCCTTCCTCTTCCTGAACCTGAATCGAGAGAGACTGTTCCCGAAGCCGGGGCGGGCAACCCAAGCTTACCTCCGGGTACCGAGGCCTCGGCTATAGGATCACCAAACTTGACTTGTTGACCGTCATTGACAACAGGACTATAATCAATCCCTCCCCGATTGAGATCGATGAAAAGTTTACTCGGCAAGTCAATCTTCTCAACGATGCTGGAAGGCCTTCCTGTCAGATCGGGGAGATAACCACCGCGTATTTTCAGTCTCATCCCTTTATATAATATCGATTTCATATCTAACCAAACTCAGATTAATCTGGAACGAAAGACAATCCAGTATTACGTTACTTGAACCAAACCGACAAAATTAAACCTATAGGAAAAGTAGGTTAACACAAAATCACGGGTATCGTCAAGAGTTTTATTTTTAAATATGGCAAGAAAACCAAAGATTGAGACTGGGGGCTCTTGTCAATGACTGATGCGGCAGCCTAAGAACCGAATAAGGATAAACACTTAAAAAATAGAGTCGCAAGTGTTGTTCTCACGGTTCTATGATAAAAAGTTGAGTTTTTGTATTAGGTCACTCTTCGGTGATGTGGACTTTTATCCTTCGGCTCTTGACGGATCTAAAAATCTGGCCTTTCGTATGAATTTGCAGGAAAACTGCCTGTATCTGCCCATATCCGAGATCCTCTTAATTCAAAAGAATACGTTGATATAAAAATCTGATGTCCAATCCGATTGTCACTTCTTAGCTCGAGAATACGGCTCTAATATTGCTGCCCATCCGCCTCCCGGTGCCAGTTTGATCTTCATCTTGTCGTCGGAGACGATTTTGGCTGTGACTTTTTTGTAATCATTGCCGTTTCGATCTGCGTTTATTCCATCCTTATAAATTGCTATGCGGTATCGCCTCCGATCGAGAAACGATAAATCAATCGTCAATTCTCTTTGAGTCCAGTCGGTCATCGCTCCGATATACCAGTTGTCTCCGCTCTTGCGAGCGACCATCACATAGTCACCGACCTTGGCATCGAGCACCTTTGTCTGTTCCCACACCGCTGGCACCTTGGCAAGAAACTCCATGCACTCCTCCTCCTTTAGGTAGTTCGACGGGCTGTCAGCCAACATCTGTAGCGGACTTTCATAAACCACATACATCGCCAACTGGTGACAGCGTGTCCCCATGCTCATCGGCCGGTTTCGCACGGATCGAAAATTATCCTTCTGGGCGTTGACCATCGCGCCTGGCGTATAATCCATTGGTCCGGCAACCATGCGGATAAACGGAATCGTCACATTGTGTTCCGGACTGGCGTTATTGCTCCATTTGCTGTGTTCAAGACCGAGTACGCCTTCCCTGGTCATAACATTAGGATACGTCCGCCGCAAACCGGACGGTTTATACGAACCATGAAAATTGACCAGCATATGTCGTTTGGCAGCTTCCTTCGCGACCCTGTAGTAAAAATCGACCATCACCTGATCGTCCCTCATCATAAAGTCAACCTTCAGTCCTTTTGCCCCCCATCGTTCGAATTGATCCATCGCTACGATCATTTGATCGTCGAGCGGTTTCCAGCTTACCCAGAGAATTATCCCGACATCTTTGCTCTTTGCATATCGGAAAAGTTCTTCCATATCAATCTCTGGAATTACTTTCGTCAGATCGCTCTGGTTGTTCGACTCGTACCATCCTTCGTCCAGAATAATATATTCGATGCCATATTTCGCAGCAAAATCGATATAGTATTTGTACGTTTGCGTATTGATCCCAGCCTTGAAATCAACGCCATAAATATTGAGCGCGTTCCACCAGTCCCATGATACTTTGCCCGGCTTGATCCAGGAAGTGTCCTTGATCCGCGACGGAGAAGACAGTTTATAAACCATCTGGCTCAAAAGCAGATCGCTGTCATTCTCGGCAACGATTAGTACCCGCCACGGATAGTTTCGCCTGCCGTTGCTTTTCGCGATATATTCGGCACGTTTCGGTACCGTGATTTTCCACGGTTCCCAAACCTTTATTGCCAGTGGGTATTTCTCAGATTTACCATGCAGACTCTGATTACCGCTACCCCATAGAAAGATACCCGGATAATTTTCAAGATCGACTTCGGTGATCAGTATTTTCGGCCCCTCATTTGGATCCACCAGTGCGGGCAGCGAACAACACATCTTATCCGAGATCGTGTTGAGCTTGATATGTTGATACAGTCGTTCGCTATGTGTGCGATATTTACTTTCTTGTGGAAAATAGATCGAATAATTTTCCGCAAAATTATAGGTTATTTCCTCGCTCATCACCTCAATCTGCTTATCGATATGCGTCACAAACCGGTACGCGATCCCATCGTTATATACTCTGAATTTCAGCCCATATTGCCCCTCGAATTCGAGGGACATCTCATTGAACCGGTCGGGGATAACCCTGCTCTTAACCCACACATCTGGAAGCAGAACCCTGCTTATGCTTCTTTGTGTTTCCTTAAGAACCTTCGGATCGGCGCCGAGGACAATATCGTCTCGCAAAGTCAAAGATATTCCCGATGGTTCGAGTAGCGGCTTGGATTTATAACTAACCGAGTAATAAATCTTTTCCTTTATCTCGACTTTCACTTGTAGATTTTCATCCGGCGAGCTAACCTCATATTCCTCGCCGAATGACACACCGACCGACAAAAAACAAAACAAGAACAACACTACCGCAAATTTATACTTGATCATTACTTCGCTTCTCCAATAGGAATAGCTTTTGTACTTTTTTGGCAAAAGTGAGACAAATGTGGCTTTGATTCAGGAGACGATTTCAGTCCCTTTTTCAATGATTTTACAATTAATTCTTTTTCTTTCAAGAATATAACTGTGAGGCAATATCCCACGCTGCGGCTTCAGAACCAGTCACTTTAAAAGCATACGTCCACAAACGCTCCTGCCATTTGCCCACAAGATCACTAAATGCCTTACTATCACCCTGTTGGCACTTTATGACCAGCAGTTCATTATGTAGTTGTTCCTGTCGATTCTGCATGTTCTTCTATACAAAAGTCGTATGGGCAGCGAATTTCGTTCCATCTTTTTCAAGACAATCATTAATAAACAGCAATCAATATAGCTTCAATAGTGATAGGGAGACCAGAGGGGAAAATATTAGTAGCGTGAAACGAATTGACATAATTGCTCCTTTCTCCAAAGCTCTTGGACAGGTGTTTCTTCTAACTTCTCCCAATTATACACGAACACCAAAAAATTATGTTATAAAAATAATGGGCGGAAAAATGAGACTGTAGCGTAAAAACCGGGATATTTTAATGATATAAAACTACTTTAGTCGATATATCTTCCAGAAAAAAACTAAGAACTATCCTTTTTCTGGGAGAAATGATCATGGATGGACCCGGC
>SDBT01018093.1_pt1 | contig 11092 bp, 9 predicted proteins | sample 2277101 | NCBI WGS metagenome assembly SDBT01 (sample SAMN10404973, study PRJNA504765) | marine sediment metagenome | isolation source: marine sediment core GS10_PC15, 103 cmbsf | place: Arctic Ocean: Southern Knipovich Ridge | collected 2010 | reverse complement strand
GCTAGAAATTGTGAATCTGATTTGAAAGAACAAGAAGCAGAGATTAAAGCTCAAGAATTAAAACTAGAGGCTACGCCAGAGAATTTTACAGATTTAGTTAAACAATATTCTACTGAACCAGGGGCTAGCGAGTCAGGTGGCGATTTAGGCTGGTTTGGTTCGGGCCAAATGATTCGAAAATTTGAAGAAACAGCTTTTGCTTTAGAAAAAGGTACTATTTCTGATCCTGTTAAGACTGATTTTGGTTATCATTTAATTTATAAACATGATGAACAGTCTGTTACTGAATATGCGGTTAGTAGAATTTTAGCAAAGAAAAGAAAAGAGTCAGATATTTTGCCTCCGGCTGATGAATGGAAATTGTCAGGTTTAACAGGTTCTAATTTAAAAAGGGCTAGAGTAGAATTTGATCCTAATACAAACGAGCCGCAAGTTGCTTTGGAATTTGATAGTGAAGGAAAGGATTTATTTGCTGAAATTACTGCTAGAAATATTGGCAGACCCGTGGGCATTTTTCTTGATGGTTCACCTATTAGCATTCCTACAGTTAATGAGGCAATTACCGCCGGCACAGCAATAATTACTGGTGATTTTGATATTAAAGAAGCTAAAATTTTAGCTCAGCGTTTGAATGCTGGTGCCTTGCCAGTACCCATCTATTTAATTAGTCAACAAACTGTAGGAGCTACTCTGGGAGCTGACTCTGTACAGAGGAGTTTGACAGCGGGTTTGATAGGTTTAATTTTGGTGGCTTTGTTCATGATTATTTATTACCGTTTACCTGGTTTATTAGCAGTTATCTCTTTATCTATCTATGGAATATTAATTTTAGCTTTATTTAAATTAATTCCAATTACTTTAACTTTGTCTGGTATTGCTGGTTTTATTTTATCCATTGGTCTGGCGGTTGATGCTAATGTTTTGATTTTTGAAAGGTTAAAAGAGGAATTACGTTTTGGAAAAGGCTTAAGGTCAGCAGTTGAAGAAGGTTATAAAAGAGCATGGCCTTCAATCAGGGATGGTAATATTTCAACACTTTTAACTTGTTTTATTTTGGGTTGGTTTGGTACTAGCATGATTAAAGGTTTTGCTATTACCTTAGGTATTGGTATTTTGGTCAGTATGTTTACAGCTTTAGTAATTACAAGGTTATTTTTGCGACTGCTCTCACCTTGGTTTAAAAAGACATGGCTTTTCGGAGTCAAAACTAAAAAAACTGTATGAAAATAATTCAAAAAAGAAAAATTTGGTTTACGTTATCAGGTGTATTAATAGTTTTAAGTATACTGAGTTTTATATTTTTAGGTTTAAAGCCAGCTATTGATTTTGTTGGTGGAAGTTTATTAGAAGTTCAATATTTAAACGAAAGACCGAGCAGCCAAGAAATAAAGGATAGGTTAGTTGATTTAAACTTAGGAAGTCTAAATATCCAGCCGTCTGGTGAGAAAAATTTAATTTTAAGATTTAAACAAGTTGATGAGCAAACACATCAAAATATTTTAGAAAAATTGGGTGCAAAAAAGGAAAAGTCACCAGTTACAATAGAAGCCGAGGGAGGCACGCAAGTTAAATCTGTTGACCTAAGCATAGCAGGTGAAGAAGAATTATCTGCAGTTGAATTAAGATTTGAATCTATTGGTCCGGCCATTGGAAAAGAAATGCAGAAAAAAGCAGTTTATTCTATTATTATAGTTTTAATAGCCATTATCCTTTATATTGCTTGGGCCTTTAGGAAAGTTTCAAAACCTGTGGCTTCTTGGAAATATGGCATAATTGCTATTATTGCCCTTTGTCATGATATTATAATTGTTATGGGTGTTTTTTCAGTATTAAGTTATTTTCTGAATATAGAAATTGGTTTGCCTTTTGTGGCAGCGCTGCTGACAATTCTAGGTTATTCAGTTAATGACAGCATTGTGGTCTTCGACCGTATCAGAGAAAACCTTTTTCGTTTTCAAGCAAGTAGTTTTGAAGAGACTATTAATAATAGTGTAAATCAAACAATTACCCGTTCAATAAATACTTCTTTAACTACTTTGTTAGTTTTGTTAGCTATTTTCTTTTTTGGTGGAGTAACTATAAAATATTTTGTTTTAGCCCTAGCTATTGGTGTGGCTTCTGGTACATATTCTTCAATTTTCTTGGCTAGCCCGTTGCTGGTTGTTTGGGAAAGGTTATTTAAAAGATAAAATAAGTTAAACTTTGACATAAAAGGAGGGTAGGGGAATGATGATCTTAGGAATAGTGCTGATTGTTATAGCTCTTTTGTTTGCCGCCGCTCTATATCTTGGTCAGCCGCTGTTTAACCAGTGGTTGGTATCTGTTTTTGCCGGAACATCAGAGAGTCCACACAAAATAATGGTAATGATGGGTTCTATTCCTACTCTCATATTAATTGCCGGAATAGTTCTATTAATCATATCGATCATATAGAACATGCGCGCTTCGTCATGCACGAGGCGTTTTTTAATTTTCTACATTAAACTCTTGACTCAAGAATTATTATGTAGTATTATCATAAATACTTGACAAGGTTTGTTTTAACTGGTAAGGTTTAATATGCTTGACAAGGTTGATGTTTTATTGATAAGATATAAAAAGACTTGACAAGATTTTGTTTTAATGATATACTTATCTAAAGTATAAAAAGGGTATAAACAATACCTTAAATAAGCCAAAATAATTTGGCATTTTGATTAAATATTTAATTAAATAAATGATAAAAGATACTTATGAATAAGGAAAAACAACTCAAAATTTTAACTAAAGACTTCAGTCCATTGGAGATTAACCCTGTGAACTTGGTTTATAATTTATTCCAAACTCTTAATGAAAGAGAAAAGGATGTGCTTTTACGTCGTTTTGGTTTAGTTTCTGATAAGAAACAGACATTAGAGGAGATTGGAAAAGGTTATAAAATAACTCGAGAAAGGGTTAGACAAATTGAAAATGATAGTATTAGAAAATTAAGAGCTCTAAGTACTGATAAAGTTAAAGAATTAGAGTCTTTAATTACTCGACTTTTACAAAGATATAATGGTATAATGGAAGAGGAACACCTTTTGGATACTCTTTTAGATTTTTTAACATTCCGAGAAGATCAAAAAGATTTATCTAAAAGATCTTTGAATTTTATGATTTCTCGATTAATTGATTCTGTTGACAGAGTTAAGTCAGATGACGAGTTACATGATATTCTTACTGTTAAGCCATCTTCTTTAGAGTCTGTTCAGGCCCTATTAAATGAATTAGTAGAGAATTTAGCTAATAAAAATAAGCCATTAGATACAAAAGAATTATTCTCTTTAATAAGGGAAAAAGATCTATATAAACTTGATACTCGCGAAGGTGCAGAATTAGATGACTTAATCTTTGCTCATCTAAATCTTAGTAAAAGAGTAAAGCAAAATATTTTAGGTCAATGGGGTTTAACTGATTGGACAGTCATAAAACCTAAGAGAATAAATAATAAGGTTTACTTAATAATGAAAAAGGTTGGTAAACCTCTGCATTTTAATGAAATTGCTGAATTAATTACTCAGGCTAAATTTGATAAAAAAGTGGCTTGCCCAGCTACAGTCCATAATGAATTAATTTTGGATAATAAATTTGTTTTAGTTGGTCGAGGTATTTATGCTCTTAAAGAATGGGGCTATAAATCTGGTACTGTAGGTGAAATTATTGAAAATATTTTAAAGAAAACAGGACCTTTAAGTAAAGAAGAAATTATAGAAAAGGTTTTAGGCCAACGTCTAGTTAAAAAACCAACAATATATTTAGCTCTAATGGATAAAAATAAGTTTGAGAGATCTTCTTCTGGTGAATATAAGTTGGTTGCCTAATCTCCAGACTAAAACAAAAATAAAAAATCTGTTTAGTCATGAATATTGTTATTGATTTTAATTATTTATTAGAGACAGCTTTCAGAAATCCACTCAGCGCTTTCTGGTTTTTCTTCAAATACGGCGGGTGGATTATTTTTTTATTTATAATTCTTTGGGGTCTTGGGAGGGCGTGGATGATTTGGCGACAAAGCAAATACGCCCAGGGTCTAAGCTATATTTTATTAGCTATTGATGTGCCTAAAGATTCTGAACAGACACCAAAAGCAGTTGAGCATATATTTAGTCAATTAGCCGGCGCTCGAATGGGGGCTAATTTAATTGAAAAATATTGGGAAGGTAAACATCAAAAAAGTTTTAGTTTGGAAATAGCAAGTATTAATGGCTATGTTCAATTTTTTATTAGAGCAGAGGTAAAATTCCGTGATTTAGTGGAAGCAGCTATTTATGCTCAATACCCAGATGCTGAAATAACAGAAGTAGCTGATTTTACTGATGCTGTGCCCGCTAAATATCCTAACGACACTCATGAATTGTGGGGCACTGAATACATTTTAGCTAAAGAAAACGCTTACCCAATTAGAACCTATCCTTCTTTTGAACATCCTTTAAGTCAGCTATTTACAGATCCCATGGCTGCTTTGTTAGAAATTTTAAGTAAATTAAAAACAGGTGAACAAGTTTGGATACAGATTATTATTACTCCTATTAGAAGTAATTGGAGAGAAAAAGGAGTTAAATTATATAAAGAGTTAATTGGTGCCAAAGAAAAAACTAAAAAAACAATCTTAGATAGAATGCTTAATATACCTTTAGATCTTTTAGAGAGGACAGGGGATGTTCTTTTAACAGCCGGTAGCACGGGCGTTTCTGAGGTAAAAGTGGAAGAAAAAAAACCCGAGCTTTTGTCGCAGATGCAATATTTATCTCCGGGTGAAAAAAACGTGGTTGAGGCTATACAGGACAAGATTTCTAAAATCGGTTTTAAAACTAAGATGCGCGTAATATATGTGGGTACTAAGGAGGTTTTTAACAAGGCTCGTGGCGTAGCGCCAGTAGCGGGAGCAATAAAGCAGTTTAATACTTTAGATCTTAATGCCTTCAAGTCAGATAAAAAAGTTAGAACTAAAGTTAAATATTTTTTTAAAGAAAGAAGAGAAAATGCCAGAAAAAATAAAATAATTGAGAATTATAAAGAGCGAAGAGGGTCTGGAGCTACACCTGCTGGATCTACGCCCTTTATTTTAAATATTGAGGAGCTGGCTACTATTTATCATTTTCCTACTATAGTAGTTAAAGCACCATTAGTTAAGAAAGCAGAGAGTAAAAAGGCTGCTCCACCAACAACTTTGCCCCTAGCGGAGACAGAAGAAGTGCCGACTCTTAAGGCTATAGAAGAAGCAAAAAAACCTAAACCGCCAATCAATTTACCATTTGAAGAATAAAAAATATGGCCGAAAACAAAAATCAAAATGAAATAACAGTTTTTGCTGAGACTAATTTTCGCAACCAGCGCCGCAAGTTTGGTATTAAAACCGATGATCGTAGGCGGCATCTTTATTTGATTGGGAAAACTGGTATGGGTAAATCTGTTGCTTTAGAAAACATGATTTATTCAGATATCGTAGCTGGTCATGGTGTAGCAGTAGTAGATCCTCATGGTGATTTGGTTGATAAAGTAATTGATTTTATTCCCTCAAATAGGATTAATGATGTTATTTATTTCAACCCAGCTGATCTGGAGTTTCCAATAGCTTTTAATGTTTTTGAAAAAGTTGACCCTGCCTATAGTCATCTCGTCGCTTCAGGTTTACTTGGAGTGTTTAAAAAGATCTGGGCTGACTCCTGGGGTCCTCGTTTAGAATATGTACTTAGAAATGCTATTTTAGCTTTAATGGATTACCCAGATAGTACACTTTTGGGAATTATGAGGATGTTGGTTGATAAAACTTATCGTAAAAAAGTAATTGCTAAAATAACAGATCCTGTAGTTAAATCTTTTTGGGTAGATGAGTATTCAAAATATCCTGATCGTTTTCAGGCAGAAGCTATTGCGCCAATTCAAAATAAGGTTGGTCAGTTTTTGTCTAGCTTTGTTATCCGTAATGTAGTCGGTCAAGTCAAATCAAGGCTTAATATGAGAGAGATAATGGATAACAAAAAGATTTTATTACTTAATTTGTCTAAAGGTAGAATTGGAGAAGATAACTCCGCTCTTTTAGGCGCTATGATGATTACCAAAATTCAGCTAGCTGCTATGAGTAGAGTAGATGTTCCCGAGGAAGAAAGAGAAGATTTTTATCTTTATGTTGATGAGTTTCAGAATTTTTCTACAGAGAGTTTTGCCAATATTTTGTCTGAAGCCAGAAAATATAGATTAAATCTAATAATTGCCCATCAATATATAGAACAACTGGATGAAACGGTCCAGGCAGCTGTTTTTGGAAATGTGGGAACAATTGTTTGTTTTCGAGTCGGCGCAGCTGATGCCGAAGAATTAGTTAAAGAATTTACACCGCGTTTTATTGAAGAAGATTTGGTTAATCTGCCCAAATATAATATTTATTTAAAATTAATGATTGATGGTGTTGCCTCAGACCCCTTTTCAGCTACGACTTTACCGCCTTCAACTGTAGATACTGGTAATAAGGAAAAAATAATAAATATATCACGCGAACGTTATGCTAGTCCACGGGCCCAAGTTGAAGAGAAAATTATTCGTTGGAGCGGGGTTATGGAAGAAGAAAGTGAGGTTAAAGAAAAAAGGGAAGAAAGAATTAGAGAAGTTCCTAAAAAAGAGGAACGTGTAGTTAGAAGAGAAACAGAAAGGATAAAACCAGAAAGAAAGAAGGAAGGCATTAGACATGAAGCTAAATGTACAGCTTGCGGTAAAGATACAGTTTTAAATTTTATACCTGATCCCACTCGACCTATTTATTGTGAAGGATGTTTAAAAAAACATCGTAAGGGTGAGTTGAAAGTTGAAAAAGTAAGAGAAGTTCCAAAGAAAAAAGAAGAAAAACCAATTGAGGCTATTTCTTTAGAAGAAGCTGTAAAAAAAGAGCCAGTTTCTTTTACTAAGAAAAAAACTGATAATAGAAAAGAGGAACCCTCTCACGCCAAGGCTTCGGAGGGCAAGGAAGAGGAAAAATCAACGGAAGAGATTAAAAATAAAGAATCACAAGGCGTAAAGCCAGGTGAAATTATAAAGATTGAATAATTATTTGAATAATAAAAATAAAACCGCAAAGAATTGCGGTTTTAAAATTTATGTCTAATATTCGTTTACAAAAATTTTTAGCAGATGCTGGAATAGCTTCAAGGCGAAAATCTGAAGCGTATATTAAAGCTGGTTCAGTTAAAGTTAATGGCAAGACTATTAGAGAAATGGGTTTTAAAATTGATCCCCAAAATGATATTGTTAGTTTTAAAGGCAGGGAGGTTAAAGGCAAAACCGAGTTTGTTTATATTGTTTTAAATAAACCAGTTGGCTATGTTTGTACTACTAGAGGGTTTAAAGAAGAAAAAAATATTTTACGTTTAGTAAAAGTAAAAGAAAGAATATATCCAGTTGGTCGTTTAGACAAAGACTCTTCAGGGCTTATAATTTTAACTAATGATGGCGATTTTGCTTTAAAACTTACTCATCCAAGATATGAAAAAGAAAAAGAATACAAAGTTAGGGTAAGTAAGGAAATATATAATGAAGGTTTAAAAAAATTGAGCCAAGGAGTTAAAATAGAAGAAGGTAAGACTTTACCAGCTGAAGTTGAAAGAGTAACTAAAAATGAATTTCAAATAATTTTAAAAGAAGGCAAAAAAAGGCAAATTAAAAGAATGTGTCAGGCTTTAGATTATCATGTTTTAGATTTAAAAAGAATTAGGATAGGAAGCTTAAAATTAGGTGATTTAGGGGTAGGTAAGTGGAGGTATTTAACCAAAGAAGAAGTTAGTGATTTAAAAAGATAAACCGGGGTAAACCCGGTTTTTAAAACTGTTGACAAATAAATTATAGTTGTTAATATAATAAAACTGTTCTTTCATAAGTCTATGCGGCAGGCGGGAGAGAATTCCAAAGAGGATAGTAGCCCACAAAACAGTCCAAGGAGGTGAAAAATGATTTATAAAACCTGTTGCATCTGTGGCAAAACAGCAGAAGAAGCTGAAACTGCAGGTACTGAATTAGTAAAATGTGCTGCATCAGGTTTTTGCGAGCATCCTGATCATTGGTTTTGCCTAGAACATTCAAACGAGACAGTTGGTGCGAATTTTGATCCTGTGTGCAGTCATCAATGTTGGCTTGATTGGGATGACTAATCCTGATTCTCTTGCGCGGACAATGTTCGTGCGCTGGTCGCTTGGCTCCACCGTAGATTTTCCAACCACGTTCCCCGGCGTGGTATAGGATGGATTTGCGGTCTGCGCCGGCGATTGGTGTTACCCATGCAGAAGATCGCTCCCCGCGTCTTCTGCATGGGTTTTTTATTTACCCTTTTTATGTTAAAATAAAGCCATGAAAATAAAATTTTGTGGAGCAACAAAAACAGTAACTGGATCTAGACATTTGGTTACTGTAAAGGGTAAGAATATTTTACTGGATTGTGGTTTATATCAAGGTAATAGACTGGATGCACGCCGAACTAACGAGCGTTTTTTATTTGATCCAAAAGAGGTTGATTGTGTACTTTTATCACACGCTCATATTGACCATTCGGGTAATTTACCAAATTTAGTTAAGCAAGGGTTTAAAGGTAAAATTTTTACTCATTACGCTACAAAAGATATTTGTGAAGTTTTGTTAAAAGATGCAGCTGCAATACAAAAACAAGATGCAGATTATTGGAAAAGACATTTAAAGGTCAAAGTCAAACCTTTGTATGGTCAAAAAGATGTTGATAAGACTATAAAACTTTTTCAGGGGTTGAATTATAATGAGGAAGTTGAAATTTTTCCAGGCATAAAGGTTAAATATATTGATGCTGGCCATGTTTTAGGATCAGCTTTAGTTATTTTAAAAGTTAAGGAAAACAAGAAAGAACAAACACTTTGCTTTACAGGTGATTTAGGCAGAAAGGGTTTGCCAATTTTACAAGATCCTCAGCAAGTTAAAGAAGCTGATTTTTTAATTACTGAAAGTACTTATGCTAGCCATATTCATGATTCTTTTACAACCATTACTAAAGATCTAGAATTAATTATTAATGATGTTTATAAAAGGGGCGGCAGAATAATGATTCCTTCTTTTTCCTTAGAGAGAACTCAAGAAATTACTTATGTGTTGCATCAGCTGTATGATAAAAAATTGATTCCTCAAATGCCGGTTTTTATTGACAGCCCTTTATCAACTAAAGTTTCCCGAGTTTTTCAAATGCATCCAGAATGTTATGACAAAGAAACTTATGAAGATTTTTTAGCTAACCGTAAAAATCCATTCAATTTTTATAATCTAAAATATATTACTGACAAAGAAGATTCTAAAAAGCTGAATAATATAAGAAAACCATGTATTATAATTGCAGGCTCAGGTATGTGCGAAGCAGGTCGAATTGTTCATCATTTAAAGTATGGTTTAGGCAACAAACAAAATATAGTTTTAGTTATTGGCTATATGGCTAAGGGAACATTAGGAAGAAAGTTGGTGGAAGGCGAAAAAAGAGTTAAAATATTAGGTAAAGATGTAAAAGTTAATGCTCAGATTGAAATAGTTAATGCCTTTTCTGCCCATGCTGATAAATTAGAACTTTTAGATTACATTAAAAATATCAAAGGGCTTGTGAACACTTTTCTTGTTCACGGAGAAGAAAGAGAGTGTTTAGCTTTAAAGGAAAATTTAGAAAAGGAAAATTTAGGCGGTGAGGTCAATATTCCAAACTATGGAGATGAGTTTAATATTTAAATATTAATTAAAAATATGGAAATTTTTACACAAAATCAATTTATTCAAACTTGGCTTATTGAAAATAAATATGTCCAGGCCGTCTTAATTATTCTTGCCTTTCTAGTGATAGGAAAAATTATTACTTTTATTGCTGGGAGATTTTTAAAGAAAATAGCTAAAAAAACTAAAACTAAACTAGATGATTTGATTATAGAAAGGATAAAGCCCCCCTTTTCTTATGTAATGCTCTTTGTCGGTTTAAAGTTTGCTTTAAGGCCATTGGGTTTTGAACAGGCTTGGTTTGGTCATTTGGTAGATTCTATAGTTATTATTGCTGTAATGCATATTGTAGCAACCCTTGTAGATATTTTACTTGAGGTTTGGGCAACTGAGTTTGCAGCGAAGACTGAATCCCAGCTTGATGATACTCTAATGCCTTTGGTAAGAAAATTTATAAAAGCTATAGTTTGGATAATTGCCGGCATATGGATATTAAAAGAATGGGGAGTAGATATCGGGCCATTTTTAGCTAGTTTGGGAATTGCTGGATTTGTTATAGGTTTTGCGTTACAAGATTCGTTAAAAAGTATTTTCGCAGGTTTGTCATTAGTTTTAGATAAAGCATATAAAGTGGGAGACAGAATAAAAGTTGATGGTGAGATAGGTGAAGTAATTGATATTGGCATAAGAAGTACTAAGATTAAGACATTTAGTAACGAATTAATTACAATCCCAAACAGTAAATTAGCAGATTCAAATATTCAGAATTTTGTTAAGCCAGATTTATCTGCCAGGGCTGTTGTTGATTTTGGTGTTGAATACGGTTCAGATGTGGAAAAAGTTAAAGAGGTGATACTTGGAGTAATAAATGAGATGGAAGATGTTATTTTAGACGATCCAGAGCCTGCTGTAGTTTTTTATGAAATGGGTGATTCGGCTCTAAAATTTCAAGCTAAATTTTGGGTGCCTGATTATACTACTGTTTACAATAAACAGCTTGAAGCCATAGAAAAGATTTATAATGCTCTAAACAAAGCAGGAATTGGCATACCTTTCCCAACCACTACTGTTTATTTAAAGAAAGAGGAATAACTCCCCGTCTCACGAGATAAAAGTTGATTAAAAAACACCTTCGTTGTTCACTACGAAGGTGTTGATGTTTAGCGACGCTACTATCGACGAAACTACAGCTCCTTACCCACCATTTGAGCTTGTTTTTCGCTGATCAAGATGTTTTTTTATCACGAATGAAGCGGCGACGGATGCAATAGTGAACACCAGCAGCAAGCCGAAAGCCAGCACTGACCACCCGGTGAACAGCATCAGTAATGCAAACACAATCGGAAAAAACACAAACACGCCGAACATATAC
>SDBT01018092.1_pt1 | contig 11092 bp, 10 predicted proteins | sample 2277101 | NCBI WGS metagenome assembly SDBT01 (sample SAMN10404973, study PRJNA504765) | marine sediment metagenome | isolation source: marine sediment core GS10_PC15, 103 cmbsf | place: Arctic Ocean: Southern Knipovich Ridge | collected 2010 | reverse complement strand
ACAACTGTGACAAAATTCCATTGCAACTGATACAATTTCATCAGAAACATCCGGTTTTTTCGCGTTCAATTGCAAAGAAAAGGTTGCATCGGGTGTCACTTTTATTGTCAACCAATTTGATGGCGTTGGACAGTTTCGAACGAGCAAACAATCAACTTGTTTAAATTTTATATGAATAACGGTCTCTTTTTTATCCAAGCATTTGCCGGTCTTTAAATAAAACGGCACACCAGACCAGCGATGGTTATCAACCGTAAGATACAGCACCGCAAACGTATCCGTTTTTGAATCGGGTTTTACATCTTTTTCTTTGGTATAACCGTGATATTGTCCCAACATGCCGTCAACCACTGCCACATGTTCAAGTACCTTTGCCCGTTCTTTTCGAATAAAATCGCCCGTTAATTTTTCTGGTGGCTCCATTGCAATCAATGCAAGCAACTCGAGCATATGATTTTGCACCACGTCACGCAACGCGCCATATGCATCATAATACGCCCCGCGCCCCTCCATACAGACTTGCTCGCCTAAAACAATCTGTACATGATCGATATAACGATTATTCCAGAGCGGCTCAAACACACTGTTAGTAAAACGAATCAAAGATATGTTACTGACAATTTCTTTGGTTAAAAAATGGTCGATGCGATAAATTTGGTCTTCATTTAACCACTTGGCAATACACGCATTTACTTCATGTGCGGAGGCAAGATCATGGCCAAACGGTTTTTCATAAACAATGCGATGCCAGGTTGATGCATCCTCAGCCAATTTTTGCGCCAGACCAGACTGCGCTGAATGATGCGTGATCGGACAAAAGTGATGTGCTGCTGCTGCGAGATAAAAAAGACGGTTACCTGAAAGATTATATTCTTTTTCTAATTGCTCAACACGTTCACACAATGCAACATAATCTTCTTTATATAAAAAATTAAGCTTCTGATAGTAGGTACGTTTTACCAGCTCTTGCCACACATCCTCGTCAACGTTATCGACAAATTGTCGCGTATCAGTCAAAATTTCTTCAGCCGTTGTATCATCAATCGCTGCACCGATGATCACAAAATTTTTCAATTTTTGATCTCGAAGAAGATGATAGAGCGCTGGAAGAATTTGCCGGCGAGCCAAATCGCCGCTCATACCAAAAATGATTATGGTACTATTATTCATGTATTAAAATCTTTCGCGTCTCTTGTTTATATAATTCTACATTCGGTTGATCAAACGGATTAACGTCAAGCAAATAACCAAGATATATCATCTCCATCATTTTAAACTGCAACAATTGCCCAATACAAGAAGCAGATTTTTCTGGTAATTCAATGGTAACAAACGGCCGTTTATTTTTTTGATATGCAACTTGCGTCCCTTGGAAAATCGCATCCATAATCGCAAACAACGGCTTGCCCTGCATTTTTGGCACCAACTTTTCAAACTCATCAAGCACCGGCAATGCCACGTTTGATTTGCGCTTTTGCACCCGAATAAATGTTGTCATTTTATCATAGGGTCCACCTAAATACAGTTGTGCTACTGAATGTAAATCGGTTGAGCCAATCGAAACCGTCGGCGTTATACCAACAAATACCTGCTCACCTTCTCGATTATATTCTTTACCAATACTCTCACCCATAAGTTGTCGATACCATTTACCGATGGCCTCTAAATCTACTGAGAACAAAAACGTATCATGAATAGTGAGGCCTTTTTTACAGTGCGTATATAAAATCGCTGCACTCAATGCTGCTGGGTTATTAAAGATATCCTCATTGGTCAGCGCTGGCATCATACTGTGAGCACCATTATGCAACGCACGAATGTCTACACCAAGCAGAGCCAACGGAAACAAACCAACGGCTGAAAGTACTGAATACCGTCCCACGACTTTTTTGGGAATAGCAAGCCGCGAAAAATTATGCTCTTGCGCAAAATCCCAAAGCTTGGAACCTTCATCGGTTGTCACCACAACAAGTTGCTGATAATCACTCGGACGCGCCTTGCGCAGGACATGTAAGAAAATTTCAAAATTAGCAATCGTTTCCGTTGTTGAGCCTGACTTGCTAATCACATTGAGAATAATGGTGCGATCTTTTTCTAGTTCTTGTTCGACAAGCAGGAGTATGTCGAGTATATAATCGGTATCGACCGTATCGGCAAAATAGACCTTGATGTCTGGTTTGTGCTCATTATAGAATCTGCCATAGAGCGCCTCCTGCACCGCCATGGTTCCTAAATTCGACCCCCCAATACCAATGACTACCAACGTTGTAGGCTTCAATGCCTTTTTCTCTTGCGCAAGGGTAAATACCGTTTTGCGCAGCCCTTCGTCAGCCGACAAGTTTACCAATGCATAATCGGTTTCATACCCCTGGCCGGTTGCAGCTTTGATCCGTTCAATCTCAGGACGTAGCTTCTGACCGGCAACCTTCAATTCTTCGTTTATCACTAAACTCGAAAGCGCATAGGAAAACGTGAGAAACTTCATGTACCTCCTTATACCATCAAATAATAGCTCTTGAGCTACTATAGACAAATTGCCCCGAGAAGTAAAATTCCCCTTTTGCCCGGCAAAAACCTATTATCACACTTGACAAAAACAGCCAATGAACTACCATTAAATTGACTTAATTAAAAAAATATATAATTTCTTCTTGAAATGATGGGGTTGGGGGAAATAGGGAAAATGGCAACAACTCGAGCATATAAGCTCACCATTACTGCAATTATATTGCTTTGTATTGTATGCCTACCTGCATGCCTAAAAAACAAAAAACTGCCGGGGCAACTCAAGCCTTTGCGTTCATACCTGAACTACGAATCAACACAAAATAACATCACCCTTCGGGCAAAAAAGCTTTCAAAACGAGAAACAATTAAAACCTTTGGCATTCGCGGCAAGCAACTTTTTAACAAGCAAAGAAAGACGATTCTTCCTGTTCAGCTTTCAATTGAAAATAACAGTACTGAATTGCTCGTGCTCAAGCCAGAACATATTGGCCTGAAACTAACGAGCTACCGTCGCGTTGCACAACGCTTTCAGAAAAATACGCTGTTTCAAATATTGGGAACACTCACCATTGGTGCATTAGCAACTGCAGCTGTTGCCACTGGTGGTGTTGCAGCACTGATTATTGGCGGTATGGCAACGTCGGTTCCATTAATTATCGTAGGGACGGCAACCTGTGTTGCATCGCCATTCTTCTTGCTTATTGGGGCTCCAATCGCCACGACAATCAAAGGCATCGAAACCGCAAAAGCAAATACAGCTGCCAAAAGAGGCGTGAAAGAAAAAACATTGCCGCCGGTATTGCTTATCGAACCAGGGCAGACAATTGATACGCTTATTTTTGTACTAAAGCGTGATTATCGCCCGTACTTTGACGTGACGTTTGTCAATCAACATGAACCGGAAAAGCTCAACACGTTCACCGTTGATTTAAATGGTAACCACTAGTAAGTATGAAACTCCGCTGATATGATACGGTTCGTGATTGACCCTTAATATCAGTGTACTAACACCAGGGCTACAGAAACTGTAGCCCTGGTTAAACATTATTACGGTTAATGATAGTTATGAAAAAATATACCTATAATTTAATATCTTTTATTCCACTTATCTGTTTCTGCATCTTGCCAGGCTGCCTCTATGAACAGAAAAAAGCCAGCCCGCCCGAGAAGGATCAAGATACTAAAGTGAACAAGTCTCACAGTAAAGATCATACGGTCGATTACAAATTACCTTTCAATACTCAAGAAAATTCTTTCAAAAAAAACGAAAAGCTTACCAAGCAATATAAGGGAAAATTTAAACAACACAAGAAACGCCCAGAAAAAGAAATAGCAGCTGAATATAAAAGAAAAGAATTAAGGCAAAGATATACAACAGTAAATCCAAGCCTGAAAAAGCCATAAGCTTGCATATAGAGCAACTACTAGTCATTATAAAATATAGTTAAAAAAAAGGAAAATAGTATGAAAGCATCAATACCAGCTATTCTTCTGGCACTTTTGTTTTTTATAACCACGTCACTTCCTGCTACACTTACCAAAAATAAATTTGGCACCACCATTATCGAACGATGGAATAAACATCATGAATACCTTATACAAGAGGCCCAAAAAGAAAAAATTGATTTAACCGGAGGCTTGGCTGCAATATTTAAAGAAATGCATGATACTGGTGCTGAAGCTATCCTGAACGATGAAAATGCAATGGAAATTGCAAACAAACTTCTTAATGAATTTAATACGAAAGAAGATAATACAGCGTCAGCATCAGATGCCATAGCATATATACTTCGTGATACATTGTATAATGATCATAACCAATCACTCAGCATTCTGGATCCAGAACAATACAAAAGCAAACATGTTAATGTTATGGCAGACAATATCACCATGATGCAAGTAAACATACACTTAGATCCACAAAAATGCAGCACCCATATTAAGGCTGCTATGATTATCTATGCATTTTTCAAACAAGCTCAAGAATGCAATTGGCTCACTAATTTTTTGCTTCAGTATGATTTCGGTACTGCATTATTACGTTCATGCGGTGTACTGACGTAGCATTTATTATTACATCAACAACATCATCAGCGCCATTGTCGTCATCAATAAATCTTCCAGTAACGTCACATAGGTCATTGGTAACTTAAACACAACACCCAGGCAAGCGCAGACAATTGTTTTTCCTTTGCTCAATTCAAGAGCCACACCAATACTGCTCACGAGCATAACAACAAGCGTAATGAGGTTGGTTGCAAACGGATAGAGGTGCAATAAATAGGCTGCTCCTAGGCTCAATTCAATCAACGGATACGCATAGGCATACACAATGCTTCGTTGCGCAAGGATATCATAGATTCTATAGGCCTCAACAAATCCACGCCAATTGATAACTTTAAAGCCGCCGAAAATAATAAAGAAAAAACCCATAAAATCAGACATGGCATCACGCAGATTCCAGCCACCGTACAATTGGCGGCCGGCCGTCAAACCAATGATAATCATAAAAATAATAATAAGTGGTACAAAATCACGAAATTGTATACGACTTGATTCATTGTCATGAATATGCATCTGTTTTTCTTGCTCCATCGTTCTCCTTTATTTTACCTACACATATCTTCTAATTCCATGTACGCCGCAGCACCATATAAGCTTACGTTGTAATCAGTTATCACATAGATAGGCACATTCTTGAGTAGTTCCATTTGTTTGCCGCAATTGACAAATTCTTGCATAAAGATGGGCAGTTGAAAAAGTGGCAAGTTTTTTGCAGCAATACCACCGGCAATATAGACGCCACCAGTTGCCAATGCATCAAGCGCAAAATTTTTTGCACAGCGGGCGTAAAAAAGAGTATAAAATTCAAATGTTTTCCAGCTATATTCATTTTCTTCGCGACTTTTGAAAATTTCATCGGGATGCGGCCCTTTTTCTTGAAGCCCTACATCGCCTTCTTCTCTGCTTCTGAAAAACTGATAAATGCGCTGAATGCCATCGCCCGAAAGAACATCCTCCCATGAAATGTTGCAGGTTCTTTTTTCCGCTTCACGAATGTACGTGGCTAAATCAAGTTCAAGTTGTGTTTGCGGTGCCATGTCCGCATGGCCACCTTCTGATGCAATAGGAATATATCGGCCCGCGTATTTATTCCAATCAAGAATACATTTGCCCAAACCGGTCCCCGCGCCCAAAATTGCTTTGTTTGCACGTGCAACGGCTTTGCCTTTATTGACCTGTACCAAATTTTTCGGGGCAATCTTATCAAGGCCATAGCCGATCACTTCAAAATCATTGACAATAAACACGCACGAAAGACTGGTTTTGTTTAAAATTTCTTTGGCATCAATGGCAAAATGCAAATTGGTTGGTTTGGCGTAATCTTGCTCTGCAGACACCACGCCGGCAGCAGCAAAGCCCGAATGTTTGATAGTGATACCGTATGTTCTTTTCAGATGATCAAGTAAATCATTGACCACGTCAACAAAGTTTTTTATTTCTTTGCTTTTCACATGAAGAGAAAGAATAAGTTCAAGGCCATCAACCGTTTTGAATATACCAAAATTACTATTCGTACCGCCAATATCAGCACCAAGCGTACATTCAATGTTTTTTGGCACCTGGTCAACATAGACAACTTCTTTGAATGGGAGCATAGCTTTATTCTCGTTTTTTAAAATTACTGTTACAAATCATTCTAGAAATAAGACGAATACCTTTCAAGAAAACGATTCTTCTCATAGACATTATCCGCCCAAACTGTTATAGTTTTATTACCTTTCTTTAATTATATATAAAGATACAATTTAAATATTTTCTTGGATAAAAGATGCATAAAGAAATATTGTTCTTTTTTTTAATAAACATGCCTTGCTTACTAAATAGCATGGGACACAATTTTGGAAATTATAAGCACTTTTATAATAGATTAGCTTCATTATCGCCCGCTAAAAAAATAATTTTGTTAGCGGGAGCATATTATGGTTATCAACATGCTAAATATACCGGGTTATTGGCAGCGCTTCATTGCCCGGGTGTATTGCCTCTTCTTAAACAACACGAAGGGTTATCTTCTCATGTAGGCCAATCTTTGGGATATAAATCATTCTCACATTACTTAAGAGAACTTAGAAGTGTGCAATTTTTAAAACGACAATGTGCAAAAAAACTAGAGCAAACTGACATTCCCTTGAATCTCACTCCAACTGAAGGGTACTTACTTGCTGCACCAAGAAGTAATATCTCCCAACATTTTAATTTCTGGTTCTTTCTTTATCGAGGACGCCCAACTGCCCCTGATTCTTGCCAGAGGAAAAATTATCCTTATATCGAACTTATCTCAAAAAGAAGACTTCTTATAAAAGTGCTAAATAAAGCGTTACAACAAGAAAAAAAACATTGGCATCAAGAAGAGCGTTTGTACCCAATTTATCGCGGTACAAGCATGGACTCATACATACATTCATACTTGAATACTAAAAATACCAAGAGGGGTGATGATCTTCTAGTTTTGAGAACTCCTCGTATCGACCCGGAAATGTGGCCTGAGAAGTATGGTATTACCAACATGAGAGATTATTTAATTACTCACCGCCATCATTGGACAGATGAAGATTTTAATCGTAATTGGCTTGTAAGCGGAAATATTACGCCACTTTCAAATACTCATACATTTGGGGAAAGTTCTATAAGAGTTTGTTTGGAAAATACAGCCTACAAAAATTGGGAAGGTGTGAGGCCCACTATCGAAGAAACATCTCATATAAGTGGCACTGTCTGTGCCAGCGGGACATTACATAAAAAGGCTAGAAACTGCCAAACCGGTATTTTACTGCAAATATTTTTAAGTGCTGATTTACTCGACCAAGCAACATATGCTTCATATGGCTACGGTCAAAGGATACGTATTACAGAACTCAAGAACTTAAAAGAAGCGTATAGCCTCTTGTCAGATAAACCTGTATCGACTTATAATCACCTGGTATTTGACCGCAGCTTTGGAGAGAAAAAATATAAAGATGAAAAAGATCCAGGTGATCATTTTTTTGTAATGGCAGAAATTGCCGTAACAGAAGATTTGCTGGGTAATCTTGAAAATCCAAACGTCCGGAAAGAATTTAAAGTTATTCCCTATGCCTTAAATGATAATGAGCGCAAAAAACTCGAACGAAAAGCTGATTTAGAAAGCCATCAGCGGTCCTGAAAATGCCAAAATTGCTATTCGTGCCGCCAATATCAGCCCCAAGCGTACACTCAATGTTTTTTGGCACGTGGTCAACATAGACAACTTCTTTGAATGTTAGCATTTCACTTATCTATCCTTCTTTACCCTCTTGAACGCTTTTTTTATGGTCACTTATCGCGCTGTTTATGCTACGAAAGATATCTGGTAGCACCGTACAACAGGAAAAGACAGTCAAGGCAAGACACGAGATAAAACGCACCATACAGTTGCTCAATTTTCCAATGCTGGCGTCAATACCATCATTGCATTGACTAAGATCTTCTTCAAAATAAGCCGCAATGTTCGCCCACTCACTGATACCAGATGATGCAGAAACACCATCTTTAATAAGTATGTCAGAAACACTGGGACCTCCGGCATTAACAGAAGAAAATGCTAAGAACATAACGAGCATAAATGATGTTGTTTTTTTCATGTCAGACTCCGTAACCATTAGTTGAATGGTCATCATCATATATACAATGATTTATAGTGCAAGAAAAGGTGAGTCAGTTTCAGAATTCCTGTAATCGATGTTTTAAATCATTATATACATTCATAAAGTAAATAAACGCATCATACGGGCTGTCATACGGGTTGAAGTATTTGTGCACGTCGCCGTCATTAAACCATTTTGTGCACATATAGTAATAATGGTCAGACGTCTGTAATTTTCGCCAGTCTTGCAAAAGTACCGGATCCTTGCTTTGTTTAATCTCATTTTCAAGCGCATAGATTTTGGTAATTGCTTCGTTTTGCATTGCATTACCAACCCAGGCACTTACATCTCGTTCAACATCAGCCCAGGAAACATAATAGGGAATATCAAGCTCGCCAACCGGCTCATACGCATCGATAATTTCACTCGGGAAACTAAATTGATTCTCCGGATGTTTAAGTAACTCCTGCGGCAGGTGGCGCAAGAATTCAAAAATACCGCTATCTTCCCATTGATGTTCACCAAATGTTTCATAATCCATGAAAAGATTGATATTCGTGCCATTGCCATGGTTTTTATTGATCCATTGCACATATTTATTTACATCAAGCGGATGCTCGTTCCAGTCTTTATTGGAAAAGCGAAAGGCAATATCATCAGACAAGCGATAATTTTTGAGCAATAATTTAATATCAGCATTCACCGGCTTATACACAAAATTGGGTGAACGCCAATCAAGCACTTTATCGGCGCCTTCGACTAACACTCCTTTGTAGCCAAGCTCTTGCGCTATGCGAGCTAAATCATTGTGATAAACGAGCTCAGTGTTGCGTAAAACTTTTGGCTTCTGCCCAAAAAGATCTTTTATTTTTTGTGCATGCAAACGTACTTGCTCGCAAAATTCGTCATGCGAATATAAAAATGAAAGTGAATGATAGTAAGTCTCGGCAAGCAGTTCAACCTGACCGGTATCAACCAGCTCCTGGAAACTTTCGAGAGCCGCCGGGCAATATTCGGCCATTTGATCAAGTACCACACCGGAAAAACTAAAACTTATTTTCAATTCAGGATGCTGTTTGAGTAATTCAAGCAACAGCTTGTTTGTTGGCAAGTAACATTTGTAAGCAACCTTTTCTAATATTGCGCGATTTTTGTGTTCATTAAAGTAGTGGTGATTATGCCCAATATCAAAAAATTGATACGAGCGTATCCGGTATGGCTGATGAACTTGAAAGTAAAAACAAATGTGCAGCATGTTCCCGTTTCCCCCTTTGGCCTACGCCGTGTTACGCGCTAAACAATCATTATATACATCGATACATTTGGCAGCTGATTCATGCCAACTAAACTTCTGAATCTCGCGCTGCGCATTATCAATAAGTTCTTGTTTAAGAACGCCATGATCAAGCACACCAATTACTTTGTTAACAATTTCGTTAATGTCCCAAAAATCAACTTTCAATGCATGACCAACTACTTCTGACACTCCCGATTGTTTTGAAAGAATAACCGGCGTACCATGCTTCATCGCTTCAAGTGCTGTCAACCCAAATGGCTCTGATACTGATGGCATTACAAACACATCAGCTCTTCGGTAGGCACGATCAACATCAGCACCACTCAGCTGCCCAGAAAATAATACCTTGTCACTGATACCCGCTTGGGCAACGCGATCAATAAGCGTATGCTCCATATCGCCACTACCCGCCACAACAAATCTCACATCAGGCCGGTGCTTAAGAAGCTCCTGCGCTGCAGTAATAAAATAATCAGGCCCTTTTTGCAATGTTAAACGACCCAAAAAAAGTACCATCGGTCCGGACTGTTCAAGTGGCCCATGATCGTGGTCAGATGCATCATGATGGGCAATTGCATTATGAATGACCATTACTTTATGCGGCTCGATACCATAGTGCTCAACAATTTTATTTTTCGTAAACTGACTGACCGCAATAACTTTGTCCGCTGCATGCATACCCCAGCGTTCAATATCATAAACCAATTGATTGACACCATTGCCACCAGTACGATCAAACTCAGTCGCGTGTACATGAACAACCAACGGCTTGCCACTTACTATTTTTGCAAGCACCCCTGCTTTGAATGACATCCAATCATGCGCGTGAATAATATCAAAGTCCTGCGTGTCAACTAAACTACTGACTACCCGCGCATAGCGCTCGACCTCGGCAAAAATATTTTCGCCATACAGCGATGGACTACCAGCCTGTTTGATTTGTTTTACATATTCTTCTTGGTAGGTATATGACGTCATATACGGTTGCAACAAAACATCAATAGAAAGCTTGCGCAATAAAGGTCCATCATCGGTTGCAATAATATGGCATTTGTTAATTGTGCTTTCTTGCGAACGCGGCAGCACGAGCAAAACCTCAATATCTTGTTCAGTCAATGCGCGAATCAAGCCCTCGCACGCAACGCCTAACCCACCAAGACTGAATGGCGGAAACTCCCACCCTAAATGTAATACTTTTACGCTCATTTCTTTTTCAACTCTCTATTAATATCAAACTTCGGCGGATTGCACATTTCACATACGCCAAGTGCATCCAATTTCTCTAAATATTTATTAATTGCAATCACATAACCGGCATGACTCCAGGTCAATGGTGTTACTGAAAGCGGTTCACCCGTATGGGGATTTATTTGTTCTGGCAATGCGCCACTCTCAAGCGCATGGTCAACCACCCATTCAAAAATTTCGACCGCCGGCTGCAGCTCTTCCATGCTTTTTGCTTTCAAAATATAATACTCGGCAAGCCATAAGCTAATGATAAACCATGGATTACCCGGCACATCATCGGTCACGCGATGGTAATGATCACCTTCATAGCGTGCATAACCACCAATAGGAGTGCGGCATAGCAACCGCTCTTTGAAATAATTCATGCTAGAGG
>SDBT01018091.1_pt1 | contig 11092 bp, 9 predicted proteins | sample 2277101 | NCBI WGS metagenome assembly SDBT01 (sample SAMN10404973, study PRJNA504765) | marine sediment metagenome | isolation source: marine sediment core GS10_PC15, 103 cmbsf | place: Arctic Ocean: Southern Knipovich Ridge | collected 2010 | reverse complement strand
TTTGCCACAAGACTCATGAATCTTTGACCCAATTCATCCGTCAGGTTCTGGAGAATCTTTTGTTCCTGTATAGTAGCCAGGCGAAAAGGAGACCCCATATCTTTATTTTCTCCAGACTTGTTTACTACGATGTCCAAACCGATTTTATTCATAAGGTTGGCCACCATGGGACGAATAAAGATGACACCTATAGAGCCTGTTATTGTTGTAGGGTGGGCCATGATGAAATCGGCTGGAAGTGAGATGTAATAGCCTCCTGAAGCTGCCACACCCATCATGGAAACAACAACTTTGACATTCTTTCGCTTTTTAAAGTCCATAATTTCGTGATAGAGAAGGTCGCTTGCAGTGGTGGAGCCTCCTGGAGAATCAATTTTTAAAAGGATCGCCTTTACTTCATTATCCTTTTCAGCCAGTTGAAGTTGTGAAACGACTTCCTGCACTATACTCGGCATTGTGCGCAAGAAACTCTCCTTTGGATCGTCGGATATGATTCCACTGATGGGGATAACCAAGACTTTGCCCTCTTCCTTGCCCTGAAGGATGAATTCTTGAAGGGGGGTTGTTGCGTCAGTAAAGAGTTTTATTTCGGGAGCCGCACAACCGCATACAAGAATTAATGCAGCCACGAGAATGATTAAAAAATAATTTTTCATAATTAATATGCCTCCATTTAGGGGCTTAATAACTTCATATAGAAAATTTGTTGTCGATGTTCATTAACATACTGTATTGATATACTAAAAAAACTGGAAATTTGAAACTGGAAACTGGATAAATAAGGAGTTGATCGTTTTTAAAAATTCAATAAAATTCCTTTCCAAGTTTCACCGTTTACAACGGTACAGGCAAGTATCAAGTATCGAGTTTCGATTTTCATTAATATAAAAGGCATAATATAAACTTTTAATCATAGCAAGTATCTATTCTGATATTCTAAACTTTACATAATTTTTCCGGTGTGCAATAAATTATCAAATATAAGAAGACAAAGCATTTCGAAGCAAAGATCGATGAATCGAAAACAGGATGGCAATAAAATGTCAAAAGAGAATGATGTTGTACTTATTTACTTTGAAGATAATCCCCTTGCTTTCGCCAGAATAGAAGATATTTCTCCGGATATTAAAGCCGGATGGTATCATGTTAAGCTTCTTTTTCTACAGGTACCACTCCAAACGGTAACATGGATCTTACGTGGTTCCTATCTAGATGGTACAGAATTTACTATGAATGGCAAAAAGATGCGATTGGAACATGTTGTTTGTCCGGAAGATCCTGAAGAACCTGAAATCAAGAAAGAGCATCATGAGATGCCAAAAGGTTCGAAAGACTCAAAAGTCATATCCCTGGCGGATTTAAAGAAAAAATAATAAGAACATATTATTACAATTTTCTGCAAAATCAACGAGTATTCTTTATCTATAATAACTTACGAATAACTATTAACAAATAACAAATAACTACTTTCCCATGAAACCTTCAACCCAAACAGTAATATCGGCTTCCAGAAGGACGGATATACCTGCCTTTTACATGAAGTGGTTTATGGAACAGGTAAGCAAGGGAAGTTTTAAAGTGATAAATCCGTACAATAGGCACGTATCGATTATACCTGCCACACCTGATAAGATTCATGCTATTGTGTTCTGGTCAAAAAATTTTGGCCCTTTGATAAAGGGAGGGTTCGGAGAAAGGCTCAAAAAAATAGGTTTCAATCTTTATTTCAATTTTACCATAAATATAGATTCTCCCATACTTGAGCCCCATGTTCCGCCTTTAAAGGAACGTATCAAACAACTTAACTACCTTTGCCGGCATTTTGATGTAAGGTGTATCAACTGGAGATTCGACCCTATCTGTTTTTACAAAGACAAAAATGAAAGGATAATGAATAATTTAAAAGGCTTTTCCCTAATTACGAAAAAGGTATCCCAACTGGGTATCAAAAGATGTACGACAAGTTTCATGGATGATTATCCGAAGATCCAGAAAAGGATTGCCTCAATACCTGGTTTTTCTTTTATTTTTCCGTCTCTTGAGAAAAGAAAAGAAATAATTCTAAAGATAGAAAAGGAGCTCGTTGCAAAAGGCATTCAATTGTTTATCTGTTGCGAAAAAGAACTTTTAGAAGCCCTTCCTCCGAATAGCAGCATCACAAAAAGCTCGTGTATACCAAATGATCTTCTGGTAGAGATATATGGAGGCAATCTATCCTTTAAAAAGGACTCGGGTCAAAGAATCAAGGACGGATGCGGTTGTATGGTTTCTGTTGATATAGGATCGTACCACCTCCATCCCTGTTATCACAATTGTCTTTTCTGTTATGCAAATCCGTCTTCAGTTCATCCAGTAGCGGGATTAGACGGTTATAAACTATGAACCAACGAACACAATGGGCTCAACGGGTTGACGGTCAAACAGGCTAAACCTAAAAAATAGAAATGCCTAAATTTTTTAAAGAATCTGTCGTCTGTCATCCGTCGTCTGTTATCCTGTCTGAACTATTACGTGTAAACAAATGAAAATCGGTCCACTCACTCTTGATAATATAACAATTTTAGCACCGCTTTCAGGTATTACCAATCTGCCTTTCAGGCTTCTGGTGAAGGAAGCCGGTTGCGCACTTGTCTGTTCCGAAATGATAAGCTCTAACGGCCTTGTCCGAAAATCAAAAAAGACAAAACTATTGCTCGACAGTGACCCGAAAGAAAAACCCATATCGATTCAGATATTTGGTTCTGATCCTTCCATAATGGCGCAAGCTGCAAGAATGGTTGAATCATCAGGTGCCAATATTCTTGACATCAACTTGGGGTGCTCGGTCAAAAAAGTAGTAAAGACAGGATCAGGCGCTGCGCTTATGAGGGAACCTGAAAAGGCTGAGGCGCTTATTGACGCAGTGCGAAAATCGGTAAATATTCCGCTTACTATAAAAATACGGACAGGGTGGATCAAATCAGGTGAACAGGCCTTTAAAATTGCCAAGATTGCAGAAGCATGCGGCGTGGATGCAATAGCAGTACATCCGCGGACGGCAACACAAGGGTTTAAAGGCAATTCTGATTGGTCAATTATTGAAAAAATTAAAAAAATAGTATCCATACCTGTTATTGGAAGCGGAGATATTGTTACGCCTGAAGATGCTATAAGAATGCTGAAAGAAACATGTTGTGATGCCGTTATGATTGGAAGATCGGCTATCGGGAACCCGTGGATATTTTCACAAATTTTGAGTCTTATTAATGGTGATGATATGTCTTCGGTAAATCTTGCCCGACGATTTGAAGTTATGCAAAAATATCTTAAAGACTCCATTAAATACTTTGGAGAAAAACAAGCTTGTTATATGATGCGCAGTCGCTTATGTTGGTTTTCAAAAGGGCTTCCATACAGCAGCGGATTTCGGAATTCAATAAAGCATGTTTCGTCTGAAAATGAAGCAATAGAGCTTATAAAAGCATATAAGGATTCACTGCAAAATGTTTCATAAGGAGAACTTTGAAAAATGCTTCCCGCTATTATTTTATTTTTTCATGTAAGGAATTTAAATGATAAATAACAAAAAACAGAAGGCTATTTTAAAGGTTTCTTGAAAGATGAAAACAAATCAGAAGAAAAGAACACCATCCGATTCTTTTAAAATGGATCTCAGAGGCATCTTAATTCCAGAGCTAAACCCCCAGTTATGCTGGGGAGAATGGCAAAAGCTATGCTGTAGTATTTAAAATAATACTTGGGTTTTAAAAAATTGTTCTTGACAGGTTTCAGGTGTCAGGTGTCAGGGGAAGTTTCGGGTGTCAGTACTGAAACCTGATACCTGAAACCTGAAACCTGAAACCAAATATCCAGGTACGATGCCGGTGGTCATGACTGATTATGAGGAGGGAATACTATGCCGTATTATGATTTCGACATGGGAATTTTAGGTGGTGGAGCGGCAGGCCTGACCGTTGCATCCGGGGCGGCCCAACTGGGGGCCAAAACACTCCTGGTTGAAAAGGAGAATGAACTTGGCGGCGACTGTCTTCATTTTGGGTGTATTCCCAGCAAAACAGTTATCAAGACTGCACATGTTTATCATTTAATGAAAAAAGCAAAGGAGTTTGGGCTTCCGAAGGTGGAAATCCTTCCGGTGGACTTTAAAGATGTGGCAAGAAGAATCCAGTCCGTTATTAGTATCATTCAGAAGCATGATTCCGAGGAAAGGTTCTGTAACCTTGGTGTAAAGGTGGAATTTGGGGAACCAAAATTTGCAGACGAGCATACGATACAGTTAAACGGAAAAACTTACTCGGCTAGAAACTGGGTCATAGCAACAGGCTCCTCACCCGCCCTTCCACCCATAACAGGTCTGGATAAAACACCATATATTACCAACAGAGAAATTTTTTATTTAGATCATCTGCCCAAATCCATGATTATTTTAGGTGGTGGCCCCATAGGAATTGAAATGGGACAAGCATTTAATCGTTTGGGAACAAAGATTGATATTGTAAATCGTGGTGATCAGATCCTTGGAAAAGAGGACAAGGACATGGCCGATGGCGTGATGAATGTCATGCTTTCTGAAGGTGTTATTTTCCACTTTAACACTTCCATTGAGGCTGTCAAAGACCTTGGCAACCATAAAGAAGTTATCATCAAAGATAAAGAGGGGAAGACTGTCAGTCTTAGAGCAGAAACAGTCCTTGTTGCACTGGGAAGATCAGCCAACACCCTAGGATTAGGACTTGAAGATATTGGGATTAAAATGGGCAGCAGAGGCATCAAGGTAAATAAAAGGCTTAGAACAAGTCACAAACATATTTATGCTGCCGGTGATGTCAACGGTGGCTTTCAGTTTACTCATGCAGCCGGATACGAGGGAGGTATTGTAATCAGCAATGCAATTTTTCATCTTCCCCGGAGAGCAGATTATACCTTCCTGCCTTGGTGCACTTACACCGACCCGGAACTGGCAAGCATAGGGGTCAACGAAAAAGCGGCTCGGTCAGCCAATATCGACTATTCTGTGTGGACGGAAGAGTTCAAGAACAATGACCGAAGCCTGGCAGAGGGTGAAAAAGTTGGTAAGATTAAAATGATTCTGGATGAGAATGAAAAACCGATTGGTGTTCAGATTTTAGGGCCGCACGCGGGAGATTTGATCAACGAATGGGTGGCGGTATTCAATGGAAAAGTAAAGCTTTCTACTTTGGCTTCTGCGGTGCATCCATACCCTACAATCGGTGAAATTAATAAAAAGGTTGCAGGAGCATTCTTCTCTCCCAAAATATTCTCGGATAAAATTAAAAAAAGTTTAAAGTTCTTCTTCCACCTTAAGGGGAGGGCATGTGATCCCGATGTCTGTGAGAAGTAAATAAAAAATAAGCTATCCATGTTGCAGTGGCCATACGTGGCAGTGCTTCCCTTGTTCACGGCGCTCAGATGCGAAACATTGCTGAAAAGTTATCCATGTAAAAAAAATAAGTAACCGTTTATGGGTTCAGGGTTCAGAGGTTCAAGGTTCGGGGTTAGTGAAGGTTAACATAAGACAGGTAGATCTCAACCTGTGAACGCCTGCAGAAATAGAATAAGGAGTAAAAATGTTCATCGAGCAAACAGTAAATGAAGGGATGAAAATTTCATCTAATGAATCCGATGCTATTCCGCCTTTCAGTTTGACCCTCTCCCAGAGGGGCCTGAAGTTGAACCGCGAAAAAACCAATACGCTCCAGGTTAATGTCGGTCTTCTCTGCAATCAGACCTGCCGGCATTGTCATCTGAGTGCCGGTCCAGGCCGTAAGGAAAACATGGAAGCAGAAATAGTAAACGAGATCATATCCTATGCTCAGAGGGGCCAGTTTGAAACCATAGACATCACCGGTGGAGCACCTGAACTAAACCCTAACATTGGCAAACTCATCGAAGAGGTCTTTCCACTGGCGTCCAGAATTATGCTGCGCTCGAATCTGTCAGCCTTAAATGATGGTAAAAGGGACCATTTGATTAATCTGCTCAAATCTTTTCGCGTTGTAATTGTGGCTTCATTTCCTTCTTTAAATGAATTGCAAACCGATTCACAGCGGGGAAGCGGTATCTTTCAAATCAGCATCGATACGTTTAGGAAGCTAAACGATATAGGGTACGGATGCGATGAATCGGGGCTGGAAATCAACCTGGTATCAAATCCTACAGGAGCATTTCTCCCCCCGTCACAGGTTGAGATGGAAAAGAGATTTCGCAGTGTTTTAAAGGAAAAGTGGGGTATTGTTTTCAACAATCTCTATAATTTTGCCAATGTGCCCCTGGGCAGATTTCGTCGTTGGCTAAAAAAGTCAGATAACTTTCACAAATATATGGAGAGACTCTATTCCAGCTTCAACCCCTGTGCCGTTGATGGTGTTATGTGCCGTACATTGGTCTCTGTTTCCTGGGACGGATATCTCTATGATTGTGATTTTAATCTTGCCGGAGGCATTTTCATGGGAGGGCGCAAAATCCATGTTTCTGAAATGCCCGGACCTCCTGAACCGGATAGCAATATTGCTATAACGGATCACTGCTATACATGCACGGCAGGTACGGGATTCACCTGAGGGGGTTCAATCGAAACCTGAGTTCAGGTTTGGTTTTGTTATTAAGTTTCAGGAGACAATTGAAAATACTTTTTATTCTATCATTTTTCATATTCTTCGGTCCTATGGGCTTTATGCCACAAGGTTGGTCCGAAATTTCGGTGGATCACAGCATCTACGCAACCTTATTGAAGAAATATGTCAATCAAGGTCGTGTGGACTACAGGGGTTTTAAAACAGAAGAAACAAAATTGGATGAGTATCTCAAGATTCTTGAGAAAACCGATTCTAAAAATCTGTCCCGTAATGAACGGTTTGCATTTTATATAAATGCATATAATGCATGGACCATCAAATTGATCCTGGACGGTTATCCTGGAGTTAAATCCATAAAGGATCTGGGAAGCATTTTAAAAAGCCCGTGGGGGAAAAAGATTTGTCGTATTAATGGGAAAGTTATGACCCTTGATGACATCGAGCACAATATACTCCGGCCCCGATTCAAAGATCCCAGAGTTCATTTTGCCATCAATTGCGCGGCATTTAGTTGTCCGCCACTTCGTTTCGAACCTTATCTCGGAAGTATATTAGACCGACAGCTTGATATGGCGGCAAGTACGTTTATCAATAATCCAAAACGTAATTATCTAAATGGAAGCACACTTTTCGTCAGTAAGATATTTAAATGGTTTTCGAATGATTTTAATAAAGATGTCATCGGATTTTTTCTAAAATACGCCAGAGATGATTTTAAAGAGGAATTGGAAGCAAAAAGGGATAAAATCAAGGTTAAATATCTTCATTACGACTGGTCCCTTAATGTGAAATAATTTTAGGAATGGAGGAAAGGAGGACTAAACATGAAACTAACCATGATTGGTCTTGGACGAATGGGAATGAATATGGCTAAACGGCTTTTAAGGGGGGGGCACCAGGTGGTCGCTTATAACCGTTCGCCTGAAAAAACAAATCAACTGGTTGAAGATGGAGCAATCGGAGCGTATTCTCTTTATGAAGTAGCCGAAAAGCTCTCAACTCCGCGTATTGTGTGGGTGATGCTTCCAGCTGGCCAGGCTGTGGATGATCATATTCATCAGCTCAAAGATCTCTTTTCCCCGGGTGACATCGTTATTGATGGCGGAAATACCTACTATAAAGACGATATCCGCAGGGCAAAACTACTCGACGGAAAAGGTATCCGGTTTATGGATGTCGGTGTCAGCGGTGGGATATGGGGGCTTAAAATAGGTTACTGCCTGATGATTGGTGGAGATAAAGAAACGTTCAAACAGCTCGAGCCGATATTTAAAACCCTGGCTCCTGAGGAAGGCTATCTTTACTGCGGAGCCACGGGCGCTGGACATTTTGTTAAAATGGTTCACAACGGAATCGAATATGGCATGATGCAGGCCTATGGTGAGGGGTTTGAAATTTTAGAAGCCTCTGATTATTCGGAGTCTTTTAACTATGCGGAAATTGCCCACCTTTGGAACCAGGGGAGTGTTGTTCGTTCATGGTTACTGGAACTTGCCGAAGAGGCCTTTAAAAAAAATGCAAAACTTACCGATATTAAGGGATACGTGGAAGATTCAGGAGAAGGGAGATGGACAATCCAACAGGCCCTGGACTCCGGCGTTCCGGCGAATGTTATTACCCTTTCCTTGTTAAGACGTTTTCGTTCCCGACAAGAGGACCCTTTTACGGATCGAGTTATTGCAGCCCTTCGAAGGGAGTTTGGCGGGCATGCGGTGGTTTCAACTGAGTAGAATTTCATGCTTTCTCTCTTTCATGTTTTCGTGATTATTGATGAATTCGACTTTTTACGAATTATCAAACATAGTAATTAGTACCCGTCCGAAAATGAGATAATTTTTTCAAGTTCAAGAAAGGCGATAATTTTAACCACAGGAATACATTGAGTATTTTGAGGATAGCGCTAAAGCTTCACTTCGTGCAAAATGTTGAGCCTGACACAGAAATTGGAGAAATTAGCCTTTTTCGGACAGGCACTAATTAAATAAAGGAATATCACATGGATAATGATACGAAAAATGAGAATATTCGTATCGAGGAAATCATAAAGGCCAGCGCACCTTATCTAGAGCTTCCTGCAAAAGAGTCCCTAGGAGTCAAGGGCATTGAGCCATGTACCATTGTCATTATGGGTGCCACAGGAGATTTGACAGCAAGAAAATTGGTCCCTTCTCTTTTTAATTTATATTTAAACGATGGTCTGCCAAATTCCTTTAGCATCGTTGGGTGCGGTCGGACTAAGCTTAGCGATCAACAATTCAGAAACAAGATGAAAGATGCTTTGATGGCTATAAACCTCATGGATCAAACTAAATGGCCGTCCTTTGCTGCCGCCCTGAGTTATCGATCTGTTGATTATATGGATTTAACTTCCTTAATAAGCTTGGCCGAATCCCTTAGAGAGCTGGACCAAAAACATAACACCAAGGGAAACAGGATTTTTTATCTTGCCCTTCCGCCATCTCTTTATAAACAGTTGGCCCAAATGATGGGGCAGGCAGGTCTTGGAAAAGAAAGAGAAAACGGTAACGGGTGGTCACGTGTTGTTATTGAAAAGCCATTTGGACATGACCTTAAGACCGCCATTGACTTAAATCGGTCTATTCAAGAATATTTTAAAGAACACCAGATATTCCGGATAGATCACTATCTGGCAAAAGAAACGGTCCAGAACATACTTATATTTCGTTTTGCTAATGCTATTTTTGAACCGATTTGGAATCGTAGATATATTGACCATGTCAATATCACTGCTTCAGAGACTTTGGGCGTTGAACATCGGGCTGGCTATTATGAACAGGCAGGGGTAATTAGAGATATGTTTCAAAATCACATTATGCAACTGCTTGCCCTCACAGCCATGGAAGCACCGTCCCTGTTTGAAACCAACCGCGTTAGAGATGAGAAGGTAAAAGTTTTTCGCTCTTTGAGACCGTTTCCGGTCGAAAAACTCTCTGAACATATCGTGCTCGGGCAATATGGTCGAGGCGAAATTTACGGTGAAACGGTCTCGGCCTATCGAGATGAACCTGGTGTAAACTCTCACTCTCTGACACCAACCTTTGCCAGGATGAAAGTTTTTATCGACAACTGGCGTTGGCAAGGCGTTCCATTTATTCTTACATCAGGTAAGCGACTGGCCAAGAAGATATCGGAGATCGCAATCCAGTTTAAAGGGGTTCCACATTCCATGTTTCGTCATACCTTGGGAGAAACCATTGAAGCCAATCGATTAGCACTTGGTATTTATCCTGATGAGAAAATAACCCTTACTTTTCAGACAAAGAATCCAGGTGCTCAGGTATGCTTGCGTTCTGTAACCATGGACTTTTCCTATCATCAAAAATATACCGGTCCCATTCTGGATGCCTATGAAAAAGTGCTGATAGACTGCATGTTGGGAGATCAAATGCTTTTCTGGCGACAGGACGGAATCGAACAGTGTTGGTCCTTTTTAACACCCATATTAAATGAGTGTGAAACCTGTGCCGACAGGCAAGAAATGCTTCATTTTTATAAGTCCGGAAGCTGGGGACCACGGGACATGGGTCGTATTAGATAATATACTTAAAACGGTTTTATTTTGAGCTTTTTTTAATTCTGCGTCAAACTAGCCGTTGGTCATTCAATGGAAGAGACTTTGCAACAACCTAAAAACAAATCGAAAGCAGTGATAAAGGCTATTATTTTTACATCCTTTATTATTGGGGCCGTTTTCCTGATCCGCTATACACCCATAAGAAATTATCTCACAGCAGAAGAACTAAGCCGTTTTCTTGAATTAGTCGGTATTTGGGCGCCGGTGGTATATATTGTGATTTACGCGGTGGGAGTTTGCCTGTTTTTACCAGGTACCCTGTTGACAGGTCTGGGGGCCGCCATATTTGGGGCTTACTGGGGCTTTTTATATGTGTGGGTTGGGGCAATGATTGGTTCCAGCGCAGCCTTCTTCATTGGCCGGACTCTGGGAAGAGATTTTGCCGCTTCGCTTATCGGTGATAAGCTGAAAAAATATGATGACGCTATCGAGCGTAACGGATTTGCCACAGTTTTATATCTTAGGCTTGTTTATTTTCCGTTTACACCCATGAACTTTGGCATGGGGCTTACCAAAGTACAATTCTGGGACTATTTCGCGGGAACGGGCTTAGGCATTATTGTGGGGACGTTTATATTCACCTTTTTCATCGGAACCTTGAAAGAGGTCTGGGTCTCGGGGAACTGGGGTGAGTTGGTCTCTTTTAAAGTCTTTTTTTCCATCGCACTATTTGTTTTTTCATTCTTTATCCCCAAAATTATTAAAAAGATTAAAAGAGATGGTCATAGTTCAGCTGTTATTAGACAGGATTAATCCGCCAGAAATATGGCGGATTGACTTGATTTATACCTTGTAAAACTTGGATGAAATCGTGCATGGAAATATAAAGAAAATCGTAACTTCTGATTCGGATAATCTGGCCAAAAAAGGTTCGGAAATATTTTGTAAAACTGCAAATGAA
>SDBT01018090.1_pt1 | contig 11092 bp, 6 predicted proteins | sample 2277101 | NCBI WGS metagenome assembly SDBT01 (sample SAMN10404973, study PRJNA504765) | marine sediment metagenome | isolation source: marine sediment core GS10_PC15, 103 cmbsf | place: Arctic Ocean: Southern Knipovich Ridge | collected 2010 | reverse complement strand
ATTTACATTTCGCAATCTTCAGGTATATCAGGAAGATCAAGCATATTTATAGGTTTACATGTTGGCATGCATAAAAGAGCGTCCTTGCCATGACATTGTAATTCCCCCACCTTACAATTTCCTGCTCTCCATGCTCCTGGGTCACAAACATCACCGATTTTGGACGCGAGTATTCTCGTTCCTCCACACGCATTGGGTTCTAATGCATTTACGGCTCCCAGACCATATAATATAATAAGAAAACTAAGACAAGTAAAAAACTTCATAATTTTTTCTAAAATCTATTATCTATCATCTACTATCTAAAATCTAAAAAAAAATGGATACACAGAAAGGTACGGTTTCACCATTAAATAGAAAAGAAAGCAGTGACATACCAACGCAATCTACAAAAGTTCCATTTGATAAATGTGGGGTGGCGACAAAAGATATTGAGAAAGGAATCTTTCTTTTTGAGGAAATGCCCTTTTTGTGGACATCTAACGCAGAAATCTATTCAAAATCCTTAGCTCTTAAAGAAAAGAGTGAACGACATCTTTTTTATCCTACAGACTATGTTCAGGCAATGGATGAAATAGCGCTCATAAAATTATTGAAAATTACAGAAAATGTGAAACAGTGTAAATCCGTTTTTTCAGCATGGAAAGCGTATGCTAACAACTACATTAAAAAAGTAGAAATAACGGAAGAGCATACAGGACCACGTGTGTATCAACGAAATTCAGCAATGGACGCAATTTACGATCATGATGCTACAAAAAGACAGAACGTAAGAAAAAACAAGTCCAGTTCAAAAGATCAATTATATCCTATACGCATGGCAATGAAGTCAAATAATGGTGGATTAAACATGCAAAATCGTTTAGATATTTTTTTATGTATCCAACAACGTCGATTAGCATTTCGAAACGATGTAAGACAGATTATTAGCTATGCTATTTTCGGAACTCATCTATTTCGTTTTCGACACAGCTGCACACCAAATTGTTTTGTGTATATGAAAGATATAGTCTCCGACGACAGAATAGTTATCGTTCACACACTTCGTCGTATTGAAAAAGGAGAGCCATGCACGATATCCTATGTGGATACATACAGTAGCCATCACGGACGAAAAGAGCAATTGTTGGAGTTATATGGAAGAGCAATTGTTGGACGATGTCCATGTGTGCGTTGTAGTAACGTAAAACGAGTGTTGCTTGATTTAACTATGGGTCAATCAGCAGAGTACCACGCAATTCACTTACGATATTTAAAAGCGTTGCAACTTGCTGTTCCTACAAAGGAGTCATTATTGGAACCTTATTGCTTATCACCAGAAGGAAAATGCATTGCAGCACTAACTCTTTTGTTGCTAGATATCGAAACAAAGAAGGAAGCTGAAATTATAGACATATCGGCTCGGCATCGACTTTTATTTTTAATTTCAATCAATCTGGGAAAACGGCTTCTTTTCATTAATCCATCACAAGCATGTCCACATCTGGAACGTGCTCTTTCTCTAGCTATGCTGGCTCAAGCTTCTGATCCTCTCATGAATGAAACGGTAGCAGATTTAAGACGTGATGTCGTAACTGCGTGGGATGAAGGAAAAGTAAAAGGAGATGAAAAGAAGAAAAAGAAAATAGAAAAAATGCGTCAAATTTCCAAACTTTTTTATAAGTGGGCAGAAGGAGGAAGTGATTCTACAATCGATAATATATATAAAAACAACAAGAAAAAAAAGAAGAACAAATCGCTAAAAGGATATGGATCTACGGACTGTTAGAAGAAATAAACGCGCGTCTTCCTATTCTCCCAACTGTATGCGAAGAAAATGTAAATATCTTGTTGTCTTTTTAACTAAAGATCAAAAATGTCCCGAATTTGCTCGTAAGGAATTCGCAGATCCTTCATTCAATGATGTTGACGTCACGTATTTCAGAGGCGTAGGAGTTTGGGGTGGAATTCAATATGAACTTGGGAAAATTTTAGGCTATTTAGAAGTTCAACATCCCAAATTTCAAAAAGTTATTGTGTACTACAAGCCCATTTATGACAACGCTGTTCAAAGGAATTCCTTATTAAAACCGCTACAAAAACGAATTCAAGACGCACTAGAAGAAATTATTAATAAATGCGCTGAATATCAAATAAATGCCACGTGTCCTAAAATTTACATTGGGCAAGTTTAAGATGAATAAAAAGATGAAAATAATTTGATTTATTTTCATCGCCGTTATCAAAAATGAAGATCAGTTTTGATGCTGCCATGTCCGCCGTCGACAAATTCGCAGAGAAATATCTAGATGGCAATTCTGGCACGCTATTATTTTGTAAACTTTTGCTTTTTTTGAAAGGTATGATTCTTGAAGTGGTATTGACGATGTTTTGCATAGAGCGATATTACGTTTTTGGAATGCTGGACGTTATAATGGTACCTACGTTGATTGGGATTATGGCGATTGTTTTTACATCAACTGCTATTGTTTTTGTTGCTATTGTAAAGAAATTATGGACAAAAAATGAATAAAAAAATAGAATAAATATTTGGATATCATATCTATGTGAGCTATTTAAGCATCTTTCTATCTCTGTAGAGTGTATAACTAACATTTGAAGATATTTTTGAACCATGTCGTCTTACGATGGACATGTAAAACCTAGGGATTTAGGCAGAGCAGTGAGAGCGCAGTCGTTTTGTGAGTTACCGAGACCGTTATTACTTCCACGGGAGAGTTTGCGAGATGCGGAAAAGGCGTATCGTCTCGAGTTTAAGGAAATGCAACGGAGGGAAAAATTGAAACGGCTTAGTCGACGTGTTGATATTTCTGCAAACAAACTAAGCGTTTTGCCAAAGCCTCCATCCGCATATACCCATGGAACACGTTTTTCTCAAAGAGTAATTTACGATGAACATGGCAAGGCACAACATGTAAGTGTTCTAGAAACGGGGACATTAAAGTGCATTGCTGAATACGTTGCAAATGAAAATGCTCAAGATGATCGTGCGGTGTTTCTATGGTTGCAACCATATGTATCCTTATTTTACCAAGATCCAAACATCAAAGATTTTTGTTTATTGTTTTATCTTATTGGAAGATATCAAAAGCTACGTGGTCCTGAACAAAACGGAATTAAGCAATTACTTCATGATTGGATTCAAAAAAAAGGATCTAACGATTTAACTGTACAAAGTAAAGAAGTGATCTATATTACTTTAGATGTTGCTCTCCTTTTCTGGAATTGGGGAAAAGAATTTAAGGAAAACGAGCTGTGTCCAAAAGAAAAGATAATAACTCAGATTATTGAAGAAAAAACAAAACGCCCAGCATACACATGGAAACCACGAAAATCTAAAAGTGTGATATCACCTAGGCGTGTCCGATTTTCTTCTATTGCTAGACGACGCAAAGGTAAATCAGGATCAAAATTGCCTATGCAGCCTGTTCAAAATTTGAGTACATTATCTCTTCCAAGTATTGCTCAAGACGCTGATCTCACTCTTCAATTTCCACATACGGAGTATACGTGCCTAAAACTATATGGAACTATTTCATGTAGCGATATTGCTAAGATTTTGACCATGAAGGCTTCTATGTTATTTCAAAAAATTAATTTCGAGTCTTTACTAATTTACTGTAGAGACAGTAAAAAAATAACAGATATGGAAGAAGGAATTCAAAATGTATGTAATATGATTGCGTTTGGAAATGAATTGAAAACGTGGGTGATTGGATCGATATTTTATTTGCAGCAAACGACAGGGAATGTCTTGGAATTCATTGCGACGTTTATATCCCTGTGTTCAGAATTTTGTGAGTTACGTAATTTATATTGTGGACATGTAGTTGCTCAGGCCCTTTTTTGCCCTGAAATGGATACTCTAATTTCAACTGTGAAGGAGGATAAACAAAAGGAGAGAATCGATCTATATCGTGAAAGTTGTAAAGATCTTGCAGGAGCGACTATGAATTCATTTTCATTCATTCGTACCTTGGAAAAAACAATCGAACCACCAGCTATTCCCGCTTTCGATATTCTCTTAAAAGATTGTACAAGAATAGCATCAGGAACGCCGTTAAGCGATGCTGAATTTCCAGAATATATCAATTTTTCTATGTGGAGAAAGCTGTATGAATATGTTGGGAAACAGTTAGTGCGTTTTCAAAAAAAATCTTACGAAAAAAGTATTGACAGTGCAGCTCTAAAAACTCTTCCAAATTTTAAGGACGTTTTTGAAATGAAAACATTGCTCGATGATGAATGTGTGCAACAAGCATGTGAACGAATCAGAGGATACAAGAGAGAAACATTATTCATGGTAGACGCGACAAAACCCGGTTCAAAAATTGTCGCAACGTGGGCACTAAAGAAACGTAATTCGTCAGATAATCTGTTTAACAAACGACCTCGACGAAGAAGTGTTCGTATTGATCCTTCAGAAGCAGCAGTTTATTTACGTAAATCAAAAACAACAAATGGTCATATTTGATAAAAAAAGACTCGAACATGGTTATAGTCTTTTAAAATATATAACTATTATTTTCTAATAAATTTCCTAATTTCCTAATTTCCCAATTTTCTACTATGCATCGCTTCACACATTATTATTTTTTTTTATTTTTTATTTATTCCATCACACACATACATGGACTTGGCATTGCTGAAGAACCGCAGGAACCAATTGCACCTATAGATCCAGAATTTTCAAACAACTCATGTATCATAGTAGCCGATTTTGCTCCTGTGGATTGTAATCTCACCGCACCTGATGCCTTCGAACCTGCTGCAGATCCAGACGATCCCTGTCCCGGATGTGACCCAGAAGATATACTTGCATCTCTCGGAATTCAAGCAAACTTTAGTTTATTGGACGAAGCTATTGCTCTTTGTCCCTTTGATCCTGTTCTCATTGAATTTACAGGAACCATCTATGCGCCCACATCTATGATTTACAATGGGACAAAAAACCTTATCTTGAGAGGAATCAGTCAATTCGAAAATATTACCGTCCCTGGAGATATCATCACCGTAGACGTTCTCAAGAACGTAACAGTTGGAAATATTACAATGGAACAGATCGTGCCTATGAACATGAGCGGACCACCGACATTTATTATCAATGAATTGAGGGCGACTATTGTAGGTTTACGAGACTGGCAATTTTTAGCGCAAAATATATCCGTCACGTTTGAAAATTTCGATAGTGACGGGTGTAATACGACACGGTCTATTTTTGTTACGGAAGTGAAACCAGATCGATGTGTCCCATGCCCTCACCCAACGTGTAACGGGACGTTCATTAATTGGACATTTGTTCACGGCCGAGAATTAGAAAATGGGACATTTATTCCTGGCGTGGATGTTAATGGGACATTTGTACCCGGTATATTTTTCAATGACACGTTCATTCCCGGTACTTTCATATTCATTGATTTGGGATTTATCACGCTTCCGATTTTTATTCCTTTTGTGAATATAACGGGAATACCCGGTGTGGTGAATGGAACCTTTGATATATCATTGATTGATCCGTGCTGCATTCCACCGGAGATTATGGACGAACCACCTCTGTTGGAAGATCGCCTCGGATGCAATGTTGGTCCGGGAGATATAGAACCTGAATTTCTAGATTCGACGCAGAGAGATCCATGTTTCTTTCTTCGTGATGTACGCATGAAAGCTCCAACAGGCACAGGCACTTTACAACCTGAAGAATTATTAGGATGTGAGTTATCAGAAGATGATATCGAACCGTTGTTTTTAGATTCATTAGAGAGAGATCCATGTTTCTTTCTAAGGGATTTGAGAAAGCAAATAGAAGATGATCGAAACTGTACCGGTGACGAACTGTTTCTCCCACAAATCTTGTCACCTTGTCTGCGCAATCAAAATTTAACGATTACAAATGTAGAAATACGTAATTATCACGGTGATTTTGTGGTTTGTCAATACGCTTGTGATGAACCGGTCACGCTTAACGTAACCTCTTCCGATTTTAAAAACATTCGCGGACACGCTATTCATTCCGGAGGTCTTTTTCAATATCAGTTGGTTGGAAATACGTTTTGTCCGTGCGGGGGTCAAACGAGTTCATGTGTTTTTGGAAAGCATTGTTTTGTTAGTCGAGGGGGTAGTTCAGTGTGGGTGGATAACCGGCATTGTGTCATTGAAGATCTGCTTCCTGTTCTTTGTGAATATGATTTGGGGCCTTTATTCAAATGTGTAAATGGAGAAATGTTTTGTCTAGATCAAACGCAAACTATTCTTAACGATTGTCAAATGGTTGAAGTTTCTCCTGGAATGTCTGTTTTTGATAGTGATTGTGCTGTCTATGTACCTTGTCTTTGTGGTGGTATGGACGTTAATGTAACGTTTTCCAATAACAATACAGAGGAAATTACGATCTTTGTGGAACCGTTTGAAATTGAAGTAAATACATTTCTACCGGGATTAGGGTTTGTTGAGACTTTGACGTTAGAATGTCCTGTTGAACTTCAAAATGTGACATTCAATATAACAAAGATTGTTCCATTCGATATCTTCTTTTTTAACACGATATCGAATATGACAGAGTTTTTAATCACGATTTTTATTCCTGTTGTTGTGGAAGAGGATATTGAATTATTGCAGCCTACGGGACCGTTAGAGTGTCCGTGTCCAGAAGGTTTTGATCCTGCACTAAATGGATCGTTAGGACCTGTGGGTGATTTTTTCGATACATGTTTCTGGGAATTGCCCGGAGGAGATTTCTGTGAAGATGGAACAGTTATTTGTCTAGTTGAAGGAGGAGAGCTGGGATCGGGAGAACCTCCGCCGACTCCTATAGATTTCTGTGATCCTGTAACATTAACTGCGTTGGTAATGTGTGATGTGACAACGTGTATTGGAGGAATGTTAGTATATGAAGACGTTATGCATCCATGTAATTTAACGTCAGGAACCTGTGCTGCATTCGGATTGTTAGACATCCCATGTTCATGCATTGATGGTGAAATCGATATCGTGTGTGACGTAATAACATGTGTTGGTGGAATGATTACGTATGAAGGAAATATGTTTCCATGTAATTTGACGGATTGTGCGGCAAACAGTAATATGATTACTGTAAACTGCACGACAAGCTTTCCACTTCCGCCTCCGGGACCATGCTCATGTCTGCCTATATTAGAAATTGGAAATATGACCATTCTCCTTCCACCTATTCCCCCATGTAATCTTACGGCTGATCCTAATTGTACAGAACCTGTAGGCTCTCCTATTGATACTGGAGATCCAACGTTAGAATTATTTTGTCGTGTAGATGGAACAATAGCATGTGATTGCGCAGGACCGCAAGCCATTCAAGCATTAGTAGATTACCCAATCATAGACGGATCTACAGCGTTTCATTTCGATAATCTCCCAGAAGACGTAGGAAATTATATTGCTAGAGGAAATGTAGCCCAGCAACTTCCAGTGGGAGGTAGATTCGAAAGAACGTTATTTGACACTATAGCGCGAACGACATCAAAAGTACCACATTTCTTTTGGGATAAGGGTGTTTTACACGAACTTGCACGAACATCCATGTTAATTACGGGAACGGTTAATGATTGGGTGGATGGTCATGATGATCAATGGAATAAACGTACGTGCGACGATTTATGTCATCAGTTTCGTCCAAGACAATTAGTGGAAGCTTGCGTGGTTGATTCACGATATAATGCAGAAACTGAACTTTTTGGTGATTTACGGTTTAACATTATTCAAGATGCGATAGATGATTGTGACTTTGATGCCGTTGTTATTCACAAAGCAGAAAACGTATACAGTGAAGAACTCAGTATTAAACGGAAAAACTTTCTATTAATTTCTTATGATAACGCGGTCATTATTGGACGTGGACATCGTATTCGCAATGATAATATTACTTTTCGTGGACTCGTTCTAGTCCATCCCGCTACTGATCGGCAATCTATCATAAACCCTGACGATGATGATTCCAGCGTATTCAACACACCACCTGATCGCTTTGCTGCATTGAACAATCAATTTTTTGGAAGTGGAGTGAATGAAGCTGGTGCTATTGTCGGTGTTTTTGGCAATTTTTTTCTTGCACGATATAATTTATTTCATCATTTCATTACGCTAGCTGTTGACGTCACAGTTGAAACCGTAGATATTACATTAAATACGTTTCGGCAAGTAAGTGGACGATCTTTTCGAGGCCGGGATATGTTAAAGTATGATTTTGACGAGAATCTTTTCGAAGAAAGTTTTGGAATTGAATCTGCAAGTGCCGTCGATATGGTTTCGTTAGAATGTAGAGGTGATCGCGGAGTCGTAGATCCCAAGTCGTTACCAGGGTTTTTACTTGGTTTTTTTGATGATGACGATGACGACGACTCTCTTGAATTTGAACAACCTGATTTGAAAACGGATATGGGATGTAATGTAGCATTTGATCCGAGTAGATTATGTTCCATGCGTGGTAACAGACAAATCGTTAGTAATCAAGTTCCCGATCAGGATACAGTAGTCTATAATTTTATTGGAGGAAATATCACTACAGATCGCGTACAGCATAATACAGCATCTCATGGAGAAATTGGGGTGAAAGTTGAACATATTGATGCGATGCAATTCGCTCAAAGGGATACACTGTATCGTGAAAATGCTGGTATACGAACACAGGATACACGTGTTGATGGAGATGGAGCGGATTTCTTATTTATAAGTCCGGGATCATTGAAAGAACAGTCATGTTCGTTTCCTGATTGTAGAGTAGGTGGTTGGCCGTCAATGGAAGTCAACAAGAATTGTGACTTGAATCTAGTTCCGGAATATTTATTTACTTGTGCAAACAATGTAACAGTAGCAGACAGACATCATAATTTTTTAATACAGCAACTGAACATCACATCAAGAAATCATTCAAGATTACGGAGAGAAGATATGCTGATTCTTCGTGATATGGATGCCATCGGATTTCCTGATTTACCATGTTGCGATAAGCCTGTTTTCAAAGGATCTGATCATGAAGATAATACTGATGTCATGCGTTTTGAGTTTGTAGAGTTTCGGTTCGAGTTCGTGTTTGGTGAATTGGACGGTGTTCATTTATGGTTAACGACTCCAGAATTTCTAGCAAAGGAAATTGTATTTTTTAGAGTGTGTATGGATGGACAAAATGTAGTTAACGGCGTTCAACGAAGTCAAGTTATGGAAGTCCATTTGAGAGAAGAAGATGGTATTTTTATTTTGGAGGATTCACTCATTTTCAATTTCTTTCATCTTCCAGAAGGATCATTTATTAGACAACGTGAAGATACAGTTATTGAACTGGTTCTCCCAGACGGAACGGTTTTTATTAATGAACGCGCTCCAGAATTTGATGGATTACATATCGACTTTTTACCTTACCGGCGAGTTAATCAATCACCGTTCGTCATCAATCCCATGGCGCCTACACAGGGAATTCGTGAAAGTTTTGCCATCATTTCTGGAAATGAATTCCGAGACTTGGATTGACGTGTGTTTACTATCGTTGAGCCGGAACATGCTTTTATTACAGACAACAATTTTACAGATTGCGGTATGAGACAGTTAGAAGAGATCGCATGTATGGTTTTGGAGGGCTTTGTTGGATCTCAAGGAGGGTATTTTGTGGAAAGAAATATTTTTAATCTGACACGTAAACCGCTGTATTTTCTTGGGGGAGGAAGGGGAAATCGAGTACGGTTTGCGGCCATGTGGATTCATACGTTTGGAGACGATGTGGGGAATTGGACACATATTAATAATACAGTCGTTGTTATGGTATATCCGGCAGGGTTTAATGGTGAACCGGGAAATTATACGGCAGGATATACTATAGGTTTACGCCTCAGCGATATTTCTGATGAAACGATTTTATTAACGATTATGCCACCGGGACGGCCACTTTTCTTTTTGTTTATCGTACCGACATTGGCTGCACTTCGTGAATTAGCTTCAGAAGGCAATGCACCCGACGCTCAATTTTTCCTTAATCTAGGAATTCCAATACCAGAAGATGGAGATGGTATTCAAGCGCTTGAAGCAGATATTATAAGATGTAACACGTTTTCCGATAGGTTGGATGTTCAGTTTGGAGAATGTGCTGTTTGTAATGACGGATGCCCCGTACCTTTTCCACCAACTTGCGTAGTTGATCCTGAAAGTCCGAGTGTAAATCCCGCCAATCCCTTTTTCGGAACATGGTTATTTTTAGATTTAATATCTGCGCTATTAGATTGCGAGGACCCGCTTCGAATGATTGATATTCGAAAACAATCTACACCCTACACTGCACCTATTGCTATTCAAACATCTAATTGGACGATCTTTTCAAATACGCTTGCTGTATTTTCTACGAGTGGATTTTCTATTGAAGCGAATGATATTAGGATCCTTAGAATCACATTCTTGCATAACGGAGGATTTCAACCGACAATAATTCCAGGATCTCCACCACCAATGCATATTACGTTTGAAAACACGACATTTAATGGGCAAGGAACGTTACAGCCCATGTTCGGTGGAAATTGGGATTCACTAGCTATCATCACGTCCAATTTTTCTGAATATGATGGACCGAAAGGTATTTTTATTCAATCTGATTGTGGGATGCTCGTCATTGATGAAAGTGTTTTTAAAGACTTTATTGGATCTGCTGTTCATGCAAGTGAATATGATATGTATGATGTGCGTGATAATACGTTTGTTGATTGCGGTGGATTTCATCCGGATGAAGATTCTGTAGTCTATGTTCGTGCATGTGATACCGCAAGTGAAATTCTATTCGAATTTAATGTCTTGGATCAAAGAAATACACCTGTTCCGTTTGAAACTGCAGGACCAGATAACGGGCGTGTAGCTGCTTTTTGGATAGACGGTGTACCAGAAAATGAGTTTAACATTACTCTATTCGATGAAAACGGAACCGTTGTCGGGAGTGAACTGCAAACTACGGTTACAGCGTTTACAGATAATCGCGCTGACGGTCTTTCCATCGCCATAAGATTTACTCGTGTTGCAGAGAATGGAACGGGAAACGTACTCATGCCAGAAAATCAAATATTTTTACAAAGTATAGCTCATCATTGGG
>SDBT01018089.1_pt1 | contig 11093 bp, 6 predicted proteins | sample 2277101 | NCBI WGS metagenome assembly SDBT01 (sample SAMN10404973, study PRJNA504765) | marine sediment metagenome | isolation source: marine sediment core GS10_PC15, 103 cmbsf | place: Arctic Ocean: Southern Knipovich Ridge | collected 2010 | reverse complement strand
GGCTGATTGAGAACGAACAACTCAAGTTGGCCGGCAACGCAATACGTAGCTCCGAAGGTCGGGCAGGCCAGTCGCGCCTGGTGGAACTCGCTGACAATCTGCTCCGTGAACTCAGCCGTGAGCGGGGTTACCGCCACCTCGCCGGTCTGGGAGTCGCGAACCCGGCTGATCGATCGCCAGCGATAGACGTTCAGCCAGTGGCGATACTTGACGTTTTGCGGCTCATAATCGGACGCCGCTGCAGCATTGCTGATCAACTCGGCATAGGCATCATTCGTGCCTACCCAGCCAGCTTCTGCCAGGCGTTCTTCTATCCGGACCACGTCGGCCCAATGGGATTCCGCCAGCCGCGCGTTGTTGGCGCCATTAAGCGACCAGATCCACACGCCTGTCGTCACCATCAGGACCGACAAACCGACCATACTGAATTGTGGCCTGGTTTGTTTCCTCTGGGATGAATTCCTCTTCGACTGACTAATCCGTGCTATGCTTACCAGCAATCCGCAAAACAGAGCCGACAGAGCCGCATTGGCGGGCAGATGCTGGCCGAAGTCACTGAAGCTGTGAATCAGAATCGCCAGAAGGCCGAAGCCCAGGCCGAAGGCTGCAGAGCGGATGGCCAGCCCGCCGCCCCGGATACATCGTGCGAAGTGCAGCCAGACCATCGTTCCAAAGACCACCAGAAGACCCAAACCGAGAGCTCCCGTTTCTTCAGCTACCTGGGCATATTCGTTCTCGGCGTGTCCCGCCAGAGCGGGCACTGTGGAGCGTTCGAACATCGGGTAAACGACCTCATGCGTTCCCAGGCCCGTGCCAAACAGGGGGAATCGAGTCCACGCAGAGGCGATGTCCTTAACGATCTGCCATCGCCCTTCGTACTGGTGCTGTTGGCGAAGAGAGGCCAGGCGTTCGTAGACGGCATCAAAACCGGCATAGAGGACGCAAATAAACGCGCCCATCGCTACAAGCGCCATGATCCAGCCCCGTCCGCCCATGGCTCGCTTTGCGGTTACGAGCACAGCGGTGAATGCCAGGGCAATGAGAAGGGACACGGCACCACCGCGGCTGAGTGACAGAAACACGCTCGCCACCCCGAATACGAAAATCCCGGCGAGAATCCAGATCGAAAGAGATCGGAAGCTGGTCATGTGTCCGACCGTTCCCGCAAGAGTCACGCGGGTGCCACGGAAGCTCTCGTGCAGCTTCACCAGAAGCAGCCCCAGCGCAGCCCCAATGGAAAGATTTATGAACTGCGCGTAATTGCTGTGGTTGATAAAGGTACCGGCGTCAGCAAGATCATTGCCGGTGGCTACGGTCCAGTAGATCTTGTCCGTGCCCGAGACGATCTGTGCGATCGCCAACACGGCGATTCCACCGCCGACGATTGCGACGGTCGCAAGCAGCCGCTTGATTTGATCCTCGCGCCGGTAGACGTTGACAACGACAACAAAAACCGCTGCCACGGCCAGCAACAGCCGCAAGCCGTGGCTCGTTTCGTGGGGATAGAAACTGAGGGATACGTTTTTACTGAGAGAGCCCCACTCCGGGAGGTCCCCCAGCAGCCGAGTCTTTTCTGACCATGTGTTGTTGGAAATCGTCTTGACAACCCCGGCAGGAAGTGGAATCAACTGCATCACGACCAGAGTGACGAAAAGAAGGATCGGCAGATACGTCCAGGACCAACGAAACTGGAAACCAGGCTGTAGAGTCCGCTTCATCGCGAGACAGAAGACCATCGCGCCGCTCAGGACGACCACGACCATCTCACTCCAAGCCTCGACGGCCCCGAAGGCCAGAGGCATGAAAATCAGCAGGCCGACCACGAGGGCCTCGATGGCGGTATCCCACCGACCAATGGTGGGATCAGGGGGAGCCAGACTGGATGGGCTGCGAGTCATTCGTCCCTCCCCAGTCCCTGCGGGCCGGCAGTATAGCACATCTCCTGGCCACTCAGCACCCGGCCCGGATTATCGGCAAAAAGACGGCAGGCGACCTTCGGACCCAGTTTCTCACGGACCGCCTGGAATGCCTCGAGCATTCGAGGCCGGCGAGCTTGCGTGTCGTGCGCATCGGTAGCCACGAACGCCGCCATGTTCCACGAGAGCAGATGCCACGCCGTTGCTTCGGCGTCCGGGCCAAAGTCTCCCAGCAGGCTCCCGGCCGTGATTTGGAGAAGGACTCCCTTTCGCAGCCAGGGGAACACCAGTTCAGGACGAACCTGGAGCGACGAATGGCGTTCGGGATGAGAAAGAATGACCGTTACGTCTCGTGTGGCAAGCTGGGCCAGCAGAGGCCCAAGATCGATGAAGACGCTGTGCGGCATTTCGAGGAGGAGATGTCGTCGGCCTTCCGCCAGTGTCAGCACCTTCCCTTCGTCGATCAGACGAGGCATCCGCTCGTCCAGACGAACGTCGGCTCCAATCGACACTTCAATGTCTATGCCCTGAGTCTTCAGGGCCGCATTCAGCGTATTGGCTGCGGCGCGTATGGCACGGGGGCAACTTTGGCCGTCAAACCGCCCAAGCTGATGAGGTGTAGCGATCACCCGATCGATCCCATCGGTGACGAGGGCCTGGCATAATGCGACGGAGTCCTGGAGAGTAGCAGGCCCGTCATCCAGTCCCGGCAGACAGTGGCAATGGATATCCACAAATCGAGGGATGGGGTCCCGATCGCCTCGGACGGCGGACAGTTTGTCCTGCGTCGAGATCATGAATCCGCGTCCGCTTTCTCGTTCAAGGTCGTCGAAGGCGATTCATCCTGATCCACTGAAGCCGAGTTCTGCTCACTTCGACGGCCGTAGCCGTAACCGTAATGGCCGTAGCCGCCATAGTAGGAGTAGCCGTAGCCCCGTCTCTTGTGTTCCACATCGTTGACTACCACGCCCAATATTTGTGTCCCGACGCTCAACAGGCCATCGCGCGCAATTACCGCAGCCTTGCGTGTGGACTTGCCGGCGTGCAGCACCAGAACGGTCGCATCGCACATCGCGCCCAGGATCCGGGAATCGGCCACGGGCAAGACGGGCGGCGAATCGATAATGATCTGGTCGTATCGGTCCGAGAGCTTTCTCAGTGTGGTGGCAAACGATTTACTATTGAGCATATCGGCAGGGTTTGGCGGAATAGAGCCACACGGCAGCACATCGAGTGAATCCACGTCCGTGCGCCTGATTACGTCGTCGAGCTTCACCATACCCGCCAGGACATTGGAAAGTCCGTCCTGGCCTTTGAGTTCAAAAATCGTATGCTGCGACGGTTTTCGAAAATCTGCATCGATCAGAAGCGTACGCCGTCCCGCCTGGGCCATCGCAATGGACAGATTGCTGGCCAGGGTCGTCTTGCCCTCCCCGGGCATCGGAGAGGTGATCAGCAGTGTCCCCGCCTCGCCATCTGGCACGCCGAAATACACCGCGGTACGCACGGTGCGGTAGGCTTCGGCCGCATCGGACTGCGGGGCCAGGTGAACTCGCTGGCCCCGATTGCTGGGCGTGTTGCCCTTGCCGTTGATGTGAGGAACGACACCCAACACGGAGATGCCGAGAACGGCAGACACTTCCTCCGCCGATCGCAGGCTCTGATCCATCCAATCCCGGGCCAAGGCAGTCCCGATGCCCAGAATCAGTCCCAGCACGAGGGCAATCGCCATCGTGCGGGTTCTCTCGGGCTTGTATGGTATTGCGGCCGCCTTCGCCACTTCAAGAATGCTGATATTGAGTGCCCCAGTGTCTTCAGTGACGTTGAGTTCTTTGATTCGACTGTCCAGAATGTCGCACATTTTCTCCGTGCGACGCAACTCAGCCTTGAGTATGGCAAATTCGGCAGCCTTGATATTCGCCTTCTGGGCGAGAGCAAGTTGTCCCTTGTAGGAACTCTGGAGCTGCCGTTCCAATGCCTGAGTGGCGGCGTGTCGATGACTCGCAGTGGCAACGAACGCCTCGGCAAAACTACTGTCCTGTTCCGCCAGATCCTTTTCCAACTGATGGGCTTTCGCCGCCGCAGCCTGCAGACCCGGATGGTCTTCACTGTAGTCTCTCCGGATTTCTGCCAGGCGCTGTCGGGCCAGTCGAAGTTCCCTGCGTAACGACGAACTCTCGTCATCTTCCGCCGAAACATAGACTCCACCGGCGTGCTGGGCTTTGGCCAACTGTTTGATCTTTGAAGGTTCGCCCTGCAGGGCTTTGGCAGTGTCGTAGGCGGCCTTCGCGCTGATCGTCTCCAACTGGGCGAAGGTCAGTGCGTCGGAGAGCTTGGAAAGCCGCTGGAGGACGATATTGCCCTGTTCGTCCTCGAATGAGAGCTCCCCGTTGGTCTTCTTGAACTCCATCATCTCCTGGAGAGTCTGGCGGAGTTCCAAGTCGCGATGGGTCTTCTCCTTCTGGAGGATTTTCAGCACTTCAGCAGCGCTCGACCGCTTCTGCGTGGAGTGATAGGTAATGTACGCTTCGACGACCGCGTTGACAATCTGTGCGGCCTCTTGGGGATATGGAGAATCGCAGGAGACACTGATGATATCATCTTTCTTTCCCGCTCCGGCGCGAAGCACCCTTTTCAAGTAGCCGGTTCGGTTGTCGACGCTCCTGAACATCTGCATATCCTTGACGCCAGGCTGCTCCAAAGCACTCGCCAGAATTGGCGTGGACCGCAGTAGCTCGCACTGCGTGTAGAGGTAATTCTTGGACTGGGTCATCACCCCTTCGTTTTCTGTGATGATCTTTGGTCCCCGCTGCTCCACATACAGGCGGGATGTGCTCATATAAATCGGTGTCACTTTCGCCAGGTACACCAGGCCGGCCGTCAAGCAGAGAAAAACGGCACCGATGACGAACCACTTGCGATTCCAGATAATCTGTATCAAACCGGGCCGTTGCACCTCCCCCTGCCCCGAAGTCTGGGACTGCTGGTCCATCGCGGCCTCGTTGTATGTATTCTCGTTCATCAATTCGTTCCGTTTCGGAGTGCCTCGTCCTTGCAGCAGAAGAAACGCCCCGTCAGTTGCTGCTTGGGCTCAAGTTGTAGCTCGCACCGGCATAAATGCCCGTGGAGAACCGGAAGATGTCCGCGAGAACCTGGCGTGTCCGTGTTCGAGCCGTGTGTTCGGCGGCGATGACATCCCCTGCACGGATGAAGATGCGGGCAGGGTCCGTCGCGTTTGATCCGTCGATCTTGAACACGGCCGACACGACTTGATCGTCTGCGCCTCTGCGATGAATTATGACGTACTGGGGACCGGCCACGTCTTTGAGTCCGCCCGCAAATCCGACGGCCTGCAGGAGGTTATATTTTGCGCCAGGTGGGTACGGATACGTTCCAGCCCTGTTGACCAGGCCGATCACGGTGAACACCGCAGGATCAAGCCGCTCCACCTCAACGCTTTCACCACCTTTCAGGGCTATGTCGGCGAATGGAATGCTCATGCCCTTCACCGGCAGTGCCAGCTCTTTGGTCTCATTAAGTTGGCTTGAGTGGTGAATCCGGATTACGGCAGCCCCATCCTTCGTGATCCCGCCAGCCTTCATCAACAGTGCCACAAGCGATTTTTCGTCGCTACGTAACCGATAGAGTCCCGGTTGCTCAACGGCACCGACAATGGACACGGCTGTAGTGCGATACTCGGCCACACGGACAACCACTTGGGGTTTCTTCTTGACGTACTTGGGGCAATAACCATCGACAACGGCGGTTTCGATCTGGCTCAGAGTCTTTCCTGACACCGCCATTCGCCCGATTAAGGGCAATCGGATCACATTGGCGTCATCCACCCGGCAGAGATATGCATTGACCAAGTCCTGTGATTGGGCTGAAACGTTGCGCACCGCGGCAGGAATCCGGACTTCGAGGACATCCCCCGGGACAACGCGGTATGGGCCTGTCGATATTTTCGCCTTGACCAGACGATCAATATCGACCGAAAGCTGCAGCGGCCTGGCCTCCTCGAAAGCAACCAAGCTCTCCGAGGATGGAAGTTTCGGGGCACACCCCACAGTGCACAGCATCAAGGCTGCCACCGCGGCTCTAAGGACATACGTCCAGACCCGTACCGATTGTCGTGCGAGACTCATTATAAACTTCTTTCAAAGGCTTACGCTTCAGCCCCCTCAGGCGAAGCAATATGCCAATCCGTCGGCAGGATTTCTCTCCTTACTCAAGGAACTCGTGCAATGATCACTGGTCTCTTTCGATAGCGCCTGAACCGTCAGCGTAAAGAGAGTGCCCAGTTACCACCGGATCTCTTCAATTTTCGGATCAAAGTGGTGGGCGATACGGGCTTCTCAACGGTGGTCGATACGGAATCCGGGGCAGCGGCACGTACGTGCTCATCGCAGGCAGTGGAGGCGGGGGCGCGACAGCAGCAACAACGCTGTCTACCGACACCGTCGACTCGCCTGTGGCCTCGGCAGGAACTGAGGCACGCCCGCTCTCGGTGTTCTTCACAGTCGTGGTTTTCGGCGAGAGAGTCTGCAGCGTGAAGGGATTAAACCGCAACGCCGCGTCCGCCTCCCACGTGCCTGGAAGGAACCAATTCGTCTGCGCGGCGATGGCGGATCCAGCCATCAACGCGCTGACTACGATGATTCCCAGCACACAAGTGAGTCCTGGCTTTGTGAGAAACACTCGTCTTCTGTCTGTTCGCGCCATTCGTATGCTCCGTTGTGTTCTTGCCACCATATTTATTCCATCCCGACCGTGGCGGAATGGAATGGAGTAGTTGACTCCACTGACCAAATCTTTTGATTGAGTCAGATCGTTCTGTTCTTTCGACGGCGACGCCCGCACATAATTCCACCAAAGACCATCAGAAGCAGCGTGCTGGGCTCCGGAAGCACTTCCAGCGTCTCGCCGGCGAGAAAGGCACTGTCCGCATAGCTGCTGTCGCCAATCTCCCAATATACTTCTCCGCCCACATCCACGCCGCCGGCCAGCGCCAGTCGCGCACTCAGGATCTCTGCGCCGTAACCCGGCGAAGGATAAGCTTCGTCGGCTGCAATTAGGCCTAACGCCGCCATCGTCGCGGTCTCCGTGAAGCCGCTGCCATCAGCGGGATCAAAGGTCGTATTGAAGCTGCCATCCAATGTCTGCTGCCCGACCAGAAGGTCCGGCAGATCCGCAAGAGTCACTCCGTACCAAAGGGAGCCCGGACCAACGACGGGATTCACCGGCGTGCTGTCCAGCGGCCCGGTCTGCGAAAGAGCCCATACAGCAGCCCCCAGCGCCATCACCGGTGCGTTGTCGCCGTTGTCGATGTCTCCCAGGGCCATGATCAGCCCCTGCCGGAACAGGTGCTTCTCCGTGGCACCGACGTAATAGGCAGAAACCGTATGCCGGGCCAGGTCATAGACCCCACTGGAGTCCTCTGCAAACGAATCGTCCCGGTAGTAGTTCACATAGTTTTGCGTTCCGGTGGAGATCCGCGCCTGTTCGTAGAAATTGTCAACGGCAGTGCGATACCCGTTCGATGCAGGGGTGGCTGAAATCTCACTGATGCGTGTCAGGGCATAGGCGCCGCTGGCATAGAGACCGTTGAAGGCGTACGTTCCCGTGCCGGGGTCGTATCCGCCCTCGTCGTACACGCAGTACAAAGCGCCCGCTTCGGCCGCGACCTTGTATACCGCCAGTCCGGTCAGCTCATATGCATGCGCGAGTCCCGCGACGGATTCGCCAGTGAAGCCGAACTCGCTCCAACTGCCCGCAGGCTGCTGGCCCGTGACCAATCCGTTTGCCGATCTGGTCACCGCATCTTCGATCATGCCGGCAGTGGCGGTCGATGCGATCAACATGATGACCAATCCCAATCCAAGTACTATCTTCGATGTAGACACAATGTCATCTCCTTTGTCCGATACAACCTCGTTTAGGCTCCTCAATCACTTGCTGGACCTCTGCCTTGTCTATCCGCCGCCATTCCTGGGGAACGGCTTTGGCCCGCTCTCACTTGATACCAGCGGAGGCCAGTGCTACAATTGAAACAATCGGCTGATGTACGCGCAATATGCACGCTCGTCGGCCTGACCGAGCCAGCGTGTCCTCGCAAGGGTAACTCGCTGGCTCTTTTCTTGATTTTTATCCTGCAACCAAAGGAACCTGCCTACTTGGCGAGTCCCGCTACATTGCTTTTACTCCAAGTCTCTCTGTTTTACGGACCTTCCTACTTCTTCTTGATCGGACAATACTTAGGCGTCGTTTAATCAAAGTCCAACAACACCATCGCATATCCTGAATAATTCACGATTTCCGTTTTCTCTGGCGATAACTCCACCGCCGCAAACGCCAAACCTTACCGGGGAACAACAACCCGACTCAGCCAAGTCGCAGATGTTGGATTCATTTCGCCTCGACATCGTTCGTGCTGCAGATATCTTTCGCGGCCTGTGGTCCCACATCTTCGTGACGTGAATCATCCTCGACTTAATCACACCTTCGTACTGAGTCGGATTATAAGGTGTATGGCGAATATGACAATCTATCAATTATGATGTCGATGTTTATGATATCAATGTTGTCGAGGACACGTGCCTGTTCTGCAACTGGCGCGAAACTTTCGAAAAATGACTGAGACCAATTCCGTGCGATCTCCGACTTCCATCTTGGCAAACAGTCGCACGATATGCGATCGCACGGTCGGTAGGGCGATTCCAATTTCCTGGGAGATTTGTCGGTCGGCCCGCCCCATCAGGATTCCATGGGCTACCTCTCTCTGTCTCTTAGAGAAACCCAGATCGCTGCTCAGTTCACTCCACTCCTGATGAGTGAACAGCTGTCCTTCGTTAAGGAATCTGTCATTTTTTGCGCCGCAGACAATAGAACTCATTCTCGCCACACCCTTTTCGCACCAGTGATCCTGGCATCCCTTCGATGGCTGCCAAACAGCCATCCAAAAAGCTATCTAAGTCGTTCCTTTGAGTAACGTTCAAATGTTCTCCTCGTGCGACGCTGCAGAACCACGCGCACGAAGTTGTTCATCGTCGCCTTCCCCTCTTTTGTCGAATAAGCATCGTCACTCCGGCAGTGCCGACCAATATGAGTGTGGTCGGCTCGGGCACGGCCGGGGCGCCGCCGGTGTCGCAGGTATCTTTCCAGCGAGCCAGCAATGCACCGAGGTCAGCACCATCTACAATGCCGTCCGGAGCTCCAACCGGGGCGATGTCGGCCACCGAAACACCGGTATCCTTCCAGCGAGCCAGCAGTGCACCGAGGTCGGCGCCATCTACGATGCCGTCCGGGCTGCCCACAGGGGCGATGTCGGCCACCAGATCGCAGTCGTTCGCGTCAGAATGCACCAGAAGTGACAGGAGTGTTTCGCCGCCAAGGAAATGGTAGGCCGGATAGCCATTTTCGCCGATCCCCCAGTATACCTCCCCCTCGCCGCCGACGCCAGACGCCAGAGCCGCGCGGGATTGAGCAATGGCATTGTCGTAGTCAAGGGAAGTATCCGCCGTGTTCGCAGCACTCAGCCCGAGTGTGCCCATCGCCGTGGTCTCGGTGAAACCGCTGCCCATATTCGGGTCAAATGTCGTGTAGAAGCTGCCGTCTTCCGCTTGTAGACCCATCAGAAGGCCCGGTAGGCCGGAAAGGCTAACCCCGTCCCAGAGCGAGCCGGGCGCAGCGCCCGGATCCACGATGGTACTGTCCATCGGCCCCGTCTCTGCCAACGCCCACACGGCCGCCCCTAGTGCCATCACGGGGGCATTGTCTGTGTTGTCGATATCCGCCAAGGCCGTGATCAGACCCGAACGGAAGTCGCCCTTGTCGGTCGCATCCACATAAGAGGCAGCCAGCGCATGATAGGCGAGATCGTACACGGCACCGCTATCCTCGGCGTCGGTGAGATACCAATTGATGAAATCAGATGTTTTCGCCCCGCCTACCCGAATGTACTGATAATAATCCACCACTGCCGTTCGCCAGGCGTTGCTAGCAGGGTCAGCCGAAACGTCACTGACGCGTGTCAGCGCATAGGCACCACTGGCAAATAGTCCGTAGGTGTACTTGTGCGAGGAAGGTTCATAACCGGCTTCGTCATAGAGAGAGTACTGAGCGCCACTCTCGGCGGCGAGTTTGTATGCCTCGTCGCCCGTCACTTTGTAAGCCTGTGCAAGGCCCGCAACCGATTCGCCCGTGAAGCCGAACTCCAGCCAGCTGCCGTTGGCTTCCTGAAAGCTGACCAGCCTGTCGCCGCTTCTCATAGCAGCGTCCAGATTTGAGTCAGCTTCCGCGCACGTCACGGAGATCATCAAGACAACTATCGCTGTTAGAAACTGCCGGGGCATCTCTCGCCTCCTCGCCTGGGATCGCCTTCGATCAGGCAATTGCATATAATTGATTTGCTCACTTCCATGGTTCGTCTTCTCCCTATAGGCCGTAGAAGTAAACGGATAGCTCCTGTTGCCCATCTCACGAATAGAATCTTAATTCAGCGCAGAAGGTTCACACCTGGCGCGCCGTAAGAGGGATCTCACTACTGGAGATCCGCAGCGTCATACTCGGCCGCCATGCGTCCAAAGTACAACTCCGCCACCCCCCGCATGAGGAGTTCCACCGTTTCGATTGAGTGCAAGGGCTGAAACTATTGTACGACAATATCCTGCATTGTCAAGGCTTTAGTAATCCCGATGGGTAACTCGCACTCTGTTCTCCGTCGATGTCTCCCCTGGCCCGAGCGAGTTCGCAGGTTGAACACTCCAGACAGAACACGACGGCGTCCTGAACTTTGTTCCTCCTCCAACCGGAGTAACTGAATTACCGGCCCTCCGACGTATGGCAAAAACCGCCAAAAAAGCCCCGATAGAACCTCCCATCTCGACATTCAGGCAAGGAACACCGAAATCAACTATGCGTAGTTTGTATAAGTATTGTATGTGCGCATAAGGTGCATTCTTTCCACTGAATATAGTCTTTACTCAAATAGGATAGTATCTTAGGCTTGAGTCGTAGAGAATGTGTGTTCATCTGCTATATCGATTCAGCCCACTTTGGAGTTACGTGCCAGGTTTAGCAGAGATTGCGATCATCAACTGTAGTTCAATGAAGAACAGGGAGACATAGGCCATGGGTCAGAAGACGCCGGTATTCACCGACCACGAGTGGCATAGCCTG
>SDBT01018088.1_pt1 | contig 11093 bp, 10 predicted proteins | sample 2277101 | NCBI WGS metagenome assembly SDBT01 (sample SAMN10404973, study PRJNA504765) | marine sediment metagenome | isolation source: marine sediment core GS10_PC15, 103 cmbsf | place: Arctic Ocean: Southern Knipovich Ridge | collected 2010 | reverse complement strand
TCTTTTACAACACCATCAGAAGAAGCCAAAACAGGCTTGCCCTCATCCTGATTCCCGGGAAGATTGAAATCCCAGCCATACCCGCAACAATTCCACATATGAGACATTTCATCCGTGTTGCAATAATCCCAATCGGGATATTTTTGACTGCACTCCTCACAGTGGCTTGCCCAGGACTGCGTGACCTCCCAATTATATCCGGGAGGAATGGGCACCTTGAAACTTCTACTGCCACCCCCCATATCGGGACTTGGCGGAACATCAATCCAATCCCGTCCCGGCGAAAGGGTGCACGAACCGAGCACCATGGTCAGAATGAAAAAGAACCCCAAAAAACGCTTGTTACACATATCGAACCTCCTGTTGGTTTGTGTTTTTTTCAAGCCAAAATTAACCTCGAGATGTCAAAGAACATCTCGCAAACTATTTTTCCAAATGTTCACAAGAATGAGGATAGAACTCGGGAACAAAAGCCATCTAAAAAGATACTGTCATTCACATCCATTTCTATCGTTGCTAAAAAATCATACTGTGAAATGAAAAAACACAAATTATTTAAAATATCAAAAAAAATATTTCCCTTATTCAAAAGAAAAACTCAAAGAAAAAACTGTTGTCGAAAAGTTTACAACACTAAATCCTTGCCAAAAAAGTTCCAAGAACTAAAATGAAAGAACAAATAATTCATATACCATGAAAAAAACAACAATTTTATTTATATTATTAACAGTATTAACTCTAACTATTTTCTCCGGATGTCTTAACGACCAGAATCAAGAATTAGAACAGGAGGAAGAGGAAATTTTGGACTACGAGCATTATATGGTCTGCGATAACAATAAATTCCCTTTTAAGTTAGATGAAATTGGAGGAGCACACGGTCAATTTGTTCTTACAGGAACAATAACTGACGAATTGGAACAAAGACCATGGAGTATGGATGAAGCAGATCTGATATCGGTCATCAGAATGCAGGTAGAACACTCGGATATGTCTGAAGCGCTTGAGTATTACAAAGAAATGGCAAACAGAGGAAATACCATTAATGATATCAAAGGAGAGAAATTAGGCTTCAAATTAGGGATTATCGACAATGAGGAATTCTCGAGCTCTGCAAAGATTTCAGAATCTACAACAAAAAAGATTTTCGATGCATTAGAAAACGGAGAAGAAATTTCCTTAACTTTCACCCAAGCATTCCTGCCTGGTATGGGTGCTCCTGCAAATTATTCTTTTACATGTGAAATAGAATAACCCCTAAAATATCGTATCAAACGCAAATTCATCAACCTCGGTGGCGAATGTTTCGTCCGCGGAAATTAGCAGATTGTAGTTGTCAAACGCCAGAGGGACATAATAACTGAGTTTGCCACCGGCGGTTACACGCGCCGCTCTTATTGCCGCGACATCAACCTTTTTGACTACCAGATCATTCTCTCCCAGACCAAGATAATCCATCATCTGCTCCTTAATCTGCCATTCAGGCATGGTAAATCCTCTGGTTTCAATATCAGCATAATTTTTTCCACCCTCGACAGGTTCATAATCGGAAGACTCGTACCAAAGCTCGATTCCACCCTCAAAATTAGTAAAACTCACATGAACAAGCTCGCCCACAAGACCCGGAACATCTTCAACAACGACCTCTCCCCACGCGGGATCCATACAAAATTCCAACGAAGTGTCACGAACTTTATATTCATCCAGTCCTTCATTACAATTCAACACAAGATTTTCCGGTCTGACATTAAGATCTATGGTTTCGTTCGTAGTCGCAAAGCAACCCGTCAGAACAAGAGAAAACACAGCAATCGAAATAATTTTTTTCATGGTAATAAAGTTAAATTATTATTGGAAATTACTTATATCATTTTATAACAAATCCCACAATCTTTCCCGGAACATAAATTTCTTTTACAACTTTGCCTTCGGATAAATATTTTTGAATATTGGGAAGTTCCTGTGCCATTTTCACAACTTCGTCCTGTTTAGCGTCTTTCGGAATTTCAATTTCTCCACGAATTTTTCCGTTTACTTGAACACCGATTTTAACCTTATCATCAATAATTAATTTCGCGTCGAAAGAAGGCCATTTACTATCGACAATACTGCATTTCTCACCCAAAATTTCCCAACATTCCTCAGCCAGATGCGGTGCCAAAGGCTCGATCAACTGAACCATAACCTTCTTTGCCAGCTTATCAATTCCATTCTTCATCACAAAATTCACAAATTCCATCAAAGCCGCGACAGCCGTATTAAAATGCATTTTTTCAATATCTTCGGTAATTCTTTTTATCAATTTATGAAGATTTTTTACCAATAAATTATTATCGGAAACTTTTTCCTCCCCATTCACAACCCTCCAAAACCTTTCAACAAATCGCGCGATTCCGGTAATTCCTTTGTCATTCCAATCGCCGCCATCCGTAAAAGGCCCCATAAACATCAGATACATGCGGAAAACATCACTGCCGTATTTTTCAACAAACTCATCCGGCGAAACAACATTCCCTTTGGACTTCGACATTTTCGCCCCATCCTTCGTAACCATCCCCTGATGAACCAATCGCTTAAACGGCTCCTTAAAGCCAATATGACCCATATCGTGCAAAGCCATCGTCACAAACCGCGCATACAAAAGATGCATACAGGCATGTTCGGGACCGCCGATGTACATGTCGACAGGTAGCCATTTATCCAAAACCGCCTTATCAAACGGTTTATCGGTCATCTTACTGCACGGATACCGCAAAAAATACCAACTGGAACACATAAAAGTATCCATTGTATCAACCTCGCGCTGAGCATCGCCACCACAGGTGGGACACTTACAATTCCGGAAACTTTCACTATGGTAAAGAGGGGACTTCCCGTCACCGCGGAGCTTGAATTCGACATCCAAGGGCAATTCCACAGGCAAATCCTTTTCCGGAATCGGCACCTCTCCACATTTTTCGCAATAAACTATAGGAATCGGTGCCCCCCAATACCTCTGGCGTGAAATCAACCAGTCACGGAGTTTATAATTTGTAATCCTTTTTCCCCAACCCTTTTCTTCCATATGATCCATCACCGCCTCGGTAGCTTTATGAATATCCATCCCATCCAAAAATCCACTATTTATCATTTTGCCTTCTTCTTCCTGAACCTGTTCGGGCTTGGTAATTTTAGATTCATCTCCATCAGAACCCACAACCACACGAATAATTTCAAGATCCTTTTCGACAGCAAATTCAAAATCCCGAATATCAGAGCCCGGCACTCCAACAACACACCCGGTCCCAACATGCGCAAGCACAAAATCACTCACATAAATCGGCATTTTCTTGTCCGTCAGCTGATTCAGAGCATACAAACCGGTAAAAACACCCGTCTTCTTGCCACCCTCAGAGATCCTTTCAATATCGGTTTTCTTTCCGGCTTCACGAATATAGGCGGTAACGGCATCCTTATCTTCAAATTTATCGGAATTTTTCTTCACAAATTCACTCTCCGGCGCCACAACAACAAAAGTCGCCCCAAAATTCGTATCGGGACGGGTCGTATAAACAGAGATCTTATCGTTCACACCCTCCACATCGTAAGTAATATCAATTCCCATACTCTTCCCAATCCAGTTTTTCTGCATTGCCTTGGTCTTTTCAGGCCAATCCAGATCCGAATAATCCAGCAACGATTCCGCATAATCCCGAATCTTAAAAAACCATTGGCTCAGATCCTTATGCTCAACTTCACTCTTACATCTTTCACAAGTGCCGTCCTGCGCCTGCTCATTCGCCAAAACCGTCTGACAACTCGGACACCAGTTCACAGGCGCATTCTTCTTATACGCCAGCCCGCGCTTATACAACTGCAAAAACACCCATTGCGTCCATTTATAATACGAAGGATCGGAAGTGGTCACGGCCTTATCCCAGTCATACATTGCCCCCATTTCGCTGAGCTGCCCAACCATATACGAAACATTTTTCGTGGTCGACTCACGCGGATGCACACCTGTTTTAATAGCATAATTCTCCGCGGGCAGACCAAAACTGTCAAACCCCATCGGCTCGAAAACATTCTGTCCCCGCATCCTCATATACCGCGCCCAACTATCCGCCGGCCCAAAATTATACCAATGCCCGACGTGCAATTTATCCCCGGAAGGATAAGGAAACATCACAAGACTATAATATTTCCGCTTATCGTCGCTTAGATCAATTTTGTGCAGACCGGTAGCTTTCCATACTTTCTGCCATTTCTGTTCGATTTTTCGCGCCTGATAATTACCCATTGACCAAAAATTATGCAAAACTTAACAACGGGCAAAATTTTACCCCTTATTCGCTGTGCAATCAAGATTCACCCTCAATCAAAAAGCGCTACTTCTTCATACTCGCAACCTTTGGATAAAAAGTCTTGATCCAGGCCCCTTCAACATTATCGATTTTCTCCGCGTCTTTATTCATTTCTTCAGCCTGCTCGGTTATATCCTTTATGGAAAAAACAATCTCCTCAACTTTTCCTTCCGCGTCCACAACCGGATAAGCGTTGAAAAGAACCAAAATTTCTTTCTTTTCCCCAACCATTCTGTACGGACCCATTCCCTCTGTCAGTTTGGGGTTCTGAACAAGCTTCAGGTGAGAAGTTACGAATTCAGGAAGATCTTTTGTGTTGATATATTCGAAAAACGATTTTCCGACATAATCGTCACAATCTACAGCCAGTAAATCACAACAGTCATCGGTGGCAAATATAATTTGTCCATCGGCATTCATAACAAAAACGGGATTTTCCGTACCGCCCATATATTCCCTATACATAGTTTCCGGATCTATCACCACAATTTCTCCGCCATGACCGCCGACTTCGAGTATATTCACCTGACCGTGGCTAGAATCCTCTCCATTATTTTCAAGAAAGAACAACATAGCGACAAATGATACAAGAAAAAGGGCTATAGCGGTGATAGCAATCTTTTTATTTTGTGACAGAGTAATCATACAATTACCGTTTTATTTTTATTTACATTTTGCCTTACACATACTATAGCACAAAATAAGCAATGTGTCAAAGGCAATGAGCACAAAATAAGCACGAAAACATGGTATAATATACCAGCATTAACCTCATTACCATGGCAGACAAAAACGTAGACGCTTCAATGCTTTTACCTGTATTAAGGCAAATACCACTCTTTTCCAACCTGGACGAAAACCTTCATCGCGAGATAATTCAGCATATTGTACTCATGTATTACCCCATAAATTATACAATATTCAAGGAGAAGGACGAAGGAGACGCCCTTTATATAGTCAAAAAAGGGACAATACAGATATATAACGAACCAAAGGAAGAAGGGGATTTACCCAAAAACGTAGCGGAAATCAACAATGGCGGATTTTTTGGGGAAATGGCGCTAATTTCAGACCAGCCAAGGAACGCTTCAGCAAAAACTCTGGCGGAAAGTGAAGTTTTTATCCTTTCCAAGGACGATTTTAAGAAACTTCTCGACTCAAACCCCGCTCTTGCCGAACAAATAAGTGCGGCTGTAGTCGCCCGAACCAACGAAAATGACCCTTCTCTACAATGATACTAGCTTATCTGGTTCTCGCACATCTCCTGAGCGACTTTCTCCTTCAGCCAACAAGGCTGGTGGTTTGGAAAATAAAAAGCAAAAAAGGAACATTTATACACTCATTTATACACACCATTGTCGCGCTTATAATACTGATTCCATTCCTGATAAATGGCTATTATCAGCTTATTTATGTGGTTTTGGGAATAAGTTTTGTGCATTTCTGGATAGATGAAGCAAAAATCAATTACGCGCTTAAACACGACAATAAAATAAAACCTTTCGTTATAGATCAGATCCTTCACCTGTTTACTATCGTAATAGCGTTTTTATTCGTTAGAAACATAGATTTTAACCTACCTGACACTCAATTCTATCAAACATATACTGATCCAAAAGCCATCACAATTGTCTTACTCCTCGTGTCGACAATCACAATTATAGAAATACTCAGGCTCCGGAAAAAACGAACAACTTAAAGATTTTTGTGTCCACTGTAATCATGGGGTTTTTCCCCTATATCATCAACCAAAACCTCCCTCGCGGAAACCTCTTTCTCCGAACTCAATTCCAAAAAAGTATATGTCCAGACGGTATATGAAAAAATATCAACGATTCCATTTAGATAAGCCGCAATAATGAGAGCGATAAACCCGATACTTCCTCCAATAATCACTCCGGTCGCAGGGAGAGCTATCGTTGTGACATAACCGGTAACAAGGACAATCAAAGCCGGAATCAAAAAGACCAAAATCGCCTGGAGAATAACCCTTATACCAATCAGAATCATCAAAATTGTTATAAGAATAGTATGCTTCCAATTCATAAAGACCAATTTTCCACTTCTCTTCATGGAATTAAAGACACCACGATTATCAATAACAATAAAAAAGTCGGTATAAGTAAACAAAAGTGTCAAAATAAAGCCGATTATTAGAAGAATAATAAAAACCGGCAAAAACATTTTGAATATAACCGGTCCTAAATTCCTCAACACAAATGCCATTTCTATCAAAACAGAGAAAAACGCAAAGGTTTTTATAAGAAGGTGGTACTCAAACAGCGGAAGAAAAGACATGATCCCATGCCTCAGTCCTGTCCCGGCACCGCACTTTTGCCCATTTTTTTTCCTGGCAATCGACTGGATAGCGGAAGCTTTGGCAATTGTAGGAAGAACAAAATAAAGAACGGCGAATATTGCCGCGAAAATAATAAAAGGCAGGGTCAAAGAAACATGTGATTTAATGAAATCCCAAATAAAAACAACAACATCATGCAAAAAACTCTGTTCTTCGTCATTAAACAAATAAGACTGCTTGAAAGAAAAAAACTGATAAGCGATATACCCGACCCCGACAGTAGTTGTAAACAAAGCGGGTAAAAACCCAAACCAGAGGATCAAGCTTTTACTTTTTTGAGTCTCGCGCCAAGAATCCACGATAACCTTTGTATAATCCATACACCTAATTTTACTAGTGGGATTTTTAAAGTCAAACGGGAAGGGTGGGAGTGCAAAATTTTAAATTATATTTTGCACTCCCACCCAAATCATTGACTAAAACATACCCCACCCATTATATTCCAAGCATGACAAAAAAATCCAACATAGAAAAAATAAGATTTAAGGACAAAGATTTCACTTGGGTCTCGATAAACGAGCCGAATGAAAAAGCTGTGCAGTACCTGAGAAAAACCTACAAATTCCATCACCTGGACCTTGAAGACTGCATATCCGAAATCCACCAAAGACCAAAAATAGATGATTATGAAGATTACCTGTTCATGATACTGCATGTTCCGGTAAGGCAAGGCGCAAAAAAACAGTTAAAAACATCGGAATTATATATATTCATAGGACAAGATTTTGTGATCACTCTCCATCACAACAACCCGATTATCAATAAAATATTCGAAACCTGTAAAAAGAAAAAGAAAATCAAAGAGGAATATATGGGAAAAGGAACCGGATACTTCCTTTACATGATAGTAGATGACCTTTTTGAAGCCGGATTCCCGCTTCTCGACGATTTAAGCAAGCACCTGAACGGATTGGAAATGGAAGTTTTTGAGGAAGACTATTCCAGAGACAGATTGAAAGAAATTCTCCTTTTCAAAAAAGATATAATCAATTTCCGACGTATAATCATGCCGCAAAGAGCGATAGTCGCCCAACTTGAGCACAAAAACAAGAAATTTTTACCTGAAAAACTGGACGTATACTTTGACGATATAGTGGATAAAATCGAAAAAATCTGGAATAACCTGGAAAATTTACAGGAATTGGTCGCTTCGCTCCAGGAAACAAATGAATCGATTATTTCCCACAACACAAACAATGTAATCAAAATCCTTACACTATTTTCCGTAGTAATGCTTCCGCTGACATTTATTACCGGTTTTTACGGAATGAATATTCAGACACTTCCATACGCGGGAAGTTCACAATCTCTTACAATAATCGCGGCCATTTTAGTGGGAATCGCGGTAACAATGATCGGATTTTTCAAGTATAAAAAGTGGCTCTAAATAAGGACGTATAAAAGTTTTACTCTTGCCAGAATTAAAAATCTTGTGTAAAGTAACCCCCGCTAAGTTTTTTAAAAAAAGAATACGAAATGAAACGCGAAAAAAAGAAAAAAGTAATAGGTAAGTACGGTACCCACAAAAAAGATACCGGTTCATCCCAGGTACAGATAGCCATACTTACTGAAAGAATCAACGAACTTTCAAAGCACCTTGAAGCTCACTCGAAAGATGATCACTCAAGAAAAGGGCTTCTTGCTTTGGTCGGAAAGAGAAGAAAACATTTAAATTACCTAAGATTACACAAGAAGGAAGATTACGACAGTTTGCTGAAATCATTAAAATTAAGAAAATAATAGACCTTTAAAAATAAATTCAAACCCGATAGGAACTTTAAAGAATTAAGTTGCAGGATCCAGCCCACCAAAGGCGGGTTGAATCTTGTCACTTAAAATCCTTTTGGCTCCATATACGGGTAAACAAATCCTAACCCATATTAAACATGGAACCAAAAACAATGAAAATGGATCTCGCAGGACGCGAGTTCAAAATCACAAATTCCCCGATTTCGACATACGCTACGGGGTACGCTACAGTTTCTCTAGGAGACACTATAGTTATGGCGAACACTTCAATGAGTGAAAAGGGAAAAGAAGGAGCGGAATATTTCCCAATGTTCGTTGATTACGAAGAACCAATGTACGCCGCCGGAAAAATCAAAGGAAGCCGTTTCGTTAAACGTGAAGGGCGCCCTTCCGAAAACGCAGTCATTATAGGAAGACTAATCGATCGCCCTATCCGTCCGTTATTCCCAAAAGGAACAACAAACGAAGTACAAATCATATGTACTACCTTGTCAGCAGATCTGGAAGTTGACCCTGGGACAACAGCAATGAATGCTGCATCAATGGCACTTCTGTTATCAGGAGCACCATTCGAAGGACCAATCGGAGCTGTAAGAATGGGATACAAAGATGAAAAACTTATCGTAAACCCAACTCATGAAGAAACTGATGAAGGAATTCTAAATCTAGTCGTTGCAGGTACACTCGACGCTATCACAATGGTAGAAGCTGCAGCCAAAGAGGTGACAGAAGACGTTCTTCTGGAAGCTCTAGAATTAGCACACAAACACATCAAAGAGATCTGCCAATTCCAGCTCGATTACGCGGCTCAATTCGACATCAAAAAAATCGAAGCCGAGGTTGTTACACCCGACGAAACATTAGTAGAAAAAGTAGCGGGAATGGTATCAACAGCAGATTTAGATGGAATAGTTGGCCCGACCAAAACGGAAGTGAAGAGCAAACTACACGCAATTGAAGAAAAAGTATTCGAAGCATTTGCGGAACAGATCGAAGCGGAAGAAGTCTCAAAAGGGACTCTGGCTGAGGTCGTAAACGGACTATTCGAAAAACAAATGAGAAAAAACATTCTCGAAAAGGACATTAGAATAGATGGAAGAAAACTAGATGAGGTAAGAAAAATTTCTATTTTCCCGGATGTTCTACCGAGAGCCCACGGATCAGTTATTTTCCAAAGAGGAGAAACAGCATCTCTTTCTGTAACAACTTTAGGAGGTCCTGGCGACGCTCAGATTGTGGATACTATGGAATCTGACATTACCAAAAGATATTTCCACCACTATAATTTTCCGCCATACGCTGTAGGTGATATCAAGATGCTACGAGGAGCGAGCAGACGTGACATAGGACACGGAGATTTAGGAGAAAGAGCAATTGTCCCGGTCCTCCCGGACGAAAAAGAATTTGGGTACACAATTTGGGTGAATTCACAGATTATCAAATGTAACGGATCAAGCTCAATGGCTGGTACATGCGGATCTTGTTTATCACTAATGGCCGCTGGTGTACCAATAAAAAGACCGGTTTCAGGAATAGCTATGGGGCTTGTCTCTGATCAAGAAAAAGGAGTATTCAAAATTCTGTCTGACATCCAGGGGATGGAGGACTTTGCCGGGGACATGGATTTCAAAGTAACCGGAACCGAGCAAGGTATCACAGCATTACAAATGGATATCAAGATCAAAGGACTTTCTTTAGATCTTTTGAAGCAAGCTCTCGATCAGGCGAAACAAGGACGCGCACATATCCTGGCTGAAATGCTGAAAGTAATTCCAGAACCACGAAAAGAACTTTCATCTTACGCACCACTCATAATGACAATAGAGATCGATCCGGAAAAGATTGGGGCTGTTATCGGAAAAGGTGGCGAAACAATTCAGGAAATTACAAAAGAATGCGAAGTTGAAATGGACATCGCAGACGAAGGCATAATAACAATCACTGCTCCAGATCAGGAAAAGGGTATGAAAGCTAAGGAATGGGTAGAAAGAATCACTTATGAACCAAAAGCGGGAGAAATTTTTGAAGGAAAAGTTGTTAAAATTATGGAATTTGGAGCATTCGTAGAATTCTTACCCGGAAAAGACGGTCTTGTTCACATTTCAAAACTTTCCAAAGATAGAGTAAACAAAGTCGAAGACGTGGTGAAAATGGGAGACACAATAAAAGTGAAATTAATGGAAGTGGACTCACAAGGACGCTACAATCTGTCTCACAAAGATGCGATTGGAGGTAGCCCCGAAAAAGAAGGTGGCGCCAAAAAAGAAGGAGAAGCACCGGGCGGACAAAACCCGGACAAAGGAGAACCACTCGATGGAACCAAAGCTGTAAGAAAAGTGTAGCGGTTGCCGAAGGCAACTCTACCAATCAGCGCCCCGCCGCAGGCGGGGCTCCATATCCCACGCGGGTATCGTATAGTGGCTATTACATTGCCTTGCCAAGGCAGAGATACGGGTTCGATTCCCGTTACCCGCTCCAATGCTACGAAGAAGGAGCATGGCGACCGATTGAGTAGGATTGGGCGGAGTATCTCGAACGAAGTGAGAGGCCCGCTCCAGCTATTTTTGGCTTATTTAAAGCATATTTAAGACTTATGGTATGCGCTTAACCTAACCGCAATATATAAATTATAATAAATTGAA
>SDBT01018087.1_pt1 | contig 11094 bp, 4 predicted proteins | sample 2277101 | NCBI WGS metagenome assembly SDBT01 (sample SAMN10404973, study PRJNA504765) | marine sediment metagenome | isolation source: marine sediment core GS10_PC15, 103 cmbsf | place: Arctic Ocean: Southern Knipovich Ridge | collected 2010 | reverse complement strand
CTTTTCTATCGGATCAATACTGATAGCTTAGAAATTTGTTCCAATTTTGATCTTTCCATGCTGGACAATGATATTATCAAAAAAATTCACTTCATATCCAAATTCCAACAAGAAGTGATCTATTTTTCTGATTACTAATTCAGCTCCTAATGAAAGGTGGTGCGTTGCCTTGCGAAAGCTTTGAACTGTAAAATCTGGTTCGCATGCCACTAGTTTATTGAATTTCGATGTGTATCTGTCAGATGATAGCGGAATATTTGATGTCCATCCTATTTGCAATGTTGGAGTTATACAATATTTCGATGGATAGAAGTCCTTTAAAAACTTAATGAGTACATAAGGCTTAAAAAAAGCTGTATGCTTGCTGTTAACAACAAGGTTCAGACTCTTTGCTCCCGTTTCAGTATAATTCCCTTCATAAATATTCAAATAGCTTAAGCGAATCTCAGGTAAAACAAAAAAATAATCTTTGTGTCCTGGTATATACACCTTAAACTTATAACCTCCATCAATCCTCGTTAACAAATCGTAACTGTTATGATGATTATTGGCAGTTCTACTCAGCCCCGGAAATTTGATTTTTCTATCTATAATATAATGGTTGTAAGAACCTAATACAATTAGGTTTACATATGCATTATTTTGTATCCATCCAATAGATGGACCTATATAAACAGAGTCCCAATCTCCCTTTCCTACCTGCTCCTTCCACTGAATCTTCGAATGAGTATAACCAGCACCAGCTGAAAAGTTTAATGCCTTAAAGAAGAGATGACTACCCCCTAATGTAAAACCATAAGTATCTGTATTAAAGGCAAATTGACCTAGATTGGCAATTGAACCTTGGACCCTCTCTTGTCGATAAAAGTTACCAATAGGCGTTAGCCAAAGCCTGGTATGAGTCACGTCCAATACACATTGCTCTTTATCCTTTTGATCAAACTTACATCGATCACACCAGAAAAATTTCTCAGAACTTTCCGCAATTGTATCCGCAACCAGTGTTTGGTTGTGTAAATTTGCCAGAGGCAAAGCTCCAAATAACACAGGACTGAGGCGTGGCAGGTTATCAGCAAATTGATCGGCAGGTATAGTTAATAGAAGCCTCAAAACAGTTATGAAGTCCGGATCAGTTGAAAAGTCCTTTTGGACAATACCAGGGCAAAATAAATAGTCTGCAACAGCTCTTGCATTCCCCTTCAAAGAGCCAATTGGAACAGGCAAGACTGATGATGAGAACTCGATAATAAGTTCGGCAAAGGTGTCTTGATAATCTATAAAATAGTGCAATGGACTTGTTGATGGGAGTGAATCAAATACACCACTAATTGAATTTGCTGTTAAAAATTTAAACCTGTCTCCGACCTGATAATGGCCGGGTTGAGGATCCGCAGTAAATGTTCCTGCAAGGGTGGCTGTACCTGTCACGAGTAATTGATCACGATTTCCATCGTGATCAATCTCAATAATCAAGTTTCCACTTGGACCTTGGATAAAGTCTCCAATTATATTGATGATCCCTACCGATGCTCCTGGATTTACCGTTCCGTTATTTATCGTTGTACCTAGAGTTCCGTTTCCAGTGAATGTACCGGGTGCATCAATGGTAGTAAGGCTCGAAGTTTCTAGACTTCCACCATTCAATGATAAAGTTCCAGCAGCAACCGTTGTCGGTCCTGTATAGGTATTGACTCCACCTAGGGTGAGGGTTCCGGCTCCAGATTTGATGATGCCTCCACTACCTGAAATCCCTCCACTATAAGAGCCATCTCCTGAGGTTGTGAGAGTATTGGCATTTAACTTCACAGTTGTGCTCAGAGTCCCATTAAGCATTCCAATCGTTTGATCTGATGCAATTTCAAAACTTCCACTATTATTAATGGTGAGGTTACTTTTGATCCCTAGGACACCCGTTGCTGATATCAGAATCGCCCCTGTATCTTCAATTGTCGTTGCTCCAGTATAGGTATTGGCTCCACTTAGGGTGAGGGTTCCAGTGCCACTTTTGGTGATTCCTCCACTGCCTAAAATCACTCCAGCATATGATCCACCCCCTGCAGTTTCAAGAGTCTTGGTATTTAAATTCACAGTTGTGCCCAGAGCCCCATTAAGCGTTCCAATCGTTTGACCTGATGCAATTTCAAAACTTCCAGTACTATTAATGGTGAGGTTACTTGCGACCCCTAGGACGCCCGTTGCTGATATCAGAATCGCCCCTGTATCATCAATTGTGGTTGCTCCGGTATAGGTATTAGCTCCGCTTAAGGTGAGGGTTCCGGTTCCAGATTTGATGAGGTCACCTGCTCCTCTCATCACGCTAGAATAGGTTCCATTTGTGTTCTGGTCGAACTCCACTGTCGCGTTGTTTAAGATGGTTCCTTGCAAACCGGCTGTCGTTCCTGCAAGCGTTCCAGCAGAAACCGTCGTCCCTCCACTGTAGGTATTGGCTCCATTTAGGATAAGGATTTCGGACCCATTCTTTATCAGTGACCCTGTTCCAGAAATTATCCCTGAATACGATCCCTCCATAATCCTAACGTTATTATTTATTAAAAATATTCTGCCTATCCCATTGAGGATATCTATTGATCTAGTCCCAATACCTGTTTCAAGAATTAAACTTGCACTACTATTAGTGATTTGAAGATCAGGGTTAACTCCAAGTGTGCCAGCTCCAGATAATACCAAATCTATCATATCACCAGAAATTATTGTTTTGCCAACCCAGGAGTCGTTCACTCCGGACAGGACAAGTTGTCCCTTTTCAGTTGAAAAGTTTCTTTTTATTTCTATGCTTTTACTACCAAAAATGTTTCCTGAAATGAGAAACGATGATGTGAACTGATTGATGAAAATGTCTTTCACCAAGGCAAGATTAGAATTAAGCTCATGCTTGTCCAGGGGCACTGCGACGGTAATCCCACCAGACATTTCAAGCGTACCACCTGTAACAAGAAAACTCTTATTACCCCCAGCCCCCCCCCCAAACAGTAAAGTATCTACACTAAAAGTGCCATCGACTACCACAAGTGTTGAAGGAGTGACAGCAAAGCCTGGAAGTTCTACCATTGCATCATCCGCGTCAGGGATTGAAAAAGGTTCGCCAACTGGAGGAATCCAATTAAGAGGATCATTCCAATTGTTTGAAGAAAGTGAGAGGTTAACCCATTCCCATGTGGCAGCAGTAACAGAGCTACCAATAAGACAAAACACAATCATTAAGAATGAAAATTGCTTTTTTATTGACATACACTGATCCTCCATGTACCCAAACTAATAGATGAATAAACTAGTAATTGTCAACATCAACAAAAGCTATGCAGTCTCTTTTGCGATTCGCCAAGGGAAAGCCTCCAGATATAAAGGTCTTGCAAAAGAAATTCCAAGCTCTCTCTACTCATTCTAGATGGCGCGGGGCTGGAGCAGTGGTTAGCTCGTTGGGCTCATAACCCAAAGGTCGGAGGTTCGACTCCTCCCCCTGTTAAATTTTCCTACGCTAACTCATGAGATAGATTGGGCGGCATAGCTCAGTTAGTAGAGCAACGGAATCATAATCCGCGCACCACCTCCCCCTCACTTCCCCCGAGATAGATCCCAAAAATGAGCTCGCGACCTCCAAAGAAGTGCTCGAATCAAAACTTAATACCCCCATCCAAACTTTTGTCTACCCTTTCGGCCGCTTCAATCCACAAGTGCATTCTCTCGCCAAAAAGCATTACCCCTACCTCATGCGCATTGGCAATGCCCTCAACCACTCATGGACCAATTTCTAGCGACTTTTCTATCGGATCAATATTGATACTTAGAAATTTGTTCCAATTTTGATCTTGCCATGCTGGACAATGATATTCTCATAGTATACACAAGCCCTTGAAGTCAATCGAAGTAGGTTCTATTCAACCTAAGAGAGCTTTTTTTTTGATATGAAAGGATCGATGGAGTAGGCTCGAATTGCCTCTTCCCTCCCCGGAATTTCCACTTCTGATAGATCTTCAAAGGTAAAACGATCCTTCACTTTTTCATAGACGCTCTCGGAGATAATGATCGCTTTGTTGACTCTCTTGGTGAGCCGTTCTAGACGAGAGGCGACATTTACGGTGTCCCCAATTGCAGTATACTCCATCCGTCTCTCCGATCCAATATTCCCTAAGACAGCAAGACCTGTATGGATGCCTATTCCCATTTTAAGACGCGGTTTCCCCTCCTTCTCCCACTTATCGGAGAGTCTCTCTAGATGCAGTTGCATATCTATGGCGGTTAGTACGGCGTGGAGCTCTTGCTCGTCATCTTCAAGAGGGGCTCCAAACTCCACCATCACACCATCACCGATAAATTTATCTAGGGTTCCCCCATAGTTGAAGATCACTTCGATCATCACTTTGAAATATTCGTTGAGCAGCTTGAGCACCTCTTCTGGAGGGAGTTTCTCCGCCATACTGGTGAAATTCCGGATATCAGAGAAGAGGAGGGTGACTTTTTTGCGCTCCCCTTCAAGGAAAATAGGTCTATCTTGTTTGAGGATTCCCTCGAGGGCGTGCTCTGAGACATAGCGGGTGAATCCCATTTTGAGTCGCTCTCTCTCTTCAAGACCATTAGCCATCGTATTGATTGCTACGGAGAGCTCGTCGAACTCGTCATGTGTATGGAGGGATGAACGGTGAGAGAGATCTCCTCTTCCAAGTCGTTTAACGGTTTTGCATAGAGTTGCGAGGGAGGAGGTGACGAGGGTGGAGAGAAAATAGGCAAAAACGACCCCTATAGAGATGGAGATTAGAAATGCAATGAGTCCGTAGAGAAGCAGTTTTTCCAGCTCTAAATAGATCTCTTCTGTGCGTACATCGATCCCTAAGATGGCGACTCGTTTACCACTTTTATCGAAGATAGGAGCGTATCCTGAGACCCAAGTTCCGGATTGATCGGAAAAGATTTGAATGGGGACAATGGAAGCAGTGATATCTGTAGGATACTGCATATGTTCGGGGTGAAGCTCGTCAAAATGGATCATCTCTTCCTCCGCTTTCGAATCGAAATTCAGAAAGAGAAGCTCGTAATGGGAGTCGGGATCTTGGGTAAGCAGATAGACATACTCAACGTTGATATCTGACTTCTCGATCGATTTGCGTATAGCTTGAAGCTCATTTGAGATCCCTCTCAATGCAGGTGAAAAGCGATCTCTCTTACTATCTATGAATCTCTCTACTTGATCTGGATCGATAAACTGTTCGGAGTTATTGACAACTAAGAGCATTGAATTCCGAATCCCGTCCAGAATAAGGCGAGACGCCTCTCCATAGATGATGAAGAGACCGATCAGAGCGCTCATAAGTCCTAGAGAAATAAACGAATAGAATAATCTCGTTCGAAACTTCATCCCCCCCTCCTTCTCTTCTTATAGCAGCCAAGATATTTGTAGCGAGAATTTGTTTGAGAGGATAGAGTTGGATTTTTATTCATTGGGGTAAATGTATGCGAATTTTCCTATGTCTATTCTTCTATCTCTTTTCTTTTCAATCTTTTGCTGAGGATGACACGCGCCACTTTGATCTCCCTGATTTAGAGCTCTTTACTTTTGAGGGATCGGGATCTATTGAGATTCAGCAGGGCGAGAAAAATCTACTCATTCTCAAGGGAGATCGGGCAGAGGTAGAGATCGACCAGGGCAGGTTAACAGTGAGTCAGGCAGAGGGGGTAGAGGGAAAACTTATCGTAAGAGATCTGAAGAGAATTCACCTAGAAGGGAGTGTTGCTGTCGATATCGATCGATTGGAGGGAGAAAGTCTAATGGTTGAGATGGGTGGAGAGGGAGAGAGTCTGCTGGAGGGAACCATCGACCTAAAACATCTAGCTCTCATAGTTCGCGCTGGGGATCGAGTCCTCCTCCGGGGAAGGGTTGGAGAAGCGATGGTCTATATGGAGGGGTCAGCCATGTTTGAAGATGATGAACTGATAGCAGAGAACAGCATAACTTGGGTTTCGGAATGAGTCGAACAAAAAAATGGATCTATAGTGCGATTATTCTCCTCTTCGGGCTACTTCTCACCTCTGTCGCGCTACTCCCAACGCTCCTCTCCACAGGAGGAGGTAAGCGCTACGTCACGGCTCTTATTGAAAAGTCGAGTGGAGCTAAAGTTACGATCGAGGAGCTCTCCTTTAGCTGGATGGGCGATCAGAAGATCGATCGCTTCACATATGATGATGGAGAGGGGGTACGCCTCGGATTCGACCAACTTGTTAGCAGCTGCTCCTTCTGGAATCTCCTCTTTAGAAGCGGAAGCGTAGGTGAGACTCGATTACAGGCTCCCTGGGTAAACTTTCAGACCAGACCCTCAGTGAAGCAGCCAACCGGTGTGGTAAAAGGTGGCAAGAAGCAGGAGAAAGCTGGCGAGTTCTGGTCTAATTTCAGTGGGAAGATCATCTTTGAAAAGGGCAGTTTTGACCTTTTTAATAGCTCCATAAAAGATCTCTATTTAGCATTTGGCGCCGATTCGGATCGCTACACATTGATTGCACGAGGCAGAACGGAGCAGAATGCTCTGTATGGCGATTTCAATATCGATATTAAGATCGACAAGTGGATAGAGGGAGTCGCCACTGTCAACAGACTCCCTATTGAAGGGATAGACCAACTGGTCACCTTCTTCAATCCGAAATATCAAGGTCTACTCCTTGCTGCATTGGGAGATTCTCTCAATGTGAACTTGAGTAATGGGAGCTTAAATCTTCGCTCACCGCGCCTTCTCATAGATATCGATACAACCTATCAAAACTCCTCTCTAACCCTCACAAAAGCGGGGCGCATCGCCTGGACGGTCAAACCTCAGATTTTTAATCGCCTTATCGATGGAGCTCAATTGAAAAATGATGCTCAAGCAGAGATCCGTCTTGAATCAGCGACTCTCCCCCTAAAAAATCTAGAAAAACTCAGTGCAGATGGTAACCTCTATTTCTCAGGTGGAAGCCTCTTTTTTGAGGAGATCGAGCAGACGATTTTCATCAGTGAACTTAGCTGCGATTTTCAGACGAATAGACTAAAAGAGTTAGTCGATCTATCCTTCCGAAGTAGCATCAGCACCGCCTCCTCATCAGAGGCGCAAGGAACGGGGAGAGTCACTATTAGAAATCCCCTTGAAAAGAGTCGATTTTTTCCTAAATACGACCTAAGAGTTGATAACTTCCCCGTCGCCCTTATCGATAGTTGGATGAAGAGTGAGAGTGTGAAATATCTTGGGCAGAGTGTGAGCGGAAGGGTGATGAAGTCCGATGAGCGAATGGTTATCTCAGCAACAACTCCCCTTCTCAATATGCCAGAAGCAGAGTTCATCATCACCGATGCAGCGCGTCTGATCAATCCGATATCGCTCACCTATCAGTTGAGAGAGACGCTCTATGACCAGCTTACCCGCCCTGTGATGTTAACGGGCCGACTAAACTCTCTCTCCATTCCCATGGATAGAGAGAGGTTGGAGCTCTCTAAAGCACTCTTCAACCTGCAGCTAAAGGCGCAAAATGTAGGAGTTCAAAATCTACTCGCCCTTGGCACACTCACCCTCCCCTTTATCAACTTGGATTTAGAGGCCAAAACACTCAGTAATATCCAATTTAACGGAACGAGCCGCCTAGATTTCTCTCCTCAGACTCTGGGAATCTCACTCATCGGTTCAGAGGTAGGGGTCAAACTTTCTGGCAGACTCAAATGGGATGGAGAGGTAGAAATCTCTCCCCTTTTAGCGGAATTTGATGGTCAGAAGTTCAAAGGGACACTCGATGGCGCCATTGAAAAGAGCACTTTGATCTTAAAAAAGCCTCTCATAGTTGACTTCCTTCTCGAACCAGAGCAAGTCAATTCGATCCTAGCGAAAGAGGGCAACATCCCCCTTCTTTCAAAAGCGACTCCCTTTCATTTAGAAGTGAGACCAAGTCGTCTACCATTAAGTGAGACGGCTCTCTCCTCACTCTCTCTAAAGGGAAGCGGGCATATCGACAACTTATCAATGTACTCCCCGGTAAATGGCTACGCCTTCAACTTTGAAGATGTTGCCATTGATTTCGATTTTGATGGGAAGCGTGACTCGCGGCTGATCCATTTCGAGGCAAGAGCTCTGGAGAACGGAAAGAGTGGCGGTCAGATAGAGTTGGAGATTAAAACTCCTACTCAAGTCAAAGTGATAGTGAAGGGTTTCTCTTCGCAAATCGCCGATGCATTTTTTGGGATGCGAGGGCAACTTCCTGATATGATCGGAGCGACACTCAACTTAAACTATCAGATGGTTACGAAAGGTGATAAACAGGAGATAGACCTTAAAATCGACAGCCCCGATTTCTCGTTGGAGGGCGCCTTTACCGTAGGTGATCAACTTGAGCTGAGAACGCCCCGCAGAGCTCTTAAAATGGGCTGGAATATCAGCGAAGAGGCGTATGACGCCTTCCAAAGATGGCAGCGACCAGGAGTAGCTGAGACGCCCAATAATCCCCTCTTTACAATTGAAGGGCGCTCTAAGATAAAAATTGAGGTCTCACCCCTTAGCATTCCTGTCAAAGAGAGAGGGAAGGGCATCCCTAAATTGGACTTTAATCTCCTCAAATCGCTCTTCGATGTCCATCTCCGTATCGATGACCTAACACTTAAACAGAGAATAGAGACGACACTCAGTCGCTTTGACTTCAATATTGCAAAGCAAGCGGTTGGGAACACTCCTATGGAGTTCAAATTTAATGGCTCACTCCGCACCCATTCCAGCGGGCAGTCGGGACGGGTCAGAGGAGAGGGCGAGCTTGAAAACTTTCTCTCCTCAGAGGGCCATTTCGACCTAAGTAATGTGACGACAGAGATCCACGCTACTATCAAAAATCTTCCAACCCTATTCATTGATGCGCTGACCCGTCTCGATCAAAATGGCGGCTATCCCCCTTCAGCCTTTTTGGGTGACCTTATGAACGCTACCTTTGATGCTGACATTCAAAAGAGCCAAGGGTCGATCTCGATGGATGTCGATGCGACCGGTTGCCGCGGAACTTTTTCAGGAGTAGTTTCCGATGGAACGCTCTATCTGCGTGAACCGATCCAGGCTGTATTCACCGTGACGCCGCAGCTTAATCGCATCTTAGAGAAGAGCGCCAACCTTATCGTTGTCGGAATGGAGAAACCCATTCTCCTCCACATCAACCCAAAAGGGTTCTCCGTACCGCTTAAAGATCTCCACATCCGTAATATGAATTTCAACTATGGCCAGCTCGATCTAGGGCAGATCGTCTGTGAAAATAGCGGGAGCGCCTCAGATGTGAGCAGTCTGCTCAAAACAGATGGCACTAAACATAGCTCCTTCTGGTTTGCTCCCATGGAGTTCAACATGCGCTCAGGAAAGATGTATGTCGACCGCACCGAAATCCTCTACAACCAAGCCTACCAAGTCTGTCTATGGGGAAAAGTTAACTTCGTTCGTCGCTATGTACAAATGACCCTTGGACTCACGGCACAGACCCTCGGCTCAGCGCTGCGCATCTCAGGACTTAGCCCCAATTACGTCCTCAAAGTGCCCGTCGAAGGTCCCTTTGGGAATGTCAAGATCGATAGCGGCGCTGCTTCAGGAAAGATCGCCTTCCTTATCGCAAGGAAGCAGATCGCTCCCCAGGCAGGCATCTGGGGCCAAGTCCTTGGCGCCATCGGCGATCTCGCCGATGACCAGTCAGACGTCCCCCCGCCTAAGCCCCCCTTCCCCTGGCAGAAGAGGCGTTAAACCCCGAGCCCGAAATGGTTAACTTCTATAGATTTGTAAGACACCCATCTTGGATTTCTGTTAGAGACTTCCACTTTTTTCACCAATGGACTTCCTGGTCCACTATAGAAGTTAGGGAACTCTCCAAGAATAAATGCATCGATAAAAGCATACAGATTGTAGCTATTCTCTTCTTCCATCATTTGATAGATCCGGTTTAATGTCTCTTTAGAACTGGGAAGATTGTTCTTCATCTCAAACTCTAAAATATCAATGATAGTTGATTTATCTTCCACAACCCTCTTTATATATGGGAGGTTGTACTCGATTTCAGTCTCTATAATCCTGAAATGTTCCCATCTGTGTGTGGCCAACTCTTTTGCTCTATTTAGATAGGGAAGTGCACTTTCGATCCCTTCTTCCTTTTCTATTGCTCGGAAGAGCACTAAGAAGAGATCAGGATTTCTTCTCTCCTCTGCTTCTACAATAAAGGCGTTTAAACTCTCTCTATCTGGAAAACATTCAAAATACCGAACTGTTGGATTGATCTGCCAATTAACTACTCTCTCAGAATCTTGAGGGATAGCCTTGAGCAGCTCAATTGCCAAGTCTGGCCTAACAGGTAAGAGTGTACCGAAAATTAACATTAAGTCAGGGTTAGCATATGCATCATCCCGAGTATGGAGGATCTCAATCACATTTTTGACCTCTTGATCGAGGTGTCCATGTAGATGTGAAAATTTAGTTTCAACTTCAATGAGTTTTAACCCAACTAAAAATGGAGTATTTCGCTTGGAAGCTTCATCAGTACTGTCTCGATAGGCTTGCAGAATTTTATCTATTTGGGGCAATTGATAGGTAGCTGCAACATAGAGCATGGCTCTAAGCTTGTCTTCCCGCTCATACTTATAAGCCTCGGGCACTTCTCGACTTGCTTGATAGTTCGCGAAAACTTTTTCCAAAGCTCTCACTGCTTCATCTATTTTTCCTAGCTTTCCATAAATATAAGCTTCAGTGGCAGGGAGCTCTTTGACCCCTCTTTCCTGAAAGAATCCCCTTCTCAGTTCTTCTTCAATTAGTATTATTTGTAGCATTGGGTCAGAGATAAGTTCGGGGCATGTTTCTCTAAGATTTAAAAGGGTCTGACGAGCCTCTTCATCACTCTGGTACTTTGAGAGCTCAAGCCCACATATAAAACGCCAAATTGGTTCTTCGATCTGAGAGGCGTATTCTAGTGCTAAGTTAGAATCAAACGGGGCAACTCTTATAGATAGATCTGATAGAAAGTCACCTTTATCATCGGGGTCAACTTGATCGATGAATGTGGCTATTTTTTTACATTTTTCTTGAAGAGAGAGCTGCTCTTGCAGTTGGAGGGCCG
>SDBT01018085.1_pt1 | contig 11095 bp, 32 predicted proteins | sample 2277101 | NCBI WGS metagenome assembly SDBT01 (sample SAMN10404973, study PRJNA504765) | marine sediment metagenome | isolation source: marine sediment core GS10_PC15, 103 cmbsf | place: Arctic Ocean: Southern Knipovich Ridge | collected 2010 | reverse complement strand
GGATGAATGTTTCTGGTGTCATGATGTGCTCCTTGGTTTGTTGATTGGGAATGCGATGATCGTCTCGGCCTGCATCCATCCCGCGCCGATCTTCTCAGTGATGCGCAGCACCACGAATTCAGCGGGGTTATAGCTCGACTGTCCCCGTCCTGACCAGTCATTCGCGCCTGGTTTCTTGGCGACGACTAGGCCGCTGTGCTCCAGGTACTCCCACAGCACGAGTGTGTTGCCGAGGCCGTAGCCCCAATTGATTCCTTCAAAGGTGACGCTCTGCTTCTCCTCGTTGATCAGGATTCTGTAGTCCATTATCGTGCCCCCTGGCATGAGTGGCCTGGGTGAAAGGGTTGTGAACACAGGCCACAAGGCCCTTCGAATGGGTAGTCGTATTCGTCCGGCTCTTGCCCCGCGGCCATGCGTTTTACCGCATCCGGTGTCTGGTACTCGCGGGCGTCGGGGTGTCGCCGGATGGTTGGTAGTTCCGTTTTCGGATCGTGGTACCAGCGTTGGGTCTTGTTCATATGATGGCTCCCTCGTCCCGGATGCGATGAGCAGTCCGGCGCTTCATGCAGGCGTGATTCTTCGGTACAACGTTGTACGGCCCGGTGCATCCTTCCACGCCCCGTTGAAGGAACTCGGTCTGGTTCATGGTTGAGCCCCCGGAGTTCGGTGCCGAGAGCGAACGCTCGGCCACACCACAGTCGCGGCGATGGCGTGTGACATCATAGCCACGGCCGCGGGTGGCACGGGTGATCGTGATGAGCGGTTCGAGTGTGTTGCAAGTCATACCACTACTCCTTCAGCCAGTGCGAGGTGCTGTTCGAATTGCTCCTGGCCGCAGTATCGGAATTGGCCGGGCATGAGGCTGCGACAATGATCGCACACCCATCGTGGCTCCTGCCACTCGTTAGAGACTCCCACCCGGTACCGGAGTTGTACGAGGCGGCAGACGGACACGCCGCCGAAGTGTTGCTCACACTGGATGTCGACCTCGTTCCAGTTGGGCCGCTGTCGTGCTTCCTCCAAACCGCAGTCGCATTTCGGTGGCCCCATGACCTGAGTTACCGTTGCTGTGGCCAGGGCCGTCATGCCGTCATCCCGGCGGATGCCGCAGTCATCGTCGTGTACCGGCTTCGTGTAGTCTGTTAGTGGTCGCTTCTTGGTCATGAGTGTTCTCCTGGTTCACAGGTGCCACGTGCTACGCCACAGCAGTGATACCAGCCATCTTCAGCGCCGTGCGATACAGATTGCGCGCGGTAGTCGTGCATGCAATGCGTGCTCCGGTTGCCGCATGGCACCGTTGGGTAGTTGACGGTCGCGAATGGTGCAGGCCGTGGTAGTCTCTTACGCACCATCAAGATTCTCCTGTTTCAAACACTCGCCTTCCGGGTCGGGCCATGTACCGGCATGCTGTGAGCACATAAACCCCGCGATTCGCCAGCACGATGAGCATAGCGATGCTAGCATGATTCCGCTGTTGGTCGGTGCTGCCGACGTGGCACAGCATATGCTCACGCGCCTACAGGGCAGCAGGTCGATGCTCTCTAGTTTCTGGAGGGAATCTTCGAGCAGGCCGCTGATGGTGTCCAACAGGCAGCATGAGCATTCCCACCACCAGCCGGACTCATCGCCTTCGCTGTCAATTGGTGGGTAGACCTCGTAGTAATCGGCTACGATTCGCCGCGTGCTGCATTTGTCGCAGCGCGCGAACCAGCGACGGCTGTGCTCGGCTGTCCATCCGGCGGCCTTAGCGTGATGTGGCATCGTTCATTGCCCTCATATCATTGAGCATGTCCTGCTTCTCATCCTCTAGCACCTTGAGATCGATCTCGAAGTACGTGGCGAGGACATTGCTAATCTTGTGTGGCCATACATACAGCATGTCGGTGTTGCCGAAGTTGGCGTTATCACAGTCACATGTCCCGAAGTGCTCACACTCGGAGCCGTGATCACACGTACCGTCTTCGTGCTCGGTGTGCGAGCATTGACTGAATAACGAGTAATGTGGCTTGTAATCATGTACGTCGGGGTGCCCACAGTTGCGGCAGTTGTCGCTTTTGACATCGTGCTTGGCCAGCCACACGTGTTGGTCGTCGCTTAGCCAGGCCAGGAACTCCCCGATGGCTTGGCTGAGTTTGGCCACCTTTTGCAGCTTTTCGTGTTCAGGGTATTTGTCGCTCATGCCTTTACCGGCTTTCGGCCGTCAGCGCGCCTCGGCCCCCAATTTGCGGGACGATAGCCATAGGATACACGCCGGGCGCGTGCGATTCGTCCTGGCTTCTTGCGCTGTGCGTCACGGTGATTGAATGCTGTCATGATGATGATCCTCCTCCTCTGCCTATTCTGTTCGCAGCATGTGTACGAGTGCGCGGAACACGAACAACCCAGCCACGGTGGGTAGGTAGCTGATGTCCGCCCAGACCTCCGGCTGCATCCCGTTGTAGGCGTACACGATGATGAGAGGCAGGAGGAAGACAGTGAATAAGAAGCCAATGGCCGTGCCTGCTAGCGCTCCCAGTCGTTCCGCAAATGTTTGCAGTGTTGCGCGTTTTATTGCTTCACTAAAGGCGTCTCCGTCTGCGCCTTCTTCCCCGTTTCCGTTACTCTGTTTCATGTCGTTTCCTCCTCCGGGGGCCGCTGCCCCCACTGGTGCTGGTGGGAGTCATCATTCCCACGCCAGCGTTACGCTCAATAGTTTTCAGACCGTCCATGACAATAGTGGTTCGGTTCGTGCAATAGTGTGCTAGCGCAATGCTAGATGTCATCCCAGGGCGTTCTGGTAGCATGCCTTGCAGTACCATTGTTTCTCTGATTGGCCATATACCTCGGCTATATATGGATTTTCCACTAATCCCTCGGTGGCTGGTTGGCCGCAGGCACACTTAAAGAATTCGGCGAAGGCCGCTTGATAGTCACGTTCGATGCGCGCGACAATTTCCGATGGGATGCCGGTCTCTAGGGTCTCGACACTGCCGCCGTCGGTGATCTCCTCCGGTACAGTGCTCAGGAATGTGTGAGCAAGGATGCTTTGCGCCTGTAGTGCGGGCTCTAAGCAGTCCAGATTAGATGCTCTATGCGCCGGATGGGGGCAGCACACGTCCATCTGTTCCTTGGCCCACGCGACCAGCTTCACCGGATCGACCGTCAAGGAAACCTTTAGTACGACTGTTTGCATCATGGCCTGCTCCTATCCATATGTCTGCGGGAATTCCACAGCCTCTAGCGCGGTGATGTTCTCGGCGAGATCATTTCGTAGCTCGGTCTCATTCGTTGCGAACAGTACGCCTGCAACACCCCGCAGCCGGACGACGGCATTGCCCAGCCGCACTCGTTGTGAGGCCGCACGTTTCGAGCGCATCTGCTTGCCAATCGTGATGGTCACAGCATGGCGGCGCACTGGCGGATCGATGCGCTCTAGTGGCTCCGCCAGCGTTTCACAGGTGTCGCTCAGCGCCCCGACGGCGCGATACGCCTGTCGATACTTGGGGATGGCTTCGTGCGTGTCCGGGAATTGCGCGGCGATGGTCGCACACAGATCAGACATCTCGTCGTGCAGTTTCATGATGTCGGCTGTGGCAATCCCTAACATCTCGGCCAGCGTGCGCGTTTCGTCAACTTGGTGATAACTGGTCATTTAGATTTCCTTCCTCCCTTGCCGTCTCCCCCTAGTCAATGCTTGCGCCATCCCTTCGCCTCCAGGTCGTAGTCGTCGATGGCTGCGTTTGCCGCCGCGTTGCCGTGATCCTGGGCGATCATCGCCAGGGCTATGCCGACGATGTTGTGGGCGTACTGATCGGCAGTCGTGTCCACAATGGGGCCGTATTGTGCAATGGTTTTGCGTAGTTCCGTGAGTGCATCAGGCGTCGTGGTCACGTGTCACCCCATTCTTCTCGGCCCAGGCGTCGATGTCGTCGCCTTCGTTGTCGTACCAGTCAACCCATTCCCCATCTTCAAGTACGCACAGGCCCAAGACGTTTCCCCAAACTAGCGAGTCCGGCTCCAAGTCAGCCCTGGCAAGCGCTTCGATTTTCTGTATCGCTTCGAGTGGGCTGGCCACGTCGTGCCAAGTCGGCTCCCTTGGCGGGTTCACGATGTGGTAGACGCGCAGTTGTTCAATCATGATCGGGCCTCACAGATATGCTCGCTCCGGCTCATTTTGCCGTCACGGCAACCGCCGCAATGTGCGTCACTGTGGCCGTCTCCGGCGGCCTCGGCCTCGTTGATGGACGGCAGCGGGTTGATGTAGTGTAGCTCGACGTTGTTCCCCTCCCGGACGCGCGCAACAAAGAAGACGGTGCTGTTCATGGCTTCGGGATCGCAGGTGGACAATACCTGCCGCAGTCCCGGTAGTGGGTCATTCTCCGCTTCATAGCTCCCGGCGAGTGTGACATGCCCATCAGCGGCCTGTGTGAATAAAATCCATAGTTCAGTGTTCATATCAGTGTCCCCTTTCATTTTCAACAACGTCGGTCGGTTCGTTTTGTTTCAGGGCATAGGCAACCAATCCTAGTGCCTCGAATCCTACGCGCAGCCAGGCCAGGGTTACTGCCCTGATGAGTTCGCATGGTGTCGGGAATTGTTTACGCATGTTTGACTTCTCGTTGCTTCATATTTAGGGGCCCAAATTCCGGGCAGGTTGGATAGTCCGTGTCACCCTGGTAGCCCTCGATGGTAATGAATAATGCGACCTCACAGCAACCGGCACAGGTATCCGGCGTAAGGGGGTGCTCGGCGTACATCAGATGGCGCAGCGCCCGCATGAGGCGATGCTCTCGTAGACTCCAATCGCTCGGTAGGCAACTCATCCGATTGGCTCGTGTCGTTTGCAGCGGGGGTACCACGGATCATCGTCACCACAGTCAGCACAGTTTTCGGCCATGCGTTCTTGCGCGTCGTTGTACGTGAGATTGGCCAGGTAGGCCACGCGCTCCCGCTCGCGTTTCAGAGCCTTCAATTCCTGCTCGCTGTGTTTGTCGTTCATCGTGGCCTCAGAACCCGAGGGGTAGTTCCCCTGACAGGCGGTTGAGCACATCGAAGAGGTTCCATGCCGTTACCCCCATGGCGATGGCCACTAGCGCGATGATTGCTCGTTCAAACATGGTGGTGACTCCTCTCGTTCCTGTGCGGTTCCGTCGGCCGCATTCTGTTTCAATGTCCGCAAGCTCCAAGCGGATTGCTCGAATGCGCGGTGGGCCGATTTCTTCAGCGAGCGCCTGCCCGCAGTCATACGGCCTTAGTAGACGATCTTCCTCGCGCCATAAGGATTGTACGTGTCGCCGGAGTTGGCCCTTGTTCATGTCTCGGATGTTCTTCATGATGCGGCCTTCTTCTCTTTCATGGGTACACCGTGTTTCGTTTCGTAGGGGTGCTGCCAGCAATACTGCCGTTCCTCTTGGTGCTTGCGGCTACACTGCTGTTCGTTGTAGTGCATCTCGAAGCCGCCCGGCCCGCGCCCGGTGCGTCGGTACACATCCTTGACGAAGACCGTTTCGAGGCAGCGCTTCGGATCGTAGTGGGATGGTGCAAGCATTAGGGCTTCTCTTTCCCGCAGCGTTTGTGCGAGGTTGTAAAGTCCAGTAGCGCAGCGGCCCATTGGTAGGGAGTCATGTAGGGTTGGTGTACAACGGCACGGCCGCAGACGCACGATCCCCTCTCGTAGCCGCTGGATGTCCGATCAAACTTGAGCATGCTATTCTCCCTATGGACAGACGCAGTGTATGCCGTCCGGGCAGCCGTGCGTATGCCTGTTATGCGGTACCTGTAGCCATTCCCGGATGCGGCGTTTGATCCAATTCAATGGGATTTCCTCACGGCCTCGGCATCCTTCGGGCGATAGCCATCTTCCCGCATGCACTGGCAGCGGTGCTGTTCACCATGGCCGGACGAGAAGTCGATGTCGACATGCTCACAGCCGCCGACCCGATTGTGCCGGTCGGGGTGTTTGCATTCGACGCACGCCAAAGCGTCGTTGACCTGTTGGAGTAGTTGCTGGGTTTTGAACCTGGCCCTGAACGTAGCGGCTTTGGCGCTGTACAAACAGGCTTTCAAGATAGTCCAGAACGGCTCGCTCCTGTTGTCCTGTCCGGCGAAGCCTGGTAGGTCACAGAACTGGAGCGGCGGCGCGTAGCCCAGCAGCATGTAGGCGTGGCAGATGTCCCAAGTCAAGTCCATCCCTCCGCCGGACAAGGCCAATACGTAGGTGGCATCGTCCTCTTCGATGCCCATCATTTTGACCAGCACTACGCTGGCCGATGACTGATAGAGGGTCAGTTGATCCGCTTCGGGGTCGCCTTCGTAGTGCGGTAGCGGGTAGTAGTAGTTCATCATGGGCGCGCACTCCGGCGGCGCTAGGGTGCTTCCGTATTCGGTGGCGCAGCCCTCAAACGGACAGGGGTCGCCCTCGTCGTGGGTATCATCAATGTAGGTGGTCTCGCAGAAGTTGCAGCGCAGCAGTCCGGGCGATACCTCCGTCCAGGTGTCACTGTACCCCTCGCCGAAGTCGAATGGGTTGGATTTTTCGTCGAGGGCCGTTACCGATAGTTCATTTATCACGATTGTGTCTGGCATAGTTATCACGATCCTTCTAGCTATAGTGTATCAGGAATTTCGCGAGTGCGGTAGGTCTTGCATGCGGGTTGCTGCCGTCGGTGCCGGGGCACCACAGTTTGGCCGTGCCCTGCTCCCAATCATGCGCGCCGTGCAGCGGGCCATAGTCGTGGCATGTAGAGCGCGTCCTGTTCACGTCAGCACCTCGAAGTTCATAATCTTGGCCGACCACGGCACCTCGAAGTCGATGTGGCTGTCGGTGTGGATGATGGCGCGCCAGTGGCCCTTCTCGGTCTGGTATGAGGGCCGGTGCTTGTTGCGTGGCGACGGCATCACTACGCCGGTGATGTCGATGCGCTTGCCAGACCAGAAGCCCGTCACGCGCACGCGGTCTCCTACCAGGGGCATCATTGTGCGGCCCCCTTGGCGGGTGGGTGGCAGATACCGCACGGGTCGGCGTTGTGTAGCTCACAGCGCCAGTCGCGATGCCGCTCCCGTGGCTCGCTACAGATTTTGCAGCGCTCATCGAGGTGGCCATCACCATAGTACGCCATGTCGAAGGCGTGTTTGATTAGCGGCAGGCAGGTACAAGGGAGGATCGCGCCATCCTCACCACTGATAGGGCAGCCGCAGTCACGATGCGTGAGAATGGCCTCCTTCTTCACAGGGGGAATGACGATCCCTCTTGGGCCAAACGCACCCTTTAGTTGCCGGGGATCGATTTCCAATTCGATGCCGCCTGCTGGCGGGCCGTCGTAGTCCTCGACCGTGAACAATAGCATGCCGTCCCTGAGTCGCCTGGTCATCTCGACATCCTTTCCGGTGAGGGTGTGCTTGCCTACAATGCTCATGATGAGGCCGCCTTCCGTAGTACCGGCTCCGTAGCGTCTCCGAAAATGTAGTCGTGGTTGCGCATCATGAATCCCGCGAAGCCGATTTGGCCGTTGCCGCCACGGCATTGCGAGAAGTACCTGTGCATGGTGAGCTTGTCGTTATTGTCCCAGCGGTACACCTCGCCCTCGATGGGGCCGCCGCATAGCTGGCAGATGGGGGGTTGTTCGTTTGTCATGATGCACACTCGATCAGTTCGACGTACCACATCTCAAAGCCTCCGGCCCCGTCCGGCGTCGTGCGCTCGTTGTGTTCTGCGGCCATTCGCTGTGCTGCCGAAGCCTCCAGCTTCGCGTACTTCGATTCTATCCAGTCGCCGATGACTGGGCTGTGTGTCATCACCCAAATCTGGCCCATCATGACTTGTCCTCCTCTTCCCGTGCATGCGCCACATCAGCAGCGTCGGCATCTTCTGCTTCGGCGGCCTCCTCGGCCTTCTCCCGACACTCGTCGCACGTCTCCAGGCCGCCGCAGTGCAACGTGCAGCGCGGGTTATCGTCGGCTACATCATCGTGATCGTCATCTTCCTCGCAGCCCTCCTCCTCACATACGATGTCATCGCCCTCTAGCTCGTTAGCGTATTCGTAGAGGGCCGCCGTGATGGCTTCGTAGATCAGCAGGGACATAGCAGCCGTAACGCTCTCGCAGCCCTCGAAGCCGCTGCTAGGCTTCTCATACCACAGGTCGCTGTCAGAGCGGAAGACGTCGATGATGTCAGCGGTATACACCGGCACGCCACCATCGGCGCACTCATGGATCGAGTCGCTTACGATGTTGTCGGCCCCGTATCGCCGCAGGTAGTTTTCTTGGCCGTCTAGGTTTTCGACCAGCGTTTCCTTGGCGTCCTTGATGCAGTCTTTCAGGTCGCGTGTTTCGCTCATGATCGGGCCTCCTTGTCGATGACCAGCGCACTGTATGGCAGCCTCACGCCGTAGTTCTTCCGATAGGCCACAGAGAGCGCGTTGAAGATGTAGTCGCGCACGGTGACGCTGGTGATTTCCGGGTGCTGGCCGTAGATCACCGTGAGAGACTGGCCTATCAACGAGATCACTTCGTAGCCGCGCCGCCCATTTTCCATGGCCTCTAGGACACAGCACACGAACCGGCCAACAGCCTCGTTGCCTTCGGTTGTGCGCATCCCGAAGTCGCGGCTGAAGTTGGTGCAGCTAGTGGTGTGCCCCTTCTCTTCTGTGCCCTTTAGGTTCGCGCTCTCGCCGACGGTGGGGCTAGTCAGGAACTCCCCTACGATGCCTCGGTGCCGACACGCTGTACATACGATGTCAGAGTCCAGCGTCCAGCCGTAGTCGTTCTGCCCTTGCGGGTGGCCTTGGTCGTATACGGTGTACGTGGCCTCGAACGCAATGAAGAATGGCTCGTAGCTCCCGCACTTCGGACAGCGGAGGCCAACAAGGTTGTTGGTGTTGGGTTCCTTCTTCGCGTTCAGGTCATAGTACGTGGCCAGAAGTTCTTCTGACGAGAGGTTGCCGTCGACCGCGCGCCCCAGGAGTAATACGAGTGCGCGGTTAATGGCGCGTCTCATTCCCTCGGCCCCAATCGGGCCGAATCCGTGGTTCAATCCGTATTTCTGGCCCAACTGGAGCACTCGTATCGCATCGTTGCCTTCCAGCCCGCCGTCATGCGGATAGGCGCACGCACACGGAGAGGGACTGGCACCCGCTAGGCAGTCGTGCGCGTCCATCTGTGCGCCTAGTGACATGCACAGATCAGCCGGTACGCCGCCGGTGCCTGCCGACCAAGGTTCGTCCTCGGCCGCCTTGATACAGGATGTACATACTAGATTCATATCGTTCTCCTTCTGGCCAGGGGGGAGGAACTTCCTCCCCCCTGGCCAACTGTGTCTTAGTCCGTTGCCGCTGCCATGCCGATCAGCGTGGCTGCGGCCTGTGCCTTCATCTTCGCGCCGCGAGCGAGGAAGCTGTTCTCGAAACGTGCCTCGCTGCCATCACGGCCTCGGAGTGCGACCTTCTGGCTGTGGTCGACGAAGCGAGTCACGCCATTGAGTACCACCCACATGCTCATGTCCGGCTCGGCCAGGAGCTTCTGTTCCACAACGACGGCCTCTGCCAGCAGCATACGGTTGTTGTTGATGCGCGTCACTGATGCGGCCGACGCGCCCTCTTCCGGTGTCGGGAATAGCTGCTCGACCAGTGAGTTGAAGTCATCACGGTCGATGAGCGTGGTGGCCAACTCGTTCGCCATCTTCTCGAACGCGCCGAACATGGATGCGGCCTGCGCCAGCGCGCGCTTGGCTTCCGCGATCTTGCTGGACACGTCGCCGGTGTGGCGGATGGTGACGGCGAGGTCGCTGAACTGTCCGGCCACTGCGGCGCTTAGGGTGTTCATGCAGACCACGCGCACGGTCGTCGGGATCACGCGGCAGGCCGCGCTGCCGTCATGGGCGTTGGTAACGAGGAGGTACGGCAGCAGCCGATCATCCTTGCCCACAATGATCTCGGAGTCCGGCAGGTTGAGCAGCGCCCATACCTGACGGCCACCACGCAGGCTGCCAGCGGATTCCCACTTGGCCACCTTGTTCTCGCCTGCTGTGAGCGTGTCCAGGAAGTCGAACATCGCCACGTTCTGAATCACCTGGTAGCCACGGCCTACGGTGCCGAGGATGGCGTTGTCCATCACTCGTATGACGGCATGCTGATCTGGTACCAGTAGCGGTAACGGTAGGATTTTCTGTGTCCTCATGTCGTCACCGCGAATGCAGGCCACTTCGACCAAGCTGTCGGGGCGCGCGTTCAGATCGAACTCCTCGTGCGTGGTGAACAGCGGGCGCTTCTGAACGCCTCCTGGCCAGTCCAGCCCCGACTTCTCAAACGCTTCCCTAGTGGTCAAGGCCCCTTCGACCACTGTGCCGTGGCCGTGCCATGCCTTCTCTCGTGCAAATACTCCTGTTTCAAATTCATCCATGTTGGGCCTCCTTTAGCCTGTGAATCCCGCTAGCTTATGCGCTTCGCCCTGATCCATTAGTAGCCAAGTGCGTGGGCGCTGTTGCTTTGGTCGCATGTGGAATTCTGTAAACCCGTCGCGATCTTTCATCGTGCTCGGCTCCACGTCGTCCGGTGCGCTGAACGCGGCAAACTCCTCGGCACTGTGGCACAGTGCCGCAGCCTCGAAGGGGCCGTTGTCCACGACGCAGATTAGGGCCAAGCTCTCCGGTATGTCATCGAACGTTGGGGGCGGGTCGTCCATGATGATTGCGTCGTACATCTTGGCCAATTGTGCTGCCTTGCCCTTGGCTGCTGGTACCTCAATATAGTATCCCATGTTTATGATTCCTCTCTGCCCCTACGGGCCGTACTAAGCACTGGTTGTCTCACTGTTTGCGCCTTCCCTTCTGCTGCCTGTGCCTGTCGCAGCGTTACGAGGTCATCGCCCCATGTCTTGATGGCCGTCGCGAGCCCGTCTTCGTTGTTGATCTCGACGCCCAGTGTGCGAAGAACTCTACACATGGCCTTCCATGCCTCCCATTCCCTTAGCATCTGCTGGTCTGACATTTTGTCTCTCCTTCCTTCTTGGCTGCGGCCTCCGTTGCTGGCAGCGAGTGGTGACTAGCTCTACCCCACGAGCGCGGGTGCTAACTCACTACCAGCAACGGGAGCCGCAATCATTACTTCTTGGCCCTGCTCCC
>SDBT01018084.1_pt1 | contig 11095 bp, 9 predicted proteins | sample 2277101 | NCBI WGS metagenome assembly SDBT01 (sample SAMN10404973, study PRJNA504765) | marine sediment metagenome | isolation source: marine sediment core GS10_PC15, 103 cmbsf | place: Arctic Ocean: Southern Knipovich Ridge | collected 2010 | reverse complement strand
TTGGGCAAAAGCGAGGTGAAAGTTGAATCTGCATAACTGGCGAACGCAACTGCGCAAAGGATTGTTGGAGCTTGTCATCCTTAACCTCCTGCAGCACGGCAGGTGTCACGGCTATGACATGGCTGCCAAACTCAAACGCATCGAGGGCCTGAAGATCCGCGAGGGTAATATCTACCCAATTCTGGCCCGGCTGCAGATTGACGGCCTGGTCAAAAGCGACACCGAGCCTTCGGAGGACGGGCCGCCGAGGAAATACTTTGCTCTTTCCAAATCCGGCCAGGAGATTTTAAGCAGTATGAATGAGCATTGGGACATGATAATTGACAGCACCCAGCTTGTCAGGAAAGGACAGGTATAATTATGAAAATTACAAAAGGCGAAATGGTCGTATTTGCAATAGTGATGGCTGCTTTTGTTGTCGGCGCATGTTTCTATCCTTATCTGCCCGAGCGGATGGCCTCTCACTGGAACGCAAAGGGCGAGGTGGATGGTTACATGACTAAAGCGTGGGGGACGTTCCTGATGCCGATTGTCATCTTAGGGCTTGGATCGCTCTTCATGATTATTGTCAGGATCGATCCGTTGAAGGCAAACATCGCTAAGTTCAGGAAATACTATGACGGCTTTATTATCCTGTTTTCGGTCTTCCTGTTTTGTATTCATCTCTGGATGCTCCTGTGGAATGTCGGATACAAGTTTAGTCTGAATATAGTAATGCCAATCGGGCTTGGGCTTTTGTTCTTTTATATCGGCATCCTCTGTGAAAATGTCAAGCGAAACTGGTTTATTGGCATCAGAACGCCCTGGACCCTCAGCAGCGATATCGTCTGGGCCAGAACCAACAAAGTCGGTGCCAAGCTGTTCAAGGCCGTGGGGATAGTGATCTTGGCTGGTGCGATTTGGCCTGCCTATTTTTTATGGTTTATTTTAATTCCAACAATTTTAGTGTCCGTTTTTCTTGTCGTATATTCATACGTTGTGTACCAAAAGGTTGGCCAAGGAGGTGGGGCCGCCAATCGGCTAAACGATGAGTCGGAAAATGGGAAGTGGAACTCTGTCAAGGCTGGCTATCTTGAGCAGGTCCAAAAGGCACTTGTATCAGCCTGCCATCGCGAGAAAAAGCAGGTGCTTGAAGATGTCAGCTCACATTTAGACAGGCGATACGCCGAGCTCTCGGAAGATGAAAGGACATGGGAAAATTTCCAGCAGATAATTACCGAAATGGGCCCAGCCTCCGATTATGCCGAACTGCTTACGCCGGAAACTTTAGCGGGCAGCCAAGCCTCCAGCCAAAAATCTCTGATGGGTATAGTTATTTCTGTGATAGCTGTCATCGTAACGGTAATTGTGTTAGTGACAGTACTGTCCAACAAACAAGAGGCCTATGAACTGCAGGAAGTTAGTAACGTTGAGAATTTGAGCCATCCATTTGAAAACGACCCGGAGGCTATCGGCTATTGGAAGAGTGTGGACTTCGTTGAGGTTGTCGAAGACTTTTTGCCTGAGACTAAATCCTGGAAGGGTGACCTTTTTCTCAAGGATTTTACGTTCAAGCCTAACGGGAGAACATCATTTTCCTGGACATGGACTAAGGACTGGATTTGGCATGATAACGGCCGGACCAAGGCGCAGTACAAGATCAAGCAAATGGCTGGGAAAACATATCTGTTTTTACCATGGCTCAGCGGTGATGTAACGATCCGACATCAAAAGCCAAGCTACTATGTATTGAAAAAAGAACCCGTCGAAATGGATGTTGCCATTGAAGATATCAGAATCAAACCTTATCAGCACGGTGGTCTGTATTCTGTAATTGTTTCGATCAGGAACAAAGGCAAAGGCGTAAGTCCGAAATTCGGCCTATATTTCTATCAAGGCGATCCCAGCGAGGTCGAGCCGATGACACATGGGGCCGGCCCGATTGAGCCGGGCGATGTGTGGAATGCAAGAAGCATGCCTTTTGCCCTGAAAGAAGGTACGAACCAGGTCATCGCAATAATTGACCCCGATAATTCGGTCGCCGAATCCAATGAAACCAACAATCGTGCATGGATCAGGCTCATTGTAAATGAAGAACGGATTACGGATAAGATAACCGGATTTGGAAAGTCTCGAATGCCAAAGAACACGGCAACAGATGGCGTAGATTCCGCACGAACCTGGCTAAAGTTTATTGATGATGGTGATTATGGCAAGAGCTGGGAAGAGGCGGCCGATATTTTCAAAAATGCGGCTACTAAAGCACAGTGGGCCGGTATGGCCAAAACGGTACGCCAGCCGTTGGGCAAGGTTATTTCGCGACAATTAATGTCGAAGATGCCCACGCAAACCGTGCCGGGTGGGCCGGATGGCGAGTATGTGATCATTCAGTTCAAGACATCTTTTGAAAACAAGAAAGATGCGATTGAGACAGTCACGCCAATGTTGGATGAGGATAACGTTTGGCGGGTGACAGGTTATTACATAAGGTAAATTAAGTAAGGACCGGAGAAATGAAAGTGAAGCGAATTTATGAAGTCAAGCTTCTTGTTACAGTGGTATTGTTTTTGGTTGCTATAAGCGGGCCTGTATTTGCTCGGCCATCGCTGAAGCCTGGAGATGTCCGGCATTTCGAGACTAATACAATCGTACCTGGACTGCGAGTTGGTGACTACAAGTTAGGCATGAGCAAAGATGAAGTGTTGAAAAGTCTGGGAAAACCAAAGGCGATTTTTCTCGGTGGAGAAAGATATACTCTCGAAAATCTTCCAAAAAAATATATCATGCTTTTTGATGAGATATCCTTTGGGGTCATTGACAATTCAGTTAATAGTATTGACGTGCATAGCCCCCTCTACAAATTCGCCAATGGGTTGGGAGTGGGTGGCTCGGAGCAGAAAATCAAACAAACCTTTGGTGACGACTTCCAGCTCAAGGAAACCGAGTGGAAGGATTTTCTCATATATGAAAATGAAGGCCTTCAGTTTGAAATTCACAAAAAGAACAGAACGATCATGGAATTCAGCGTTACACAGAAAAATGCCCGTGAACTTGGAGGCCCTTCGGCCGAACCGATAAAATCGGTCAATGAATTCGATAATGTGGGAGGGAAAGATCTGAGCAAACTCGATCTTTCTGCTAGAAAAGACCTCATTGAAACACTGGGATTTGATCAGAGAACGGTCTGGCCCGAACAATCGAAAATGCCTCCCCGAAGCGATCCCCAAAAAATCCTTACTGACGGGATGAATCCAGGCCTTGGCGTTCGCCAATTGCACCAACAGGGCATCACCGGCAAGGGTGTCAATGTGGCAATTATCGACCAACCCTTATACATGGACCATCCTGAATACGACGGAAAATTTGCGGCCTATCATGACACAGGCTGCGGCTCGTCCGAGAACAGCATGCACGGTCCCGCAATGGCCAGTTTGTTGGTGGGCAATGAATGCGGTACAGCCCCGGGTGCACGAGTTTACTATGCCGCCGTTCCATCCTGGAAAGCAGATGCTGCTTTCTATGCTGATGCCCTTGACTGGATTGTTACACAAAATAAAGCTCTGCCTGTTTCTGAAAAGATACGCGTGGTATCGGTATCGGCACAACCATCCGGAGCGGGATCAAAATACATCAACCAGTCCCTGTGGGACCAGGCCGTTCAGCGAGCAGATGAAAATGGTATCTTAGTGTTGGACTGCACATGGCATCACGGCATAGTATCAGTCTGCTGGTTGGGCCCCCAGGATCGAGAAAGTGTTGAGTTCTGCACACCGGGTTTTCGCAGGGATGAGGTGCAGGTCGATAAGGGACATATCCATGTACCGACCGCACCGCGAACCACAGGTCAATGTTATGATGAAAGGAAATTTGGCTATGCTTACGACAGTGGCGGCAGCCGAAGCGGCAGACCCATGTCCAAGGGTGGATACAGCGATGCCATTCCCTATGCCGTGGGCATCCTGGCATTGGGCTGGCAGGTTCGGCCAGAATTACACCACCAACAGATGCGAGAGCTGCTTTTTGAATCAGCTTTTACGGATAAAAACGGAGCAAAAATCATAAATCCCAAGAAATTCGTACAGATGGCAAACATAGCTAAGGAAGCTCCGAGACAAAACCAGCGACAAAAAATTTCCCGTGAGTATTCCGTAACTAATACAATCGTGCCTGGGGTGGGAGTTGGCACCTACAAGCTCGGCATGAGCAAAGATGACGTATTGAAAAGGCTGGGTAAACCAAAGGCGATTTTCCTCGGTGGAGAAAGATACACTCTCGAAAATCTTCCAAAAAAATGTATTATGTCTTTTGATGATATCTCCTTTGGGGTCGTTGATGATTCAGTTAAAAGTATTGACGTGCATAGTCCTCTCTACAAATTTGCCAATGGATTGGGAATTGGTGGCTCGGAGCAGAAAATCAAAGAAACCTTTGGTGACAACTTCCAGCTCAAGGAAACTGGGGGGAAGGATTTTCTCATTTACAAGGACGAAGGCCTCCAGTTTGAAATCCACAAAAAGAACAGAACGATTATGGAACTCAGCGTTACACAGAAAAATGCTCGTGAACTGGGAGGCTCTTTGGCCGAGACAATAAAATCAGTCAATGAGTACGATGATGTGCGAGGGAAAGATCTGAGCAAACTTGGGCTTTCTGAGTTAAAGGGGCTTATTTCTACATTGAGATTTAATCAGAAAACGGTTTGGCCGAAGCGTGCCGGGTCGTTTGCCGACAAGCTGTTAAAAATAGCAATGAATCCTGGACTTGGTGTTCGCCAACTACATCAACAGGGCATCACCGGCAAGGGTGTCAACGTAGCTATCATCGACCAACCAACGTACCTGGTACATCCTGAATTCGCCGGAAAAATTGTGGCCTATTACGATACTGGTTGCGAAACTGATGAAAGCAGCATGCATGGCCCAGCGGTTGCAAGCCTGCTTGTTGGCACCAATTGCGGAACGGCTCCGGACGCTCGGGTTTACTATGCGGCTGCCCCGTCTTGGAAAGCAGACTCGGCCTATTATGCAATGGGGCTTAATTGGATTATTGAACAAAACAAAAACCTGCCTCCTTCGAAAAAAATCCGTGTGGTATCGGTTTCTGCATCGCCAAATCAGTCATCCTGGGCAAATCATCGGATGTGGGACAAAGCCTGTGCTCGAGCAGAGGCAGATGGAATTATGGTGCTCGATTGCACCGAAAGTCATCGCGGGTTTATCAGTCGGTGCTGGTATGATGCCAGGGATCCGGACAACATAAGAAAGTGTAATCCCGGGACTCCACCCAACAAAGACTTTGAATTTAATCCCGATGAGATTAGTATTCTTGTGCCCTCATCGCCCCGAACTACTGCCGAAGATGGAGACGTACCTGGCTATCAATATTGTGGTATAGGCGGCTTAAGCTGGGCGATACCCTATTGTGCCGGTGTACTGGCAATGGGCTGGCAGGTAAATCCCGAGCTCTCACCTGAGCAGATGCGAGAACTTCTTTTCAAATCGGCCTTTACGAAGAAAAACGGAGCAAAATTCATTTACCCGAAAAGGTTCATCCAACACGTCAAAAGAGCCAAATAATCCAGATGGCGGGTGTCGGGATATTACATCAAATAGGCTGTAAATTACAACACCAAGAGGACAAATACACTTGACCACTTTTAACATCGTAGTTACAATCCAGAAACGAAATTAACAGGAAAGGTCAAGAAATGAAACTATGCCCAAAATGTAATTTGGAACTGAAACCAAAAAACATAGGACCCGTTGAGGTCGATGAGTGCGAAAAGTGCAAAGGTATCTGGTTCGACAAAGAAGAACTCAGGCAGGCAAAAGATTCTACAGATTCCGACCTCAATTGGATGGATTTCGACATTTGGAAACATGCAGACAAATTCAAAGCTAAGGAATCTTCACTTAAATGTCCGGTTTGCAAGGCAACGACTCATCAAATTCATTACGGCGAAACCCCTGTCGAAATAGATTATTGCTCAAAGTGCCATGGTACATGGCTGGACAAGGACGAATTCGGGAAGATCATTGAAGCTTTAAATGAAGAGTTACTTACCAAATCCTTCAAAGAATATATCAGCTCCAGTATCGAAGAGGCGAAGGAAATTGTTACTGGATCGGAGTCGTTTATTTCAGAGTGGAAGGACTTCGCCACTGTACTTCGCTTAATGCAATATCGATTGTTTGTCGAAAAGCCAAAATTATTGAACACGGTCATTAACATACAAAGGATCAATCCACTACAATAGACGGCGAAGATTTGTACCATAGCTGTAACAGGTATAGACCAGCCGATATGTTACAGCTTTCAATCCTTCAGTCAAAATCAAATATGGAAATATTGGAGGTGGTGGTTGAATAACTTGGGCCACTGGGCTATAATCAAACTTGAGGGGTCAGGTGGTATTAATAAGGATTTCGCTTTGCAAGTAACGGATTTTTGATGAACAAATCGGATTTTGCCATCAAGGGTAAGAGATACCATTTTATCGGCGCAGGCGGCATCGGCATGAGCGGCTTAGCCAAGGTGCTGATGAGAAACGGTGCTGCTGTGAGCGGTTCGGACCAGGAGAATTCGCCCACCGTCCAGAATCTGCTTGCACTCGGGGCCGATATCAGGATCGGCCACAGCCCGGATAACATCCAACTGCCTCTCGAAGCGGTGGTGATCTCGGCGGCAATAAAGCCGACAAATCCGGAATTGGTCCGCGCCAGCCAAAGCGGCTGTGCGATATACAAGTACGCCGAGATGTTGGGGTTGCTTATGGACGCCTGCACAGGCATAGCCGTCTGCGGTACTCACGGCAAAAGCACGACCAGCGGGTGGCTTGCGTTCGTTCTTGAGCGGGCTCACTCGGCGCCAAGTTTTATCGTCGGGGCCGACGTACCGCAGTTGGGCGGCTCGAGCGGAGTAGGGGACGGCGATTTTTTCGTCGCGGAGGCATGTGAATATGACCGCAGCTTTTTGAATCTGCACCCGCAGATAACGGTGATGCTCAACATCGAGCAGGACCACTTGGATTATTATAAAGATGAAAGTGAAGTAGTGGATGCGTTCAGCGAATTCGCCGGCTGCGTCAGGGCCGGCGGCCTGATAGTAGCAAACGGTGCGGACCAAAACGTTGCGACTGTTTTAAGCAGGCTCGAAGGCGGGCAGCAGTACGTAACTTTCGGACTTAGCGCCGGCTGCGATTTCTATGCCGAAAATGTCGAATTGGTTGACGGCCTGTATCACTTCGATATTTTTCATAATGACATTCTCCTGGGGCGGGTGGGCATATCTTTGCCGGGCGAGCACAACATATTAAATGCCCTTGCGGTAGTTGCCGCTGCGATTTCGGCGGGCGCCGAGGCAAAGGCGGTATTGAAGTCGCTCGCTCAATTCGCCGGTGTTGACCGTCGGCTTATGCTAAAAGCCCACGCCGGCGACATCACGATTATGGATGATTACGCGCACCACCCCACGGAGATAAGGGCATCTTTGAGCGCCATCCGTCAGCGATTTACGCCGAACAGGATTTGGTGTGTGTTTCAGCCGCACCAGTACAGCAGGACAAGATTTTTGCTTGATGATTTTGCCCAAAGCTTTAAGTTGGCCGATGTAACTATCGTGCCGCAGATTTATTTCGTGAGGGATACGGCTGAGGCGCACAAACAGATAAACGCCCAGGTTCTGGTTGACAGGATTCGCGACGAAGGTTGCCAAGCGGTTTTTATTGATGACTTTGGGCGGATTTGTGAGTATCTTAAAGACAACGTCACCCAGGGCGATTTAGTGGTTACAATGGGTGCCGGTGATATTTGGAAGGTAGCAGATGAGTATATTTGCAGGCTTGGAGCCCATAGTAAAACAGAATTGTCCGCTGGCCGACTACACGTGGTACGGCCTGGGCGGAAATGCTGAATATCTGATTGTGCCCACTACTGCTGACGAGCTTCAAACCGTCGTTCAAAGATGCAGCGAAAATGATTTGCCGATACGGGTGCTGGGTTTCGGGTCGAATCTGCTCGTCAGCGACGAGGGTGTAGCCGGTGCGGTAATCAAACTTGAAGGTGACGAGTTCAGCAAAATGGACTTCGAGGGCGATTGTATTACGGCAGGTGCCGCCGCCGGGCTAAACAAGGTCGTACTCGAGTGTGTTCGAAAAGGACTCAGCGGTATCGAGGCCCTTACGGGAATACCCGGGTCTGTCGGTGGGGCGGTGAAGATGAATGCGGGAGGCAACTTCGGCGACATTGGTACATCAATCGAGAGCGTTACGCTCATGGACGGCGAGGGCAATATCTTCGACAAGCCCAAGCCGGAGCTTGTATTTGACTACCGCTGGACAAACATAACCGCCAAATTCATTCTCAGCACGAAGATCAGGCTGGTCGAATCCGATAAAGAGCAGATGCTGCGAACGCTCAAGGAGGTGTGGATTTACAAAAAGAATTCCCAGCCTTTGAATATAAGAAATGCTGGCTGCATATTTAAGAATCCGCGAGGTCTCTCGGCCGGCGCCTTGATTGACAGGACCGGGCTTAAGGGCCTCCAGATTGGCGGTGCACAGGTCAGCGAAAAACACGCCAACTTTATAATCGCTCACAAAGGGTGCAGGAGCAACGACGTACAGAGGCTTATCGAGGCGGTTCGCGAGAGGGTCAAAGACAAGTTTGACGTCGAGCTGGAGCTCGAACTCGAGATCTGGTAATGCACAAGCCGGAGCATAAGGCAACAGGGCCACGAGCGTAAGCGAGTGGTTATTTAGGTGTGTGGCAGCCTTTTCGCCGAAGGCGAAAGGGATGGCAAATAGGTACAAAAAGACCATAAGAGCACAAGAGCCACGAGCGCAAGCGAGTGGTCTTTAAGCAGCACAGTTTTTATATTGAAAAGGCACGTCGAAACTTTGGCAAGAAAAAGGAAGAAAAAGAAAAAGCAGGCCGCCCAGTGGTTTAGCTTCGGGGCTAAGTCAGCGGCTAAGAAGAAAACCCATGCCGGCCCGGGCCGAGGAGTTTTTCTAATCCTGTTTAGTGCCCTTTGTATCGCGGCGGCAATCGCAGCGGTATTCGTACTTCTTGACCGGTATTACAAAAGGTCTTCTCTGGGCGACAGAGTAGGGCCCCTCGAACTGCTCGATAAACCGGCCTGGTTCAACGCTGAACTCATCCAAAAGGTCCACTCCGCTGCAGGCGGCAGCGAGTTTCGCCTTGACGAAAATACTGCAAGGGCCGTTGCCCAAAATCTGCAGTCAATGGCCTGGCTTTATGATGTCAAAGTCCGGACCTCAAGCAGCAGTGTCGAGGTAAGTGCGAAATATCGCAGGCCGGTCGGCTTGGTAAAGCGGTCAAGAACAACGTATTACATTGACCCTGATGCGGTCGTTCTCCAATATCTGCCGATAGAAGATTTGACGATTGTTGAAATAAAGGGGTTCTCTGCGCGCTCGATTCCGCCGGCCGGCGATACGATGGCAGGCGATGATATTGCCGCGGCAATTAAGCTATTGGCGGTGCTTGAAACTATGGATCAGATTTCGACTCCTCTGGCGCCTTTGCTCGGTGAGATAGCAAGCATTGACGTGAGCAATCTGGACGGCAGGCGGAATCGGCGCAAAGCCCATATTGTGTTATACGCCAAAGATGGAACGCAGGTCAACTGGGGTGCGGCATACGGCCGCAGCGCGCGGTACGTCGAGGCGAGCGAAAAGGAAAAGGTTGCAATGCTCTATGAATTCTATACCCAGCACGGCACAATCCAGGGCAAAGTAAAGTATATCGAACTGCGCAACCCACTCGAAGCCATCCCCAGACCAACCGCACCGTAGTCGGATTTTCATATTGGCGTGCTGTTCAGCGCTGCCCGCAGGTCGGTGTAGCGGTAGGGGATGTTAAACATTTCACAGATTGATTTGAATTTCTCCACTGCCTGCTCGCTAAGGCGGCTTTGAAAATCTTTATCCCCCTTGCAGGAGAAAATCCGACAGCCACCAAAACGATACGGGTAAACAGTACACTCCCCGTCGATATTGTACGGGCATCGGCCGGCGGGCATCGGCTTTATCTTGTCGGGGTCGATTTTGGCGGCAAAATACATAAGCTCCCCACTGGTGACAAACAAATGATGGTCGTAGCTTTCAAAATCGCAGCACTTGCCGCAAGCATCACACTGACTCGCGGTTTGGCCCATTTGTGAATCAATCCAGTCATAGATTTCGGCGACCGCACCGGCGATTTCCATTTTCCGCTCAGTCGGCATCGGTCCACCATGTCTTTTGTTTGCGAAGTTTTTCTATTTCTTCAAAGCTGTACAATTTTCCGCCGTAGATGCCGGGGCACTTCATAGCGGCTCGGTTCCAGTGGTCGCCCGTCACCAGGTTATCCTCCCAGAAGGGCCAGGTCCTGCACTGGTTCGGCCGAACAGGATAAATTCTACAACCCCGACGGCCATTAACAACAGTCAGGAAGACGCAATCCCTGCTGACGGGCTTTTCAATAATTGTCGCCCGTTTGCCCATGTGCTTAAGGCATCTGCCCCACAACTGGTCGGCCGGCTCGTGCAGATACTCAGCTATAAACTCAATCTCAGGCTTTGTAATCCAGATATACCCCTCATCCGGCCCGGCGCAGCACGCCCCACACTGCAAACACTCAAAATGCAGACCACCAACATACCACTTGTTTTCGTTTTTGTTATCAGACACAGATTAACGCTTTAGCATTGCATCCGTTTCCCTGTCACCACTTCAGTATTGCACCCGTGTCAGCGGAGGTTGCCATCGAGGCGTACTTTGCAAGGCAACCCGTTGTTATGCTCGCCGGTCGAGGTTTCCATGCCTTTTTGCGCTCGGCAAGGGCGGCATTGGTCAGCTTTACGTTGATACTGCTCTTGGGAATATCAATCTCGATAATATCGCCGGATTTTAATAAGCCGATTGGACCGCCGACCGCCGCTTCGGGGCTGACATGGCCGATACAGGCGCCGCGCGTGCCACCGCTGAACCTGCCATCGGTGACCAGGGCAACGGATTCGCCAAGGCCGGCACCAGCGATATAACTGGTCGGCGAGAGCATCTCCTGCATACCCGGGCCGCCCTTTGGCCCTTCGTAGCGGATGACCACAACGTCGC
>SDBT01018083.1_pt1 | contig 11095 bp, 14 predicted proteins | sample 2277101 | NCBI WGS metagenome assembly SDBT01 (sample SAMN10404973, study PRJNA504765) | marine sediment metagenome | isolation source: marine sediment core GS10_PC15, 103 cmbsf | place: Arctic Ocean: Southern Knipovich Ridge | collected 2010 | reverse complement strand
GCCTTAACTATCTTGTGGGTTGAAATAGTGAGTTTTGCTTTGACGGCATTGGTCCGCTGGACCTGGTCGGCGGCTTCTGTGAGGGCGTCACCGGTCAGGCCCCCTGCTTCTGTGAGAGTTTGCCTGGCACCAAGTTCGGAGGCCTTCTTAAAAAACGTCTGGTGGATGACTTTTAGTTTGGTGTTTTCGATCTTGAGATCAAAAACCACACGGGCTATTATTTCATCGGGGGTTGCCTTGACCGATTTGGATCCAGCTAACACTTTTTTGAGTTTGTCGATAAGGATACGCTGCTGACGAAGGAAGAACTTGCGCATCGATTCGTTGTACTCACGCTCGATGCCGGCCCAGCTTACGACCCAGTTTTGCCAGATGCGTAATCGCTGCTGCTCATCGGATTTGGTAAAACTATCCTGTGCTTTTAGCTCAGCGATCAGATCCTTCATATCACCGAGGATATCCGAGACGGCCTTGCCATCATCTTCGCCGGATGTATCGCCTTCGGCCAGTGATGGGCCGGTGATACCTTCGAGACCGGCTTCGAGAGCGTAACTCGCCGGAACCTGGCCCATACCTATCCACCAGTCATCGCCCCAGGGGACCTGCTCGTAAGGAAGATCGTGGGCCTCGATCAGATCGTTTAACGGAACTCCGGACTCTGTAAACTTTAAAACCTTTTCCGAGGTCTCACGCTGGGCCTCCTGGACGGTCGGGTGCTGGTCGATATCGAACCATGCAAATACCTGCTGCTGAGAATTGACCGCTTTGTACCTGGCCTTGCGGTACACAGGTTTTTTCATCAGGGACCGGGTTCGATACCCTTTGTAGGTTTTGGAATCTTTTAACTCGACCGAACGTGATTCGCTCGATAAGAACCTCGATATGATACCGCTTGTAAGTTCACCGCCGAAAAGAGCGGCCAGGGGTATTATCGTATTGAAAATAAAATCACGCTGGGCCGGGCCGTGTGAATACTGGGCCTCGGTTATAATGCCGACAAGCTCGGGATTGACGCCGAAAGTAGCGCAGAGTTTAACATCGCTCATCTGGCCGATCTTGGCTATTTCCATGTCGCGAAGCTTCATGGCGATGGTCTTTACATCCAGGCCGCCGGAAAGAACGGCGGTGCGTTTTGCCTTGGCCGGGCCTGCGTGGCGGCTGTCCCACTGGCTGCGGATCAATCGGATCTGATCTTCGTCAAGTTTGCCGGGTGTGGTAAGGATGGCTCCCGGTTCGGCTGCATTTTCAAGCGATGCCGTATTGAACAAACTGGCGGCATAGCTGTAATCGATAGACAGCTTGCTCGCGGTCGCTGGGCCTAAGCCGTGAAATTTATCGTAAGGGTTGAAGTTTTTCCACTGGTGGACATCGTCGATATCAAAATAGGCTCGCTCACCATTTCTGCCCCTAAACTCCCAGCCGATGAGGACGCCATTAGGCCTGCGGTTGTGGGTTACCGGTTTCATCTGGGTGCCGGATACGACCATGATCTCCTTTGGCCGGCGGCCTTCGGTATCGATAAAGACCCAGAATACATCACGGCTCAGGGCATAGTGACCGACTGTATCGGTCAAAAATCTTTCCCATGTCATGGCGGGGTTACTGAACAGGAGATCGTAAACGGGGCCTGATTCGACTATACGATCATCGATGGTCGAAAGAACCAGGGGCAGGCCGGCGATGCCGTTGATAAGTTTGTTGGTGCAGGCAAAGACAAGATCGACCTGGGCGTAAGGACGGGTGGGCCTGGCGGAATTAGCATCAGGCATATCGGTACCGGCCAGCCACATCTGGACTGCCTGGCTGATGCCGAGTGTCTTTTGGGCAAGGTCTTGTAATTTTTGTTTAATACCCATTTAAACTCCTCATAAAACGGTACACTCCGGCTCCGCTTCCGGCTGCCATGCGGCTTCGAGGCCTAATGCGGCCGCCCAGAAATCGTCGGCGTGACCCTCATCCGTACTTGCCGCATCGTAGCGGATGTTGCCGGAGGCGGTGACGACCTTTTTGACACTATGAAAACTGGCCCTGATCTTCGGATCGTCAGGGAGTCTGCATCTTCTGTCCTCGCACCTGCTGAGCATAAGGCTTGCCATGTGGTCCTTGGAGGTAATAGTAAACTTGACTTTTTCAACACGATGCTCACCGAAACGATCGGCCAAGGTTTCGACCAGCATGTCACCGAGGCCGGTGGCATCGCCGCAGGCTCTTACGATGGATCTGTCTTCGAGCAGGTCGGATAAGACTTTGAGCTGAACTTTGTAAGGTGTCTTGTGCAAAGTGATGACCTTGCGGGTTACGAGGATATCGCCGACCTCTTCCCAAAGCCATATTTTGGTGCGGTGGTTCTCACGGCCTATATCAAAGCCAAGATACTTTTTGCCATCGCCCATTGTCTTAAGGCAGTCAGAACTTTCGCAGGCCTGATACAGATCGTAAGGGATAAGGGTCGCAGCGGTATCGCAAGGTTCGCACATGTATTCCTGCTTCCAGGCATCTTCGTTGCGGCACTTGGCACGGCACTGGCGAATGAAACGCTTGCGGGCCTCGAGGTCTATGTGATCGAGCTTGTAAACTTTTTCGGCGAGGCCCTGGTCAACTGCATCGACTATCGATGTGAAGTGATGTGACCAGTCAAGGACAGGGTCTTTAAGGGGATCGAGCTCGCCGGTTAATATCTTTTTGGCGATGGTGCATATATTATCGAACTCAGAACCCTTGCCGTTGTGAGTTGAGAGGGTCCGGATATTAAAGCCCCAGGTTGTTACAGGCATCGCGGCGTCGAGCATCTCGCCGGGCTGATCATGCCAGGCGAATTCATCGAGTACTACATCGCCGCCCTTGGACCGGAACCGGCGGGGATTGCTCGACATGCAGTTGACACGGCTGCCATCGGGGAATTCGACAACATAATTATTGTACTTGAAACCCTTTTCATCCTCGAGTTCCTGAAGCACTTCTTTGGCGACTATATCAAACAACTCACACCACTGGCGGGTATAAAGAGCATATTCATAAGCAGCGGATTCGTCGGCACTGGAGAACCAGAGATCTCTCTTTACATCGGTCTTGTTCCTGTCACGGACGGTTTTATAGCTGTCGGCATAAGTTGCGCCGATACGCCTGGACTTTTCCCAGTTCATGGCACCTGATTCATCAAGTATCCAATTGACCTGGTAAGGCAGAAAATAACCTTTATGTAGCTCCTGGGCTTCTATTTTATGACTCCTAAGTGTTCATCGATAATTGCCTGGATAAGTTTGCGATCGACACCGGCCTTGGTCAACTTTTCTTTGGTTGAATCGGCGGCGGCTTCGACTTTTTTGGTTATTTGCTGGCGGATGTACTGGTCGGCTTTTATGCTGACCTGGGCACAATCACGTATCGCCTGGGAAATTTCCTTGATCTGCTTGGAAGTATAGTTGTCGTTAGACGCCATGAATTCGAGTATGAGGGCCGTTGCCATTTCGGCGGCTGCTTTTTGTGTTTTGGGGGCGTCTTCGGCTGTCATGTTTCCCATCGTTTCGCGGGCGATCACACCGGCCTGTTTCATCAGGCTGATGGTTCGCATTCGCATGCCGTATCGGCCGATGGCGGATTCTGATATTGCAAAACCCTTCTGCTTACAGTAATCGGCAACATTCTCATAAGTAGGTTTGCCGTTATTCATACACTTACAATCGACGGGCCATTCGAAGTCGACGATCATCCGCGTAACGGCATCACGCAGATCAGCGGGCAGTTTGTCTATACTTGAATGTGTCCTTCGCTTGGTCATTAAATCTCCAGAGCCGGGTCGGTCATGGTCCCTTCCGCTATCTCTTTGCCCATGGCGGTGAGCTTGGAAACCTTCTTCATAAACTCATCAGCTCCGCCGAGGAGGTCATCAACGAATTCGATGTAACCTTTTTGCTGAAAATAGGTGATGTCTTTGAGGAACAGTGCCTTGTTGTAGGCAGGGTCATCGCAAACGGTACGGAATAAAGTCCCGAGCTGGACAGGTGAAGGGTAGAACAGGTTGAGATTAGTCAAGAGCCTTCCACGGGCCTGCTTGATCTTTACAATGTCAATTTTTTCCGCCATAATTAACCTCCCTGCTTAACTTGTATTGCAACTTCACGTGCGATACTTCCACAGATCTCCGGCAGCTTGCTTACGACCTCTAATTTGCCGTCGAGTTTGTTTAATATTGTGGTTACTTCCTTGAGCTCCTTGCGGGTGTAACCTTCCGAACGTACCCAGTCCTCCTTGGAAACATTGGTGCGGTCGCAGTCGGTCTTGCAGACGGAAATATTCTTATTGAGTGTCTTGACCTCATCTTCGCATTTTTCGATCTGAGTGTCCTGACGATCTATTCGCTGGGCGAAGCTTCTTAAACAGCTTTTTATCGATCGCAAATTCAAAACGATCAGAGCGCCGACAATCGCGGCCGCTGACCCTGCGATCACTGCGACAATATTCCATGGCAGGTTCGAAGCACTGTCCATCTGTATTCACCTTTCGATTAAGACACTTTTGTTTCTACAATGGGAAAATTAGGTCGAGCGAATTCGCCGAATAGTTCTATCGCCTTGTGATCGTAAGTCCTTGCAGCATCTATCTCATTATCAAAGAGGCCGAGATGATACCTTCTATAATTACACATGATTTTTGATAGCCATTTCTTATCACGTTTAAACCAAAATACGCCCTTAAAACGTGAGGTTTTGTTGATACCTGGTTTTTGGGTGGCTTGTTTTTGTGACACGGTACATACTCTTAGATTGGCTTTTCGATTATCCAAACGGTTGTCGTTGATATGGTCAACCTGCATATCTTTGGGTGGATTCATGATGTCCCTGTGCATATAGACTACTTTGTTGTTAAGGTGAACCGAATGGCGAGCGGCAACATAGGTATCATTCATTTTAGCAGCACACCATTTGTGCTTAGACAGTCGCTGATAATCTTCGGCATCGACAATCGCGTATTTTCCTTGTGTCAGCGGAATTTTTTTTGGTTTAATCATAATAGATTCCCTAATGCTTTAGTTCGGTTACGAGAGTTGCCGTCGATGCTGACTGTGACTTCTTTTGGATATCCTTGAAACTCGCCCACATCGTGTTGGATGTTTGAGTATCGAGCCAGTGCTTGAACTGCTCGTTGCCGCTGATGATCTCTTTCAACGCCTGGTTCTTCTGACGGGCAACCTTGATCCACTTGGCTACTTTGGTTCCTGCAACACCCGCTCCACCTACGCCGAAAAGGATCGCTAACTCGGCAGCTAACGACAGCCCCCCTTCGACCGATCCAAGGACTTCGTCAATAGTCGGGCGGGCTGCGGCATCGGATGATGCCAGGCCCAGTGTCGTAGGGTAATCATCGATGACGGGATTCGCCGGCAGGCCGGTGTAAGTTAATGCAACTGTGGAACCTTCGACTACCTGTTTGGCGGCGGGTGATTGCGGGTCGGTGCCCCGGGCCTCGATGGCACTGGCGGCCTGGTAGGTATTCAAAGCGATCTGTTTTTGGTCCTGGGTCGGGGCACGGCGGATACTCTCACAGCCGGACAAAATAAGTAAAAAACAAATGAACAAAAGAAATATGCAGATGATGATAATGGCTGTTTTACGCATTTTAAGACTCCCTTCAAAATTAATAACGTCCCTGTTAATTTTGAGAGGGCATAAAAAAAGCCCGCTCACTAAGTATCAGAAACTCAGTCAGCGGGCTGCTATAATCAACCCATTCGCGGAGCTGCAACTCCGTTTAGTTTTTCGTACTATATACGGTCTTCGGCTATTGTCAAGGAAAAAATAAATTTATTTTTGGCCGGGCTGCCATTGATGGCCGCACTTCATGCATGATACAATGACTTTCTTACTGCCGTGGAGACCAATAAGCAGGCCCATCGGCCCGAGCAAAAGTCCCCCGGCAACGGCTTTACCTCCACTGAAACCTTTTTTATCGCCAACAATCTGCTGCGAACCACAATTAGGGCAATTAATGGGAGTGGGGTCGGGAGGAGACGGAAGTTTTTTAAAAGGAACCGGTTCGCTTTTGGGAGGTATTGCTATTTCAGCAATAAATGGCTTTCTGCATTTTAAGCATTTGACCTCCCGGCCCCTGTAAGGGTCGGGGATTTTCTGGTCGGCAATACAGTGTGGGCATCGAGTTTTCATTTATTCCCTCCGCCTGTCATACAACTTTCTTGATCTTCGGCCACTTCGGATGACCCTGCTATTCGGTGTAAAGCATCCCTCATCGTCGGGTTGTCGGTCATTGTGCTGCGGAGCTGCTTGATCACTCTCATCTCCTTTTTGGTCATGAACCGCCTGTAGCTTGGCGTAAACGCCCCGCTGGAGGCTATAAGTATCTCCTGTGCCCTTACCGGTTTCATTTTGCCCCTTATTTATTCCACCGCCATTTACCCGATCCCCCTGCTTTTTGCAAAAACATCACAAGAAAAACAGCCGTCCCCAGGCCGATACCGCCAACGATCAATATTTGTTTGAAATGCGCGGCAACCCAGTCTAATGCTTCCATGATACTCCCCTTTCAAAATAGAGCTATCAGCCATACTATTGCCCGAATTATAAGTATGATCGACAGAACAATCAAGGCATAAAACAGGTCATATCCAATATTTTTTCTCAAAATAATTTCCCCCGTTAAACCTTTGCTTGTTAGATAGTTACAAAACAAACGTCCGATATTTGGTTTTTGGAAGGGATTTTCCTGTTGACAAATGCCATGGCATATCCATAATCAGTATAAGGTTGCAGCCATGATACAAACGAACCCGGGCAAGGGGAAAACCGTGGCAAGGCAACATGGAACTTCTTATATCACAGGAGTTTACCATGGAAAGGAATGAACACGCTGAAGTTATCAAAGAACATGTCCGAAATCTTTGCTTTAAAAATAAAACACTTAATCCTTTCGAGGCTTGCTACGCTTTTGGCGTGAAACAATCGCTTTGCCGGCCTTGCGACCAGCCTCAATCCGTTCATCAGCAATCTGCCTTACAAGAGCAATAAGTGAACTTCCTTCTAAGGATTGATCGAGCAAGCCGGATTGTGTTTCTCTGGGTAGGGAAACCCATAGTTTCACGGCAGCGGCAAGAGACCGCTTGTTCTTGGAGCTTCGCTCATCCACCTGTCTTGTGAATGCGTCAACGAGGCCTCCATCCATCATTGCCCCAAGATTTTTTTCCACTTTTTTAGCTCCCATAACTTCAATATAAAACAACAGTTATGAAAAACAAACTACATTTTTCTGTTTTTTTCTATACTTTTCTACAGTTTCCTGTTGACTTTTGCCGATACGAGTGTATATTTTGTGTAACAGAGTGTAGTAAACAAAATATTGAGGCAAATAAAATGGCAAAGAACATACATTTCGGCGAGGAACGCGACCCTGAAATGATGGCGAAACTCAATATTGCAGCCAAGGCTGACGGCCGTTCCGCCAATAATCTTGCCCGATTCATATTGTCAAAGGGGATTGACCTTTTCATAGATCAGAGACCCGATCTCAAATTAACAGGATCAGAAACTCAGTCAGCGAAGGCTGGCTGAGTTAACTTAGCCCGGTGTCTGCAAACGCCGGGCACGAATATAAACGGCTTCCATGCCGTAGGGAATATAAAAAAGAAGTGACGACGAGAGGATTATAGAGCAATGACCGATAATATCAACACAAAAATTATCAAAAATGCAATAATTCTTATTTTGGTCGGTATCATCTTCCTCCAGTTCTTTGCAGTGAGTCTCTTTTTTGCCCCGGCCCCTGACGGCATCAGGTGCCGGGTTTTTGAAACTCAGCGGCTTTGGGCCGCTAACCCATATATAACTCTTCTCCGAAACCAGGACCGGCTGCTTGGGCCTCCTTGCAGCCGGTCCGCTTTTATCAGGTTTCGAGTGATGATCATAAACTTGCCGCGATGGCGGTCGGCCGGGACAGGGAGCTTATTCCAAACCGGCCGTTCGCATTTTAAAAGGAGTAAACTATGGATAGGCCGCAATTAACGGATACGGATTTCAACGATGCGATTCTGGTACTACAAGCGGAGATCGCACGAAGGGCCAATGAAACAGGGGTACCAGCTTTTGTTTCCAGGGATGAGATATTCGATGTCGTTGGCCCAAAAGGAATGTACGGGCTCTGGGGTGATCTTCAAAAGGGGATGGACTGCGATGTTGAAGACAGGTTGTTTGAAGTCGCGGCCAACTGCATATTTGCTGCGGCAAGTGTAACGAAAAATTGTGTGGAGTGTTAAACGATGGTGGCAATAGCCCAGGATGTTAAATGTGTTGACGAGGCTGTGTGCCCGAACTGCTTTAATGCGGTAAGGGGGGTGTCGGTTTGGCCGGTGCCCGATCGGTACAAAAGAACGATACGCTGCTACATGGCCTGGTGCACCGAATGCAATGCGGGGTATGAGGTTGTTCAGTTTTTCAAAGATGAAAAGTGGCGGATACATAAGTATCGTTACTATGGTGCTATCGTACCGCTGGCCAAGGCTATACCTGACAGGCAGTGGCGGATAGTTGAAGAGCTGCCCAAAGCCCCTGTCTGCGTTACGGGGCCGGGGGGGGATTTTGATAAGGCGGTCGATATCAAAGCTGTCAACCTTGTAAAAGACGCCTATGAGATCTTAGCCAAGGTTGCAAAGGCGTTGGGGACGTTACTCGAATCACAAACCGGGGAGCAAAAATGACACAGAGTGAAATTAAACGAGCACGATTTCACCTGGAGGAGTTTGCTTCGTGCAGGGTACTTAGCGGTGTCAAGCTGCATCTGGACCGGGCGAGCTTCGATGATCTTAAACTCTTGATGAGGTTTTTGGAGTGCGGGATCGATGATCTGACGCAAATGTTCTTTAAGTTTGTAAAGAAACCAAAATTTCGGAAACGATACAGGTATAAAATATAAAAATGGATGAAGCTTTTGTCGATATAACGGTTGCGGCCAGGCTGCTTGGTAAAACACAACGGCGGATCCGCCAGATGTGTGTGGCCGGCGGGCTGCGGGGGGCCTGCAAACTTAAGGGCAGGTGGAAGATCCCCAAAAGCTGCGACCATAAACTTGCCGGGATAAAGAAACCCGACGAACTTACAGGGGCCGATGAGCTGCTCGATGTGCCGGAAAATAAACGACAGGAAGCTTACAGGAGGCTGGGGCTCTTAAAAAAGTTTGAAAAGTTCGCAGCGGCCTTTGTCCGCGATGGCGGCGGGCGATCCGACGCGGTTAAAATATTCGCATCGCAAAACTCTATCAGCGCAAGGTCGGTACTTCGATGGCTGAGAAGGTACCGCCGGCAGGGGCTTTTGGGGTTAGTGGATACGAGGGGCGGGGGGAGATTTTTAAGTGAGATGATAAGTCCCGGGGCTTTCGAACTCTTTAAGGGCATGTACCTGACACAGCAACAACTTTCGGTCAAGACATGTCTTTCGGTCGTTAACCTTACAAATCGAAAAGAAGAGCACAGTTGGAAGGTGCCTTCGCTGGGGTTTATGTACAGGTACATCGAGAGGCAGATACCTTTGTTCGTAAAAGTGCTGCACCGTGAAGGGATGGCCGCTTACGAAGCAAAGTGTGCACCCTACATCGAGGTCGATCCTGACAGTGTCGATCCCGGGCAGATATGGGTCGGTGATCACCATCAATTCAACTGCTGGGTTCGCCACAGGGGCAAATGGGTCCGGCCGTGGATCACTGCGTGGATGGATATGCGAAGCAGGGTGATAGTGGGCTGGCAAATATCGGCAAGCCCTAACCAGACTACGATCATGACGGCGATGAAGCAGGGGATTGATAAGTACGGTCCGCCGGATTCGGTTAAGATCGATAACGGCCGGGATTACGATTCGCAAATGTTCACCGGTACCACAAAGGCAAAGCGGAAGGCTTTGAAAAAAGGCTACATCGATGAGACTATGATCGCCGGAATTTACGCTATGATGGATATCTCGGTGTCGTTCGCTATACCTTATCATCCGCAGTCAAAATCGATCGAGCGATGGTTCGGTACGCTCGATGTACAGTTCACGAAAACGATGAGAACTTACTGCGGTAAGGATGCCGATCGTAAACCGGATCACCTAAACAGTCTGCTCGATTCTCAAATAGCGATCAAAGAAGCTTACGATATGGCAGGCTTTAGCGAGGTAACCGGTGAATACATCAAGGTCTATAACGCATCGGCCCATACAGGCAGGGGGATGGAGGGCAGGGGGCCTCTGGAGGTTATGGCCGAAAGAAGCTCGCGGAGGGTTATTGCCGATGGTGTTACCGACCTGCTGCTTCGGACGTGGTCGGGTGAATTGACGGTCGGCAAGAACGGGGTCAACTTTAAGAGGATGTGGTACGGCCAGTTCGACTACGACCTGATGAAGATACAGGGCCAAAAGGTCAGGGTCGCTTACGATCCGGCGGACCTTGCAAAAGTTTATGTTTATGATGCTGTTACGCTTCGGCTCGTTACGATCGCTGAGCAGAACCAACTGATAAGCTACGGCTCGCCGGTATCGGAGGAGGCCTTGCGCGATGCTACAAAAGCAAAAGCCAGGGCCGTCAAGATCGCAAAGCAATTCCGCAGTACTCAACAAACAGCTAATACCGACCTGACAACATTAGCGATACAGGCGATGGCCGAAGGGCTCAAAGATGCTGTTATTAAACCGGCAGTGCAAAATATTCGGCCGGTCAAAACGCCTATGGATGGCCAGGTGAGAGCTCACCAAAACAGACTGCTGACAAAAATGGTCAAAAAAGCGGCCGGGGCCGAATCGGTCGAAGAAGTGCTGGATATAGACCTGTCGCTGCTTAGTCCGGATGATAATAAATACGAGGGAGTAAAATTATTCGATGAGTGATAAGAGCATCCAGAAGGGTCTGGAGCAGGATGCTCAGGTTGTTAAGGAAAGGATTCCAGAAGATATGACAAAGGCCGAAGTTAACAAAAAACGTAATAAGCTCAAAAGTTTTTTAGAGGAGAGCGGTTACACCCAGACTAAATTCGCAAAAGCGATCGGTGTCAGCCCTTCGATGATCAGCCAGTTTCTCAAGGGAACGTACAAAGGCAATATCGATGATCTGATCAACAAGACAG
>SDBT01018082.1_pt1 | contig 11095 bp, 10 predicted proteins | sample 2277101 | NCBI WGS metagenome assembly SDBT01 (sample SAMN10404973, study PRJNA504765) | marine sediment metagenome | isolation source: marine sediment core GS10_PC15, 103 cmbsf | place: Arctic Ocean: Southern Knipovich Ridge | collected 2010 | reverse complement strand
GCTCAAAACAGAGCCTGCTCCCATTGTGCTCTGGCAAGCTGAAGTCCACTGTGGAATTATTATCTGGATTGATATTGACCTCGTAATCAGGCGAGATACCATGGTGCTCAAGCGCGTATGCAAACAATGCCTCAAATACAAAAGCTGCATCCAGTGGGTTCGATGATTCAATTCTATCAATAACCAAACGATATTTGTTTAATGGACGCAGGAAGTCCAGCACCACCATTAGCCGTTCATCCAGAGGCATATGCGTATCCCGTAGAAAACAAACTCACAACACATTGCGTTATCATCCCTTTGCGTGCCCCCGGAAATACTCCGCCGCCTCGGCCTTGCCCGTCCGGCCCTCGGCCACAGAGCGCACCATGGCCTCGAACCCCTCCTCGTCCGCGTCCAGTTCAATCCCGTTCAGCGTCAAAAACACCACGGCCGCCACCGCACCCGTACGCTTGTTGCCATCAACAAATGGATGGTTCATGATAATGTGAAAAAGGTAGGCCCCGGCCATCTCGTAGACATCGCAATAGAGGAATTGTCCTCCATACGTGGCCTGGGGCATGGCGACCGCCGACTGCAAAAGATCCATGTCCCTGACGCCACTTGCCCCGCCATAACGCCCGGACTGGTCCAGGTGAATATCAATGACCTCGTTGAGTCCCAGAAATACGGGGGACACCTCAGTCCGCGAGCCTCTTCAAAGTACGCCCGAACTTACGGTTGGCCTGCGCCATGGCCTCCTCGAACTTCTTCCGACGCTTTGCATCCCTCACGGGCGAGACGATCAATACCTTGCCGTCCGTGGAGATGTCCAGCGGGGTCTTGTCATCAATATGAAGGAGGTCGAGCACACCCCGGTCAATCACCAAGGCAAGGCTGTTGCCATGCTTCGTCAGTTTCTTCACCACAAGGACACCTCCCATGTTTAACAGTGCATATACGATGTATATACATTGTATCACCATCATGCATCCGTGTCAATATCCTGCCAAGCAATAAGCCGCACAGGTGCGCACCTTGTCGGCTCTGTTATCATTACTCATGGAATACTTTTACTCAGAGGTAAGCCCGGAGGAGCTAAAGCGGGAGCGGGAGCGGGCGCGCAAGCTCCGCGACTCGCAGTGGTGGAAACAAAAACGCTCAAAAGGCGTATGCCACTATTGCAGGAAGGGCTTCCCCCCGCGCACGCTCACCATGGACCACCTCGTGCCGCTGGCCCGTGGAGGGAAATCCACAAAGGGAAACGTTGTGCCCGCCTGCAAGGACTGCAACACTAAAAAGAAGCAGATGCTCCCCATCGAGTGGGACGAGTACCTGGAGATGCTAAAAGGGCAATGACAGGTAATTACTCCTGGCAAGGGACGCCTGGGGGGCCTGTGCTATACTGAATTCAATACCCGTTTACCAAAAGGGAAGCAGACCGCATAATGTCAAAGACCGCCGCTATCATAGTCATCGGAAACGAGATACTCTCAGGCAAGATCAGGGACGAGAACTCCCCCTACCTGGCCGGGGAGCTTCGCGCCCTGGGCGACGCTCTCACCCGCACCGGCGATGCCCGCGCTCATCGCTACTGATCGCCCTGGGGCGCAACGTCCGCACCGTAGTAGGTCTCGACCGGGATATCGGGCAAGGCCGCACGGAGCTGATCGGCAATGGCGTCGAGCTGGGCGTCGTCGAGCGCGGCTGCGGAGGCGTCCTGCGGCGAGCGGGCGATGGTGTGGACCTGGATGAGCTTCAGGCGCCCGCCCGCGTCGAGGATCTCCAGAAGGCGGGCGGAGTAGGCCTCCAGCTCTTCCTGGGGAGGGGCGGAACCGTCGAGGCGGAACAGGAGCGTCTGGATCACGACCTCCCTCCCTCCCGCGACCGAGATGATGTTGTCCACGATCCGCTGGAGGGCGATTCGCGGGTGCGGGCGGTTGATTCGCTGGAAGTATTCCTCGGTCCCGGCGTCGAGCTTGGCCCAGATCTCCCCGTTGTGCGCGTCGAGGATTGGCAGCGCCCTCAGGAACTGCGGTTGGTCGAACTGCGTGGAGTTGGTGATGACGACGATCTTGACGTCGTCGCGGTGGAATTCGCCTTTGACCCGCGCGGCTGCGGCGACCGCTCGGTCGAAGTCGGGGAGGCAGGTCGGTTCTCCGTCCCCGCTGATGGCGATGTCGTTGATCCGTCGCATCTGTTGCGGCGTCCGGGCGAACCGGTGCTCCTCCCAGAGTTCACCCGAGACGGCTGCACGCATGGCCTCCCGCAGCTCCCCTTCGAGTGCGTCGAGGTCCACGGTGTGCAGGTCGCGGCGGATGCGGCGGTCGATCTGGCAGTAGAGGCAGGAGAAGGTGCAGCGCTTGTCGGGGTTGAGGTTCACGCCTATGCTCACCCCCTTCGCCCGCCGACTGATGACGGGGTAGACGTACAGACACCTCCGCCACTGGCGCCTGTGGTCGCGCGTCACTGGTCCATCCGGGATGTCGCTATCGTCGCTCATGGTTCCATTCTGTCAGGGGCTCTAAACGAAACTGCCCACACCGCTCAATCCCGGATCGCTGGCAGGATGCCTGAGAAGCTCCTTGACGGCGTCGGCGAGCAGAGACACGCCCTTGGCGATCTCGTCGGGTGCGAGCGAACCGTACGCCAGCCGGAACCCGTTGACGAACCGATGATCGACATCGTGCAGCGGTCCGGGAAGGAACGCAACTCCCCGCTCGACCGCGAGCAGGAACAGCGCCAGGGAGGAATAGCCGGTGGGCAGCTCGCACCACATCTGGAACCCGCCTGCGGGGTGGGTCCAGACGACTCCATCCGGCATGTGCTCGTCCAGCGCCTCGAGCGCGGCGTCGCAGCGCTCCTTGTAGAGACGCCTGACGTTGCGAAGGTGCGCGTCGTACTCGCCCGATCGCAAAAGGGCGTCGGCGATCCCCTGCATGAGCGGGGGGCACCCGAGGTCCATGGCGTTCTTGAGATCGAGCAGCGAGAGGATTCGGTCGCGGTGCGAGACCAACCATCCGATGCGCAGCCCGCACATGAACGACTTGGACAGCGACCCGATCGCCACCGTGCGGCCGGGTCCTGCGTCGGAGAGCAGGCTCTTCGGTCCGCCCCCGTCGAAGTGCAGGTCGTGGAATATCTCATCGGAGATCAGCAGAGCATCTCTCCCGGCAACCCATTCGACGACCGCCCTGCGGCGCTGCGGGGTGAGGTCAACTCCCATCGGGTTTTGCAGCTCGGGACAGACGTAGAGCATGCTCGCACCGTCCCCGGCGAGGTCCGCCAGGCGGTCCGGGTCGGGCCCTTCGAAGTCGCGGGGGACCGACTCCACCCAGTGCCCCATCGCTCCGAACGCCTCGAAGATGCCGCTGTAGCAGGGGACTTCGCAGAAGATCCGCCGGTTGCTCTCCAGCGCGCTCTGCCCCAGCAGCGCCACCGCCTGCTGCGACCCGCTGGTGATCAGGACCTGGTCGGGCGCGACCTCGGTCCCGGCGGACCTGAACCTGTCGGCCACCGCCTGTCGCAGCTCGGGGAGGCCGGGGGCGCGGCAATATCCTTCGTAGGCCGCCTGCCCCTTCTTCAGCGCCTCGGCGACGAGCTTCTCCAGCAGCCCCGGGCGCACCGTGTCCGGAGCGGGGACGCCGGAAGTGAAGCGGATGAGCCCGGGCTTGCCGGTGAGCGCCATCAGCCCCTCCAGGTTGCGCGCGACGCCCATTCGCAGCCGCCTCGCCTGCGACAGCTCCGGATCACTCGACGTCACGGGGGAGGCCTTGGCGGTGCTGCGCCCGGTGCTCGACGCGGCGCCGAGAGCCTCGGAGGGGTCGGCGACGAAAGTTCCCCTCCCCACGTGGGAGCTTACGGACCCGGCCTCCAGGAGATCCCTGAAGGCCCGCCGAACCGTCGAGGCGGTGACCTTGAGTTGCTTGGCGAGGGAGGCGACGGCGGGCAGACGGTCGCCGGGGGCGAGCGACCTCTCGCGGATCGCCTCGCCGATCGCGTCCCGCAGTTGCGCGTAGAGCGGAATGCCTCCCTTCCTGTCCAGTTTCACCGATATCATTTCATCGTTCTTCACCGGAGTTCACCTCGCTTCTTGCAGCCGAACAGCTTTACGGTCTTGTCTAAGCCGAGAGCACTTTCAGATACTCCTCGACCGTGCGGTGGAGGCCCATCTTGAGGGCATCCGCTATCAGCGCGTGGCCGATCGAGACTTCGAGGATCTCACCGATCGAGCAGAAGCGCGCGAGGTTGTCGAGGTTCAGGTCGTGCCCGGCGTTGACGCCCAGCCCGGCCTCTCGCGCCTTCCCAACGGCGACGGTGTAGCGCTCAAGGGCCTCTTCGACCTGCCCGCCCTCATGCGCCCTGGCGTACGATTCGGTGTAGAGTTCGATGCGATCCGTCCCGACAGCGCCCGCCCGTTCGATCTGATCCGGGTCGGGGTCCATGAATAAGCTCACCCTGATCCCGAGGTCCTTCAGCTCGCGGATGAGCGGTTCGAGGCGGTCGGGGCCTTTCGACAGGTCCCACCCGTGGTCAGAGGTCAGTTGTCCCGGGCTGTCGGGCACCAGCGTGCACTGTGTGGGCCGCACCTGGCGGGCGATGGCCATGAAACCGGGATACCCGTCCGTGGGTCCGGCGAAGGGGTTGCCCTCGATGTTGAATTCCGAGCTGAGCATCTCGGCGAGTTCGTAGACGTCGGTGGGGCGGATGTGCCGCTGGTCCGGCCGCGGGTGAACGGTGATTCCGCCGGCGCCGGCGTCGATGCACGTCCGGGCGGCCTCGAGCACGTCGGGGATTCCGATCTCGCGGGAGTTCCTCAGCAGGGCGATCTTGTTGACGTTGACGCTCAACACGGTCATTTCCGTTCTCCTTTCCGCTCGGGGATTCGGAGAATCCCGCCTCGCCCAACATCTGCGCCACCCCGGGCCGGCGGGGAGTAACATTCATAAGAACAAACCCTTGCGCGGCCGACCATCGCATCCCTTCGCACAGTGTACCTATTAATATGCAGTTTAATACGGTATTAATATGGCTACGTCAAGGAGAAGCCGTCAGATTTCTCAAAGTTTCTCCCGTGAGGTGCTTGAAGCCGCGTAGATTCCCCCTCTGGGCGCGCCAGAGCGCATCTCATGCGGCTTGCGATTAATTAATGCGCTCGGGCGTTAGCCGCCAATGGGGATCAAGGGAGGGCGCATATGTTCCAATTGGTCCGCTGTGCTGCTTACGCTTAGCGCAGCAATTAAACACAATCGGTACCATACGGCTTGTGATTAATTAATGCGCTCGGGGGCAGATGGCCCATCAACGTTCGTAGTGGTGAATCCCAATGGCTTGAGCAAGGCGGCCGTTATGAACGTCGCGTCGCATTGCACATTGGACCAAGTGAAAACGCTGTACCGTACAGAGATGAATGCACGACTGGAGAAAAGGGGTCAGGAGAAAAGGGGTCAGGAACCTTTTTCGGCTTCGCTCTTGGGTGAGGGTATCTCAGGGGTCTGCACGCGGGCTTGAGGAGAAAAAGGTTCCTGACCCCTTTTGTGGCTTAATTAATGCGCTCGGGGGCAAACGCCCGATCAATGTTCATAGTGGTGAACTGAACCTACGCAGACTACGACGCCCTTCGCCCGGCCGCCATCGATGCGTGGCGGAAAGCGGCGCTTGACCCGACCATCATCCAATCCGTCTGCCGGGTTCCTTATCCCCAGCGCAGTAATTAAACACAATCGGCATCACCGTGGCGGGACAGGCTGTGGCGCGGGCGGGGTGTCGATCTCCTCAGGCTCCTGGGGAGCGGGCGGGAGCGGGGCCAGCTCGGGAACCTTGACCCCGAAAATGCGCACCCCCAGCGAGACGAGGTTCAGCGCGGCCGAGACGAGGAACGGCGCCCGGTAGTCCAGACCCGGATACCCCGCCAACCACCCTCCCAGCAGCGCGAAACCGAGAATGAACGGGGCGGACAGCGTACTGCCCAGCGCCAGATACGTCGGGCGCTTCCCGGTGGGCGCGAAGTGGTAGATCAGGTTCTGCTCGCTGACCATCCCCGCCGCCATCCCGGCGGCCATCAGGGCGAACACGGGGTACATTATCCACCAGTCCCAGGCGACTGTGGCGACGAGGGCGGCGGCGACGTAGAAGGCCCTCGTCAGGCCTTGGTTGAACTTGTGTCCCAGACGGTCGCCGAGCAGTCCCAGCAGGGGGGAGACCAACAGCGTCGCCCCCGTCGACGCCATCACGAAGCCGCCCATCGCCTCGTCGCCCAGCGAGAAGCGCTTGATGGCGTGGGCCATGAAGAAGCCCAGGCCCATGACGCGGCTGCTCGCGAGAAGGTGCGAGATGAGGAAGCGCCGATAGTTGTGGTCGGACACGAGGATCCGCGGGAGCGAGCGGAAGTAAGTGGCGAGGTCCTTCTCCGGGCGGGCGGGGAAGAGGATCGGTTCGCGGTGCATCGCGAAGAATGCGTAGGAGATCCACAGCGGGACGGAGGCGGAGAAGAAGAGGACTGCGTAGGTGGTGGGATACGCCAGCAGCCCGCTCTTCATGATGAACTTCACGTACAAACCGCCCAGGACCCCGAACCCCCCGCTCATGACGGTGATGGCGGCCATGAAGATTCCGCGGCGGTTGGAGGGGATCGGGCGGGCGATAAGCTCGCCCCACGACGGACCCGTGAGCCCGAAGGAAAGGTTGGCGATAAGGACGCAGGTCAGCAGCAGCGCCAGCAGCAGCGAGGGATTGGTCCCGGCGATCAGTAGTGTGAACACCCCCATCGCCAACCACGGGACTCGTCCGGGGATCCCGACGAGTAGGCAGTAGGGTTTGTGGCGGAGGCGGCCCTCGGCGAAGAAGGAGGTCGCGATCTGCGGTAGTCTCCACCCGAGGATCGTGAACGCCGGGAGCAGGCCGATCACCACGTTCGAAGCCCCCAGTCGCACGGCGAAGGTGGGAAGGACCACCGACATCGACACAATGCTCAGCCCGAACATGAGGAACCCCACGTCCAGGGAGAGCACGACCATGTTGTAGCGGTGCGGACCGCTCAGGTACTCACCGTACCTGTCGGGATGGTATTCGTTGTTTCGGAACACGGTCCCTCTGCCCTTCGCCCTTCGGCGGGGAGGCGTTGCCTGAGTCACATTGATAGTCCCGCTCTCGGGATTCGTCAATCGACATTTGGGCCGGATTACTGTAAACTATACGCTTTGGCGGCTTCCCGCTCGTCCGTGCTCGGCGCCCGCGGGGGCGGAGCGAGGCGAACAGGGAACCAGCGGAGACTCAAGACATGTATCGTCCGGAGATCAAAGTAGTTGACTGTACGATCCGCGACGGCGGTTTGACGAACGACTCTCACTTCACCACGGACCTGGTCCGTGCGGTCTACCGTGCCGTCTGCGAGGCCGGGGTCGATTACGTGGAACTCGGATATCGCAACAGCAAGGAGATGTTCTCTCCGGACGAGTTCGGTCCGTGGCGATTCTGCGACGAGGAGCACCTGCGGACCGTCACCGACGGGATAGACCCGGACGGGACGAAGATATCCCTCATGATGGACGCCCACAAGTCCGACGTCGAGGACCTCCTGCCCGCCGACGAGAGCGTCGTGGACATGATCCGGGTGGCCACCTACGTCAAGGATGCCGACAAGGCCATCCACATCTGCAAGCGCGCCGCGGAGAAGGGTTACGACACTACGATCAACATCATGGCCATCTCCAGGGAGGCCCCGCCCTTCCTCGACGAGGCGCTCCAGCAGTTCGAGGAGGAGACCGAGACCAAGGCGGTCTACATCGTGGACAGCTTCGGGGCCCTTTACAGCGAGGAGGTCCACTACCTCGCCGAGCGCTACAAGATGCACATCAAGACCAAGGAGCTCGGCGTCCACTTTCACAACAACCAGCAGCTCGCCTTCGCCAACACCATCGAGGGCATCATCAAGGGCGCCAACTACGTTGACGGGACGCTGTACGGGCTGGGGAGGGCGGCCGGAAACTGCCCGCTGGAACTGCTGCTCGGGTTCCTGAAGAACCCCAAGTTCAAGCTCCTGCCCATACTGGAGGTGATCGGGAGCATGATCATCCCGCTCCGCGAGGAGATCGACTGGGGCTACCACATTCCGTTCATGCTCACGGGCGTCCTGAACCAGCATCCGCGGGAGGGGATCGAGTGGATGAAGGGCGAGAAGCGCAACGACTACGCGGAATTCTACAGGCACGTCATGGAAGAGGAGGAGGGGTAGGGGAGGCGGCGGAGGCTTACCGCAAGCGCCGGTGGCTCAGCGAGGTGTGCTGTGCTGCGAGTAATGGCCGCGCCGGGTGTCGGTCCGTCCTATCCCCCGCTCTCTTGCTTCTTCCGGGCCTTCTGGGCCTTCGCCCAGGAATCGCGCAGCGATACCGTCCGGTTGAAGACGAGTTTTCCTTTGGTCGAATCGGGATCCACGCAGAAATAGCCCTGCCTCTCGAACTGATACCGCCCGCCGGGCGAGGCATCGCCTAGGGAGGGTTCCACCCGCGCCGAGGTGAGCGTCTCCAGCGAGTCCGGGTTCAGGTTCGAGATGAAGTCCTCGCCCTCCTCCGCTTCATCCGGCTTCTCCTTGGTGAACAGGTGGTCGTACAGGCGGACCTCGGCGTCGAGGGCGTGAGCGGCCGACACCCAGTGCAGCGTCGCCTTGACCTTCCGCCCGTCGGGGGAGTCCCCACCGCGCGTCGCCGGGTCGTACGTGCAGTGAAGCTCGACCACCTCGCCTTGGTCGTCCTTGACGACGTCCGTGCAGGTGACGAAGTAGGCGTATCGCAGCCGCACCTCCCGCCCGGGCGACAGGCGGTAGAACTTCTTCGGGGGCGCCTCGCGGAAGTCCTCTCGCTCGATGTAGAGGACGCGGGAGAAGGGGACCTTACGCGTCCCGGCGGCGGGATCCTCGGGATTGTTGATCGCCTCCAGCTCCTCGACCTGGTCCTTCGGATAGTTGTCGATGACCACCCTGAGCGGACGAAGCACGCCCATGACGCGCGGGGCGCGCTTGTTCAGGTCCTCGCGGAGGCAGTGCTCGAGCAGGGCGATCTCGTTGACGCCGACGAATTTCGCGATTCCCGCCCGCCTCAGGAAGTCTCGGATCGCCTCCGGCGTGTACCCGCGCCTTCGCAGTCCCGAGAGGGTGGGCATTCGCGGATCGTCCCATCCCTTGACGTGGCCGCCGCCGACCAGCTTTATAAGCCTTCGCTTGCTCAGGACGGTGTAGGTGAGGCCCATCCTTGCGAATTCGGTCTGCTGCGAGTGATGAACGGGGAGCTGATCCAGGAACCAATTGTAGAGCGGGCGGTGGTTCTCGAACTCCAGGGAGCACAGCGAGTGCGTGACTCCCTCGATGGAGTCCCCCAGCCCGTGAGCCCAGTCGTACATCGGGTAGATGCACCACTCATCGCCCGTGCGGTGGTGGGAGGCGTGCAGGATGCGATACATCACCGGGTCGCGCATGTTCAGGTTCGGAGAACTCATGTCGATCTTCGCCCGCAGGACGCGAGACCCGTCGGGAAACTCACCGGCCCTCATCCGCTCGAAGAGGTCGAGGTTCTCCTCGATAGTGCGATCCCTGTACGGGCTTTCGGTCCCGGGAGCGGTCAACGTACCGCGGGTCTCGCTGATCTGCTCGGCGGTCTGATCGTCCACGTACGCCTTCCCCGCCTTCACGAGCTGCACCGCGTACTCGTACATCTGCTCGAAATAGTCCGACGCGAAGTAGAGGTGCTCGCCCCAGTCGCACCCTAACCAGCGGATGTCCTCCGTTATCGCCTCGACGTATTCCTGCTCTTCCCTGGTAGGGTTGGTGTCGTCGAAGCGCAGGTGGAACTCGCCGCCGAAGTCGGTAGCGATGTCGTAGTTGATGAGGATGGCCTTGGCGTGTCCGATGTGGAGGTATCCGTTCGGTTCCGGCGGAAACCGGGTGACGACCCGTCCGCCCCATTTACCGGTCCTGGTGTCCTCGGCGACGATGTCGCGGATGAAGTCTCTGCGGGGTTCGGGGTCCACTGTGCTCACGTTTTCGACCTCTTTCGCATTTTCGCCAAGGGCGGTAGTCCACGATCGGCGGGGCGCCGGATGGATGAGCATTCTAGTGCTCTCCCGCGCGATTCTCAACAGCGCCCAAACGCGACGTAGTCCGGAGTGGGTGTCCCGGATGCGATTGACGGCTTGCAGGGCCGATCGGGGCGGCGTATTCTGGCGCCGGATCGTCATCGCCCTTTGCGCGGCCGTGAGCTTCTACTTCGGTTCGCGGTCCTGACTTGAGGCAGGGAGGTGGTTGAAACGGCGGGGCTCCGCTACTAGATTAGTGCTGACGGCTGCGCACAGGAGAACCGTTTTGCCGACTGACAAGATCAAGACGCGTTTCGCACCCTCACCGACGGGCTACCTGCATGTGGGAGGGGCGCGGACCGCCCTGTTCAATTACCTTCTCGCCAAGCAGAGCGGGGGGGTGTTTCTCGTCCGCATCGAGGACACCGACCGCACCCGCCACGACGAGGCCGCCATCTCGAAGATCACGGAGGACCTTCGCTGGCTTGGGATGGAGTGGGACGAGGGGGTGGAAGTGGGGGGGGATGCCGGACCCTACAGGCAGTCCGAGCGGTTGGGCATCTACGCCGAGTACGTCGAGAAGCTGCTGCGTGAGGGAAAGGCGTACTGCGCCTTCGAGACCCCCGAGGAGCTCGACGCCCTCCGGACCGCGGCGCAGGCGGAGAAGCGCAGCTTCTGCTACCCGCGCCCGGACCCGCTGCCCACCGCCGCCGACGCCGAGGAGGCCCGCGCTGCGGGCAAGCCCGTGGTGGTTCGCTTCCTCTGCCCTCGGAAGGACGTGAGCATCCACGACGACGCCTTCGGAACCGTCACCATGCCCGCCGCCGAGACGGACGACTTCATCATCCGCAAGGCCGACCAGTACCCCACCTATCACCTCGCCAACGTCGTGGACGACGCTTTGATGGGCGTCAACTGCATCGCCCGCGGGCAGGAGTTTCTGGGCCAGACCTGGCGCCACGTCCTGCTGCGCGAAGCCTTGGGCTTCGACGAGCCCCGCTACTGCCACCTTCCCCTCATCCTCGACATGCAGGGCCGCAAGCTCTCCAAG
>SDBT01018081.1_pt1 | contig 11096 bp, 15 predicted proteins | sample 2277101 | NCBI WGS metagenome assembly SDBT01 (sample SAMN10404973, study PRJNA504765) | marine sediment metagenome | isolation source: marine sediment core GS10_PC15, 103 cmbsf | place: Arctic Ocean: Southern Knipovich Ridge | collected 2010 | reverse complement strand
GGCTTACTGTTCTCACGCTTCATCAACAAGACCAGAAGTAGTGCTAAGTATAAAATTGACCTTAAAGGTCATGCGTTGGAGAAGAAATGATTTTTGCTGATTTTAAAGATGAATGCCTACAGGCCTTAGACCAAAAGAAGCTGTCTGATAACAAAGACTACAAAGACAGACTCCATCGTGAACTGGACATCCTTGAGGCTCAGGCTGAGGATTACAAAGGGAATCTCTACGACTACTTCATGGGGATTAGGGACGAATTAAAAGGTGAGAAGGTTAAGAACTCCAACAACATGCTCGTCACCTACCTGCTCGATATCTCTGATGATGATCCAGTTAAGACCGAGACAGCGCTGATTAAAACAAAGAGTGCCGAGTTTCCGGACATTGACACCGACTTTGAGGACGCACAAAGAGAACTGGTTAAGGAATATCTGATCGAGAAGTACGGAGAGGAGAACGTAGCTTCCATCGCCGCCTTTGGTCGTATGAGGGCCAAGGCTGTGATTAAAGATATTTGCCGTGTGAAAAACGTGCCCTACGAAGAGGTGGATGTAATCACCAAGCTGATTGACTTCGACGAGAAACTTGGTGAGGCATACAAGAGAAGCCCTCAGATTAAACAATTCTTTGATAAATATGAATACATGAACCTGTATGAACTTTGCTCGAAACTTGAAGGTAATGTGCGGCACGTCAGTATGCATGCGGCTGGACTTGTAATTTCTCCTCAGGGAACACCTTTGACTGACATCGTGGGGATAGAGAAGGCTAGGGGTAACTATGTGACCTGCTGGGAGGAAGGCGGCGACAGAGAGCTTAGCAAAGTCGGGCTGGTAAAAATTGACCTTCTCGGGCTTAGCACTCTCACGGTAATCAAGGTCGCCATGAAGATGATTGCAGAAAACCACGGCAACGAAATTGATATTGACAACATTGACATCAACGACAGGAAGGTTATCGAGCAGTTCTATAAGGCAAACACCTTGGGCGTGTTTCAGTTTGAACGCCAGTGGATCCGTAACCTGTTGAAGAAGATTAAGATTACGAGCTTTAGCGACATTGCGGCTGTGAATGCCCTCAATCGCCCCGGCCCTCTTGACGCTGGTATGGATGAGAAGTTTTGGAAAATCAAGAACGGGTTTGAACAGCCATCCTATCTCCACCCATTACTAGAGCCAATCCTGAAAGACACTTACTGCGTCATCTTATATCAGGAACAAGTCATGGAAATTGCTCAGAAGTTGGCTGGTTTCGCATTAGACGAAGCTGACACATTCCGTAGCGTGTTGAGTAAGGGTAAGGCCGATCTATCCAAGGGCATTAACCCATTCGAGAAATACGAAACGAAATTTATTGAGGGTTGCCGGAGGAAGGGTATCACTGGGCGCATGAGGGTTGAGAGGGTCATCAAACACGAAAAGGAAACTCCAGTCACCGCAGAGAACGTAAAAATTCTAGAGGAAGGTGTAAACGACGACGGGGAACATTTTAAGCGCATCTCCTGTGACGTAGAGGTGTCCAACGAACTTTTCGATCAGATTAAAGCATTCGCTAGATACGGCTTCAACAAATCTCATTCGGTTGAGTATGGATTCATTTCTTACCAGTGTATGTATCTGAAGACTTACTACCCTCATGAATTCATGGCAAGCATGCTCACTAACACGCCGAACACAATTGACCAGAAAGAGCGCTTGAACAAATTCGTTGATTATTTCTACGAAGCGAAACGCATGGGCATCAAAGTTCTGCCTCCCGATATCAACAAGAGTGAGCGCCAATTCACGACTGAAGGCACGGAAATCCTCAGTGGGTTTGGATTTATCAAAAGCTTGGGGGATAAAGCGATCAAGGAAATTCTTGAGAAGCGTCCGTTTAAAACCTTCGAGGACTTTATCATCAAGGTGAATGGCAGAGTTGTGAATAAGTCAGCCGTATTTGCCCTAGTGCACTCCGGTTGCTTCGATAAATTAATTGACGTAGGCAATGACATTAATGACTTGCCAAAACGCTTCGATGTTTTGGCGGCATATATCCGTGGCAAGAAGGATAAGAAAACTGAGCTTCCCCACAATCCCAAGCCAGTAAATGCCATCGAGGAAGAGGCTCATTACTGCGGCGACGAGATCTTTAATTCTCTTTTGAACTTAGTGGACAAGAAGGGATTGAATACTCAGTTTGCCGCAGACGATAAGATCATGATGTTCCCCAATGTAGATAAGATGAATGTCAGCACTAAAATCAGGGTTTACGGCAAGGTTGTTGGATTCGTAATTAAAGCAACAAGGAGTGGTGGGAACATAGCCTTCCTATCTCTCAAGAATGGTTCTCTAGTTAAAAAATTTATTATCTGGGATAGAGACGTGAGACGAATTCAAAGAGACAACGATTTGCTTAATACATTTAGTGTCAACAATGTGATCACCTGCCGGGTTGAGAGAGTCAGGGACTACAACAATCAGAAGAGCTTCATTGTTAAATTAGATGGCGTTAAAAAGTTAATTTAATTTGTGGTACGAGAAGTTTTTTTTAATATAATACATCAAATACATAGTAAAGGATGAACACATGTCAACAGCTCTAAAATTATCAAAGTATCTAGGATTCGACGAGTTCAAGCTCACTAGTGATAAATCCGACCCCGGCAACGAGGATATTTCATTTTTAATTAAAGTAACTCGATTTATCCCAAAACAGCCAGAAGACATAGCGAAGGTAGATGCAAAAGTCTTGGCTACTTACTGTCTTGGTGCTTACCAGTTATCAAGTGAATTGTATAGCAAAGCATACCTCTGGTATGGAATGCGTAAAGTTGATTTAGAGTACACGCTCGGGAAGCTTATTTCCGAGAGTTCCAAAGCCGCAACTGTAGCGGAGAAGAGCGCAAAAGCAAGTGACGATTATAAAAACGCCGCCAATTTGGTTTATCTTGGCGACGCTTATGTGAAGTTTTATCTGGGCCTCATGAAGAACTTTGAAACAGGTCATTACTGGGCCAGAGATAAAGAGAAGCAGGAAAGCAGGGAGGGTGGGCTGTCGCACTATGAGCCAGCCCTAGTACGAGATATTTCAGGAAGGAACGTAGGGGACGAACCGCCAACAGGCGAAGTTAATTTAGGCGACTAAATATTATTTTTTTGTTAATCATGTAGGAGGAAACTCGAATGTCAGAAGATTTCGATTTCAACAACGCACCACAGTCACAGAACATTAATTTCAAGGATTTGTACTTTAATCCGAAACAGGGCACTAGCCTTGTACGCATCGTGGATCTGCGAGCTAAAACTTGCAAGTCTCACTATGTCCCAGACGCTACAGGCAAGAAGCGTTTTGTGAAATCACCCGGAGCAGGGGATCCGTTGATCGTTGACGGAAATAACCCTCGCACACGGTATTTCCTTAAGGTTATTGACCGTGAAAGCGGGACATTGAAGGTTTGGGAGTTTGGCTCTCAGATCAAAGGTCAGATTGAGGAATTTGTGACCGACCTTGCGGCTAAGAGAAAGCGTAAGGAAACCGATGAGAGCGACGTTCTCACAAATTACAATATCGAAATTAGAAAGAGAGCCCCCGGTTCCAATCCGCTCTATATGCTTTCCATTCGTGAAAGAATTAAAGAGGACAACGAAAGGGACAAGGCAACTCTTGAGAACGACCAGAGGGTTATCGACACTACCGAAATCAACATGGAGAACGTTGTCAAGCCTTGGTCAATCGAAAGAATCAAGAAGGAGATCTATGGCATTGATGTCGAGGGCGGGGGAACTACTTCCGCTCAGGTACAGCCTGTACAGCAAGCACCAGTACAACAGGCACCCGTACAAGCATCCGCTCCATCTCCAGCTCAACCAGTTCAGCAGGCCCCAGCACAACAGCCTGCAGTTGCGGCAACAGCAACAGCAACAGCACCAGCATCATCGGGCCCACCAGAGGCCTCCGGAGACGCTGACGCTAACTGGTTGGACGACTAAATCCACAAAAGGGGTTGAATGCTAAGTGGTAGACTCGCACGTTATAGGCCGGGACTACGAATATAGAGTTCGTAACTGGTTCATAAAACAAGGATGGAAAGCAGAGCGCAACCCCTTAAGTGGTGCCTCGGATCAAATCGAGGATGAACTCGGCAAGCATGATGTTCGTTGCTGGAGGGATGATCTAAGCATCTTCCTCCAGCTCGAATGTAAAAAGAAAAGCACCACGAAAGATATCTTAGACATCAAGAAAGAATGGATAGACAAGATTGATTTCGACAACGATGAACTTCTGGTGTTCTCTTTTAAGAATTGCAAACAACACTTTGCGTTTTTAACCAAAGAAGCGGCTGATAAAGTGCTCGGAAGAATGAAGCTACGCAAGTCGGAAACCTATGAGCCCCGTGGTGATAAGGTCTTTGGTTTTAAACGGGAGTGGGTCGAGTTTAAAGAAGAAGAAATATTCGTAGTAAATTTCATGGGAAAGACTTGGTATACGCTTGATCTCGGTACATATGTTACCGCAAGAGAAAACTACAAGACGGTAATCACGCCCAAGACTGTAGCTGAGAAGCTTAAATTTATTAACGATGCCAAGAAGTTGAAAGCCTTCCGCAAGGAGGATGGCGAAAATTGGGATACCAAAGAAAATAGATTGTATTACGCCAAGCTGGAGAGATTAGAGAGTGGTGAGGAAAATAAATACAATCCAAATTTCATCAAAGAAAGCCAGTGGTGGCTATCCGAAGAGAAGCGCTTTGATTGGGACGAAAATACTATGAAGCAAATTACGGCTCTAGTTGAGAAATGGTTAGATAAAAACCTCGAAGAGAGCCAAGACGGCGAATTGCTCTGGGTTATGAATGAGCCCGTAGAGAGCCTAGAGAAAGATATTCGGAAGATACTTGGGATAAAGAATGATCGTAAAAGTAAGTAGTAACGTTTTAAAACAACCGATGGAGATCTACATCGCCGACAACGAGTGGGAAGAAATGCAGGCCATCGAAAGTCAGGAAGAACTTAATGCTCGGCTCACTAAGATTGCCCTGAAGCAAGTTTCTCAGCATGGATACACCATTGGCTACTGTAGTGAGCGCAATCTAGAAGTAACGCTTCGCAACTGTATGGATTGTGGCGTCAAAATTAAAGGCTGGGGTAAGGGTAAGGATAACTACGAAAGCTGGGAAGAATGCAAGAGAGAGCATATCAATTACAAAATCTCACCCTACAAGCCTCTCATCGGCGGGATTAAGGATAAGAATCTTGAAAAGAAGATGATGCCACAAACCAAAACAGATAAGGCACGGGAGAACAACACCTTCTCCGTGGTCGAGAAGAGGACACCAGCAGACAAACGGTTTGATGGCAATTCAGACGAATTCATGAAAACAGTCCATGAGAAAGATAAAAAGGAGAGCGAGGAATGAAATTAAAGTATCAGGACAAAGTGACGGTAAAGGATGAATTTTTTGGGGACTTCGAAGGGGAGTTGATTGATTTTGGTCAGCGTCCAAAGGATGCCATGAACTCAATCCCCGTCGTGAACGCAGGAATGCCGGAATATATTGACATGTATTTGGTTCAGTTCGAAAGAGGTTCAACCCAGCGTTGGTTTGAGGCAGATAAAATTACAAAAGTTGAAAGTAACTAATCGTTAAAGGAGCATGTAAAAATGGCTACAAAAGAAAAAAAAGTACAAGATGTAAGAATGGATGCGCTAAAGAAAATCGTATCGGCTGGTAATAAACTATTTGGCGATGGGGCAATGTTTAGAGGTGGTGACAATGCCGCTTTAGATATCGAATCCATCTCAACTGGTTCGCTTGGGTTAGACAATGCTATTGGCGTAGGTGGATTGCCGAAAGGTAGGATTATTGAAATATTTGGCAAGGAAGCATCGGGCAAGACAATGATGGCTCTTGCCACAATCGCTCAATGCCAAAAGAACGGAGGCATTGCGGCATTTATTGATGCGGAGCATGCCCTCACGCCGGATTGGGTTAAAAGCCTTGGGGTTGATTACGACAACCTTTTGGTTACTCAGCCAGACTCGGGTGAACGTGCGTTGAGGCTTATGGAGTTTTTTGTTAACCAAAGGGTTGATATTGTCGTGCTCGATTCCGTTGCCGCACTTGTAACCAAAAGAGAGATTGAAGGTGACATGGGCGATCAGCACATGGCCCAAACAGCCAGATTGATGTCGCTCGCACTCAAGAAACTAACTCCCACTGTTGCCAAATCTGAAACTTGTTGCATTTTCATCAACCAGATTAGAGACAACGTTGGTGTAATGTATGGCGAAAAAGAAGTAACACCGGGCGGTAAGGCTTTGAAGTTCTACTCGTCAGTGCGGCTCAAGACATGGAAATCGGCACAGGGAGCAATTAAAATTGGTTCTGGTATAAACGAGGAACAGATTGGTCACAACGTATCTATCAAGGTTGTGAAAAACAAGGTTGCCGCACCATTTAAAATGGCAAAGTTTGACCTTTATTATGCCTCGGGCATTGATACTGTTTCGGAAATTGCCAACCTTGCCATTGAAAAGGAAGTTGTGGAACGCCCAAACAGTAGAACTTACATTGTAGGTGACGCAAAATTCACTTCCCGTGGCGACTTTGATACAGCCATTAAGAATGACAAGAAGCTACAGGATACCCTTATCGCTGGGATCAAAGAATCCATGTCGAAAAGGGAAGTTATCGCCCCCTCCACTCCTGCACCGGAAGGGGAAGTTGCTGAGGAAGTTCCGGTAGACGCCGCAGATCTTGAAACGGTGGAAGCTGATTTGAAGTGAACAGAAGTCAATTTATAGCCCCCCTGCCCTCGGCTTTCAAACTAGATAAGCTTGTAGTTGAAACTATGGAGGCTAAGGGCGAAATTGGTTCAGACAAAATTAAGAAATTCCTCGACCTCTTGGGCGAATCCACAAGCAGAGGCATGAACCCGCAAAGAGCCCTTTTGTCGAGGGAGGATTTGAGCGAGTTAATTACGTCAACGCCTGTTAGCTATTTCACGAATAGTCAAACATGGAGCGGGGCGATTGGAACCCTTTACGGGGTTGATATAATTATGCTAAAATCTCTGCCGGAAGGCAAAGTGGTATTCATTGGGGAAAGACCACAAGACGTGATGGAGTTTGATTTATGAAAAAGTACATGGGAATTGACTGGAACGGCAAGGGTCAGAAGGCTACGGTAACGCTCCTAACCAAGAAGGCCAAGTCTGTTGACATCAAAAAGTTCAAGCTGAGGAGTAAGGACTATAACAAACAGGTCGATGAGATTGCTACATTAATCAGAGGGCATAGGCCGGATCATGTAGTGGCAGACCACGGATTTGGACAAATGCTGATCCAGAGGCTTCAAGCCGAGTTTAAAGAGAAGGTTATGTCCTGCTACTACTCCAGCAACATAAATGGCATGACCTACAACAAGGATACATCCCTGCTTACGGTTGGGAAACACAGTATCCTCGGGGAGATGATTAGCTGGATGTGGAGAGAGTTCGGGAGCTTATCATTAATCAAAAGCGAGACGGATATGCATAGTATTAATTATGCGTATATCGCTTATATAGTCGGCGCAGGTAAAGACGCCGCACAGGAGGCACTTGCGGCATGAGTGAAAAAGTATTCCATAAAGATATGACGGTTGGCGACGCAATGAGCAAGCATGAGCGGGCCAAAGAAGTGTTTGCCGGGTTTCATCTTGGTGGTTGTTCGCATTGCGGCATTGCTGAGTTCGAGACAATAGGGCAAGTTTGCGAGGGCTACGGTGTTCCAACCGATGTCCTCCTTGATACTTTAGAAAGTCTGGTAGAAAACGAACCAGAAAAAAAAGAGGAAGAAAAAGGAGAGTAATACAATGGAGTTTTTTTTAATTTTCGTAATCGGCCTAGCCCTTGGTGGTTTTGGCTATCATTTTTATGCTCAGGAATTTTTGTTTGATTTGAAAATCCCTCTGGGCAGAACTGAAATCTTGGGTTGGTTCAAGTCTCACAAGCTGTCAGTACCTAAAAGCGCAAAGCTCAGGACTTTTGCGCTGTTGGGAATGAGATATGCCCAAGCTAAAGACGTAACCGCAGAAGATTTCTACAAAAAGAATAAGTGAATAAGATAAAGATCTACAAGACGAAGCCTGACGATCCAGACAATAGTAGCGCAAACCTATCTATTGAGCTGGACGGCAAGCCTTTGGATGATGTCGTTGAGTTTAACTATCGTGTTGTCGGCGGGGAAATGCCCTTGGTGACAATTACGATGGTTGCTCAACCCGAAATCGAACACCTTGCAGATGTAAATATTCAAAATATCCCACCCAATCCACCTCAAGATCCAAACGACACGCCAGTTCAATTTTAATTAAAGACTATATTTTATTTGGTTTTTTGTGGACGTGAGGCTTCTTTTCCCATACTATTAAGGTATGGACAAGATACCTGACAGAAATACTTTAATTAACAATCTGTATCTTGAGAACCGGGATAGCATGCTTTCCTTTTGCTTTAGGTATCTCCGCAACTACGATCAGATCCGTGACGCAGTTCAAGAGTCTTTATTCAAAGCCTTTATTAAATTCCACCAATTCGATGAAAAAAAAGCGTCATTTAAAACTTGGGTCTATACCATATTAAGAAACACCTGCATTAATTACCTAAGGGAAGGGAGAAGGAAGCCATTCATCCCCGTAAGCACTCTCCAATTAAACTATTTTCTCCCAGACAGAGAAGCCATTGAACCCCTTGACCAAATGGTTGCCGACGAACAAACGTATATCCTCCAAGAAGCGCTCGGAAGTCTCAGCGAAGAGAATAAACGAATTATCAAATTCGAAATTCTAAGCGGATTCAGCAACAAAGCCTCGGCTAAAGCATTTAACATGACTCATGATGGGTATCGAGCAAGGCTATACCGCATCAGAAAAGAATTAAGAGGGAATGAGAAGCTTGCAAGATATTACATTGACAATTAATCATTTGACACAAGGGTATTTCCTGCTAGTATGAAGTCTCCCGAAGAAATAAAACTAGCGGTTGCGCAAGAGGAATTCACAGAGTTTTTGACGGCTGATGGATTTGATGGCGCTTTCATTGGAATGACTGAACAGCAACCAGATAGGCCAGCCGTTGCCGTGTATGACAAGCGGCGATGCCTACACATACTCATGGAGAGAGACAGCATGAGCCTTGAGGACGCCGTGGAACACTTCGGGTTTAATGTATCCGGAGCGTGGCATGGGGAAATGACGCCGATATTCTTGGATACCTTGGATTGGTAATAGTTTAAGTAATTATCACTTTCATATTTGATACAATAAGTAATCAATATATGGAGAGTGATTTCTATTTCAACATGCGAATTTTGTAAGCGAGATTTTTACCCCAGAAAAAATACGGCTAAGTGGTGCAGTTCCCAGTGTTACGCAGATTATAAGTATGGGGACTACATAGCCAGATGGAGACTGGGATTTATTTCGGGGGGCAGAAAAGGGGGTTTTGTTTCTGCCTACGTCCGTCGTCATTTATATGAGAAGTGCTATGGGTCGTGCATGCTGTGTGGGTGGTCTAAAATCAACTCCTACAGCCTTAGAGTGCCCCTTGAAGTGGATCATATAGATGGGAACAGCGACAATCACAGGGAGAGCAACTTACAATTAATATGTCCGAATTGCCACTCGTTAACCCAAACCCATAGGTCACTCAACCGTGGGCGAGGACGAACAATAAGAAAAAGAGTTCGAGAACTACGTTCCAACACTAATAGATAGGGGTTTTATGTTTACTTTTCTAGTCATCCTTGAAATTTTATTTATCGTGACACTCATTGTTGCCGTTTTCCTTTTCCTTAGAAAGAAAAAACCGAGCGGGGGCCAAGCAGTTAGGTTTGATTATGTTAACAGCTACTACAATAATTTAATTAAGAATACCGCCAAGACCTTTGACGAAAAAGAACGTGGGAGTAAGAAAAAGTCAAAGAAGAGCAAGAAAGAAAAAAATAAGAAGAAATCAGACAAGCCGATGAACCGGATATTCATCCTTACGTTCAAGGGGGACGTTGTGGCCTCCTGCGTAGATGAATTCAGGGAGGAGATTTCTGCCATAATTCTAAGTGCCCAGAAGGGCGATGAGGCAGTTATTCGCCTTGATAGCCCCGGTGGCACGGTAAATGGCTATGGTCTAGCGGCCTCGCAGATTGACCGACTAAGGAACGCTGGCCTCAAGGTGACTATTCTGGTGGACAAGATGGCGGCAAGTGGCGGGTATATGATGGCCTGTGTGGGTGATCAAATTATCGCCTCCCCCTTCGCTTACATTGGATCCATCGGTGTGGTGGCTGAATTCCCTAATTTTAGCCGACTTTTGAAGAGGGTGGGGATTGACTGGCAGACCCATACGGCTGGAGAATCCAAGCGTGATGTTGGCCCATTTGGGGCAATTAAGGCTGATGCCGTGAAAAGGCACAAGAAAAAGCTCAAAGAAATTCACGTCCTATTCAAGAATCACATTAAGAAATATAGGAAAAAAGTTAATATCAACAAGATTGCCACAGGGGAGTATTGGACGGCACAGGAGGCTTTATCTTTGAAGCTGGTGGACGATATACAAACCAGTGACGACTATATCCTGACCAAGATCCCGACCTCTCATATATATAAGGTCACAATGCCCAAGAAGGTGGACGTGCCCAAGAAGCTGGCATTGACCCTTGTGAACGTTCTGGACGAGAAATTTCAGGAAATTTTAATGAGAAATTATTTGAAATAATTGTTGTTTTTTTATATTGTTTTAGTATAATAACAACAGTCCTGCCAGACGGCGTGGAAATTGCGAGCGCCAATTTGAGCGGAGGCTTGATAAGCCACCCAGTCAGGCAACAACCTTCCGGACTTCATTTATGAAGTCTAGTGGGCGGGTTTTTGGAACTCGTTTGTCTGTGGGTGTTTTCCCAAAAATGAAACGAGCAAAATTTTAAAAGAAGAGGATAAGGCTTTCAATGAACAAAAGATTACAAAGAGAATGGTCAAGATTAGCGCTGAGGCAAGCAGTTGTCGCAGGAGACGCTACAGTTATGCCCGTTGATCTCTCAATGTCGCAGGCCGTAGAACCAGTATCTTACACCGGGGG
>SDBT01018080.1_pt1 | contig 11096 bp, 6 predicted proteins | sample 2277101 | NCBI WGS metagenome assembly SDBT01 (sample SAMN10404973, study PRJNA504765) | marine sediment metagenome | isolation source: marine sediment core GS10_PC15, 103 cmbsf | place: Arctic Ocean: Southern Knipovich Ridge | collected 2010 | reverse complement strand
TGTCTAGCGTTTCCGGTAGCGGTGGCGTGATTGACGTCGGCGGGCACCACCCAGTGACCGTCGGACAATCATGTCGAGCACGGGCGCAAAGCGGGTTTCGGCGCTGGGCCCATGAACCGAGAATCGCGCCGGCCGATCCTCCTCGAGCATTGCACCGTCGAGCAGGTAACGGCCGGGGCGGTAGTGTCGCCGACACACATGGTGGGTCTCACTTCGCGCGTGTCCAGTCTGCGCGTCAACCATGAGAAAGCGGAAGCGACGACGTCTGCCGCCATTGTTGCCGGGTTGGGATCCCAGGGTCTGGCAAAAGATACAGTCATTGTGTGGGGGGGCAACGGCGGTGGCGCGTCCTGCACCATTATCGGGTGTCTCCTCTGCTGCTGGAGCTGCTGCAGCGGATTCGGTCTGTGACGACGACGGTCCGAGGTTCCCGTCGGCCTTGAGGATGCGCTGTCGAAAGGTGGTGTGGGGGGCGGCCGGGAGTGGGGTGCCGTGGGTGCGCAGGAACTTGCGGTTGGCGCGGAAGAAGGCATGGGGGTCGTGCGCGCCACAGTTGGGTCCCGCGTTGCTCATGCGCGCGGACGTAAAGTGCATCACGCAGCCGCACACCACACACAGGGTGTAGAGCCTATCGTTGCGGTACTTGAGAACGCCCACCATGTCGGTGGCCACGAGCGCCTTGCTGCTGCCGCGTCCCGTGCACAGGTAGGGTGGGCCGATCGTGCGTCGGTAGCGCGCACGTGCCTCCGTTGTCAAGCGGCCGAACTGGCGACGTTCCGCATCCTCGCTCACCAGCACCGTCACATGGGGTGTCTGGAAAAGGGTGCGCAACGGACGATCACCGCCCACTGTGCCATCTTGAACGGGTTCGTCGTCATCGTCGTCGTCGTCGTCGTCACTATCCATTGCGCCCTCCTCGCCCGCGGCGATGCCACCAAGGTCACGCTCGTGGTCCACGTTGATGCCCGCGGCCACCGCAATCCCACCCACGATGCGCTCGGGGTCCATCTCTGCGGCACCAGCAATGCCACCACCACCCGCATCTCCGTCATTCCCAAAGAGCGAGAGGAGGGTCTGGTGCGAATCTGTGGCAAGGCCCACCACCTCTGAGGCCTGCAGTCGCTGCATGCTCGACTCGCCGCGGTTCTTGGCGTACATGGCACCATTGCGGTCGTCATAGGCGACGCGGTTCATGTTCACCGAGGTGGCCATCTCGCTGTCGTGTTCGAGCTGCTGCAGGTGCGTCATGGTCGCGGTCATTCGCACCTCGTCCAGCGCGGGCGTCGAGAAGCCGAGATCGCGTCGGTAGCGCTCCATGCCAATGCGCCAGTCCACCTTGACGGGCTGACGCGGCACCTCCGCACTGTACCAGCGCCCGTTCGTGGGACTGAAAAAGGCCCAGCCAATGTCCTGTGAGAGGTCCCGGTTCAGCGGTATGGCCCAGCGACGGCGCAGCGCCGCAATCTGGCGCCACCGAACGTCCTTGGGGAGCGGCACAAAGAGCTGATTGCCGTGCCAGAGCAGCATGGCCAGGTACAGCCGCACCACGTGAAAGTCGCGCGGCGAGTGGGCGTACACCTGGGCAACTCGCTTGATGATGGGGTGGTCGGGCATGTCGTAGGCCTCGTAGACCGTGTAGATGCGCTTCAGAATGTCGAGGGTCGTGAGCGAGACGCCAAAGAGCTCAACCAGCCAGTGCAGCTCGACGCGCCACATGCCCTGCCGGCGACGCATCGCATCGCGCGCCACCATGTCCATCAGGTCGAGGTCAACGTCGGGGGTGTGTTGACTAATCTCGCGGATATGCTTGACAATAGCCACCGTGTTGCGGTCCTGCAGAGAGGTCGCGGTGCTGCCGCCGCCATCGTCGTCGTCGACAACCATGTCGCCAGCCTCCTCGTCCCTCGCCCCGCCACCCAAGAACATGGCGCCCCCCTCCTCCTCATCCTCATCGTCTTCATCGTCGTCGTCGTCGTCGTCGTCCAGGACGGGACGCGCTCCGTCGCCATCGGCAGCAGCGGCCTCGTTGTCGCCGTCCAATGTCACGCGGAAGAACATCATGTCGTTGCGGCGCAGGTAGCGCAGCGTCTCGGGCGTGAACTTGCCGCTGGCAACACCGGCGAGCGCGGTGTTCATGTGCTTGAGGAGGACGCGCTGAAAGGCACCCTTGTAGAGTTTGATAAAGCAGCGCTTGCCGAGTTCGTGGAAGGTACTGATGACGGACTCCACGTGGGTGCAGAGCTGCCGATAGCGGTGGATGCGCGCCGGGCTTGCGTCCAGCGGCTCCAGCCATTCGCGATGCACACTTGCCGGCATAGCCGATCCTCCGTTCGTGTTGTAGGTGTAGCGCACACGGTCCATGCACGCGCGCATCAGGTGCTTGTAGCGGCCCCAGCGCATGTTGCGGTGCATGACAATGTCAATGGCGGAGCGCTTCTCAAAGGCGTGCACGTAGGCCTCCTTGAAAATGTAGAAGCAGAGCTTGTAGTTCTTGGTGATCCACCGCGTAATGCTGTCGCTCTGTGCCCACATGTTCAGGTCCGCGCTGCGGTAGGTGATGCGTGTGGGGTGTTCACCGGTCAGCCCGTCCATCTCGTCGAGACGGCCGTGGCGCTCTATTTCGTCGACGGTCAGATGTTCGCCGGTGGGCAGCGGGACCACCAGATCCAGGAAGGCGTACTCAATCTCGATGCGTCGAGCAAACGTGGCACGTACGTCGCACATTTTCCAGTTACCGAGCAGTCCGCAGCGCACCAGCAGCAGCACGTACTCCTTGATGGCCCGGTAGCCCTGGAACTCGGGCCGCTTTGGCTGTGTCTTGCAGCCGTTGATGTAGCGCAACAGGATCTTCTTGAAGTTGCGGATCGCGCACCGGTGCGTCATCACTTTGCAGGCGAACATGTGGATGAACGCCTGGCGTTGTGTGGGCAGCGCGGGCTTCACGTTGATGTCGTAGCGCAGGTTGCCCAGTCCGATGACCGACGAGGCGTCCGGCAGCTCGCTCTCGCACGCGTGGACGTGGCGGCAGTGCGGGTAGAAGCGGAGGATGGGCGAGTGGCGGCCCACGTCGGGGAGGTCGCCGCTGCCGTCCCGCTCGTTCTGCAGGGGGACGGGTCCGCGCAGCCACTCCGCGTCGCTCCAGCAGTTGTCGCCGCACGCGTACGCGTAAATGGACAGGTGCGTGTCAATGACGAGCTGCACGCGGTACTCAATGAGCTTGAGGGAGTCGTAGTGGTAGCGCGTCTCGTATTGGTTGCGGCTGGCGTGGCGCATCGCGTACACGAGCGCGGCCTGGAACCGGTGCAGCTTGACGAGACGCCAGAGGACCGTTGTGTACAGCTGGTAGGTGGCGTGCATGGCATCGTACCAGGCCAGGTCGTCGAGCCCGTCCGTCTCGATGCGATTGATGTGCAGCAGGTAGTCCGCGCACGGCGGCGGAATGCTGTAGGTGTGGAAGACAAACTCGGTCCGTCCGAGGACGGCGCGAATGTCGCGTGCGGCGGCGTGGACCGCCGCGGTGTGGGTGCGCACCGGGAAGAGGTAGCGCGCCGTGTGGATGAAGGGAGCCAGCGCGTGGTCCAGATCGACCAGGTGCCAGAGGGACTCGGAGCCGACATTGTCGGGTCGCTCCGGCCAGCCCTCGGGCACCCGCTCGAGCGGGTCGCGCCGGTACTCCTGCCAGCGACAGATTTCGTGCACCGCAGCGACAATGATGGTCGTGTCCTGGGTGGCAATCTCTGTGCGTAGGATTCGCCTCAGCAACGTGGCAGGCACGTTGTAGTGATGTAGGTTGCGCTCAAAGGCGCGTGTCTTTGGATAGTGTTGGGTGTCCCACAGGGGCACCGCGGCCGAGGTGGCCAGGTGGTAGCGGTCAATGCACATGGGTCGCTGACTGCTCAGCTCCAGGCGGAACCACGGGCAGCGCGCAAGCATCGCCTCCGTGTCGACCGAGAGATGGGCAAAGGTGTGGTCGAGCATGCGCTGGTGCGAGAGCGTCATGTACTCAATGGTCACGGGGTCCTGGAGCGCACGGACGAGCGGGTCAATCTTGGGCATGCCAAACACAACGTTCATGAAGACATGACGTTCGTCGTCGTAGCTCGGCGGGTTCTGCTCGATAAAGAGGTGCGTGAGATGCTTGGCGGACTGCGCAAAGCGGTGGTGCAGGTGTGGGTTCTGGGAGAGGACGTCGCGCCGGCCGGACGGTGCGACATGAACGTCGCCGCCGCCGCCGCCGTCGGCACCAAGGGGGCTGGTGACCTCGGTCGCGAACTGCACCAGAAAGGGTGCCAGGGTGTTCTGCAGTGCAATGTGGGAGGGTGAGTATCCAAAGGTTTCGTTGCTGAGGCTCAGCAAAAATCCGCCCGCGCGGGGGCGTAGGCGACGTAGCGGCGGACGGTGCCGTTGGCGTCTCCGTCGTCGGAGACGCGGAACACAAAATCGAGCTCGTTGAACTCGGGAAAGTGTCCGCAGACGCCAGTGGGGATCTGTCGACCGGCCTTGATGAAGGACAGGGGGATGCACTTCTTGGAAGCGTAGTGTCCCTCAACGTCGACCCGGACACGGTGGTTGTTGAGCGCCACCTGGGGGTTGATCCCGCGATCGAGGTTGCTGTAGACCGCCATGGTAACCTCGTGGCAGAGGCACAGAATACAGGGTGAGCGCATCGCAGGGAGTCGGCCGTGGAGGGTCGCGGCGGTCTCCTCGTCGGGCAGCAGGAACTCGCGGCACACAAACGCCATGACGTCGTGCGCAGAAAAGAACGTGCCACCGTCGACGATCTGCGTGTTGCGCGAGAAGCACCAGCAGTTTTCGCCACGCGCACACTCGCGGTGCCAGGACACGTTGGGCCGCACCTGTTCCATGTACTTGAGGTGGTAGGTGAGGTCAACGACGGGCAGGTCTGGATTGCAGTCGGAATGCAGACGCGACGACCCGAGGTCGTACGCCGACACAAAGTGATCCGTACCGACACGGTCGCCGCGTGCCGCGATGCGTTCAGCAAAGATGCGTCGACTGAGCGTGCCCAACAGGCCGTACTGCGTGCTCTTAAGCAGGTCCTGCATCTCTTCCTCGGTGGCGTCGGAGGCTTGCTCGTCGCGGTCCGGCATGATGACGCGCTCGTCACCTACCGCCGCTCCAAAGGGGGAACGCATCGTGGCTCCCCGTGCGAACTGCACGCGATCGTTGGCAAAGAACACGTCGCGCTGCACCAGGAGGCTCAGGATGTAGTCGGTGCGCGCGTGGGGAAAGCGCACGCGACGTCGGGGTGGGTCAAACTTGGCCTGCTCGCCGACTACCTCGCGCTGCTTGCGTATGTTGCGCGCGGCCTGGCGAACCGCCTTGGTTTGCAGCTTGACGCCGTGGGCATTGGTCTTGGGCTTTAGTGAGTCGGCCGCCAGTCGCTGCCAGCGCTGCACGGTGCGCGTCAGCTTGCCGAATCGCCCCACCTGGTCGAAGATGACCTGGTCGCGCATCCCGAGGCTCGCCAGCTGCGTCGCCTTTTCGTTGTAGCGGTTGAAGTAGCGCACCATGGGCTGGACGGTCGCATCCTCCGAGACGCGCACCGTGGGCAGCCCGGTGACCTCGGCCACGGACATGGCGTCGTCGAGGAGGGGGCATTCCTTGGCGCGTCCCTGCTCGAGCACCCGCACTCCGTCCGGGGAGTCATCAAAGGTGGCCGTGGGGAGCACAGAGGGACGCACGTGTCGCTCCGCCATGGACTCGGCGTGGAGTGTTCCGCGGTCCTTGAGGTATCGCTGGACGGCGTCGTTCTTGTAGACCGAGTCGTCAACCACACGAATATCTCGCGTCTCCACAGCGGTGAGCGCCGTGGGTGGCGGTCCGCTGATCATGTCCGTGGGAATGCCCTCGGTCGTCTCCGTGGGCACGGCCCCTGTCGTGGACTGCGTCTGCTTGGCGTTTGTGACACTGTCCACGGCCTCGCGGTCAAAGTCCGCGCGGTGGCGCACAAAGCTGCGGCGTGCAGCCACCACGTTGTTGTCTCCCACGGGCGGTGCGTCTGTGGGAATTGCAAACTCCTGTGGCCTGGGCTTGGGCTTGACTTGCTGTGGGCCGAGGTGGATAAAGGAATCAATCTCCTTCTGGGTCATTTGGCGCCCGCCCCGCCAGTTGATGACCGAATACTCATTGTTGGTCGTTGCCTTGCCGCCAAACATGGCCGGATCGTCGGCTACCTCGGGCGGCAGCTCAATGGCGCGGCCCGTGGGTACAAGCGGTGGCGGTGGCGAATCCGTAGCGACGCGTTGCTTGTTCTGCTTGCGGCGGAGCGCGTTGTCGCGCGCGGTCTCTTCAATGGCATCCTTGAGTTTGGCCTGGCGTCGCGTCAGGCGACCCGTGGCGCGGGCGTAGCCCACAGTAACGTCCCGTAGAAAGGCCGAACGTGTGGTCCCAGGCGTATGGGTCGCGCTGTCGGGATGAACGACGCGCTTGGGCGTAGTCTTTCCCACGTGCTGTTGTTGTTGCTGTTGTTGCTGCTGCTGCTGCTGTTGGGCCTGCGAAGCGGCAACCGTGGCGTTGTCCGAGCTCTCCTTGAAGTGCTTGCCCGACAAGAAGTGGCTGGCAATGTGCGCCGAGCCGAGTGATTCACGCTCAAGCACAGCGTAGCGACGTGCTTCCTCCTCGGCAATGTCGGGCATGTCATACATGGCCTCGGGATTGTGCTGGCGGTGCTGGCCCATGGTCATGACGGGCGCCAGTGGCAATCTCGCACCGTAGTACAGCTTCGAGTCGGCGCTTCCTGGCGTGACACCGGGCTCTAGCTTGTCGTTGAGAAAATGGCGCATGCTCTGTCGTTGCTTGTTCTTGACGGTCACTAGAGAACGCTCGCCCTTGCGCGCAAGCTTGCTCTCGCCGATGCGCTTCTCGAGCACTGGCGCGGTATCAATACACGCCACATCACTTGCAGAGGCCGGTTCGTGTTTTCCCTTTTTTCGCTTTCCCCCTCCCCCGCCTCCTCCCCTGGGGGTATCCGGCTGGAGGCGCTTCATGGGTACGCGCGTGGGACGAATGAATGAATGAGGCCGGCCAAGTGGCTATTTTCCATCCTCCCGAAACGCACGTTATCAAAAAGGGGGCCCATTTCGCAGTTTCGAAATTTCCCCCTCCATCTCCCGGTTGGGTCCCCTCCCCGAAGGGGGGTGGTGGGGGGGGGGAGTAGAGACCCCCCCCATCTGGGACACAGCCAATGTTTTTAACGCAACTGCCTTCACCTCCCTGGTGCGTGGCTGCACCGGGGGGGGTGGGAGATTAATCTGTGGTTTCTCGCAGGTCTCCATGTTCAAACACAACAAGGGCGATAAGTCGGGCCGCCACCACCACCACCACCACCGCCCCCTGACGGTTCTCGTGGACCTTGAGGGGCGTTTCTTGGGCATCCTCGACGACACCGATGCACTGGTACCCGCCCGTGTGGTCATGACCTCGGCGCGCGACGACTTTGCAGACTCGGGCGAGAGCACGACCGTGGCCTTCCCCATGGCCAATGATCACGTAACGCTGGAACACCGCTCTAACTACACCTCCGACGACTTCCGGGAGGCGCGCAAGAAGTCAGGCACGGATGTGTCCTCAGAGGCCGCAGAGACGGTGGATATCAGCGACATGTTTTTCGACCCGGCGCTGGTCACCGAGTCGCGCGAGCGCATGGACCACGAGGGCGTGTTTAGCGAGGACGAGATCACCGAAAGTGGCGAGTACGGCGACGAGAGCAGCAGTGGCTCCGGGTCGATGGAACCGAGTGTTGAGAGCCAGGGGCGCCCGCGTCGCGTCCACCATCTCCACTACCACCACCAGCACCAGCACCACCACCATCCCAAGGGTGCCTCTCCCCGGATGCGACGCGGCCTCCGGCGGCTTCGGTGGGGCCAAATGTCCTCCCACGGCAGTCCCTACAGCGGGAAGGCTCACCCGTACACGTGGGGCTGCGAACCCCACTCCCAACTCATTGTGCCCTTTGTTCCTCTGGGCCAGCTGGGCTATCGCGACGCCTTCTACCGCGCACCCTACAAGACCGTGACCGACACGATGCCACAGGCCTTTGATTTGCCAGACCTGCCGCACATACGACCCGACGCAAGCAGCGAGGAAATTAACACACAGCTCGAGCGTCTCCGTGCCCGCCACAGCAAGTTTATCACGCTCGGCTACGACGTGGTGCCCAACGCACTGACGTCCCGCTTCGAGTGGATGCGGGTCGTCCACTCCCCCACCACCCTATCCCTGTTTTGAACATAAATATCCTCCCCCCCCCCAAGCAGATCGCTATTTTTTCGGAGCACCGCGTTTGCTATTGTAACCTTAAAACGTAACAGATCTGAGATTCGCCCTTCGAATTTCCATGCGGAGTGTAATCCCAAGTTGATTCACACATGCCTGGAGAATTTGATTGTTCGTGGTATAGGTATCGGAACACGTAATTACGACGACCTGATACTCTGGCTCATACCGGAGTTCTGAAGAGATAGTATGCAAAACGTTGGAGACGAGAAAACTTCGACAATCTTCCAATGAATGTCCAGAAGAATTGGACAAGCAATTCCATGCATTGTTGTGACAATGCAATCGAATCTGTGAATCCATAAAAGGAGTCATCTGTGGGTAAAACGAGGCAGCACAACGTATTAGGAAACCTTATCCATCATTTCTTGAGGATCGGAACACAATGGAAACTGTGTTCGCTCGTGGGCAAGTCTTCCTTTGAGCATCGGCTGTCCGGTTGAATGAACAATGGTAACTGAGACTCGACAATTCTTGGTGTTCCATGTTAACGTGTCGCCAATCGACACGATGTTACCGTCAACTAATCGTTGCAGTGTAATGTTCAACCATGACTGGTGGTGAGATCGATAGTCATCAATAGGCATTGAAAAACCTCAGCTGGCTCCGACTGTGCCAAGAGATCATCGAGAGAAACCGAACCTTTGACCGGTTTACCTTCACCGCTCATCTGAAGTGAAGAAGTGAACAGTGACATGTCACCATTGAAGGGATAGTTTTGGTTATTGGCCCTGACCAGACTTCTTGAATCGGATCCCTTTGACACTGACACTACGTGACCCCTTTTGGGGGGGGGAGGGAGGAAGGAACGCTGTTGTCCATTCCATGTACTCCACCCATTCATTCCTTTTTCTTGGGGGGTCAACGATGCTACATTTGCTGCTGGATGCTGCCGCAGAACTCCAACTCGAAGAGCAACTTTGCGCAGGGGAGGCCTGGGTGACGATAGGGAACACCGCACCCTCTCCTTACGGGCATTCTTCGTGAGCAAAACAAAAAGGTAATCAGAATTTTGTTTGCCAATTTAACTTGATTGACCATTTAGCTCGAGGCGATTGTTGCAAATCTCAAGCACCTTTATACTACAACCGAGCAGCTAATGGACGAAAATCGACAATTAACCAAGGAGAAGGGGTCGTTGTTCTCGCAACTCAAGGCATTGGAAGAAGTCGTGCGTGAAAACAATGAGCGCATCGATGCCCTCGGCGCGCAACTGGAGCAAAATCACCAAGACCAAGTAAGGCGCCAGGAAGAAAATCACCGAGACATTATGAACAAACTTTCGGGAACGAAAGGAAAAGACAAAAGCTCTTAGTTCTGACCGTGTAGTAATAAAACAGCGTTCTTTTGTTCTCTTAAGAGTAGTTTCTCTGGACGCGAACAAGTCACGAATTCCCGAACAAGTCGCTTGTTTCCGAACAAGTGGTCTTTATTCGCGAACAACTCTGATTTGTCTCGAACAAACTACTTTTCCACAAACAAACCCACTTGTTTACGAAGACGGCTATTGGATGCTGCGCCCCAGGAAGGTAAATAAAACAAACGTTTTCTGCACTCTCTCATGCCCAAAGGACTTTTCGCTCCATATGAATACCGGTACCGGTATTGGATGGGTGGACGACGGCGTCAGCACCGGCTACGTGATTTACAAGACCACAGAATTAGGTCCCAGAATTCGAGACGTGCAGGCAATCTTTGGGTGTCCCATGAGACGGATCGGCCGGAGTCCAAAGTTCACCGTATTTGGATGGCTCGGAAGGTACAAACCCAGGAAGACAAAGTGTGGTGCGGCACCGTATTTTTGCTATATTCCATCCGGTCGTGACACGTTCGGTATAGAGGATCGGCCCGCGCCATCGAAAAGATGGATGGTCGACCTCTTGGATCCCTCCAAGTTGACGGACGACCGCATCGATACGATACTCGCGTTCAATGACGGCAGCTCGATTTTCCTTGTGGGTACCACGCCGTCTGCGGTCGAATTGCTGGGCACCAATGGCTCATGCAATGCGCAAGCCAAATCGTCCGGGGATTAGATGTACATCCGCCAATACATACAACCAAACACACCGTGTTACCGGCGAGTCCTTGAGGAATAACGCCCTTTGGTGGACTAGTCCAAGAAGGGAAAGGCACTGGGGGGAATTGGGAACATTTAATGCAAGTCGGTGTCGTTTCGCATCATCTTACCCGCCACCTTCAGGTCGTTCATAGAAAATCCCTCCTTCTTGATCATGGCCTCGCGCATCTCCTGTGGGTCCATGCCTCCGCCGTAGTGATCGTAGAGGCCCTGAAAACCGGAACAGTGTGGCTGCTTGAGGCGCCAAATGGCTGCTTTGGCGAGGCGGGCGACAGAAGCATCAGGGTCGGCGCTCACATGCTCGTACAACTCGACCCAGCGGTGTGCTACCATCTTTCGCTTCTCGGCAATGCGTTGCGTCGTGTCCAGCTGTGCTTTGGTTCGCGAGAGGTAGTACCCTCGCGAGAGGTAGTACCCTACACCGAATCCGCAGAAAACCTCCAAAAGTATCTGCCATTGTGCCATGTGGATGGGGCGGGGGGGGAGAGAGAGAATAATGACCAACGTAGTGTTGGCTTCAAAGGAAAATCTCCGAAAAAGAGTCCCTTTTCCCTGACGCGGTGTGAGTGAGTTCGTTTGGTGCAAAAAGGGGATCGCTATTAAATCGACCCACTTCATACGTCACTACACCTCCATGCCGCCGCACGTGTATGTAGCAGACCCAAGGGCGCAAACAGTTGGTTCCGTCCCGCCCCCCCCCCCCCCCCCCCCCCGCCGC